>JACCDQ011166644.1_pt1 | contig 38782 bp, 51 predicted proteins | sample 7446031 | NCBI WGS metagenome assembly JACCDQ01 (sample SAMN15323442, study PRJNA562643) | freshwater metagenome | isolation source: river surface water | place: USA:Blue River Watershed | collected 2017-08-17 | reverse complement strand
GTAATAGTTCTTAACCAAAAGTTTATTGCGGTTGTAACAAGGACAATTAACAAATATTTATCCTGGCTTGTTTCCTTAATAAAATCATAATTTGCTTCAATTATAGTTAATAAAGCTATAATAAAGTTTATCCATATTGTTTTTGATTTATACCATTTTTTCATTTTTCTATTCTTTCTTTTGCTAATTCAAAATATGTTTTATCCAATTCAATACCAATAAAACTTCTATTAAGATTCTTACAGGCTACCCCTGTTGTTCCACTACCCATAAACATATCTAAAACTAAATCATTTTCATTTGTGCTGTGCTTAATTATGTTTTCCATTAAGTCAACAGGTTTTGGGGTTATATGCCCTTGCTTTTCTGCTACTTCATAATTCCAAATACTATGATGTGTTTTTTGGTTGTTGTATGTATATCTTAAACTTTCGTAACCTTCAATAAGTCCTTCGTATTGTTTTCTAAAATTATCATATTCTTTTTTTAATTCTTCGTATTCCTTATACTCATTAAATTGTTTTATATTAAATATATCAATAAGTTTTTGGTATGTTTCTTTTGTTGGTAAACTCCATTGTGAAGAAGAATGCCTAAAACAATGGTCGGCACTTTGCCCCATTTTATTTAATATTTCTTTTTTGTTTAATCCAATAAAGTTTTGTAAATTCTTAAAATATTCCCTTAATGTTTTATAATGGTTTATATCATTATTTATTTTACTTAAACCTGTTTCATCCTGTAAAGTATAAAATAATAAATATTCTGCCATTTGTTTGTAATTTCTCAATTGGTTTACTTCTATGTGTCCTTGTAAATAATGTTCCAATTTACAACCACTAAATCTTTTGTTCCAAACTATAAATTGCTTAAATATATAATCTGTTCTATCGTTTATTTCATTTTGTATATTAACAATTTGTAAAAAATCATTATGAAAAAAATAAAAGCTACCATTATCTTTTAATAGTAATCTTGCTTTAATAAAAACATCAACTAACCATTTCGCATATTCTTTTTGACATTTCCATTTATCCCAATCTGCTTTTTTAATATTGTATGGTGGGTCTGTAATAATACAATCTACTTTGATTCCTTTTGCTATCAAATCATCCATTACTTGTAAACAATCGCCATTATGTAAATCTATCATTTTTCTAATTTCCATTTATATTTATTTCTGTCTATTTGGAAGTGTGGGCCATCTCTAAACTTTTTCCAATCGCCACCCCAAGTTATTTCATACCCCAAATCTGTTGCGGCTTGTTTCATAATATCCGCAAACTTTTGATAATCTTTAAAATCCCAAGTAATGTTTTTATTTAAGAAAATTGCCACATCCACTGCGTGTCCTGTCAAGTGGTAACTATCCAATGTTTGTGATTTATTGGCATAATATAATTCTTTTTGTCTTTCCAAAGTTCTAACACCTTCAATAATAACAAAATAAGATTCTTGGTTATATTTGCTTGTAAATATCTCACTTGCCTTTTCAACAATCTTAATTAAAACAGGGTGTACCCCTTTTAAATTATTTTTACTTCTTGTGTTAAGTTCCATTATTTATACTCTTATTTATTGGTGCCATTTGAAGGATTCGAACCATCGACCTACACGTTACAAATGTGTTGCACTACCGCTGTGCTAAAATGGCAAACTTAAAACATTATATAAATAAACAATAATTTTGGCAAATTAAAAAACCCCCTTGCGGGGGTTAATTATTTTTTATCTTCTGCTATTTTTAATCGTTGTTCCAAATCAAAAATTCTATCGTTTAAGATTCGGTTAACTTCCTGTTGTGTTTCCATCATTCTATACAAGTTGTAAATATCTTGGTAAAAATGCTTCATAAACCAATATTTAATTTTATTCATTATTCCACCTTTACCTTTATCCAAGTTTTAAAATTAAGTTCCAAAATGGTTATTATACCTGCCACACATAAAACACTTTTAAATGTTTCTTCAACACTAAAATTATCAATAAATAATAATATCAAATAGGCACTTAAAAGTTTAAACCCTATATTGAAAAGTAAAAAAATTGTTCCTAATAATAATCTCATTGGTTTTACTCCTTAATGTTTAAACAAATTAAAATCTTTTAAAAGAATTTGTGTAATGGTGGCATTTATACTTAATGATAACATATTGAAAGCAATACAAACTTCTGTTATGTAATCTTCATCATAATTTAATTTATGGGTTTTAATATACTCCGTAAATTGTTTTTCAAAATATTCAGTTTTGGAATCTTCGGCATTATGTATATTATAATGAAAATCAATTTTTTGCCTTAATTCTTCAAAATGAAAAACAATAGATAATTGTTCGTATTTTTCATCGCCATTTTTATCAAAAGTTTCATCTAAAACTACATACATTTTATTATCATTAACTTGTGATTCTAACATAACAAACCCATATGATACCCTTCGTTCTCCTTCAAAAAAATTACAATTTTTTTCTTTTAAAAGATTTTGTTTTAATTCTTCATTTGTATTTGTATCTAATACATTTACATTTGGTTGGTGTAAAATAATTTCTTTTGCTGTTTCAAAAAACAAATTATTCATTATGCGTTCTACATTTTTCATTGGTTTTACTCCTTGTTGTTAAAAAAAATTAAATGCGCTAAATGGGTCAAAAATATCATCCATTATATTTTTACTTGTGTGTTTTGGTTGGGGTTTTTTTTTAAGTTTGTATCAAGCTCTTTATAGTATAAGAATTTTATATACTCATTTTCTTTGGCTGTAATATCATTTAATGCGTTATAAAACATTTGGGTAAATATATCTTTTAATAATTCTTGTTTATTACCTTTATATGATTCAAAAAGTTTATTTTGTATAATATTGTAAATAGTCATTGAAGAATCATTAAAAAAATGTAAATCAATTACAAGTTTAATACCTTCTTTTTCTTCTAAAATAAAAACACCGGATTTTTGCCCCGTGCTGTTTTTTTCTCTAAATGATTCTATGGGTTTCAAATAATTTAATATGGTGTTCCATACTTCTTTTGTGTCGTAATCTTCTACTGATTTTTTCATATCTAATACTCCTTGTTTGTTGTTTGATATTGTACGGACATTTTTAAGTTTTGTCAATAGATTCCAATATTTTGTTTTGTCTTTTTATCATTTCAAAATCGTTTTTTCTATCTATGTTTCTTTTTACTATATAATCTATATTGATTTTTTTATTTAAGTATTTTTCTTGCCATCGGTTGTAATGTTCTGTTCCCCTTTTAACACTAAAACCCAAACTACTTTTTTCTGTTGCATGTTCTTTTATATTGGCTACCGGCAAAGCATTTAATATTTTACATTCTTCTATCATTTGTTCTTTGGTTAATTCATACAAGTTGTATTTAATATTTTGATAATCTGTAAAATCAATTTCCATTATTAAATAATAGTCCAAATCTTGCCATAATCTAATTTGTTTACAATTTATGGTTGTTATCTCTTCGTCAACCATACTACACTTAAATTCTATATCTTTTCCAAGGTGTGTTTTAAAATCGCCGCAATCCCAACTGCTCGGTGTAATATCAAAATCAAAATGATAACAAAAATAAGCCTGTATTCTAACACCCCATATTTGAGTTGGTAAATGCCTACATCTTAAAAAAAATTGGGGTGGCATTAAGTCAAAACCAAATTGTTTATCTTTTTTAAATTGTGATTTCAATAGGTCAAACTTTTGATAAATACTTATTAACTCTTCGTCTGTTATTTTTTCCATTTATAACTTTATAATTTGTATGGGTATTTTATTACAAGTAAAAGTTAAAATTGTCAAGTATAATTTACAAAAACAAAAAACCCCCAAACTTTCGCTTGGGGGTTTACAACTAACAAACAAGGATGTTATGCTTTCACATAACTAAAAGTAATTATAAGGATATTTTTAATAAAGTCAATTAAATAATTTAAGAATATAAGATATTACGGCAAAAACCCCAACAATAGAAGAACCAACAATTGTTATTGCTTTCCAACCGCCCCTTTGTTTATTTAAGTATTCTTCAATCTTTTTAAAATTCTCACTACTTTCCTTTTGGATTTCGTCCAATCTTGTCATTATAGATTTTTCAAGTTCTATAATTTTTTTTTCTAATTTAATATCACTTTCTTTTAAGTGGTCTACTGTTGTTTCCAACCTAATTATTTTATCTCTTAATTCTTGCATTTGATTTTAACCATAATAAATATTCTGTATATTATAAATACATTATAAAAATAATCAAAAATACACGGGGGCAATCAAGCTACTTTAACAATGAAAAGTAAAGCATTTTCAATTGTAATGGTATCGCTACCGCTTGCAACGGCGGCTAAAATATCAAATGTACCCGCCGTTGCTCCTGTTTTTAAATGCCCTTTTATTTTTGCGGTTCTTACTTCATTTGCAACACCAACACCTCCACCCGCCAAACTGCCGGATTCAAAAATTGTGCCGTGTGGTAACAATAATTTATTATTACTTACTTCAATTGTTAATAAACCAACGGAATCTGTGGGACTTGTAAAACCAACCTTTATATCATTGTTTTGCACATTACAAATATAAATAATATGTGTTTCAATATGGTATAATGCTTCGGCTTCAACATCTGCGGATAAAGAAGTATTTGTTAATGTGGTTGTGTTAAATGTTTCGGGTGTTTCTATGGTTACAATAACAGGCACATCAATACCACCACGGGGCGGAAGTGTGATAAATCTTAAATCTGTATATTCTGTGATATTTCCGTTTAATGTTACAACTTCGGCTATACTATAAGAATTTTGTGGCACTGCTGTTGTGTTATATTCTACAAAACCTGTTTCAAAATTAAAATAAATAAAATTGGTTGTGTTATCATCAAGGGTTATTGAACCATCTTGTACTTCGTCAACAATTCCGTCTTGTGTCTTAAATCTTCCGCCATAATAATTAAAATCCAAACCACCTGCATTACCTTGCCAACCAAAAATAGCGGCAATTGAAGTTGCTACAAAGTTTTCATTTATAACCACTTCTTTTTGTAATTGATTCATATATATTTGTTGTAATGTTGTCATATCTATTATCCTTTAAATTATTTTCATTATATTAAATTGTTAAGGTTTTCGCAAAACCCCTGCCAAAACTTGGGTTAACTTTATAAATTGATAAAGTAATATTGTTTTGTAAACTTCCAAAATCTTGTATTTGTTGGGCTGCTGTATAAGTAAAATTCAATTGGGTTGTTTCAATAGTCCTTATTGTTTTACTATTTTTAATAATATCAATATTGTAAACATCCCCGTCCGGGTCTGTTGGGTCAAAACTATTATTTAAAACGGCTTGCCCCCTTATTCTCTTCTTAAACTCAACATATAAATCTTTATTGTGGTTTCTATTACCAATCACATTGATAACACTATATGGTTTTAAACCAATCGCATTATTTGTAAAAGTTGTTGGCATAACTTCTGCTATGGATTGTGTATAAGTAACCCCTTTATAATATTTGGCAACACCAAAAGCATAATCACTTTTATTGATTCTTTTAATTGAACTATTATTAAAATTAAATAGGATAAAAGTTTTATCAATGGCAAGTTCCCCAATATGGTTTTCTGTCGCAAATCTTCCCCTTAATAATTTTCGTAAAATATAAGTATTTGGCGCTACTAATTCTGCGTCCATAAATTGTAATAATTCATCGCCAATTAAACACAAATTACCACCATTTAACAAATCTTCTTTTGTAATACTTTCTAAATCATATTGTGTTTCAATTTTAATAAAGCTTAAATAATCAATTGTGTTTAATTCGTGGTTGGAATCGTAAAAGTCTACAACCTTTCCTGTTACACTTGCTGTATCAAATGCTGCTTGGTTTGTATAGTTTCCATTCTCTGTATTTGATTTGTAAACCACACCACCACGCCAAATACCATCGCCTTTTTTATCTACAACAACATAATTACCACTATTATTATCGGTAATATCAAAAATTGGTATATCTAAAACATAAACGGAAGTATCCGCAAATTCTATAATATCATCAATGGAAGGTTTGCCTGTGCTTCCTTCGTTGTATTGTGTATATATGGTTTTAAGTTCGTTTATACCTTTCCATTTAATAACCCCTTGCCCTTCTTCTTTGTGGGTTATTCTTATGTAATGTTTTTGTCCTTTTCTTTTAACTAAAACAACATCGCCTGGTTCTGCAAAGATAAAATTATTATCTGTTTCAAACTCGTATGTATCTCTATTTACCCAAGTTTGGTACATAATTCTATCAACCAATTTTTTTGCTTCATTGGCGGTTAAAACAATGGGTGCTTCAATGGTATTTATGTTGTCTGTTGTTCCAATATATCTTCTTGCTTCTTGGGTGTTCTGTTCGTAATCTTTATTATAATCATAATAAATTATGTTTAAAACTTTAAATAATTCTTGTTCTTGGGTTCTTGCTGTTTTAAAATTAACATTATCACTTTCTATATTGTCTATGGACGCACCTAATTCTGTTTCGTCAATTTCTGCTATATAGTCTTTACCACGCATTGTAAATTTAATTCTTCCGTTGGTTTCTACCCCGTCAAAATTATAATAAATACTTAATGTTTCCAAAAGTTGTCTTGCGGTCATTTGTCCCACTCTTTGGAATCCTTTAACATCTTCCCAACGCAATTCTTCTGTATCTATATCGTCTTCTGTTAAACCGGCTCTACGGCAAATATCAGTAACCAATAAATCTAATCTATAAACATCGGTTTCATTTCTTACAACATTATATAAAACTGCCTTATAATTTTCTGTGCTTTCAGTTAAAAATAAACAATCATTATGAACTTTGTTATAAATAATTGTATTGGGTTGTAAACCATACTTTAAAATGGTGTTATCATAACTTACTTTATCAAAAGTTTTATAGTTTTCATTTCCATTGGTTACATCAATAAAAGTAAAAGCATTTCGTGTTGGGCTAACAAAACTTGTATAAACTTTGTTATTTACATAATAAACAGATTCCAAGTATTGATAACTTGTATTATTTTCAATGTTTAAAAAATAATTATTCAAAATAGAATTTGTTGCTAAATCAATTTTTGTAACTTTTATTGTATGGTTTACACCATAATCAAATGTGGCAATTATATCGCCGTTGTCATAAAAAATACTTGTTGCTCTATGGTATGTATAAAATAGGGGCATTCTTTTTTCAATAATAATACCACTTTCAATTGAACCACTATTTAAAAATGGTTTTGTATAATCAATGTTATTATTATCGTCCAAATCATAAGTGATAAAATAAAAGCTACTATTACCACTATAACAAATAATATCATTTTCTGCGGTTGTTTGTGTCAAAGTAAAATTGGATTCATTAAAAGATAAACCATTATTATTTATTACTAAATCAAGGATTTTATAAGATTGATTTGTTGTTTTATAAAAAGCAACTATACCACCATCATTTTTACTAAAAACATTCAAAGTATCATTTAAGGTATATGGTGTTAAGTATTGTTTATAATTCAATGTATTTTTATCAATTAAATAAACAATATCATTTTTGAAGATAACAATATTGCCTTCGCCATTAAAAGTTAAAATACTTCTATTGTTTGTCTTATCGTCAAAACCTGTAATATTTGGAATAAAGTTTATGTTAATCTCTCTAAAATTCTCTTCCATTGCTTTTATGATATTTATACCATCGTCTTTTTGTTCTATGGCATAAAAATTATTATCTTCTTTATTTGAAAATACTTGTGATATTTTGGCTGTTGGTTCTGTTGGCACACTGATATTAACAATGGCAAAATCCCCTGTTACATTCTCTGTATCTTTTCTTAAAATCTCAAACTCAAAGTTTGGTGGTTGTCCGTTAAACTTATCACTTAATGGCAAGTTCTCAAATACAACATAACTTAAATCTCTAAATGCGGGTGTTAAGTTTCCTTCGTATTGTTGTATGGTTGGGTCGGGTAATTGGTCTTCTGTTCCTTTATAAATTGTTAAATATGGGGATAAATAACCCTTATATGTTCCAACTCGTGAAGAATCGTACATAAGTTCTTTATTGGCCCATATTCTAACCACATCGTCAATATCCCCTTGTTGTATTGCCACTGCCATACTGATAAAATAAGAATATGTGGTTGTCGTTTGTGTGGGTCCACCTTTTCCGCCTTGTTCGGTCACTGTCTTTTTTTCAATAAAAGGACTTACCCAAATCACATTACCACTTGTTCTAAACTTACCCCAAGCTTCATTAATTGGCATACCATTATTATTTGATTGATAATTTGCGTTATTAAGTCTTGGCCCTTCAATATTTACATCTTCGGCCATCATTGCGCCACCAATAGCACTACCCGCCATCCAACCAATTTTTGCCCCCATTGGGCCGCCAATCATTCCACCAACTACCGCCCCTGCTGCACCTAAAACAATATTCATTTTTTAATCCTTAATCTTCTATGTTTTCAAACTCAAAAACACTTACTACCCTTCGTTTCCACTTCTCATCAAAGTTATGTAAAACAACTTTATCAACACCATTGTAACTATGGATAATTTTATTATCTGGCATATATAGGGCAATATGGTGTGGCAACTTCAAAAAACTAATTAAAAGAATATCGCCAATTTTTAATTCTTCTATGGTCTTTTCTTTTGCTGTTCCATTCTTTAATGTTTTGTGTAAATTAACCCCGTCCGGAATCCTTGCATAACCAAAAACATCTTTATCTTTAATATTACCTTTATATAAATTACATTCTTTCGCCAAACAATAAACTAACCCCGCACAATCAACACCAACCCCTTTTAATCGTCCTTGGTGCTTGTATGGTGTGTTTAAATACTCTAATGCTTTTTTACATACTTCTGTTCTTTTCATTTTATTGCCTATTTATAATTTGTGAAGTTGTTGGTATAAACGGCTCGCCCCTAAAATTCACGGCATTACCAAAAACAGAACTACAAGTATTTATGGTCTTATCACACCCCTTTAAAACCTCAAAAGAATCCCCAACACCTATTTCATAATTCGCTTGTAATTGTAAATGTATATATTGTCCGTCCCATTGTTTAACTTCATAAGATAAACCAATATTTAAACCACTTGTAAATGTTATTTTTCCATTATTAAAATAATTTACAGGTTTTGATAAAGAAGTTTTTATTATGGTGTTGTTATCAACACTTACAACACTTCCTATTTCCACATAAGGGGTTTTATTAACTTTACATTTACTATCTGTAAAATCGGCACGGCAAGTTGGTTGGAATAATGGCCCAATCTTGTTTTGAAGTTTAACCATTTTGCCACGGATTTCGGCAAAAAATGTTTCGCCATTTAATCTTATTTCGCCAATCAAACCTTCCCTTTTAATATTTACTTTATTAAACATATATGGTTTATCATTATAATTAAATTCAAAAATCATTATTTTGCTGTAATCATATTTACCTAATAATAAATCACTTTCTTTGATTCTATCGTCATCAATAAAACCTTCAATTTCCAAATTATCCACATTAAATTGGCTACTACTTTGTATTGCTGTTGGTGTCATACCTGTAAAAGCTTTATACACTAAATCTGGCTCTTCTTCAAAAACAATATCTTTATCAAAAGAAGTAAAACCCATTCTTTCCCCATTTCTCAATTCTAATCTTACGCATTGGGTTGTGGTTTGTTCTTCTTGTTTATAGTGCATTAACAAGTCAATTGGTATTTTTTTCATTTTAAATATTTTCCCTTATTTCAATAAGTGGTATTTGATTCCAACTATAAACATTGTAATTGTCTATGGATACATACATTTCGTCCGTATCAAATCTTACATAAAAATCAAATTCGCTTTCACAAGTAAAAATGGTATTACTTGGATAAGAAGCGGGGTTTAATAAAGTCACAATACCTGTATCAATATCTAAATCATAACCACTTGTAACCAAAGTATCATTGGCATAAAGTTTAAAAGTTCCATCAACAATTTTTGTGATTCTTCTTGTATAATTGGAATACTTTTTATAAACATATAATTTATCTGTTTGTGGTCTTGTAATCTCACAATTGGTTTTTGTTAAATTGTATTCCGCCCAATTTTTAAATCTAAATCCCCCGGCTCTTCCGCCTACTTCATAAAAAAAATCAATTAAATTATCTAATTGTGCTTGTGTTTTAAGTCCGTGTGCGCATTCAAACCTGTATAAAGGTGTATCCCAAAGTCTTGTTCTCTTTTCCCCGCCGCTTGCTATTTTAACCACATTGGTTGCGAAGGTTGGCCCACCTGTTGCCCCATAACTAATAGAATCATCAAACTTTAACATAATTTACCGCCTATCCTTTGTATTAACTCGCTTATCGTATATCGTGTTGCGTTCTTTATTTTATTATATAAAGTGTATTATGGCAATATAACAAAACGGGGGTTTTATGTTAAGAAAAATTAAAATAAAAGATATAAAACAAATATTGATAAATAAAAATCAATATGTTAAAAATTACAAATTAAAATTCTGTGGTAATAGTGATTCGGGAATAAGTAAAGTTTTTATCTCAAAAGCTACTTATAAAAATCAATTGAAAAAATATATGTTTAATCACTTTAAAAACAATAATTATGATTGTTCTTGTATAAGTCATTGGCAATAAGAAAAACCCCCAAATCGGGGGTTTATTTATATCTTATTTATAGTTTTCTTTATTATCGGCTTTTTACTCAAAGTATCTTGTAATTCAATCATTTTTGCTTTCTTTAATAATTGGTTTTGGATTCTTCTAAACTCATTGTATGGGTCATCTGTTTTTACACAATCTTTGATAAGTTTATTTATCTGTTTGTCTTTTGAAAATAAAAATACTTTATTTACACTTTCTTTTGTGTTCCAAATACAATCAACATAAAATTCAACTTCATTTTTTACAAAATCTTCTTGGGTAAACTTTTTTTCTGTAATTTGCCAATCAATCCATTTTTCGTATTCGTCATCGTCTGTTGGGAATATCATTATTTCTTTATATAGATTGCTCGCATATTCACTATACAACCAATCATTACAAAATATTAAATTAAAAAAGTTATCTTCCAACTCTTCATAAGTATTAAAATCATCAATAAGTTTATTAAAAACCCCTAATGCTCTTTTAATTTTATTTTTGGTTTTGGCTTCCATTTTTCTAATTGCCCCTTGTTGTTATATATTAAATATTAAGGGACAATTTTCAAAAGTCAAGTTTTAATTATTTCTATTACCTTTTGCCAACATTCTTTGCATTTGGGCGGCAATCTGTGATTCACTATTTCTAAAACTATTTGCGTCTTTGGTTTGGATATTAACAACAATGTTATTACCACCACTTCCCATAAGTTGTTGGCTGTCTTTATTGCTTGTTACATAACCACTTTGATTGGGCCAAAATACTTCGGCGCCTCTTTCTCCAACAATGTATGGTTTTGTTGCTGCTCCGTTAACATAACCACCATCGGCAAATAATCCACTGAACCAATTACCAATATCGCCAAAAAAACTACCCATTCCACCACCTGCGGAATTTCCACCACCACCAAAGATACTACCTATATCGGGTAAAGTTCCCTTGCCAAATAATTGTGATATAGCACCACCCAAACCACCATTGCCGTTTTTATCATCGGGGAATATTGATTTGTATAAAGCTTTACCCAAATCTTGTGCCACTAAATTATTTATAGTTCCTGCTATGGATTTTGCCATATCTTTAAAAGAATCTTCAATAGATTTTGTACCACTCATAATATCGGTAAATAACCCTTCAAAACTCTTACCAAGTGATTTATTTATATCTTGTGCCAATTGGTCTGTTGTTCTGTTTAATTTATCAATTTCTGCTTGTTTTTGGGCTATTAACAATTTATCTTTATCGTCTAAAATTGCTTTTTCTTTTATTAAGGCAATTTCTTTTTCAATAATAGCAATTTGTTGTTCTTTCAAAGTTTTTAATTGTAAATTGGTTTCAAAAATACTTGCCCCACCATCAAGTTGTAATTGTGTATTTTCAATGGCAAGTTTATTATATTCTTTTTCAATATCTATTTTATCAAGTGCTTTTTGGTAATCTTCTTTTGCCATATCTATTTTAATTTTATCTATGGCAAGTTTCCTGGATTCAACATCCAATTTTTCTTTATTGGTTAATTCTTCCAATGTTTTCTTTTCTAAAATCTTGTCAATTTCCAATTGGATATTTTTAATTTTTTCCAATTGATATGCTTTAATTTTATTTTCATCTTCAAAACTGATTCCGTTTAATTCTTTTTGTAATAATATTTTTTCAATATAAATATCTTTTAATTGATTGTCTAAATCTAATTCTTCCAATTTATTTTTTAATATTTCTTTTGGCACTTTATTATTAAATTCTTCAACCTTTAATTGGTATTCTTGTTCTGCCTTGTTTCTCTTTACTAATAAATCATTTATCTGTTCGTCAAACTTTAATTTTTCATCATTCTTTTTTGAAGCACTTTTTGCCCTTTCTAAAATGGCAATTTCGTCATTTATCATTTTTTGTGTAAACTTAAAATCGGTTTCGGCTAAACCTTGTTTTCTCAAATAATAATCTTCAATGGTTGTTAATTGGTTGTCATATTGTATTTCATTGTACTTTTGTAAATAGTCAATGTTATCCTTACCAATTTGTAATTGTGCTTCAATTTGTTTAATTAAGTTTGAAGTATAAGAAGATAAATTAAACGGGTCTTTTAATGCTTGCCTTGGTGTTGGCTTTTTATCCTGTTTATTTACGGCTTCAATTGTCTTATCTAATGCGTCTTTATATGCTTTATTGAACTTTGCTTTAAAACTATCAAAAGTACCTGTTTTAAGGCTATCGGTCATTGTTTCCCAACTTGCTTCAATAATTTGGCTACCAAGTGTATTACCTTCGTCAATCTTTTGTTTATCTTCAATTAACTTATCTTTGTATGCTTGCCAATATCCACCAAAATCAATTTTTGCGGCATCTTCTTTAATTTTGTTTTTGTAATTTTCCCAACCTTTTGAAAAGTCAAAACCCTGTGAAGCAAGTTTACGGGCATTTTCAAAATCCCCTTTTACAACACTATATAAAGCTTTACCTAAATCGCCAATGGAACTAATTGCACCCCTTATGGCTGTAATGATTCCACCCGCAATTGTATCGCCTACTAAATTCACAACAGGTATTAAACTTTGGAAGGCTTTAATTAAACCACCAAAAACGGCGTCCCCAACTAAATTGATATGGGGAATAGTTTTAAGAATCAAACCACCAATAATACCAAATACACCACCAATAATATCACTTGCTTTTTTAAACACGGCAACAATCATATCGGCAAAATCTATTGCGTCATTTATTAAATCTTTAAAATAATTTGCCTTTGCTATAATTTCCAATTGTGTTTTGGCTTTTGTGGTTTCTGTATATGTTTGGCTAAATGCTTGTAATAATGCGTTTACAGATACAAGTATTGGCCCAAATGCCATCGCAATATCATTTGTTAAGATATTTCCAACATTCATTAAGTTTTTATCTAATTCATCAGTGTTATATGCTGCCGTTCTTATTTCGTCCTTAAACTTAATGGCTCTTTCTAATGTTTGTTTAAATCTATCATCTTGTGATAAATCAAGTAATTTTAAACCTTGTTTACCAAATATATCTTTTAAGTTTGTTAAGGCTTTTGCTTTATCTTCTGCTTGTCCCACATTATCTAAAATCTTTTTAAATATATCTTCAACTTTTGCTGTTTTAAGGTCTTTAAAAGATACACCAAGTTCTTTAAATGTGGTTGCTATTTTTTCGTCTGTTAAACCTTTGGTAATATTTGTACTTAAATCTTCAAATGATTTTTTAACACCTTCGGCTTGGATTCCACTATTTCGCATTGCGTCCGTAAAACCTAATACGCTTTCGGCTGCCATATCAAAATTATCCATAACATCGTTAAGGTCGGCAAACTTTTTAAAACTCTGTTCTATTTGATTAAAAACACCAACGGCGGCACCAATACCAAGTAAAGCACCACCCAACATTTTTATGTTACCTGTTATTGAACTAAAAGCGGCTTTTGTTTTATCTGTTGCCGTAATATATATATTTGCTGTACTTTGTTTACCCATTTTACCAAACCTTTAATGTTTTAAATTATATTGTTATAAGTCTTTTTTGCCAATCTCAAATTGTTTTAATATTTCGTCATTAAGTTTTGGTAAACCTTTTTCCACCATATCCAACATATTTATTTTCTTCGTCCATTTGGCACTTACAATCATTCCTATGTTAACTCTTTCTTCTCTTTTAATAGTTTTTTGCCCCGTTTTTTGTCTTGTGAATTTTCTAAATGGTGCCAATCTTCTTTTGGCCGTTCCTGTATTTTTCGCCCAAATAATTGTGTATTGTCCGTGATTCTCAAAAAATAAGTTTTTATCACTTGCCAATTCTGCTAATAGCTTTCTAAAACCAATTGTTCCCAAACCTTCTTTTACGCTTCCTGTTCTTGCGGCAAATGGAATAATAACCCTTCTTGCGCTACCACCTTTTGCGTGTACCCCCATCCATTTAATACCGCTGTAAAAATGAAGTGAAGGCACCCTATTTGTTTTTTGGAAGTAAACTTTATAAACAAAAGATTTTAATATTGCCGGTCTTTTTACATTAAGATTCCTTTGTACATCCGTTCTTATCTTATCTCTCATTTCCTTGCCAAAAATGTGCATTGCTCTTCTTGTGGCTGCCAATAATTGGGCTTGGAAGTCCCTTGCATATTTATTTATTCCCTGTGCCTTTAATAATTCCCCATATTCAAACTTTAACTGCATTCTTTTTACCTTTTCTACCATTTAAGGATTCTATAAGTTCTTTTGCTTTTTTAACTTCCGGTGTGTTGGTTTTTTCGTCATATATTTTATCAAAATTATTTATAGTTTCCTTTATGGTGGTAATATAGTCAATGTAATCCTTAACATTTTCTATATCGTAATAATCCATCATAAGTTTGAACCCTACCCAATCCACATTTTGGTTATAGTCGGTTATATCATTAAATATTTTTACGGCTATATCTAATTCTAAATCTTCTTCGGGTTCTTCGTCATAAATATTTACATTACTATAAATACTATTACTTTCTTTACTCTTTCGTGATAAAAATATTATTCGCTCAACTCTGTATTTGAGTCTGCTTTTTTTTTGGTACTTTTTTCTGTGAAGTCTAAAAAGTCTTTGGCAATACTTTCATATAAAGTAACTAAAACTTCTTGGTTTTTACCCAAAAACATTTGTACGTATTCTAATTCAAATTCTAAACCTTCTTCCAATTCTGTCGGTGTAAAATCGTCAAAATTATCTGTGATATGTTTAACTTTAATGCCTTCAACATTTTTAATACAGGATAAAATAAGTTCTATCTCAAAATCTGTGCTATTTCTTTTTAATCTGCTTGCTAATCTTTGGAACTCTAAATAATCCATCTTTTTTAATGTAAACTTAACATTATCAATTTCTTTAACAATGTATTTTTGTGCGGTTAATCTTTCTTTAATTGATTTCATTTTTAATTGCTCCTATTTATATTTAATCATTATATAAACAATACTTATTTTTGGCAATATAAAATAAAAAACCCCCAATCGCTGGGGGTAAAACTTATAATTAAGTTTTTGGTCTTAAATCAAGTTTGCTTCGTCATTTATCGCTGTAATCAAAATTGATTTATTATATGTTGGGCTTGCTTGGTTATTATCTAACAATGAAGTAAAAGATAATTCCAAATTGATTGTGCTTTGTCCGCCTGCTTTTGGCACGGGGTCGCCGCTATATTTTACCCTTGGCATTAAAAATTCAACAGAACTTGTACCATTGGTAAAAGTTAATTTTAATGTATCTTCTGTTCCGTCTTTTGCCTTAACAATAAGTGGTAAAGCTTTATCAAGTGTAACAGGTAAAGAAAATGTGCCTGTTACTTCAAATCTACCTGCGGTAATACCTGCACTTTCATCGCTACCAATCGCACGGGAATCTTCCAAATTGTTTGTGGCATTTAATGTTAAACTACCCAATACATCATACGCAACACCGCCAATTTCTACACTTGCTCTTATACCATCGTGAAAAGCGTGGGATAATTCAGTTGGGGTTGGGTCAAGTTCTGTATTTGTTTGTAAATAACTTTTTGCCAATAAACCAATTGAACCTGTGGCAATTCCGTTTGGTGTTACATTTAAACTCCAAGTGTTAATTTTACAACCTTTAAATAGGAATCCAATTGCCAAATCATTGTGCCATTTTTCAATTGATAATGGCTTTGGTTCTGTTCCAACTGATATTTCGTGTGTATATGGGCCTGTTCCTGTGGTATTAACAACACCCATTGAAGCGGCAATTAAACTTACGGCACCAAAAACACCTAATTCAAATTCAATATTTCCACCTGCGGTAACTTGTCCCGCTGCCATATAGTCAACACCCCTGTTTGGGTTTAATGCGTTGGATGTTAAGGCTTCTTGTGTTCCACCAAGTGATTCACTTGTAACACCCGCTAAAACCTTCATTTGTGGGGTTGCCGGTGTTGTTCCCCATACTTGTTCTTCAACATAACTTAATTGTAAATTGCTTCCGCTTGCTGCCATAATTATTATCCTTTAAAAAATACTTGTTTTATTATATAAATAAAAGTTTAAAAAATCAAAATTATAAAATATTGTCAATGTTATTACTCATTACCCTATAAATAATTTCTAAATTGATTGTGTTATATGCTATTGCTAAACCTTCGTCATCGTCAATTTCCTGTGTAATATTCTGTATATAACAGGTTTGTACCAAATCTTCCAATGTGTTTGTTTCGTTTAATTTCTTTTCTATTAAATTCTTCAAATTATCAAGCTCGCTTTGATAATCATTTTTTACCTGTGTTATAACATTGATTGCCAAAGTTAAGGTTTTTTCAATAATAAATGGTCTACCAATACTTATATTTTCGTATGTTTCCCCACCTGTAACAACTACGGCACAAGGTAATTTATTATCTTTTATGGCATAAAGAAAATCATAATAAACTTTATTGTTTAATGTTGGAATCGTGTTTATGATTTCAATAACCTTATTTCTTATTTGTGTTCTTGTATCCATAATTATTGTTTTTCTATTGATAAGGTGGTTGTGCCATTATTATTGTCTATAATTTCTTTTATAAAATAAACAACATTATTTAATTTAATTGTATTATCTTGTTCCAAATTATATTTCTGTTTATCTGTGGTTTTAATCATAATTTTATTGGTTGTTCCAACAATATTAAAACCAACATAACTTGCGTTTTGTTCTTCATCTCTAATACAATTGATACTTGTATTATGGTTTAATAAATATAATTCTTCCGCAAAAAAACGGCTATCAAAAATTGTTTCCAAATATTTATTTATTAAATTCATTTTCTTTTTGCCTTTTTAATTACTTTTTCAATCTTTGGGGCAACTTCTTTTACAGGTTCTACAATTTCTTCTGTTTGTTCTGTAACGGATTCTAAAACCACTTCTTCTTGTGGTTCTTGTGGCTCTTCTTCTGTATAAACTTCCGCAATGTTTAATCGTATAAGTTTTTGGGCAAAGTCATTTTTAAAATCGTATATATCATCTTTTCTGCCAATATGATTTACTAAATTACAATCTTTTAAAAGTTTAATTTTCATATAAGTACCTATTTTTTATAAATTATATATATATTACTTTGTTTTGGCAAATTAAAAAACCCAACCTTTTTGGGGTTGGGTCTTATTTTTTATTTATTGCTTTTGTTAGGCAATAATATCTTTGGCTACAACAATGCCTTCGGGATGTGATACTTGGAAGTCGGCTGTCATAAACAATTCAATCTCTAATTGTCCTGCACCCTTGTATGGGTTAACAAAAAGTTCTATGCCGCCCCATTCAATGAAGTGTGCCATTGAACCATTAACAAGCGCCATACCGCTTAAACCTGTTCCTGCACCTTTGGTATAGTTTGATTTAACTTGGTTTGATACATAAACAGGGTATCCGTCTGCTTGTCCGTTTGATAAAATAGCGGCACCATAATTGCTAAATTGTTGTGTTGTCTTTAATGCGCCAACCACTTTGCTGTTTGTGATAAATGATAAACCTGCTGTGTGTGCGTTTGCGGAATCAATGCGAGTGCCAAACTCAACTACTTTTGCGTAATCAATAACACCACCATCAACACCAAAATCTACAACATCGGCACCAATTGTATTAAATAAACCAAACCAACCGGCAACACCATCACCATTCAATAATTCGTTATCTAAAAACTCGTCCTTGGCTCTCATTAACTCGGCACGGGCAATATTTTCAATCATCAATGTGCTTTGTTTCATAATATCACGGGATAACATAACACGGCCACCAATTGTTTTTGGTGTGAAAACAATGTTATCAAATAATGCATTGGATTCGTCCGCTTGTTGGTTTTCTGTTAAAAATTGGAAGGAATTTTTACCTGCCAACTTTGGATACTTAACAGAACCATAACCTGTTGCGTCTGGCAATCTGTTTACCAATGGTAAAACAACAGAAGTATTATATAATTGTTCTATAACTTGTGTTCTGTAATCTTGTGAAGCTGTTTGGCCTGCATTTCCACCAACTGCGTAATCTTTTAAGAATACTGCTTTTGGAAGAATAAAACCACCATTTGATTTATAACCAACAAAATCTTTACCCATTTCACGGGCAAATGCTGTGTTATAACCTTCTACCTTTTCGGCTTGTTCTGCAATGAACCCTGCCAAAGAAAACTTTTTGATTTCTTTGTGTGTTCCGGCGTCAATTGTACTTGCTGTGCTTGTTTTCTTTTCAATCAAAGCGTCTTTAAATTGCTCTAATGTTTTGCCTGCCTCAACAAACTCAATTGCTAAATCAACTTCGCTTACTGAACGGCCCAATGCTAAAATCTCTTTCATATTATTTTTTCCTTTACTTAAATTTAAAAAAGTTGTGTCTACATTTTGTATAATATTGTCTATTTTGTCAAATTGCTTAACTTCATTTTCAATATTATTTTGTTTCTCTAATTCTTCATCATTGCTTGTTGTCTTTGTTTCGTCTGTATATTCAACACCCATTATTTCTGCCATATCTTCTATGGGGTCTGTTTCTTCTTCTTCCGTTGGCTCTACACCAACCGGCATATCTTCTGGTTTTTCTTCTTTATCAATTTCAATTTCAATAGATATTTCAATTGATTTTTCTTGTTCTAAACTTCTTATGATTCCTGCGTTATCATCGGCTGGCACACTGACTAAACTAATTTCAAAAGGGCTTGTTTTTACTTTAACAATGGGTGTACCATCTTCTTGTTCTCCAATCTTTACCATTTCGTCAATTTCATAACCAAAAGATACTTTATTTAAAATACCTTCGGCAATCATTGTTTTATAATTCTCTGCGGTGCTTGATAATCTTATTGTTGCATAACCTTTTTGATTCTCTACCCAAGCTTGTTCCACAACCCCAATTAACTCATCAAAATTATGGTTAAAAAGTATTGCGGCTTTATTGTTTAAACGGCTTAAATTCATATCGCCATCATCATGGCCTATAACTTCCAAAACATCCATACCAAACCAACGGGGATATGGTGTGGTTGTGCTAAAAATTATTTGTATTAAACCTTTTTCCTGTTCTTGTGAAGAATCTATATTAAAAACTCTATTTTGTTTCTTATTAAATACCAATGTTTTTTTCATAAATAACCTTTAAATCAAAAATATTATATAAATATTATGCATTATTATCAATAGGGGGTGTGGTTGAGTTTGTTCCGTCACTATTTAATTGATTTAATATTTGTTGTGTTTCAATATTGGCTGTATGTATAACCCCGTATGTTTCCCTTAATTGTTCTTCATACTTTATATCGGCTAAAATATCTTCATATTCTATACCCTGTTCTGCCAATATTTGTGTTCTACTTGCTAAACCATTTTCAATTAACATAATATTTGCGGTTGCGTCTTTTAATGGGTCTACCCACTGCCACCTTCTGCCAAACCATTTATAAGAAGATAAGAATTTATCCAATTTGGTTACAGGAATCACTGAACCACTATTTAATTTTATGGCATTGTTTAACATTGCTGTTTCTAACCAATCTTCATATATCGGCTCTAAAATATTTTCAATAAACCATTCTTGTTCTCTTTTATATCCGTCACGCTCACTTATCAAACCTGTTCGTGAAGAAGTATAGTTTACAGATTCCAAACTATTTGCCAAAACAAAATATGATACATTTAAACCACTCGCAATTTGTTTTAACATAAATTGTACATAATTAACAAAGTTAGATTCGGGGTACTTTGCGTCAAATGTGCGCATTTCGGTTCCCTTCGGCAAAAGTCTTATGCTGCCTGGGTCGACCTCCATAATAAACTTTTCTAAATCTTCGTCTTCTTCTACCACATCGGCAAGTGCTGTTATGGTGGTGTCTGTTCCTTCGTCTGTTCTTTGTAAATAAATTGAAGAAGAAGCACCCACCTTTGCGGCATATAATGCGGCTGTCATAAACTCGGCTAAATCCGCCATCAAAGAAAATGTATTTGCCCCTTCGGGATAACCCCTTGTTTGTTCTGCGGAAGTGGCTTTAAACTTATGTATAATATCTTTTGCGTCTACTCTTTCTCTTAATGCTGTATGGTAACTTCCATTTATAACACTTTGTTGTTCTTTCAGTCTTAAATGATATGCTACCACTTTGCCAAACTGGTTTAATTCACAACCCATTTTTACTATGTTTCCATTATCTAAATTGGTGTTATAGCTTATATCTAATCTTTGTGGGTCTAAAAGTTGTAAACTATATCCAAATGGGTTTTCTTTTGTGGCTTTACCCCTAATAATTCTAATTAAAACTTCCCCGTCCCTTGCTCTTGTCTTTTCTAAAATTCTTTGCATTTCAATAAAACTATGTTTGCCGGTTATATCGCAATATCTTGCCTTACACCATTTTTTAAAAGAATCTTCAACAACTTTATTACCTATAACATCCAAAACCATTTGTGTTCCGTTATAGTCTTTTGCTTGGCTATTCAATGAAAAACCGGAAGGGCCAACAATGTTAATTTCCCTTTCAGTTAAAAACTTTTTCATGATTGGGTTATTTTGCTCTAAATTGCGGGCAAGTTGTACCAATCTTTCTTGGTCGTTATATATATCTGCGTCAATTCTACTATTGCCAACAGTCCAATTATTTCTTAAAAAAGATTGTTTTGCGGCTTCAAATCCTTTGCGGTATTTCTTCGCAACTTTCTTTAATAGCTCAAATTGTTTTTGTGTTAAAACAACCTTTTCTTCTTTTGGTGTGCTTGTTAATTTACTGAACCAATTTAAGATTCCATCATTTTGTTTTTCCATTTTACACTAACCCCTTCAACCTAATTTCTAATTTGTTTCTGTTTGTTCTACCTTTATCGGCTTTTTCTTTTTCCGTTATTTCCTGTTCCACTTTACTTACTAATGATTTTTCCAAATCCATTAACTCTGTCATTGTCATCAATGTAACACTTTTGCCATTGATACTAAAACTATTCATACCTTCTGTTAATCTTCCTGCAATTCTTTCTCTTACCACATCCAATAATTTTTGGTTGTCTGTTCTAAAATCGTAATTATCTGTATTTAAGATATTGGGTTTAATCTCTATTCTTTCGCCTGCTTGTTGTTTGGCAAAACCTTGTTGGCTATTATAAAAAACATAATAAATTGTATATTTACCTATACCATAAAATGCGGTATCGGCTGCTTGTTTTTCTATACCCCAAGTGCCATCATTATTATTTATGGCTGTAATTTCTATTTTTGGATTCACGGCATTTAAAAATACAACTTTCAAATTCACATTATCCGTACTTTTTATTTCGTCATTTGATATAATAAAACTTATATTATCGCCTGCAAAAAAATCACTTATATTTGATTCAATTAACATATTCAACCCTTAACATTTAACAAAAACATTATATAAAAAAAACAAAAATATTACAATTTTTTAATTATTGCCTGTAAAACATCAACCACAATACTATTACCGCATTGTTGGTACATTTGGGTATTACTTACAACTTGTTTAAAACTATCGGGGAATCCCATTAACCTTAAACATTCTCTTGGGGTCAACTTTCTTAAATTATTATTATCAACCACAATTGGCACACTACTTAATGCTTTTGCCAATGTTGGGGCAATTCCTTTTTTATTTTCTCTTGTCTTTTCGTCATATCTTGATTGATAAACATAATTTGGGTTAAAATAATCTATGGTTCTTTCGTCCCTTTGTAATAAATTATTTTGGGCTTGTGTTGTCATAAAATATTTTTTATCTATTGGGGAAGATTCCAACAAGTCTTTAACTTTTAATTTTAATTCTTTTTCTTTGGGCCATTCAAATTGTTTTGATTTATCTTTAAAACCAATAATAAAAATTCTTTGCCTGTTTTGTGGTATTCCAAAATCTTTTGCGTTTAATACTTTCCAATGATAATTATAACCCAATTCATCAAAAGTATTTAATATGGTCTTAAATGTGTTTCCTTTGTCGTGTGATAATAACCCCTTTACATTTTCAAAAATAAACATTTCGGGTTTAAGTTCCTGTATACATCTGGCAAACTCAAAAAACAATGTTCCACGGGTATCTTCAAAACCTAACCTTCTTCCTGCCATTGAAAAACTTTGGCAAGGGCTACCACCCACCAACATATCTATATGTTCGTTATTTATAGAATCAATATTTATATCTTTAACATCATTAAACCAATATTTTGTTTTATGGTTTGCTAAATAAGATTCCTTAACAAACTTATCTATATCACAAGCAAAAATTGTTTCGTGTTCTATACCTTCTTTTTGTAATGCCATTTCAAAAGCACCAATACCACTAAATAATGTTCCAACTTTCATTTTATTTTATACTCCAATTATTTTTGTTTATCCAATTTCCTTTGTTCGTTGGTGGGTTGTTGTTTCTTGGTGGGTTATTATTTGTTGGTATATTTGTTTTTATTTTTTTATTAACATTTAATTCCCAAAGTTTTTTATAAGTTTCGCCATAAAGTCTTGTTGTTTGAAAATTGAACGCAAGGGCATATGCATATACTAAACAATCCAATGCTTCATTTCGTGTATTTCCTTTTGGTTTTACAAATTCTTCAACAATTGAACCTTTAACCTGTTTTCTTATCAATTTTTCACTTACCAACATTTCATAAAATCTATCGGGCAATTCATTTGAAAAATGGATAACTCTTGCCCCTTCTTTCTTATCGTTGGCAAGTTGGTTATTTAAGTTTATATAAATATATTTTTTCAATAATTTTGTGTTTACTAAATAAAGCTGTAAAGAATCCTTTAATTTTTTTCCTGTCTTTAAATCGGTATCAATCTTTGCTGCTTCTTTCATATAAGTACCAATATCGTGTGAAGCACCTTTTATGGCAAAATATTTATCTTGGTTTCTTCTTACAAATTGATAAACTGCGTTTGTGTTGTGTCCGCCTGTATCCACGGCTGCGGCTTTAATGGTTAACTCAACACCATATTTATTTTTATATGGTCGTCTTATAATATTTTCCAGGCTGTCCCAAGTTGTTTCATCTTCGGGGCTTCCGTTTACTTCGTCATAATTTACAACCCAGGTTTCCCCATCTTCGCCAATGGCAATTACAATTACCGCAAGTCTGTTTGGTTGTGTATCTATTCCCGCAAATAACACAACTGCCTTTTCGTTTACTTCATATAATTTATAATCTTCGGCACTTTGTTTTAATTTGTGGTGGCTTGGTTGTTCTGCTTTCTCATAATAAGTTTCCCCAAGTTTTGTATTTTTAAATGCTTTAATCTTAAATGGGTCATCTCTTGCTTCTAAAAAATCATTACAAAGTTGTTCCCAACTATACCAACCCAACGGGCTGTATAAACTATTTATATGATAACCTACAACATTTTTTTCTGCTTGGTCGTTGGTTGCTATCCATTCCCCGTTTAATAACATCCAAGTCTTTTTATCTTCTGTTATTTCGCCTTCGCAAACTTCACATTGATAATAAACAGAATATGGGTTTACTCTTTCGTTGTCTTGTCCTTTGTTTAATATATCAAACTTTAAATTAACAAACTTTAAAACTTGCTTTGCTTTACAATGGGGGCAAGGTACAAAATAATATTTTTGATTCGTATTTTTAAACTCTTTTTCAATGGCACTGAACTCTTGGATGGTTGGCGTGCTTGTTAAAAAGATTTTTCTTTTTCTTCCAAAAGTTGCCATACGGCTATCAATCAATTTTAATGGGTCACCTTCTCCGTCAACATCAAAAACGTACGAGTCTATTTCGTCTGCAAAAATATATGGTGCGCTTATCATTCTAAAACTATTTCCACTATTTGCCCCAAGGTATCTTGCGGTACAACCTTTGTATGTTTTGGTGCTTATAGAATTTGTTTTTTTATTACTAAATATTTCTTTTAAAACGGGGGATGATTCAATTGTTGGGTTTACTTTCAATAAACTATATTGTTCTGCCAAAGCAATTGTTGGTTGGTAACATATAAAGTTTTGTGGGCTATTATAAAAAATATATCCTTGCCATACATTGGCAATAAATGTTTTGCCAATTTGCGCCCCTGCCATAAATACCACTTTGTTTATTCCGTTATTTGGTGTTAAGGCATCCATAATTTCCTTTTGGTATGGTGCTCTGTCTATACTGAACTTACCGGCGTCACTTGTATTGGAAGGGTTATATATATATTCCTGTGCGAACTCACTAACGGACATATCTTTATTGGGTCTTATTGCTGCTCCAAAGTAATTTATAAAACTTATCATTTATTTAAACCTTCCAATTTATCTGCCAACTCTGTTAAAATTCTTTTTGTTTCTTTAATCCACATATCCCTTATTATCATTGGGTCTGTTTCTGCGGCAAAAATATTACATAAGGATTCGGGCATTGTTAAAAATTGTTCTTTAACCAAATTGCCAATTAAATATGCGTCTTGTTCCACCTTCTCTGCGGGTATTAAGTTTTTTAATTTTTCTTGGTATTCTAATTCTTCTTGTTTGGCTTTCCACTTTTCACTTTCAGTTTTCCAATACTTGTATGTATCTTGTTCTGCTTCTTCTTGGTCGCCTTCAACCTTACTTGTCATTCTTTCACTATTATTTTTCATTTGTTGTAAAGCTTGGTCGTAATCAATCAACCCATCATTATCAAAAGTTAACTTATTTTGTTTAATTAACTTGGATATATAAGGGGGCTTAACCTGTAACCTGCGGGCTAACTCTGCTTTATTTATTCTTTCTGTCATTGATTCTACTTATTTTGTATCGTAAAAATTATAATTGTATAAGTGATTTTTGGCAAATTGTATTAACCTTTTAACCTAATTATTTTTTTGTCCGGACGGCCAAAAGTCGAACAAACTCGCACCTTAATACTTTTTTGCTAAAAAAGAACCTACCTATAATGTAAATTAGAATTTTCAACTATATTTTGTTTATTCTTTTAATTGGCGGTTTTTCTTTTACACTTAAATCTTTATCTAAACTATTATGTAATCTATATATGTTTGCCATTGTGTGTATCAAACAAATAACATCATATACTTTATATTTGTCATAAACATAACTATCAAATACCCTTTGTCTTTTCTTTAAATATAATCGGTTGTTCTTATGCTTTGTAAGTGTTATGGTTATCTTCTTGTAATGGTGTAAATAGTATTGATTGCTTATTAAACTTCTTGTGGCTAAATGTTCGTCATCTTTAATAAGGCAATGTAATTGTATTATATTTGTCTTATCGTTCTTAATGATTCCATTTATACAATCCAACTTATTATCTATGGTTTCAGTAAAGATAAAATGGTTATCGGTATAATCTATTTGTTTGTCTATACCAACCTTCTTAAATAACAATACAATATCTTTTTCTAAATCTTTAAACATAACCCAATTATAGTTTGGGTATCTGTAATAATCAAACAAAAGAAAAACCACCATTGTTTATATGGTGGTAATATATCCAAAATTCTAATTGCCATTAAATGTAAAGTGCTGTCATAATACCAAACATTAAACCAACAACAGATATTAACATTAAATCTTTATACATACATTGCCCCCTTCTTTTCTTTTGATTGTGTTGTTTAAATCTTCATAAAGCTTTATCTTTTTCTCATACTCTTTAATGATTGTAAAGAACTCATTGCGGGTTAAATCTGTTTTATTAAAAGTGTCAAAGTAATATATGCTATCGCCGTTCGTCCATTGTATCCAATAGTTTATATTGTTTATTGTTAAGATAACCATACTAAAATGATTTTCTATTTGGCTGTGCTTATAAGTTAATGGGTAATTGCTTTTCAATCTCTTATTAAAAGATTCTATAAGTCTGTCATAATCTTCTATTGATTTCATCTTTTTTGTTCCTTATTAAAATAATATATCAAATGGGTTATCGTTAGATTCCACCAAATCTTTATAAGTAATCTTCTTTGGTTTAATTACTTTAATCATAAGTTCTGGTCTGTTTATCTTCCAATACTCTGCCAACTCTTTTGTTTTAAACTCTCTTATACATCCCATATCATCGTGTAATTGATAACGCCATTGTGCCTTGTATAGTTTATGTTTCATATGGTTTGTCATATGGTTGCCTTATTCTTTGGTTTACCATTGCTTATTACTTCTTTAATTTCGTCAACAAACAGATTAGCAAAAGTAATTAAGTTGGTTGGGTCATCCATATTTATTTGATATGTTAATTGTTGTTTTACTTGTGGGTTGGCTCTCATTGTATGTTTACACTTCAACACACCATTTTTCAATGTAAATTCATATACCCAAGGCTTTGTGTCGTTTGGTATGGTTTGTGTTTTGATAATCTTATTATCTGTGGCAAGCTCTAATTGGTTTTTAATAACCTTTAAAACTTTTTGATAAACTTGTTTATGATTCATTATATATACTCCCTGTTGTTGTTGTTGTATATATAATTGTAAGGACAATTTTTTAAAAGTCAAGTATTTAATAAATCTTCGTATTCTTCTTTTTGTTCTTCGTGTCTGTCTGTATAGTTATCTAAAATATATTCCCTGCTGTGAAGTTCCAATAAATTAAATAACTTTTCATCATTTATAATAATTGGATAAGGGTTAAAATGCTGTAATATATCGTACAAATCGTGATTGATATAGTAAATAATTAAGTTGGGGTTTTTGCTTTTAATCTTATTGGTTGTATGGTTAAGATATGGTTTTATTAAGGTGTCTATGGTTGTGTAAAAATCTGTATTAAATTGTTTAATTGATAATTCGTTTAATAATTCCTTGTTTAATTTCAACATATCTTGTATTCCTTTTTAATTAAGTTGTATTCATCTCTACTTATAAAAACACAATCTTCTTCGTTGTCTGTTTTGTCATATCTATTAACAAAAACAATTTCGGCTTCTGTATTCATTTCAAATAGCATAAATAGAATTTGTTTATACAGGGCAACATCAAACAACTTCATAACATATTTTGTTTTAAGTTCTTGTGATTCGTCCACACTATCCAAATCGGTATATGCTATAATTACTTTGTTGTTTAAGTCCCCAACTCCAATTACTGTGTTTTCAGGTGTAAAAGTAAATATTAAATTGGTATATTTGTCAAGCATTGAAAAATTATTTTTTGACATGGCTGTAATTTCTAATTGCCATTCCATTTTTAAAACCATTTTCCCTATTAAGTTTTGGTTTTTGAAGTAAAGCGGCTTTTGTCTTTTGTTGTAATTGTTCGTAATCCTGTTTATCTTTTTTGGTTTTCTTTTTCTTCAAAAAATCTAATAAATTAAATTGTTCTTGTTCCATAATGTTTTTCCTTAAAATGTTTTTTTATTTTAAATGTTAACTATTGATTTTGCAATTAAAATGTATTACAATTTTGTATATTCATCACAAGGGGTTTAAAATGGAAGAAAAAGTTACTAAAAGATACAATGTTATCAAAAAAGACAAAACAATAGAATTTCGCATGCCAATGGAAGATTTTAAAAAGTTAACAAAAAAGATTGAAGAAAAAAAAGATAAAAATGTATCTTCTGTTTTAAGAAAACTTGTAAGTGGTTATTTGGAATCGTAAAAAAATATTTGTTTTGGTTTAATTGGGAAGTCTTTGGGCTTCCCTTTTTTTTATACTCTGTATGTTGTAAAACCATTTGTGGCATATTTTCTTGTTAAAAATCTTCCACTTGTATTTGGTAAAACTTCGGCATTGCCAATTATATTATGGTTAGTTGCTGTTGCCAAAGTTATTTTATTAACACTTCCCGTATTTATAATCACCCATTCCAAAGATTGGTCGACCTGTAAGTTTTGAAAACCTGCTTCACAACTTGCCCCTGTTGGTAAAGTACAAGTAATATCCCCATTTGGTGTATTTGATACAACAAGTGTTGTAATTAACATTTCAATAGTCAAAGATAAATTAACACTTGTGGTTGTTGGGAAGGTTCTTTTTAAAAATGTTTTATTGGTTCTTAAATCGCCTGCAAAATAGTTTGGGGCTGTTCCGTTTGCATAAAAGTTCCATCTGTTAGAACCAAAAGAAGATATATTAGAATAAAAACCATAATTATTGACACCAAAAGTTAATGGTGCGCCTGCATAAAAACCATAATTGTTTGTAATGGTTTGATTTGTTCCCAATGTATATTGTTGTGCCCTAAAATGGCTAAAATTGGTTATGGTGTATGGTGTTATGCTATCTTCCCCAACCAATGATGTTCTTATACCATCAATATTAAGTGTTGCGGCTTTTGGGGTTGTGTGTGCTAATTTGATTCCAAAATGCTCATTTAATGTTGTATTGGTTCTTTGGTTTTCTGTTTCAATATGCGCATTGTCACTTTGGTTTAATCCGTATATTTGGTCTAAATCAATTTTATTTGTTTTCATTTTTTAAAATTCCGTATCTAAACAATTATAACCAAAAAAGAAAATAAAAAAACCCCCTTGTGGGGGGTTTCTTATCTACTCAATAAAAATTACTTATTGAAGTATGTTGCAATCACTTCGTCATTTGCTTCTAAACCGGAAGTAAATGTTAATGAAGAACCGGACATTGTAAAATCGCTGCCTAATAGGTATTGAACTCCGTTAACAGTAACCATTGCTATGAAAACAGTTGCAACAGGTGCGGCCAAACTAAATGCTGTTTGTCCTGCTGTGGCGCTAAATGATTGTTGGTACATTGACACATCATTAACTGGCACAAACTTTGTACCATCCCATTTTGGAATCTGTCCTGCTGTGGCTGTATCGCCAAAGTCAATCAATTCTGCAACAGGGCTATCATTGGTTAATGTGGCAAAATCTGCTTCAAGGCTTGTTAATCTTCCGTCTTGTTCTGTGTTCTTTGATTCAACAGAAGTTAAACGGCCGTCTTGCTCTACATCTTTTGATTCTATTGCGTCTAAACGGGCGTCATCATTTCCGTTTGTGGCAACAATAGAATCTATTTGGTCTTGTAAAGAATCGGTAACACCTTCAACTTCGGTAATAGCGGCTTTGGCTGTATCATAAACAGATTGGATTGCTCCAACAAGTGAAGTTGGGTTAACAGGATTGCCAAGATTATCAGTAATAGATAAAGAAGCTAAATTACCTTCAACGCCTTGTGCTCTTGTGATTTCACTTGCTAAACCACTTTGTAAAGCGTCAATCTCGCCTTCGGCTGTTGTCAAGCGTTGGTCTTGTTCGCCATTCTTTAATTCAACTGCTGTTGTTCTTGTTTCAAGGCTTGTGGCTCTGTTTTCAACGGCTGTAATATCTGCGTCTAATTGTCCTTCTGCGGCTGTTGCTCTGTTAATTTCGGCAACAATCTTGTTATCCAACATTGTATCGCCGGAAGTTCTTAATGTAACTTCACCATCCAAAGCAATTTCAAGATTGTTAATATCATTTTCTGTAACATTAACGCGGTTTGTCAAAGCGGACAAATCGCCACTTAATTGACCTTCGGCTGTGGTCGCTCTTGTAACTTCGTTATTAAGGGCGGTTTGTAAATTGTTATCGCCTAAAATTCTTGCTGCTTGTTCTGCGGCAATATCCAAATCTTGTTGTGTATTTTTTGATTCTACTGCGTCTAATCTGGATTCAATAGCACCAATTGAACCACCTGCTTCGCTGTTTAATGTGTCAATTTGTGTTTGTAAAGCTTGGTCGGCTGTTTGTCTTGCGGACACTTCTGTTGCCAAGTTTGCGGCAATGGCTTGTTCTGCGGCTGTCGCTCTTGTTTCTTCTGCGGCAATAGCGGCGGCATTGGTTTGGTCGCCTGCTACTCTATAACTTGCTTCATCACTGATTTGTGTGCCAAGTGAAGAAATAGAATTTGTATGTGCGGATAAAGTGCTTTCGGCTGTATCTAAACGGCCTTTGATTGCCAAAATCTCTTGTTCTACTGCGGCTTCTAATGTGTTTAATTGTCCGTTCCAATTGGATTCAACACCGGATATAATAGCGTCAACTTCGCTTTTTGTATAACGGCTTGATAATTCTGTTTCTAATTGTTTAATTTGATTTAAACTTAACTTTGCTCTCATATTTGCTTTTTCCTTTTAAAAAATATGTTTTGGTTTTTTATTATATAAAAAAAAGTAATTTAATCAAACCTGTAAAAGATTTAAAATTGAAGTTACTTTAACGGCTGTGCCACCTGTATATAATGTTTTAATTTCCAATGATTTACTTGTGTTATTCACATCTAAAAATAAATCATAACCATTATATTGTGCTTGGTTATTTTTGCCAATCAGTACAATTTGTGGTGTCCCCACAAACTCAATTGTATTATTAAAATTACATACACAACCACTTATTCTAAAATTGGCAATACTTGTATTGGATATATCTTTTAAAATTACTTGCCCGTCAAAACTCAATGATTCGTTATTTGATAATTGTAAAGCAATAATACCTGTGTTTGGGTTATTGGGTGTGTTATTGGTTGCTATAAACTTTTTATCATAAGTGCTTATTGAAGCAAGGGGAATGGAATAAGTAATAATAACAATATCGTCTTGTTCCAACGGATAAGTAAAAGATAAATTATTATCGGTTATAGTGTAATCGGTTATATGTTTTTGTTGTATACCATTGATTGTTACAATGGCAATTTGTGTGGCATTATTTGATAAAGTAAAATTCTGTTGGTCTTGTAAAGCTATAAAATCGTCTTGTATCGCAACGGGTACACTTGGGTCTTGGTCTTGTATGATTCCGGCGTTTTGGGTTCTTCCATCCGTATAAGTAATTATCAGTTCGTTTATAGGGCTAACATAAATTGAAGATACACCAACCCCATCGTCCCCCTTCAAAGCAATTTGCCTTAATGAACTATGGTTTTTTTGTTGTGTTATTAAAACTTGTGTTTTTTTGTTCTTAAAAATAAATTGGGACATTATTTTAATCTCCCATTATTCATTTATGTATGTATCTTTTATAACCAATTTATCTTGATATAGTGTTATTAAATCTTGTTCCTTTGTTAACTGCACTTCAAAATTATAACTTCCTGCCAAAATGTTGGTTTCTTCTTTGGTTAATTCAATTGTAAAAGTACCTTGTGTTCCATCGTCAATTAAAAAAGATTTATTGATAACGGCGTATGTATCCACATTGCTTATATCATTTTCTTTTTTAACAATAAATTTTACAACATAACCTGTTAAATCAATAACATTATTGGAATCATCCAAATATGTTACTTCCGCACTATAATTATTTCTTCTGTATATTTCAATCATAACAATAACCCATTACCCAAAAACTTTAAAACATTATATAAGTTTAATTACATTTTATCAATTATAAAAAAATTACAGATTTTTGGCAAAACTAAAAAAACCTATCTTTCTTTATCAAAAAAAAAGTTATTATAGTACATATATATATATATTTATATTTAATTTGTAATTTTATATATTTTATAGGTTTACAGAATAACCCTTTGTGAACCCTTATAAATTCAGTGTTTCAAAAATCTATAATTTTTTTTAATGTTTAATTTTCAATAGATGTTATAGTCGGGGACAAATTGACAATTATAATTTTTTTTAATACAATCTTCCCACAAACAACAAAGAAGGATAAAATTATGTTTAATGATTTAACAGATATAAAGTTTATTGGCGATGAAAATGTTTTTGATAAAGCCATTGAACTTATGCAAAAGAAGTATTATTTAATAAATCGTGGTGGTAAAGTTTATATTTTACACAATGATAAAGAAGATAATTTAATTTTTACAGAACCACAAAGCTTTAAAACTTTTTACAAGTATTTAAACATATCAATACCAATAATAAATACAACAAGGTTTTTAACCAAATATGTTGTGGAAGAATTTTTAAAATCCCCAAATACAATAAGATTGGAAGGAATCGTTTTTAATCCAACATTGCCAAGTGGTTTATGTATGGATAACAAATATTACAATGTATGGTGTGGTTTTACTTATGAACCAAAAGAAGGCAACGTACACCCCTTCTTAACTCTTTTGGATGTTAATTGTAACGGCGACGTGGATACATTTAATTACTTTTTAAATTATCTTGCTTATTGTATTCAGTTTCCCGCAAGAAATCCAAGAACCTCAATAGCAATCATCGGCAATCAGGGAAGTGGCAAGGGTACTTTAATCAATGATACCATTTTAAAACTAACAAAAAATAGTAAAAAAATTGATAATATAGATATGTTGGTGGGTCAATTTAACGGCCACTTAATGGATGGGTTTTTTATATATTTGGATGAAGCTTTTTGGGCCGGGGATATGGCAATTTCAAATAAATTAAAAACATTTATTACAGAAGAAAAACGCACAATCAATGAAAAACATAAACCAAGTTTTGTCATAAATAGTTATTCAAAATTATTTATATCTTCCAATAATGATTTTATAGTGCATGTGGAATCGACTGACCGAAGATATGTTGTATTAAGGGCAAATGATAAATTGAAGGGTAATTTTAAGTGGTTTGATAATTACCAAAAATGGCTACAAAGTGGTGGTTATAACTACATAATGTATTATTTATTAAATCGTGATATAAGTGACTTTAACCCATTAAACATACCGGCAACAAAAGAAAAAACAGAACTTCAATTAAAAAGCAGTGATTTACCAACCAAGTTTATTTATGATTTATTGGAAGGTAATATAAACTTCAATGATGATATGTATAAAGAAGGCCGCATTTATCGTAAACCATTGTATGAAGAATTTGTGGACTATTGTAAAAAATACCACCCCAAATCATATATACCTTCTGTCAATGAAGTAAATAAAGTTATGGTTAAGGCTTTTGATTTTGATAAAGATAAACCCAATTGGCGACAAAATTGGAAGGATAAAAACGGGTATTATTATGATATGCCAAGTTTACCATTTTTCCAACAAAAGTTTGCCAAAAATATTTTTAATGTGGAATCAAATGAGATATTTAATAATCAAAAAAGTGTAACAACTGATATTGAAGATACTTTAATTACGGATGTGTTTTAAATAGTAAATAACCCCATTTTTTGATGGGGTTTTTAATTTGTGGTTCGTTAATAGCTCAAATTAAACTTTAATTGTTTTTAATTGGTTTATGTTAGTTTTTAAATCTCTATTAAGTTTTCTTCTTAACCATAAATTCATTACGGCTGTAATATAATTATCATTTATTGATTCTTCGTTATACTTTTCAATACCTGTTAATTTTTCACAATATCTGTTTACATAAACTCTTTTAATTGGTTCGTCTTGGTTTATTACTTTTAATAAAACTTCTATATCGTCCAAATCAAAAACACCTGTTACATTTTTGTTTATGTATATTTCCATAATGTAAATCCTTTTGTTATTTGTCATTACAATTATAACATATATTTTTAATTTTGTGTGAAAAAATACCCCACTTGTTTGTGGGGTTATTCTTTAATTATCAAATGGGTTTTCTTTGTTCTTTTCCCTTAACTCTTCGTTTTGGATTTCGTATTTAAGTTGTTCCATTTGTGCCCTTATTTCGGCTTTATCTTCTTCGCTTAAATCAGGATTCAATAACCTTTTTTCAAGCATACCATATTGGAATAATAAGGGGCCTGTGGTTGGGTTTCTTAATTTTGAAGATTGTTTTTTACTTTCAATCTTATTGGAAGTTTCAGTTTTTAAGTCCTTAATAAAGTCTTTTAAAAATACATCCAATGGTTTTTGTCTGTTGGATATTTCAATTGGTTTTATTAAGTTATTATTAAAAAGTTTATCCAAAGTTGTTTGAACTCTTTGTTGTGTTTTTTCCGCCATTTTCAAATTCAAGTTTGTTTCAAGCTTGTAATTTTTTGATACAACATTTTTAAAAGTTCTTTTACCTGTTTTTACTTTTTTAACAAAAGTTTCTTCTGTTTTGTTTAAATGGTTATTAAGTAACCTTGTATATTCTTTTTCCGCATTTAAACCTGTGTATTGTTCGTTTTCATAAAGTTTTGTCAATAAAACATTTTCCAATATTTTTCCATTTTTTTGTGAAAACTTTAATAAATATTCTTCACTTTTTATATGTTTAATTGTATTTTTAAAACCATTATTTGTTTTAATGGAATCAAAAAAACTTTGTGTTAAACCAACTTCTTGTGCTTCCTTATTCCAAATGTTTGATAACTCATTTTTATTTAAATCGCCTTCCTTCCATTCCCTTGTGCTTAATATTAAGTTTTGTTTATCTATGGCTGTCGCACCTTCTTTGGCAATCTCTTTTATTTTGTTTGCCCTGTTGCTAAATATCTTTCTTTGTTCGTCTGTGATACCTTTAATTTTAAAAGAATCAGGGATATAGTTTTTACCATCGTCTACCCCTTTTTCGCCTTTAATTGGTTCTATTTCAAAACCTTTTTTTCTTAACTCATTCGCTAATTCTGCTCTAAATATTGCCCCAAGTAATCTTGTGTTCTTATATAAAATTCTGTTGTTAAAAGTGTACCAATTACCATCGTCCCCAATAACTCTATCGGGCAAAACTGCGTGTGCGTGTTTATGTGGGTCTGGTCTTTTTCCGTCAACAGGTCTTGCTGTTTCGTGTTTATAAACAAAAGCAATTGTTTTACAATCGTGTGCCCAACCTGTTTCACTTTTTCTTGTTCTTCTTCCAACCATTTTTTCCATTTTGTCTAATGCTCTTTTAATAGCTGTATCCATAATTTCATCATAACTTAATTCATTTTCATTTAAAAAACTTCTATCAATTATTGAAGCAATGGTAAAATCTTTTGGGGCATTAAAAACCAAATCAACCCCAAAACTCATTGATTCAACTTTACCTTTTCCTTTGGTTTTTTTATCTGTAAAGTTTCTTTCTTTTTTTGGATAAAATAAGTGTTCGTTATTTTCAGGATGATAACCCGCAATAAACCTGCTTAATGCTTCGGGCTGTATGGTTTCCGTATTCAATCTTAAATACTTTGCGGCGCTTCCATAATAAAAACTATTTGCCATTTCGTTTTCATTGTAATAATTATCCGCCTGTTTAAATTCACTTTTATTGTAATAATCAATTGATTTTAAGTTTGCTATTGCTAACATTTTGTTTGCTCCTTGTTGTCTTTTATACACGGGGGTAAAAGAACCATTTTTATTGGGTTTACAAGGTTTTGATTTTTAACAAAACTTAATTTTTATGGTTTTTTTTAAGTTGTTGTTGTCTATCGCTATCTTATACACACCTGTTTTACTCAATTTATACGGGGGTTTTCCCCCGTGTATAAGGTGTATGGTTTTTTTCCCTTACATTTATTAAACCAAAAATTACCGGACAAATCAAGTTTTTTGCTAAAAATCGTTTTTTTACTTAAAATCTTCGTATTATGTGGTTATATCAAAACAAAGTATTAACAGAAGAAAATATACCCGTTGGGGCTATTGGTTTCATATATCTTATTACTAATTTAAAAGATGGTAAAAAGTATATTGGGAAGAAGCTTTTAACAATGGCGGCAACAAAACAGGTAAACGGAAGAAAGAAAAAAACCCGCAAACAATCAAATTGGGTTAATTATTGGTCGTCCTGTGATGAACTAAAAGCGGATGTTAAATTATTGGGGGAAGATAATTTTACAAGGGAAGTTTTGGTTTTTACATTTACTTTATCAACCCATACATACTTAGAAAATAAATATTTATATGTTAATGAAGTGTTGGAATCCAACCAATGGTATAACTCAAATATCAGTGCCAAAATATATAAAAAAAATATTATTGGGAAGATTTAATAAAGTCTTTTTTGGCTTTATTTTGATTTTTACACAATTCAAAAATCTTTTTATTTTCAACAAACTTATTTAATATTTCTTCAAAACTACCATTGTTTGGTATTAAATAATCTTCACAATCTAACATAATTTCAAATGGTGGTGTTATGGTTTTTTGATAAACAATAGGGGTTTTTGTGGCACAACCCGCAATAAAAAAAGTGATAATGTAAATTAGAATTTTCATTTTATTTGCTCCAATATATTCACAAACTTTGTATAATCTTCTTCATTTAATTTACAATCTTTATACTCTGTTTTGGTTACAATCTTTTCAACTTCTTTAATTTTATCTTTATAAATTGTTTTAATTTCAACATCTTTTTTAATAGTTTTTAATGATTCTTCAACTGCTTTTTGTTGTAATTCTTTATAATGTTTTTGTAATAAAACTTCGTTTTCCTGTTGTATAATTTTCTGTTTATCAATTCCCGCTTCATATCCTTTTTGATAAATATTGTTATATAAAAACCAAAAAAATATAATTGCCCCAACCATAATTAAGGCATATTTAACATACTTATTATTTAATAAAGCTAATATAAAATTCATATTTTTACCTTTGATTTTTCTAATTTACAATCTTTATTTTTTAATGATTCTTGTAATTTATGATATTCTTTTTGTTTTTCCAAATGTAATAAATAAGATAAAATTATTTCAGTATTTTTATCAATATCACTAACAATTTCTATAAAATCTTCATTATCCATTTTTCTAATTTCCATTATATTTTTCGGCAATAAAAAAATATTCTATCAATTCTTTTTTCTTTTCTTCTTCTGTTTTTTCAATAAAAATACCTTCTTTTTTTGCTGTATTTGTTTGTTTGTTTACTTGGTGTTTTCTTTCATAACATTTAATGTTTTTACAATTGGTTTTATTAAATATATCAAAAAATTCTTCTTTTGTTAATAAAGCTTGGTTGGAATAAGAAAAACAAACATACTTTGATTTTGATAATAAAATAAGTTTTTCAAATAATGGAATTATAATATTTTTATCGTTCTGTTCCAATTCAGGCGTCCAACCTTTTGTGTCAATTGGTTTATTTGCTTTGCCAAATATTTGTGGTCTATCGTTGGTGCTAATAGTATTCCATAAATGATAAAAAGAAGAATAACGGGTTGCATTACTCATTCGTTTATTATTTGTTCCGTATGGTGGGTCAAAATATATTAAATCTGCTTCTATCTTTGGTAATAACTCAAATATTTCCCCTGTATAATGTAAAGAACCTTTCATTATTTTTGTATAATCAATATCCTTTATTGGGTTTTTTAAAACCAAATCGTTTAATGTATTTTTTTGCCATTTTTTTAAATATCCGTTTTGGTGTCCCAATGTATTTGATATTTTACTTACTGCCAAAATCAAAGATAATATTAAAATGTTTTTAATTTGTTGTTCTTTTATTTCATCTATTTTTGTTCTAATAATATCAATTTTTCTACTATTTTTTGTCAACCATATTTTGGGTTTATTATCTAATCCAACACTTATACCATTATTAAAATTTGTTGCATAATTTAATGTAAACCATTTATCTGTTTTTTCAAAAAAAGAATCTTCAATATTATTTAATTCGTTTATATATTTATCAATAATGTTTAAATCTATATCTTCACTTTTTAAATAAGAATCCAAAATAATTTTTGAAAAATGTTGTTTATCACTACTTATAACTTTATATTTATTGGCAAAATAATATGCAACTCTTCCACTTCCTGTAAAAGCGTCATAAAAAGTATTGATTGTTTTGGTTTGTAAATAATCATTTATAGAATCTTCAATAAATCCTAATAATTGTTTTTTACTTCCCATATATTGTATAGTTTTCATTTTCCAATTTTCTAATTGCCATTACTTATATAAATCTTTTATATATTGGTCTAATTCTTCTCTTGTCTTAATTTCTTCGGGAATAATAATACCCCTTTCGGCAAAAAATGGTTTTACCTTTTCTATATCAAATTCTAATAACTCTGTTTTAATTTGTGATAAACTTAATTTTGCTCTCATTAAAACCCCCAAAATGTAAATAAGAAAATTGGGTTAAACAAAACAATAAACATTAAATAATTCATATTCTTAATCTTCAAAAGTTGGTGTGTTATCAATATCATTTAAACCTGTAATTGTCATTGCGTGTATAAAAACGGCAAATAACAAAACAACAAAAACAAAACCTAATATTAAATAAATCATTTTCTTTTTCCTTTTATGGATTCTGTGGTAATAGTTCTTAACCAAAAGTTTATTGCGGTTGTAACAAGGACAATTAACAAATATTTATCCTGGCTTGTTTCCTTAATAAAATCATAATTTGCTTCAATTATAGTTAATAAAGCTATAATAAAGT
>JACCDQ010263979.1_pt1 | contig 38820 bp, 35 predicted proteins | sample 7446031 | NCBI WGS metagenome assembly JACCDQ01 (sample SAMN15323442, study PRJNA562643) | freshwater metagenome | isolation source: river surface water | place: USA:Blue River Watershed | collected 2017-08-17 | reverse complement strand
TCGATGAAGTAATAGCTAGAGCTCACAAAGTAGAGAATCAAATATTCGATCTAGAACGTGAGATTTTAAGGATTATTCGTGGATTCCAATTATTAATCAATTTCATAATCACCTCTTTGCTAATATGGACATTCTTTTATGCAAGTAGATACTCGCTCCCTCCAGTACAAATCACAATGTTTGTTTTTCTAGCGTTAACTGGTTTTGAGTCAATCCTTAATTGGTATCCAAATTTATTCACAAGTGGAAAATTGAAATTAGCTCAAAGCAAGCTGGCGAATATTCCTGAAGTTAAGCCAGAAAAGAAATTAGATGTGGAGTTTGATCAACTTGTTGCAAATAGTTATAGCCCCTTCTGGAGCAATCAAATAATTAAACCTCTTGAATTTAAGTTGAAGCGAGGTGAAGTCTTAGTTTTACGAGGCCCTAGTGGTATTGGCAAAAGTACAAGTGCCATGGGAATACTTAACTTAACTCAATATGTAGGTTCTTTAACCATCAACGGTGTAGAAATAAGGAAAATTAATAATTTACCAAAATTAGTCGCAGGCGCTCTGCAAAATGGACACATTTTTAATACTTCGCTTCGGGAGAATTTGAGAATTTCCGGTTCTGATAATTTGCAAGAGGTACTCACTTTACTTGAGTTGGAAACACTGGTTTCAGAGTTGCCAGATGGATTAGACACAATTATCGGGGATTTTGGTCGACCAATTTCAGGAGGTGAAGCGAAAAGAATAGTTCTAGCAAGAGCTCTCTTAAGTGATGCACCTTTATTGGTTCTTGACGAACCAACCGAACATTTAGATCCTGACTTAGCAGAACGTATTACTAGTAGAATTCTTGAGAAATATCGTGACCGGGCTCTTTTAGTGATAACTCACTCAGGTTGGTGCGGTGTGCCGCAACTAGAAATAGAGAGATTTTTAAATAATCATTAGAAAATAGGCCGTGGCAAATTTAGAGACCAAATTAATCGACGTAATTGGCGATCGAAGCGCCAAAGTCGTTGCCTCTGAATTAGGTTATAAGACGGTAGGAGACTTTCTTCATCATTATCCTCGAAGATATGTAAGACGTGGTGAACTTACAAACATAGCCGAACTGCGCGAAGGTGAAGAGGCGACAGTACTTGCAAAAGTACATTCAGTGAAAAGTCGCCGCATGGCAAATAGAAAACAAGTTATTGTTGAAGTAATTATTGAAGATAACAATAGAGAGAAAATGTCACTAACTTTCTTCAACCAAGCATGGCGTGAGAAAGAGATGCGCATTGGTCGCCAAGGGTTATTTGCAGGGAAAATAGGAACATTCAAAGGGTCTAGGCAGTTAGCGCACCCTGAACTTGAATGGCTTCCAGGAGATAGCGATGTAGAAGATGCGATTGAATCTTTTGCCGATAAGTATCTGCCGATATATCCAGCCACCGGTAAATTTCCATCTTGGAAAATTGCGAAAGCATTAGAAATAGTCCTTGATTCGCTAGATCAAGTTGAAGATTTTTTGCCTGAAACTATAAGAACTCAATACGAATTTCCAGATTTATATCTTGCCTTCAAAGAAGTGCATCGCCCAACAGATATCCAAAGTGCCGATCTTGCAAAAGCACGCTTGACATTTGATGAGGCATTTTTACTTCAACTAACGATGTTAAATCAAAAGAGAGAGCAAGCAAAAATTTATACCCTGGCTCGAATTCCAAAAGCTAATGGGGTGCTTGCGGAATTTGATAAGAGGTTGCCGTTCCAACTTACCCCAGGGCAAATTTCAGTTTCCGAAGAAATATTTAGGGATCTACTTGCAGAACATCCTATGCATCGATTATTGCAAGGTGAAGTCGGATCGGGTAAGACCATCGTGGCATTACGTTCGGCGTTAAATGTGATTGATGCAAGTGCCCAAGTCGCGTTTTTGGCTCCTACTGAAGTTTTGGCACAACAGCACTATCGAACAATCAAAAAACAATTAGGAGAACTTTCTACAAAGGGAGAATTGGGGGCGCCCGAGCTTGCTATAAATGTTGCGCTACTTACTGGTTCGATGTCCCAATCTGAGAAGCGCGAAACTCAAGCTCGAATCAGAAGCGGGGAAGTAGATTTAGTAGTTGGGACGCATGCACTTCTTTCTGAAGCTGTTGAATTCAATGATTTGGGCCTGGTCGTAGTTGATGAACAACATCGATTTGGAGTGGAGCAAAGAGATGCTCTACGAGCCAAAGCAAAAACTCCGCCACATTTGTTAGTTATGACAGCTACGCCAATTCCAAGAACAGTGGCAATTACAGTTTTCGGAGATCTGGATATATCTACATTGAGTGAGTTGCCATTAGGTCGAACCCCAATTACTACTCATTTGGTAAATGCTTTAAGTAAGCCGAATTATCTTGAGCGAGCTTGGCAACGAATTAGAGAAGAGGTAGCTGCTGGCCATCAAGCATATGTAGTAGCGCCGCGAATAAGCGCCGGAAATTCTGAAGATATTGATATGGATTTTCTATTTGGCACCGAAAGCAAAGAAATGGCTGCCGTTACCGAGTTAGCTCCTGAACTTGCAACAGGTGCTTTAAAGGGTTTGCGAGTAGCGCAATTGCACGGAAAGCAAAGTTCGGAAGAGAAGGAAGCAACCATGCAGGCATTCTCGGCAAACGAGATTGATGTGTTGGTTTCAACTACAGTTATAGAAGTTGGTGTCGACGTTCCTAATGCAACTGTTATGGTGATTATGGACGCCGATCGTTTCGGCATCTCGCAACTTCATCAATTACGTGGCCGAATCGGCCGTGGCGAAGCACCAGGCTTATGTCTATTGATAACGAAAGTTGCAGAGAATTCTTTGGCTTTCGAAAGATTAAATGCAGTTGCAAATACCTTAGACGGATTTGAATTGGCAAGAATAGATCTAGATCAACGCCGAGAAGGTGATGTATTGGGAGTATCTCAAAGCGGCTCACGCTCGCATTTGAAATTGTTAAGAGTGTTGCGAGATGAAGAGATAATTATTCAAGCGAGAAGCGCAGCTGAAATTACCTTAACTAATGGAATTAGCCCTACTCTAGAGCGCGAAATTAAAAAGCTCATGGCCGAACGTGAAGTTGAATTCTTAGATAAAGGCTAATAGGTAAAGGTTTAACAAGTGAGAATAATTGCAGGTGTAGCAAAAGGTCGAAATTTGGCTTCGGTTGCTGGAGCAACAAGACCTACATCTGATCGTGCACGTGAAGCACTTTTTTCGACTCTACTCTCTGAGTTTGGCGAATTCGATAATTTAAAATTCTTAGATCTTTTTGCAGGCTCTGCTGCGGTTGGATTAGAGGCGCTTTCTCGAGGCGCATCTCTAGTGCATGCGGTTGAAAAAGATGATGCGGCAGTTAAGACCATTCGTGCCAATCAAGAGATAGTTGAGAAATCAAAACCTGCTGGCACTTTTCATCTATATGCAATGAGCGCTCAGAAGTTTTTGGGAAATATCGGGAATCAATACGACATAATATTTATTGACCCTCCGTATGATTTTAGTGACCAAGCGGTTCATGAGTTGCTGAATATGATTTTGCAAAATAATTTCATCAAGTCAGGTGGAGTTATTGTTATTGAGCGTGCTACCAAGGGCTCATATGTTAATTGGCCAGCGCCTTTAAAGGAGCTACGCACGAAGGAATATGGAGTAGCAACGCTTTACTATGGAGAGATGCGTTAATCTTTACCTATGAGACGCGCAGTATGCCCGGGTTCTTTTGATCCAGTGACTTATGGCCACTTGGACATTATCAAGCGCGCTAGTGCTCATTTTGACGAAGTGGTGGTTGCAGTTTTTATTAACAGCACTAAGCAAAGTCTTTTCACAGTCGAAGAGCGAATTGAAATGATCAAAGAGACCACCAAGGAATTGCCTAACATTATGGTTGATTCTTGGAGCGGTTTAACTGTCGAATATTGCAAGCGAAACAATATCGATGTAATAACTAAGGGCCTAAGAGCGGTTTCAGACTTTGATTATGAATTACAACAGGCTCAGGTAAATCTACAGGCCGGCGTAGACACTATGTTTATGGCCACAGATCCAGCACATTCGTTCCTCTCATCTTCGCTAGTCAAGGAATTAGCCAAATACAATGGTGACATCTCAAAGATGGTTCCACCTTCGGTTGAAGCCGCACTTGTTAAGAAACTGTCATAGAAAGATGCAGGTTGAAAATGGATGCAGTTGAGAAATTAGCCTCGGCAATCAAAATGGTTGAAGAGGCGCGCGGCGTTCCGCTTTCTGCTTCATGCGTTGTTCACCGTGGAGAGATGCTCGGCGTTCTAGATGAAGCGAAGGCTGCACTTCCTGAATCTTTCGCAAAAGCGGAATCAATTGTTGCAAATAGAGATAAAGTTATTGATGAGGGCCGGATGCAAGCAGAGCAAATGGTTGCAATGGCTCGAGAAGAGGCTTCACAACTAATCGAACAGACCGCAATCATGCAACAAGCTCGAGAAGAAGCGAAGAATATTTTGGCTCAAGCGCGCCAAGAAGCCGCCGAACAAAAGCAAGAAATCGAAGAATATATTGATTCTCGACTTGCAACTTTAGAAGTCATCCTAAATAAAACACAAGAAGCAATTACGCGAGGACGTGAACGACTTGCCGGTTCTTCAGATAAAGATGTTTTATCTCAACTTTCCGATAAGTAATTATTTCGATGTCAAAAGCGTTTCTGCTTAATACGCATGATCTTCCTCGTCGCGCAGGAGAGATGAAGGAATATCAACTGGCCATTGAATTCGATAAACCAATTGGAATTGATGTGATTGCAGTTCCTGCTGGAACATTAAATTTAGATTTGCGCCTTGAATCTGTCGCTGAAGGCATACTTGCAACAGGTGAATTTGAAGCTGTGGCAGAGGGAGAGTGCATCCGCTGCCTTGATCCAATCGCGCTTACATTGAATCGTAACTTTCAAGAACTGTATGCCTACGAACCAAATCGCGATGACCCCGACGAACTCGAAGAAGACCAACTTTTAATGGATGGCGAGGTCATGAATTTGGAGGCGCCTATAAGAGATGCAATTGTTTTGTCGCTGCCAATTAATCCGGTTTGCGATGAAGATTGTGAAGGGCTCTGTCCTGAATGTGGTCAAAAATGGGCAGAGCTACCTGCGGGGCATGCTCACGAACAGGTGGACAGCCGTTGGTCAGCGTTAAAAGGGCTGCTTCAGGAAGAGAATTAACCCCATTTCACTAATTTGCCCCGCTAGGCGGTAATGAGCGATACTTAGCCCCGCACGCCAAAGCGTTGCATTCAGGGTTTGATCAAAGGAAGAGAAAAGTGCCAGTACCAAAGCGAAAGATGTCGCGTTCAAAGACACGTTCACGTCGTAGCCAATGGAAAACCACTGCTGCAGCGATTTCTACCTGTGCTCAATGCCAGCAGCCAAAGCTTCAACACACTGCTTGCCCTACTTGCGGTACATATAACCGTCGCCAAGTCGTAGAGGTTTGATTTTATGTTCGCGCAATTACAAGCGCGACTTGGCTTAGAGATAAGACAAGAGCTTCTCGAATTAGCTTTTACCCACCGTTCATTCGCCTATGAAAATGGTATTTCCGAAACCAATGAGCGTTTGGAATTCCTCGGTGATTCAGTACTTGGTTTAGTTGTCACCGAAGAGCTTTACAAGAAATATCCAGATTTAGATGAATCTCGTCTATCACCACTTCGTTCTGGGATTGTAAATATGCGAGCTTTGGCAGACATTGCGCGCTCGCTAGAGCTTGGCCAATACATGCGAATTGGTAAAGGTGAAGAGGTTACCGGTGGCCGCGACAAAAATTCTTTACTAGCAGATTCTTTAGAAGCGTTAATTGGAGCGATTTATTTAAGCCAAGGTTTTGCAGCTAGCCAGAAAATAGTTGGAGAATTAATTAGTCAAACTATGGAGAGTGCGAAAGATAAAGGCGCTGGTTTAGATGGAAAAACTGCACTTCAAGAGTTGGCAGCTGCTAGAAAAATTTCTCCACCGGAATATCAGATAACTGAATCCGGTCCTGATCATGATAAAACTTTTGTCGCAACAGCTGTAGTTGGTGGGGATGCAATCGCCACTGGAGAAGGTAAAAGTAAACGTGAGGCAGAGCAAATTGCGGCTCGCCTTGCTTATGAGAAATTAATTTCTTAATGCCAGAACTTCCTGAGGTCGAAACAGTTCGAGCTGGCCTTGAGAAACATGTAGTCGGCAAGAAAATTATTGGAGTAAAACAATTACATCCTCGAGCACTTCGAAGTGACTCTCTAAATAAATTGACCGTATTTAAAAATGCCAAGATTAAAGCCGTTAAGAGACGTGGAAAGTTTATGTGGCTCGAATTTGATCGACCAGAAGTCTTGGTCGCACATTTAGGCATGAGTGGACAATTTAAGATTCAGAAGGCTGGAAGCGATAACGAAGCTCATTTACGCGCTAAATTCGAGCTCTCTAATGGCAAAGAGATGCGTTTTGTTGACCAACGAACATTCGGTTGGCTCTGTGTTGACCAACTTGAAGAAGGCGTTCCGTCAGTCGTCTCACATATCGCGACAGACCTTTTCGACCCGACTTTTGATAAGAAAAGTATCGTGAAAAAAATTAACTTAAAGCGTGGCCAAATAAAAAAAGTGATTCTTGACCAAGAAGTAGTTAGCGGTATTGGAAATATTTATGCAGATGAAGCGCTTTGGTATGCGCGAATTCATCCAGAATCAATCGCATCGGATTTGTCTACTACCCAAATTCTAAATTTGCTGACCGCAGCTCAAAAAGTCATGACTAGGGCCTTGGCAGCTGGCGGAACCAGTTTCGATGAGCTCTATATCAATGTAAATGGCGAGAGTGGATATTTTGAAAGATCTTTGGCCGTTTATGGCCGAGAAGGTGAGCCATGTCGCAGACAACGCACCTGCGGCGGAGAAATTATCAGAATTGCCTTCACTAACCGCTCGTCGCGCCTCTGTCCTGCCTGCCAGACCCGATAGGTTTTCCGCGTGTATTTGAAGAGTCTGACCATCAAGGGCTTTAAGTCCTTCGCCTCGTCAACGACCCTTCTTCTCGAACCAGGCATCACCTGCGTGGTCGGTCCAAATGGTTCTGGCAAGTCAAATGTCGTGGATGCGATTAGTTGGGTAATGGGCGAACAAGGTGCGAAATCTTTGCGCGGCGGAAAGATGGAAGATGTCATTTTCGCTGGCACATCTGGTCGCGCGCCACTTGGTCGCGCGGAAGTTTCTTTAACCATTGATAACACAGATGGTTCATTGCCAATTGATTTCAGTGAAGTAACTATTTCACGTATTTTGTTCCGTAATGGACAGAGTGAATATCAAATTAACGGAGAAGGCGCTCGTTTACTAGATATTCAAGAACTACTTTCTGATTCAGGTATTGGCCGCGAAATGCATGTGATTGTGGGTCAAGGTCAACTCGATGCAATTTTGATGGCGACACCGGAAGAACGTCGCGCATTCATTGAAGAAGCAGCTGGCGTGCTAAAGCATCGTAAGCGCAAAGAGAAAGCCCTTCGCAAACTTGATTCAATGCAAGCCAACATGGCGCGCGTGCAGGATTTAACGGTCGAACTTCGTAGACAGCTAAAGCCTTTGGGTAAGCAGGCTGAAGTTGCAAAGAAAGCAGCAACGATTCAAGCAGATCTCCGAGATGTAAAGCTGCGCCTACTTGCAGATGACTACATTTCAATGAACAAAGTATTTTCAACTGAAGTTGCAGATGAAAATGCACTTCGTGAACGTCGCGCAATTGTAGAAGCAGATCTTGAGGGCGTTCGCGCTCGCGAAGAATCGCTGGATGCCGAAGCTGCATTTGAAGGACCTTTGCTTTCTGCAGCTCAAGAGACTTATTACGCGCTAACAGGAATCCGAGAAAAATTACGTGCGGTTGCAGCGCTGGCTCAAGAGCGCACTCGCTTCTTGACTCAAGAACTTGAAATTACAGCTGGCCGCGATCCAGAAGCTTTGGAATCTGAAGCGTTAATTCTGCGCGAAGAGGAAAGTGAATTGCGATCTGGTTTGAATTCAAAACAAGATGAATTAAATCAAGCAATTCAAGCAATGCGCGCTCTGGAAGCAGATGTAAAGGCTGAAGAAGATCGAATTGCGGCGGCGCTTCGCGCAATTGCCGATCAGCGCGAAGGAACTGCCCGCCAAGAAGGTCACATTAAATCACTTCAAGCACGCCTTGATGCGATGTCGCAAGAAATTACTCGACTTACAAAGGCTCGCGATGATGCACAGACTCGCGCCGCAAACGCGCAATCTGAATACGCACAACATGAACTAGAGATTGCTAGCGCTGATAGTGGCGAAATTGGTTTGGATACTGCGTTCGAATCTGCAAAGCGCGATCTGGCAGAAGCTAAAGAATTAGTAGCTAAGCTAACTGAATCTGAGAGAAATGCAGACCGCAAACGTAATTCAATCGAATCCAAATTAGAGGCAATTCGATTGACAACTGCAAATCGCGATGGCGCAAGCGCATTGCTCCATGATTCAAGAGGGGTAAAAATTCTTGGATCTTTAGCTTCTTTGATTACGGTTGACCAAGGCTTCGAAGCAGCGGTAGCAGCAGCACTAGGTAGCTTGGCAGATTCAGTTGTAGTTCAAGATATGAATGCGGCTGTAACTGCGATTAGCGCCTTGAGGAATGAGAATCTAGGCCAAGCTGAATTATTAGTTTCAAATAATGCTGTCATTAGTGGGGCACAAGTGCCAAGCGGATTAACTCCGATTCTAAATCACGTACGAGGAAGTGAAGTTTCAAGTTTACTTGCTGCATTGCTTGGAAATACTGCGGTTGCAGATGATGCCCGAAGTGCCGCTGAAATTCTAAATGCAAATCCAAATGTAAATGTTGTCACCAGAGATGGAGATACTTTTACTGCAACTCGCGTACGCGGTGGTTCAAAGAATTCAAGTTCACTAGTTGAAATTCAAGCATTAATTAATCAACTTTCAGAAGAGCTAACCACCGCAACCCATGAATGCGAACGCTTAAGTTTTGAGATTCAGAATGCACAGCATGCCTTGAGCAATCGCCAGAGCGAATACGACCAGGCATTATCAAGGCTAAATGATTCTGATGCCCGAATCTCAGCTCTAACAGAACAATTAGCGGTAGCTGGTCAAAACATTAAGTCTGCAAATGCAGAAGTTGAGCGCTTGAACATTGCAATCAACGAAGCGGATAATGAGCGACGTTCAGACGAACGCGAACTAGAGATCGCAAAGAGCCAATTGGGCCAACATGGTGAAATTTCAGAACCAGATCACTCGCAAGCAGAAGCACTTAGAGAGAAGTTAACCTCAGCTCGAAGTGTCGAGGTTGAAGCCCGTTTGGCGGTTCGAACCGCTGAAGAGCGCGTTAACTCAATCGCAGAGCGAGCTCAAGCGCTTGAAGCGGCTGCGCAATCTGAACGAATAGCAAATGAAAATGCAATTGCACGTAGAGCTACTCGAGCACAAGGTGCGGTTATTTCACAAGCAATCGGAGAAGCCGCTTATGAAACTCTGGTTCACATCGAACGTTCAATCGCTAAAGCCGGTGCCGAACGCTCTCGTTTGGAAGAATCAAAACAGAATCGAGAAGGCGAGACCCTTGCAGTTCGTACTCGCAATCGCGAATTAACTCACGAACTCGAACAATTAACATCTAGTGTTCATCGAGATGAGTTGGCTAGAAGTGAACAGCGCCTACGTATTGAAGCTCTTGCGCAGAAAGCGCTTGAGGAATTTGGTGTAGATGTCGAAACACTTCAAAACGAATATGGCCCACATAAAGACGTACCTACCTTCTTTGAGACCGAGGACGGACAGATTATTGAAGGAGAACATGTTCCATATCGTCGTGATCAGCAAGAGAAACGTTTGGCCCAGACTGAAAAGCAATTGAATTTACTTGGAAAAATCAATCCACTTGCGCTCGAGGAGTACAACTCAGTGGAAGAGCGCCTGAAGTTCTTGTCTGAGCAGCTTGAAGACTTAAAGCGCACCAAAAAGGATTTATTAGATATCGTAAAAGAGGTTGACGATCGTGTTCAATCTATTTTCATGGAGGCTTTTGAAGAAACCGCGAAACACTTCAAAGATATCTTTGCTCGACTTTTCCCTGGCGGCGAAGGTCGTTTAATTCTTACCAACCCAGAGGATCCACTTACTACTGGAGTTGATATCGAAGCACGCCCGCCAGGAAAACGAGTAAAGCGCTTATCTTTACTATCTGGCGGCGAGAAATCACTAACCGTTGTGGCGATGTTGGTTGCTATCTTTAAATCGCGTCCAAGCCCGTTTTATATTCTTGACGAAGTTGAAGCAGCGCTTGATGATGTTAATTTACAGCGTCTTCTTGGCGTACTTGAAGATCTTCGCACCAGTTCGCAACTAATCATCATCACACACCAAAAGCGCACCATGGAAGTTGCAGATGCACTTTATGGCGTAACTATGCGCGGTGATGGAGTCACTGAAGTTATTTCGCAGCGTTTACGCGAATCCGAAACAGTATGAGCCTCTTTAAGAAGTTCGTAGATAAATTCACAAATAAATCTGAAACCGCTGCGCCAATCCAAGAGATTGAGATTAAAGAATTACCTAAAGATGATATTTGGTCAAAGCCAATATCGCTTGAAATAAAAGATTCTGATTGGGATGAATTGGCAAGCGACCTAATTCAATCTGATTTAGGCAGAGAGTTAACAAGCGAACTAATCGAAGCAGGTAAGCGTTCTAAAGAGAAACCACTTCAAGCCATAAAATTGAAATTAGAAGAAGCGCTTTCAAAAAAATCCAGGGAAACCAAAGCGGGAGTAATTTTGGTAGTCGGGGTAAACGGAACTGGCAAAACTACTTCGGTTGCTAAGTTAGCAAAGCAACTTCCAGGTAAGACCGTCTTAGCTGCAGCAGATACGTTTCGTGCAGCGGCTGTTGAACAATTAAGCACCTGGGGTCAAAGAATTGGCGTTGAGGTTATTAGTGGCGCGGCAAATAGCGATCCAGCAGCAGTTGCATTTGATGCATCTAAGAAGTTTATGGATTCAGGTGCTGACAATTTAATTGTAGATACCGCGGGGCGATTACATAATAAAGCTGACTTAATGGCTGAACTTGGAAAGGTACGACGCGTTATCGAAAAGAGCGCACCGGTTTCTGAAGTGCTATTGGTTATCGATGCGACTACTGGACAAAATGGTCTTGCTCAGGCTCAGGTATTCACCGAAGCTGTTGAAGTAACTGGAATTATCCTCACCAAGCTTGATGGCTCTGCTCGTGGCGGCATCGCCCTAGCTATCGAGCATAAATTCAATATCCCAATTAAATGGGTGGGAAGCGGTGAAGGGGTAGATGACTTTGCCCCTTTTGACGCTCAAAGTTACCTATCAGGGCTACTTGGTTAACACCTTTGTAACATTCTGAACAAATAGCCTTTACCTATTCTTATTCTTTTGGCAACACATAAAGCAGCTCTTTGTAACGTAAGAGGCCGAAACTTCATCTATCTCAGCGTTGAGTTATTCCGTTTTCAATTTTCAACAATTGACTTCTATTAAGGATTATTCATGGATGTAGTTTTAAATTCTGGAGACACTGCTTGGGTTCTTGCAAGTAGTGCGCTGGTTTTATTAATGACGCCAGGACTTGCGTTCTTCTATGGCGGCATGGTTCGCACTAAGAGCGTATTGAACATGATGATGATGTCATTCATAACAATTGGCATCGTTAGTGTTTTGTGGGTTATCTATGGCTACAACTGGGCTTTTGGTTCTAGTGCAAATTCACCGTGGATTGGTGGCTGGGGTCTATCAGGTTTAGGTGGCACAGTTGAATCATTTGCAAACAACGGTGGCGTTTATCCAATTCCAACGCTGGTATTTAGTTCATTCCAATTAATGTTTGCGATTATCACTCCAGCCTTGATATCAGGCGCAATCGCAGATCGCACAAAATTTACCGCATGGGCAATTTTTGTTGCTGCTTGGGTAAGTATTGTCTATTTCCCAGTAGCTCACTGGGTCTTTGATTTTGGCGATAAAGTCGGCGAAGAGTTAATTGGCGTTGGTTATTTAGCCGGTAAAGGTGTTCTAGATTTCGCAGGTGGTACCGCGGTTCATATCAATGCTGGCGCTGCAGGTTTAGCACTTGCAATAATTTTAGGTAAGCGACATGGCTGGAGACGTGATCCTATGCGTCCACACTCTCTTCCATTAGTTCTACTAGGTTCTGGTTTACTTTGGTTTGGTTGGTTTGGATTTAATGCAGGTAGCGCTCTAGGTGCTAACGGCATTGCCGGACTTGCATTAATCAATACCCAAGTTGCAGCGGGTGCCGCACTAATAGGCTGGTTATTAGTTGAAAAAATCCGAGATGGACATGCAACCTCACTTGGTGCAGCATCTGGTGCAGTTGCAGGCCTAGTCGCAATCACACCTGCTTGTGCATTTGTTGCTCCTTGGGCAGCAGTAGTACTTGGTTTAATTGCTGGAATTTTGTGTGCGTTAGCAGTGGGCCTTAAGTACAAGTTTGGCTTTGATGATTCTCTAGATGTGGTTGGAGTTCACTTAGTTGGCGGCCTTTGGGGTTCAATCTCAGTGGGAATTTTTGCAACAAAGCAGGTAAATAGCATCGGTGGCGATGGAGCTCTATATGGCGGTGGCTTAGATCTACTTAAGACTCAAGCTTTAGGTTCGCTATTAGTGCTTGCGTATTCATTCGTAGCTACATTGATTATCGGATTCATTATTGAAAAAACTATTGGATTCCGAGTTTCTCAGGAAGCAGAAATTACAGGTATCGACTTGGCTGAACACCGAGAAACATCATACGAACTATTCAATTCAAGCCGTGGAGGTACAACAGTATGAAGCTAATTACCGCAATCCTAAAGCCATTCAAGTTGGATGAAGTGAAAACGTCTCTCCAAGCACTTGGAGTAAATGGAATGACAGTTTCTGAAGCATCAGGCTTTGGAAGACAACGTGGACACACAGAGGTTTACAGAGGAGCGGAATACACCGTTGATCTAGTGCCAAAAGTGCGTCTTGAAGTAATTGTCGATGATTCGGATGTGGAATCGGTTGTAGGGGCAATCGTGAAAGCTGCGAATACCGGTTCAATAGGTGATGGAAAAGTTTGGGTCACATCGATAGAACAGATTGTTCGCGTTCGCACGGGAGAACGCGGCACCGAAGCTATCTAATAAATTTATTAGATAGTCTAGAGAAATGGGTTTGCCAGAGCGCAAGGCGAGATCAAACGAGAGTGATGCTTACCTTTCCCATCTTTATCTAGAAGCAGGCAAACCAAACGGGATAACGCTCGTCGCGGTCGGTGGTTACGGCCGCGGCGAGCTATCTCCGGGTTCAGATTTAGATTTACTTATTCTTCATGATGGCTCTTTGGGCAATTTGTCAGAGTTCGTTAACTCAATGCTTTATCCGATTTGGGATAAACAAGGTCCATCATCACTTCCTAAAAGTATTGATTACTCGGTTCGTACAATCAAAGAGACCAAAGAAGCTTGGCAGGATCTAAAAGTTGCTCTTGGATTACTTGATGCAAGATTTATTTGTGGGGAGATTTCTCAATTTGAATTAATTAAGCAGGAAGCAGAAGTTGCTTGGAAAAAAGATCGCCTAGAAGAACTTCGGATGTCTCTAAACGAAAGACATCAGCGATTTGGTGATTTGGCATATTTACTCGAACCGGACATTAAAGAAGCTCGAGGCGGAATTAGAGATATCAATGCCTTAAGAGCAATACAACGCAGTGAAGTCATTGCAATAAACACAGATCAATTAGATGAATTTGAAGAGAAATTATTAAATGTAAGAGATAGCCTGCATAAGGTAAGTGGAAGAGATAAAGATCTGCTGCTTTTCCAGGAACAAGATAAAGTTGCGGCAGATTTAGGTTTAGTTGATGCGGATGTCCTAATGGGGCAAGTCGCTACCATTGCTAGATCAATCGACTATCAATTAAATGTCGCTTGGCATAGATATGACAATCGACGCAGTAAGTTTTCCTTTAGAAAACCAAAAGCAACCAATGTTGGAAAGAATATTGGAGTAGAGAACCACGAAATAATTATCGAAGCGCTGGACCCAACTGTTGGCATGCGAGCAGCTGCAAAAGCTTCTCAATTGGGTCTGCCAATCTCATTAGATTCTTGTGAATTAATTAAAGGTCTTGGCTTGGAAAATCCTTGGCCGCGAGAAGCTCGAGAAGATTTGGTGGCTTTTATCGGCGGTGGAAGTGCAATGGAACGAGTTTGGGAAGCGCTAGATCAAGCGGGAATTATCGAAGAGTGGCTTCCTGAATGGAGCACTGTTCGATCTTTGCCACAGAGAAATGCCCTACATCGCCATACTGTTGATAGACACATGGTGGAAACAGCCATTGTTGCCGCAAAATTAACCAGATCCGTTCATAGACCAGATTTACTCTTAGTCGGTTCGCTATTTCATGACATCGGCAAAGGCACAGAAGAAGATCACTCTGAACGAGGTGAACGCCTTATCGAACCTATTGCGAAGAGAATAGGCTTTTCAGATACAGATATTCGAACTTTGCAATTCCTAGTTCGAAATCATTTGCTCTTATCAAGTACTGCAACCCGCAGAGATTTAGATGATCCAGCAACAATTCAATCTATTCTAGATGTGGTCCCAGATTTGCAGCACCTTGAGCTTCTGCATGCACTTTCGATAGCTGATGGAGAAGCCACCGGCAAAGCCGCTTGGAGTGAATGGAAAGCGCGTTTAGTAAGGGATTTAGTAAATCGCGTAAAGAGCGCAATGAAAGGGACGTTAGTTGCGCCAGAAATGGAATTGAATGAGCTGCAGAAACAAGAGGCTGCTAATAGTGATTTAAAAGTTTCAATATCCGAAAGTTCAGGAAGTTTTGCTATTGAAATTATCGCGCCAGATAGCACTGGCTTGTTCTCGATTGTTGCTGGCACTTTAAATTTATTGAAACTAGATATTAGAGCTGCTAAAACCAGAACTCATGGCAAATCAGCTGTAATGACTTGGATAGTGAATTTGGATCCGTTTGCCACACTTCCAACGGATGTCAAAATAACGCAAGCGCTACAGGATGCGCTAAGTGATAACGAGAAGTTGGCGCAGAAAATTGATGCCAAAGTTAAGTCATATGCACCGCTACCCGGGGTGCCAGTACCTCCACCGGAAGTGGAAATTATTGAAGATTTAGCATCGAGTGCCACAATTATTGAAATTAGAAGTCATGACCGCCCTGCATTGCTTTACCGAATCGGTGCTGCAGTCCGACAATTGGAAGTCGATATCCGCTCTGTAATTGCATCTACTCTTGGCGCTGAAGCAATTGACACACTTTACGTAACTGAAATATCAGGCGAAAAACTCTCAAAAACCAAAGCTGAAGAGGTAGTGGCGAGTATCCGTTTCGCAATCGATTAAGATTCACCAATCATGTTCGAAGGCCTTACCTCAAGATTTAGCGGCGCGTTCTCAAAACTGCGAAGCCGCGGAAAGTTATCGTCATCGGATATCACTGATACCTTTGCAGAAATTCGTGATGCGCTAATTGACGCAGACGTAGCTCTAGATGTAGTTAATGAGTTTGTCGACAACACCCAAAATAAATCTTTAGATCTCTTAAAGGATATCCAAGCTGGCACGAATCAAGCACAGGCAGTATTTGATTTAGTACATACTGAATTAGTAAATATTCTAGGTGGTTCGGCTAGACGTATTAGATTTTCCAAAAATCCACCAACTGTCATCATGTTGGCAGGTTTGCAAGGTGCCGGTAAAACCACATTGGCTGGAAAATTAGCTAAATATCTTAAAGAGCAAGGTAACACTCCACTATTAGTTGCTTCAGATTTGCAGCGTCCAAACGCGGTTACGCAATTGCAGGTAGTAGGAGAGCAAGTAGGAGTACCAGTATTTGCTCCTCAACCAGGCAATGGAATTGGCGATCCAATTAAAGTTGCAAAAGATGGTTTGGATTTTGCAAAGCAAAAGCTACACAACATGGTCATTGTGGATACGGCAGGACGTCTTGGTGTAGATCAAGAGCTGATGAACGAAGCCATGGCTATCAGAGATGTAATAAATCCTGACGAAATTCTTTTTGTTGTTGATGCAATGATCGGACAAGATGCGGTACGTACTGCGAATGCATTTGGAGCAGGTGTCGGCTTTGATGGTGTCGTGCTTACCAAATTGGACGGTGACGCTAGAGGTGGCGCAGCGCTTTCAATCGCAAAGCAAACTGGCAAACCAATTCTCTTCGCTTCTACTGGCGAAAAGTTAAGTGACTTCGATGTCTTTTATCCAGAGAGAATGGCTTCTCGTATTTTGGGAATGGGAGATATTGCCACTCTTGCAGAGCAAGCAAAAAAGGCTTTAGACAGTGAAACTTCTAAGAAATTAGAAGAGAAATTTGTTAAAGGTGAAGATTTTACTTTAGAAGATTTTCTGGAGCAGTTGCAGGGCATTGCCAAGATGGGCAATATGTCCAAAATACTCTCAATGATTCCTGGTGCTGCCAATAAGCAAATGCAGAAACAATTAGAAGCAATTGATGATTCAGAAATCACAAAATCAACTGCAATTGTTCAATCAATGACGCCAGCAGAGCGCAGAGATCCAAAGATTCTTAATGGTTCGCGTCGAGCTCGAATTGCAAAGGGCAGCGGTCGCCAAGTTTCAGAGGTTAATAATTTGGTAGATCGATTTGGCCAGGCGCAGAAAGCAATGAAGATGGCAAGAAGCGGTGCAGCTATTCCGGGTATGCCAGCAATGCCAGGTATGCCAGGTATGCCAGCAATGCCAGGCATGTCAGGTGCAGGAAGTAAGAAGCCTCCCATTCCAAATAAGAAGAAGTCCAAGAGTGGCAATCCCGCAAAGAGAGCCGCCGAAGAGGGGCGCTAAGAGCTTAAATTGCCCGATTTGGCCGATTCTCAGAGCGCTGGCAGAATTACGACCCTGAGCGCGGCCCTCTACCCGCGTCGGATGTAAAGGCAAGAAAAGTTCCCACGAACTCCATTGTGGAAATTCTTCTGGCATAGATAGCAAAATTTTATTTATTAGGAGCAATACTTTGGCAACAAAGATTCGTTTAATGCGTCTTGGAAAAATTCGCACACCTTTCTACCGTATCGTCGTTATCGATTCTAAGAAGGCGCGTAATGGTCTATCAATCGAAGAGATTGGTCGCTATGTTCCAGGAAAGAATCCATCAGTAGTAGAGGTCAACTCAGATCGCGCACAGCACTGGTTAAAGGTTGGCGCACAGCCATCTGCAGCAGTGACAAAGTTATTTAAGCTAACAGGCGACTGGGGTAAGTTCACAGGTGAAGGTTCAACTTCAAGTTCGGTAGAACCACAGAAGCCAGGATTTGATAAGAAGGCTAATTACGAAGCTGCAGTTAAAGCTGCTGCTAACGAACCAGCTGAAGGCGCAACAACTGCAAAGAAGAAGGCGCAAGATAAATTAGCTGCGAAGTCTGCTCCTGCACCAGTTGCTGAAGTTGTAACTGAAGAAGCACCAGTTGCAGAAGCTGTTGCTGAGGAAGCACCAGCTGCAGAAGCTGTGGCAGAGGTAGTTGCTGAAGAAGCTGCTCCAACAGCAGAAGCAACAGAAGAAGCAGCAGCTGAATAATGCTTGACGAAGCTCTAGAACATTTAGTTAAAGGGATTGTTGAAAATCCTGAAGATGTAATTGTTAAAGAGAAGACACATCGTCGTGGCACAACTCTTGAAGTTAATGTCAATCCAGAAGACATTGGCAAGGTAATCGGTCGCAACGGACGTACTGCGAAAGCGCTACGTACTGTGATGAGCGCGCTTGCAGGTCGTTCGGTACGCGTAGATCTCATCGAGGCTGACGAAGTTCGTTAGCGCTCTTTAATGAGACTTAACGTTGGGCGCATTGGACGTGCTCACGGAATTTTAGGTGAAGCGACAATCGAGGTTCGCACGGACGAACCCGAGCGTCGCTTTGCTGTTGGCGCAGAAGTTCTAACCGAAGATGGCAAATTAACTATCTCAAGCGCACGCGTTCACAACGGAATTCTCTTGCTTGGCTTTGAAGGTATAAACACTCGCAATGATATAGAGAAGCTTCGCAACACTTTGCTCTATGCCGATGTAGATATAAACGAATCTGGCGAAGATGAAGATGATTACCACGTACAACAATTAATTGGCCTTCGAGCAGAGCTAGAAGATGGTTCAGAATTTGGCGTAGTTACCGACGTCTTGAATCTGCCAGCACAAGATTGTCTTGTAATCAAAACTAAGAGCGGCGAGGTATTAATTCCTTTTGTCCGCCAGCTCGTACCTATCGTTGATTTAGCAGGTAAGAGAGTTGTAGTTATTCCACCGGTGATGTCATGAAGTTAGATTTCATCTCTATATTCCCTGAATTTTTCGAACCACTAAAACTTTCACTAATTGGAAAAGCACGTGACAAATCAATTATCGAAATAGGCGTGCATGACTTGAGAGACCAAGCGATTAATGTTCATCGCCAAGTAGATGACACGCCATATGGTGGCGGCGCAGGCATGGTCATGATGCCGGAAGTTTGGGGTAAAGCAATTGATAAAGTCATTACCCAGGAATCCGAACTAATTATATTAACTCCAGCCGGCCAGCTTTTTAATCAAAGAATGGCTGAAGAACTTTCAAATTCTGCTCATCTAATTTTTGCTTGCGGACGCTATGAAGGCATCGATGATCGTGTGCGTCAATATTACTTAAATGAAGGTTTCAAAGTACGTGAAGTATCAATTGGTGATTACGTATTAAATGGCGGTGAGGTAGCAGCAATCGTAATTGCCGAGGCTGTTTCAAGACTAATTCCAGGCGTACTTGGAAATCCTGAATCTATTGTTGATGAATCACATTCTGAAGATGGCTATATTGAATATCCCGCATTTACAAAACCTGCTGAATGGCGTGGTATAAAAGTTCCGGATGTTTTACTCTCTGGCAATCATGCAGAAATCGCAAAATGGCGTAAGTCTGCTGGTGAATCACGCGCAAATCACAACCAGTAAAGGGCTTGCACTCGCGAAAGTGAAATCGAGCCGATTTTTAAGAATAAACTCACTCTGTGCGTGTTATTAATTATGAGCAATTAAAGAGTGTCTTAGCTCAGCAATCAGAATGGCCTCGCATTGTGGCCTCTGGAAATTTCGCACCACCAATGACTTTATTGAAAGCTGCAGATGAAACTATTGAGAATTTCAATCTGCATATGTTGAATGCGCACCCTGGCATACCTGATCGCGAAGGTGTTGATTACGAATCTGCTTTCGTGGGGCCAGCCATGCGGCGACACCCACGACTTCACTACATACCATCGCGATTATCAATGGTTCCGATTCTATTTCGTGATCACTATCGTCCAGATATAGTTTTTCTACACACTTCACCTCAAAGATACGACACAGTCTCTCTGGGAGTTGAAGTAAATATTCTCCCTGCGGCTATCGAAGCTGCCAGAGCCCGTAATGGAATCGTGATAGCTCAGGCTAATAAGCAAATGCCTTACACATATGGCGATGCACAAATTTATGAATCTGAGATTGATTATCTAATTGAAGTTGATGAGCCTTTGCTAGAAAAACCGGTTGCACAAATTACTGATACCCAAAAAGAGATTGGTAATCGAATTGCCGCTTTGATTGAGAATAACTCAACCTTGCAGTTAGGTATTGGCGGTGTACCTGATGCGGTATTAGGCGCATTAACTAATCGCAAGAATATGCGCATTTGGACTGAAATGTTTAGCGATGGGGTATTAGATTTATTCAAAGCTGGAGTTTTAGATGAAGAGCTGCCATTAAATGCATCATTTTTATTCGGCTCACGTGAACTTTACGACTGGGTGCATTTGAATCGAAAAATCAGAATGCGTAGAACCGAAATTTCAAATGATCCATCAGTTATAGCCCGCCAAGCGAAAATGACCTCGATCAATTCTGCCCTACAAATTGATTTGTATGATCAGGCGAACGCATCCTTTGTTAGAGGTCAAATTTATTCTGGATTTGGTGGCTCAACTGATTTCATCGTTGGAGCGCTACATTCTCGAGGCGGTCAATCTTTTATGGCGCTACCTTCATGGCATCCAAAAGCTGATGTCTCAACAATTATTCCAAAACTTGATACTCCGGTAACGTCTTTCCAGCACTCGTATGTGGCAACCGAGCAGGGAATCGCCCCATGTTTTGGCCATCCAACCAAACAACAAGCAGCAAACATAATCAGATATGCAGCACATCCAGATGCTAAAGAAGAGCTGGCTAAAGCAGCAGCTGAAATGAATTTACTTTAATAAATCTGGAAGATTTTTAAACCATTCAAGCGCTTTTGGGTTTGCTAAAGCGTCTAAGTTTCTAACTTCTCTGCCATTAATTACATCTGTAACGGCCAACTCGACTAATTTATTTGATTTGGTACGCGGTAGCTCAGGCGCCACAATGATCTTATCCGGGACGTGTCTTGGACTAGCTTGATCTCTAAGCGCTTTCTTAATCTCTTTAGCAACGTCTTCATCAAATTTTTGTCCCTCTTTTAAGACGACAAACAACACTACCCGGGTGTCATTGTCCCAATCTTGAGAAACGGCCATGCACTCTTGAATTTGCGGAAACGTTTCAACTACTCGATAAATTTCGGCAGTTCCAATTCGAACACCTTTTGAATTTAAGGTAGCGTCGCTTCTACCAAATAAAGTGAAGCCACCAGTTTTACTAACTGATGCAAAATCCCCGTGCGTCCAAACACCTGGAAAGCCTTCAAAGTATGCTGATAAATATTTCTCATGATTTGCATCGCCCCAGAAACCAATTGGTTTTGATGGAAATGGAACGGTGCAGACCAATTCACCTTTCTCATCTTCTTTTGCGATTTCGCCTTTAGCATTAAATACTTTTGTTGCCATGCCTAAACAAGGCCCTTGTAACTCACCGCGATATACACCAAGGGTTGGAACTGAGGCGACAAAGCAACCGCAGATATCAGTGCCACCTGACATTGAAGCAAGATGGACATCAGCTTTCACATGTTTATATATGTAATCGAAACCCTCAGGAACCAATACCGACCCAGTCGAACCAATCATGCGCAAATTGGAGAGATCATGACTTTCAGATGGCTTTAATCCAACTTTCTTAATGCCATCAATAAATTTTGCTGACACTCCAAAAAAATTCAACTTCTCTTTCTCTGCAATGTCAAAGAGTCGTTGGGCTCTTGGGAATACCGGAGAACCATCAAATAGGACAATGGTTACGCCGCGAATCAGACACATAAATAACCAATTCCACATCATCCAGCCACAGGTGGTGAAGAAGAAAACTCTTTCACCTGCTTTCATGTCGAATTGATACAACTGTTCGGCACCTGCTTTGAGCATGACTCCTGCGCCGCTGTGAGTGATGCATTTAGGTTTACCGGTGGTACCCGAAGAGAAGAGCACGAAGCCAGGGTGGTCAAATGGCAGTCTTGTAAATTCTGGTTTTGCACCACTGAACGGCGCAATCCAAGTTTCAAATTCAGAGATTCGAATCGCTTTCTTTAAAGTAGGCAGTAGCGCAATGATTTCATCGGCCTTATCTTTTAGATCAAAACTCTTGCCACTGTATTGGTAATCATCTCCCAACAGAATTAACTTAGGTTCGACTTGTCCAAAGCGGTCTTCAACTGCATTAGGGGCAAAATCTGGTGAAGCGGTAGAAATAATTGCTCCAATACTGAGTGCACCTAAAGCAAAAATCATTACTTCTGGAACATTTGGTGCCCATGCAACTACCCGATCACCTACAGAGATTCCTAAATCTTTCATAGCTGCAGCAACGGCAGCACTTTTCTCTCTGAGTTCGGCATATGTAATTTCACGTCTTGTGCCATCTTCAAGAATTCCAACAATTGCAACGCCATCTCCGTGGGCGAGCAAGTTTTCAGCCACATTAATCACACCGTTTGGAAAAAACTTTGCGTCAATAAATCGCTCGCCACTTTGGTAGGCGATATCACCCTTTTCTCCAATTAGATTCAAGTCATCCCAAGCACGTGACCAGAAATCTCCGGGATTCTCGATACTCCAAGTATGCAAGCCCCAGTAGTCAGTATTTTTTTCGCGCTCTAATTTACCTAACGCGGTTTCTTGCGGATTACTAGGTTGAAAGAGCAAGCTCACTTTTTAGCTATCGCCCTCGCGCGTAATTTGTAATAAGCACCAGATAATCCACCTGGCGCAAACATCACCACAAGTATAAATAGAATTCCTAGAGTTAAAGCTGGCTCAGATAATGGACCACCAATAATTTTCGGCAGATCTGTGAAGAATGGCTGTTGAGTTAAATCCTGCATTCGAGTAGTTGCAACCGAATAGAGAATGCCACCAATCACTGCACCCCAACGAGTTACCGCTCCACCAAGAATAACCATAAGCAGTAGCGCAATCGTTAAATTGGCATCAGCAAATCTAGGAGCTGCGCTGCCTGCGGCAAGCAACATAATTACACCTAAGAAGCTGGCAAGAGAACCTGCGATTACAAAAGAAAGTAGCTTGAATTTCTGGGTATCCAAACCAAGAACTTGTACGCGTAATTCATTATCTCTAAGGGCTGCAAATACACGTCCAGCTGAACTCTCCGTAATCCACCAAATAATTGCATAAACGATGATTAACGCAAGTAAAGCTGTCCAATAAAGATACTTGGTATTTACAACACCAATCCAGAATTGTGGAACTTTTGTGGCATCTAGAGCAATTCCATTTTCGCCGCCAGTTAAACCAAAGAAATTGCGATTAATAATTACGTGTCCCGCCTCGCCAAAAGCTAACGTCACCATCGCAAATGTAATGCCGGTTGTGCGTAGAGAAGCCATTCCGACTAGCATCGCAAAAATCGCAGTGATTGCCACCGCAATAACCATAGCTAAATACCAAGGAACTACATCATGGTTAATAAGAATGCAGGTGATGTACATACCTGAACCAAAGTAAATTGCATGACCGAATGAGAGCAGTCCTGTGAACCCGAATAGAAGATCGTAGGTCAATGCCAATCCGCCATAAATAAAAGCAACTGCCAAAGTTTGTTGTAAGCCAGGTTGAGCCAAGGGATTTCCACCCAGCATCGGTGCGATAGCAAAAAGTACAAGTACGACTGCAAGCAGCTGACGGGAATACTTCCAACGCAACATTATGACGCCGCCTTTCCAAGTAAACCTTGTGGTCTAATTAGTAAGACTCCAGCTAGCAGAATTACAACTACGAAGTCTCCTAAGCCGGTGACATAGTAATTCGCGAACTGACGGATTACGCCGATCATCATTGCTGCTATAAAACTTCCGGGAACGCTGCCCATGCCGCCGATTACCACGACGATGAAACCATAAATTAAATATTGGCCAGCGATAAGTGGAGATACACCGTTTGCATAGACTGAAATCAAGACGCCGCCAACTCCCGCCGCAAATCCACCTAGAAAGAAGACAGTGCTAAATGCACGACGTACATTGATTCCCAGCGCGGCAACCATATTTCTATTCTCAACACCCGCGCGAATAATTAAGCCAATTCGGGTGTACTTAAGAAGCGCCCAGTTAGCAATCAAAAGTATTAGCGCGGTTCCGATGTAGAAGAAACGATCGGCTGGAATGATGGCACCTGCAATATTTACTCCATTAAGGAAATACGGGGGAGTTGGATAAAGAACCAAATCGTTTCCAAACCAACCACCAAGTGCAGCTCCAACTACAAGTGCAACACCAACAGTAACAAGCGCTTGATCAACATGACGCTCATACATTCGGGCGATAATTAATTGCTCCATTAGCAACGCAAATGCGCCAGCCCCTAAGCCACCTATCAACATTGATAAAAGGAATTTTGGAGTTGTAATCATGAATCCAGATTGCTTTGCATACCAAAATCCGAAAAATGCACCTACAGTTAAGAAAGCCCCATGTGCAAAGTTAAGAACTCCCATTAGCCCATAAATTAAGGAGAGGCCTGAAGCCACCAAAAAGTAAAGCGCACCTAGTCCGATGCCAGTAATAAGAATTAGTAGGAACGTTGACATCATTTGCCTCCTACGCCGAGCATTTGATGAACCCATTTTTCATCATGCAGAACTTCTGGTCCGCCCTGGTAAACAACTTTGCCCTGATCCATCACAATCACATTCTCTGCAATACGTTTAACCAATGCCAAGTTCTGTTCGACTAGCAACATGGTGTTTTCATGAGCTACCTGCGCCAATGCATCAGCTACTTCAGTAACAAGTTTTGGCGCTAAACCTTTGGTTGGTTCATCAACTAGCAAGATTTCGTTCTTATTTAGTAAGGCTCTAGCAATAGCAACCATTTGTTGCTGGCCACCAGATAAAGAACCAGCGCGCTGCTGGGCACGGGTATCAAGTTCCGGGAAGAGCGAATGTACAAATTTGTACGCATCCCCATGATCTTTGCCTCGCGCCGCAAGCGCCAGATTCTCCTTAACCGAAAGTGAAGAGAAAATTTCGCGATCTTCTGGGATGTAGGCAATTCCTGATTTGGCGATTTTGAAGGTATCGCCATTTAGAATTTCGGAGCCTTTGAAAGAGATGGAGCCAGTACCAGGATAAAAACCCATTATTGTTTTTAAAGTTGTTGATTTACCAACGCCATTTCGGCCTAGCAGTGCAGTTACTTTGTTATTTGGTACATCAAAGCTGACGCCATGGAGGATATGAGATTGGTTAATCTTTACATGTAGATCTTTAATGGATAGCACATTGCTCATAGCGCTTCTCCAATGTAAGCAGATTGAACCACCGGGTTATTGATTACGTTTTGTGGAGTATCGCAGACTAATAATTCACCATAGTTAAGAACTGCGATTCGATCAGCCAGCCCCAAAATAACTTCTAGGTGGTGCTCAACAATTAATACCGTTTTATTATGTTCGGTTTTGAGTGATCTAATGATTTCGACCAACTCGGGTACGTTTTCAACACTCATGCCTGCCATTGGTTCATCGAGTAGGACAATCTCACTTTTTGATGCGAGTACGATTGCAATTTCAAGTCGGCGCTTATCGCCATGAGATAGGGACCCAGCCACTTGCATCGCACGAGGTGATAAGCCAACTTTGGCCAGACATTCATGTGCGTGCGCAACCACATCCGTAAATTTGTAGGCGTTCTTGGTCAGATTCATTGATTTACCATTTGCAGCTTGTGCGGCAATTCGTACATTTTCTAAACAACTTAGATTTGCGAAAATAGAAGAAGTTTGGAAAGTGCGTGCTAAGCCAACTTTCGCTCTTTCATATGGCTTTAACGAAGTCACATCTAGATCATTTATGAATATTTGACCACGTGTTGGTTGGCGAACGCCACTTAGCAAATTAAATAGAGAGGTTTTTCCAGCTCCATTTGGACCGATTATTCCAAGCGTTTCGTTCTTGTTGACCGACAAAGTAATGCCGTCCAGAATTTTCGCGCCGCCGATTGATAGCGACAAATCATTTACCGATATAGCCGAAATCAATTGCGACAACTCCCTTGTTAGTCCTGCTAGCTGCCTAAGAGTATAAAAAACCCCGGTTCTTTTCCATAATCTAACTTAAGAAAAGAACCGGGGTTTCTTTTTAACTATATTTATTTATGTGTCTTACGCAACGTTTGAAATGGTCTTATCTAGCTGTGGAACGTATCCAGCAGCAGTCTTCTTTAGAGAGACCAAGAACATTGGCTGTGTTAGTGAGTGTGTTGTTGGGTTAATCTTCATTAAGCCCTTAACGCCTACCCATGAATAACCTTCAAGCTTTGCAATCGCATCATCAATGTTCTGATCTGGATTACCAGTAAGTGCTTGAACAATCATCTTTGCAGCATCAGCGCCGGTGCAAGTAAATAGATCCTGCGCCTTCTTTGATGCGGCGAATGAAGCAGCTAGGTCTGCCGCAGCCTTTGACTTGCCAACGCCACCGAAATAGCTATTTGTAAGGATCGCATTTGTTCCTTCGAATAACGCACCGTAGATGTTGTAAGTTGCAGCGCCAGCAAGACCTGTGATTGGACGCTGCTTAACGAAAGCGCCCTGCTGCTTTAGAGAGGTAAGCATCGCGCCTGCTGTAAGAGCATTTGACCATGCGATGAAGATGTATGTTCCCTTTGCATCAGCTGCTTGCTTTGCAAATGGTGTGAAGTCAGATGTTGAAGTCGGAACCTTAATTTCCTGGAATGTTGCGCCCTTAGGTGCCATCAATGCTTTAGCTGCAGCGATGTTACCTGCACCGAAAGCGTTATCTTCCACGAATAGCACAACCTTACGGCCTGTGATTGGCTTAATTCCGGCAAGTGGAGCTAAGTCCTGAGTAGAAGTATTTCCTGAACGGAATACATACTTATTTGCTGCGGATGTAACTGCATCATTCTTTGCAGGTCCAGAGATATAAAGAACTTTATTCTGTTGAGCAAGTGGCGCAAGAGTCAGCGCAACACCTGAAGATGCTGTACCAACAATAACTTTGGTGCCATTGCCGACCATGTCTTTGAATGTTGCAGTTGCTGATGCTGGATCTGCAGCATCATCTTTAACGGTAACAACAAGCTTTTGACCGTTGATGGTCATCTTGCCGCCGGTGTAATACTTAAGACCCCAGTTAAGGCCATCAACATATGCATCGCCATATGACTTTAATGCGCCAGATGTAGATGTGATTACGCCGATTTTAATTTCGCTTGCTGCCTGTGCTGGCGCCATTGAAGGTGCCACGATTGCAGCTGCGAGTGTTGCAACGCTAATGCGTGCGAGTAGTGAGCGCTTGCTCATTTATTCTCCTCATTGAGTCGTTTCTTGCGAGCCGGGCCCGGTCCGCTTGCTGGCAAGGCTACTTGGGCAATTCCTCCAGAACTACGCTTATTTGGTATCCGTTTCATAACTTTTCGCGCAAATATGTGCCTACTCGGAAGTATTTGAGAGGTAGACAACTACAACTAGGGTGGCTCTATCCCCATTGGAAAGGCAGACTAAAGCCATGTCAATGCCGACAGAGAAGTTCTTAGTCAACGTAGCAGGCGGTCAATTAGCCGTATTCAGATATGGCGATGATCTTTCAAATGGCGGCGAGCCAGTTCTGTTAATTCACGGCGTTACATCATCAAATAGGGCATTTCAGATATTTGCTGACGAATTAATCAAACGTGGAAAATCACCATTTGCAGTAGATCTTCGTGGCCGCGGAGATTCCAATAATTTGCCTGGACCTTTTGGCATGGCTCAACATGCAAAAGATATGGTTGAAGTTATTAATCATTTTAAATGGAATAAGCCAGATGTAATCGGACACTCAATGGGCGGTTTTGTAACTGCAGCTTTGGTTGGACTTTATCCAGAACAAGTAGGAAAAGTTATTTTTGCAGATGGTGGAATTCCACTTCCAATGCCACCAGGTATGAGTATCGAACAGATTATGCCCTTGATATTGGGACCGGCGCTCGCAAGGTTGTCTATGACTTTTGAATCTAAAGAAGCGTATCGCGATTACTGGAGACCACATCCTGCCTTTAATCGCGGCTGGTCAGCTGAGTTAAGTGAATACGTTGATTATGATCTTAGAAATGGAAAACCATCAACTAACCCTCAAGCAGTAGAAGATGACTCGAGAGATCTATTTGGGGATGACATTATTGATAAGGCGCTTAAGAATTTAAATGAAGAGACCTTATTTATTCGCGCGCCGCGTGGTTTGCAAAATGAAGAGGGTGGACTTTACCCATTACCAATTTTAGAGATGGCGTTACCGCAATATCCAAAATTAAAACTTATTAATCTTGATGATGTAAATCATTACGACATGTTTTTACATCCGATTGGCTGCAAACAAATAGCTGAAGCTATCTACGGGGAGGCAAAATGACACTAAAAGGACGTCGCGCCTTTATTACCGGCTCTTTCCAAGGAATTGGATTGGGCATAGCGACCGAACTTGCAAAAGCAGGCGCAGATATTGTGCTTCATGGCCTCGGTAGCGCCGAAGTGATTGCAAACGCCGAAGCGGAAGTTAAAGCAGCGGGTGCCGGAAAAGTTGAATCTTTTGTATCTGATTTACGAGATCCTGCAGCAACCGAAGATTTGATTGCAAAAATATTAGCAGGTGGGCCGGTAGACATCCTTTGCAATAACGCTGGAATTCAGCACACCGCACCGACTGCAGAAATGCCAAGAGAAAAATGGAACGACATTATTGCTATTAATTTAGAATCATTTTTCGACACCATGAGATTGTTATTGCCTCAGATGAAAGAACGTGGTTATGGGCGTGTAATTAATACCGCATCTGTTCATGGGCTTGTGGCATCAGTTGCTAAAGCGCCTTATGTATCTGCAAAACATGGCGTAATCGGTTTAACTAGGGTTGCAGCTTTGGAATATGCAGATGCCGGCACCCGAGAGTCTGGTGGAGTTACTGTAAATGCAATTTGTCCTGGCTGGGTTGAAACTGCGCTCATCGAACCACAAATTCAAGCACGAGCAGATAAATTTGGCGGAGATCGAGTTAAAGGAATTGCAGATTTATTATCTGAAAAACAACCTTCAAAACGTTTAGCCACTGCCTCCGATATTGGCGCAGTTGCAGTTTTTCTATGTTCAAAGGCAGCACACAACATCACTGGTGCTGCCATTCCAGTTGATGGAGGATGGACTTCACAATGAGTTTTGCAATTAGTAATGCCAAATCTTTTAAGGAAGCGGTAAAGGAAGAACACCCGCTGCAAGTCGTAGGTGCAATCAATGCAAATCATGCGCTGCTTGCAAAGCGCGCAGGTTATAAAGCTATCTATTTAAGTGGCGGAGGTGTGGCGGCTGGTTCGTTAGGTCTTCCAGATCTTGGGATTTCTACTTTAGATGATGTGTTAACTGATGTTCGAAGAATTACAAATGTTTGCGATTTACCGCTACTGGTAGATATTGATACTGGCTTTGGGACCTCAGCGTTTAATATCGCCAGAACGGTAAAGGATGTTGAGAAAGCTGGCGCTTCTGCAGTCCACATGGAAGATCAAGTAGCTGCCAAAAGATGCGGGCATCGACCTAATAAGGAAATTGTTAGCGTAAATGAGATGGTCGATCGCATAAAAGCAGCAGTTGATGGTCGTAATTCTTCAGAATTTACAATCATGGCGCGCACTGATGCTTTGGCAAACGAAGGATTAGATGCCGCACTGGATCGAGTTCACCAATATGTGGCAGCTGGCGCAGACATGATTTTCCCAGAAGCAGTGGGAGATCTAGAGACTTACAGAAAATTTAGCGAAGCAGCAGGAGTTCCGATTCTTGCCAACATCACCGAGTTCGGAAAAACTCCATTATTTACGGTTGCGGAACTGCGAAGTGCGAATGTAGACATTGTGCTTTATCCATTGTCGGCTTTTAGAGCTATGAATAAAGCTGCGGAACTTGTTTACAAGACCATTCGTTCCGAAGGTACTCAAAAGAGCGCAATAAATCATATGCAAACTCGCGAAGAGCTTTATGAAGCAATTGATTATTACAAATATGAAGAAGCTTTAGATAAATTTCAAGGCAAGTAAATGAGTGAATTTAAGCCCAAGAAATCCGTTGCCTTATCGGGGGTTGCGGCAGGTAATACTGCAATCTGCACCGTAGGTCGAAGTGGTAATGATTTACATTATCGTGGCTTTGATATTGCTGATTTAGCAGCTAACTGCCAATTTGAAGAGGTTGCGTACCTTTTGATTCATGGACATCTTCCAAACAAAGTTGAACTATCTGCCTACAAAGCGAAATTAAAAAATCTAAGAGATCTACCGCCGCAAGTTAGGGAAGTATTAGAAAAATTACCTAAATCTACGCATCCAATGGATGTACTTCGCACTGGTGTATCAACATTAGGAACCATAGAGCCCGAACATGATGGCCATCTTGAAAGCGCAGCAAAGGCCATTGCTGATCGCTTGATTGCATCAACGCCATCAATGCTTTGCTATTGGTATCACTTTGCAAATAGCGGCAAACGTATTGAATGCAGCACGACATCAGATTCAATCGGCGGCCATTTCTTGGAGATGTTGCACGGGAAAATGCCAAGTGCGCAATGGGAAAGCGCCATGCATGCTTCATTAATACTGTATGCCGAACATGAATTTAATGCTTCAACTTTTACCGCCCGAGTTATTGCAGGTACTGGCAGCGATATTTACTCTGCGATCACCGGGGCAATTGGAGCGTTGCGGGGACCAAAGCATGGTGGCGCCAATGAAGTGGCACTTGAAATCCAGGAGCGATATGCCGATCCAAATGAAGCAGAAGTTGATATTCGAAAGCGAGTAGCTGCAAAAGAAGTAGTGATCGGATTTGGACATCCGGTGTACACAATCGGAGATCCCCGAAACCCAATAATCAAATCAATTGCCAAAGATCTATCATCCGACAATCGAACACTCTTTGATATTGCTGAAAGAGTCGAAACTGTGATGTGGGATTTAAAGAAAATGTTCCCAAATTTGGATTGGTTTAGCGCGGTTGCTTATAACGCAATGAAAATACCTACCTCATTTTTCACTCCTATATTTGTGATTTCTAGAATCACGGGCTGGTCTGCGCACGTGATTGAACAGAGAGCAGATGGAAAAATAATTCGACCGTCTGCAAATTACACCGGCCCAGAAGATTTGGTTTTCAAGAGACTAGAGGAGCGTTAATTGTCATCACACGTACAGAAATCCAATCAACCGTTTGATCAAGAGATTCAAGATATTGTTGATTATGCATTGAACTACGAAGTTAAATCAGAGTTAGCTTACAAAACTGCTTGGTCTGGACTGCTTGACACTATTGGTTGCGGCCTGGAATCTCTTGAATATCAAGCTTGTACCAAGTTGCTTGGACCCTTAGTTCCAGGAACGAAGGTAGAAAATGGTGTCAGAGTTCCAGGTACTAATTTTGAATTAGATGTGGTTCAAGGCGCATTTAATATCGGTACTGCAATTCGCTGGTTAGATTTCAACGATACTTGGCTTGCGGCAGAGTGGGGACATCCAAGCGATAATTTGGGAGGCATTCTCGCGGTAGCTGATTGGTTAAATAGAAGTGGCCAGAAAAAATTAACGGTCAAAGATGTTTTAACGGCAATGATTAAAGCTCACGAAATACAAGGTTGTATCGCACTAGAAAATTCTTTTAATAAAGTTGGTCTTGACCACGTCATATTAGTAAAAGTTGCATCTACAGCTGTGGTTTGTCAGATGATGGGGTTAACTCGCGAAGAAACCTTAAATGCGGTTTCGCTAGCTTGGGTTGATGGTCAATCTCTACGCACTTACCGCCACTATCCAAATGCCGGCTCACGCAAATCTTGGGCCGCAGGCGATGCCACATCGCGCGCTGTGAGATTAGCGTTAATGGCTAAAGCGGGAGAGATGGGCATTCCATCAGTTCTAACTGCAAAAACTTGGGGTTTTTATGACGTTTCGTTTAAAGGTGCAAACTTTAAATTCCAACGCCCTTACGGAACTTATGTGATGGAGAACGTGCTTTGGAAGATCTCATTTCCAGCTGAATTTCATTCACAGACAGCCTGCGAAGCCGCTTTCACTTTACATAAGTGGATGGTTGCTAATGGCAAGAGCAGTGAAGATATCAAGCAAGTCACCATCCGCACACACGAAGCTTGCGTCAGAATCATTGATAAGAAAGGCCCTTTAAATAACCCAGCAGATCGCGATCATTGTGTTCAGTACATGGTTGCAGTGCCGCTGATATTTGGTCGATTAACTGCCAAAGATTATGAAGATGAAATAGCCGCAGATCCAAGAATCGATGCGCTACGCGAAAAAATTGTATGTGTAGAAGATGCCCGATTTACCGCTGACTACCATGACCCTGAGAAACGCTCTATCGCTAATGCGGTAACTATCGAATTTAATGATGGAACAAAGAGCGATGAAATTGTTGTTGAGTATCCAGTTGGACATAAGCGGAGAAGAGCAGAAGGTTTGCCACTATTAGTTGAGAAATATAAGAGGAATTTGAGACGAATTTTTGATGATTCACAAGTTTCAAAGATAGAAGCGGCAACACTCAACTTTGACCATTTTTTAACTATGAATGCTGATGACTTTATCTCTCTTTACGTGAAGAATTAACTCATGATCTTCGGGATTCTCTTTTTAGCAATTATGGGTGCAGTTGGGTATTTTGCGCTGGTAGGAATTAAAGCAACTATTGATAAGCATCAAAATTCACAAGGACTTGAATTCCTTCGAGATATTTTGAAATACGCGGCGCTCTTCTTATCTTTATTCTTCTTAAGTTTCGGTCTAGCTGGATTACTGACTGAAGTTATTGATCCAAATCAAGTTGCTTATACGAATAAAGAAGATATAGCCAGGTGGCTATCCTTTGTGTTTGTAGGTATACCAGTTGTTGCAGTACTTACTTGGTGGATTAGAAGAGATTTCGCAAAAGAACCGAAAGCTAGTTCAGAACCAGCCTGGCAGTTGTATTTGTTGGCCGCAACTTCTTTCTCGCTCTTAATATGGTTCTTATTCATGATTGGCTCACTAAATGTGTTAGCTGGTGCTGATTACAACCCAAAGGGAATTGCTAATGGCTTAATAGCATTTGCAATCTGGTTGGTGCATATCCGCCTAATCAATAAGTACCAATCGCTAATGTCCAATATTCATAGATTCATTGGTTGGTTCGCGGGCGCTACTGGATTAGTAATTGCGCTAATGAATCTATTGGAATGGGTTATAGAAAAGGTATCTAGCCAACCAACTGGCCATAAGTTGATTCAAGAAGCGATTATTGGTGGGGCGCTTTCTTTGCCCACTGCAATCTTTTATTGGCAGAACTTTGATGCAAAGGCTAGTCTGATTGAGATCCGTGCTTACCGCTACCTCGGCGGGCAGGTAATCCCAGCGCTCTTTGCAACGATTGCTGCCACTTTTTCCATAAACACCTTCTTCACCTGGTTATCTGGCGGAGATGCATATTGGGATGAAACTGCAAGCACTACCGCAGCTGCAATCGTCCTATTTGCAACCATCAGCTTCTTCCGTAGATTGCTAAAAGGTTATGAGCGTGATGAGTTGACCCGTGTTTATCAATATCTAATTAGCGCAATGGCGATGGTTGGTATCGCCATTTCTATTGGTGCAGTAATCGCAGGATTGCTAGATAGCGCAGATCAAAATGATGCAATTATCTTTGGCGCAAGTTTAATAGTTACAACTTTGCCGACCTGGTGGTTGCATTGGCGCAAATGCCAATTTGCTATGGCAGTCGATTTTGAAGTTGAACACCATGCTCCGATTCGAAGAATATATTTGTACGCTTTAATTGGTATTCCAACGCTAGTAGCTCTTGGAAGTTCGGTCTGGGTTGTATACGCCTTCTTCAAAGCGCTTTTAATTGGTGGACTAGATCAAGTTCAATTAAGTACACCACTTGGAATCTTAATTAGTACTGGCCTGGTTGCGCTCTTTCACTTACGAGTATTACAGAAAGAACGCGATTAATTTGCTTAAGAAAAATTAATTTAGCGGTACTCGGATTTTGCTGCCTGCAGCGATATCACTTGAAGTCAATCCATTAACTTTGATGATTGTGTCTACAAGTTCGCGCACATCTCCGCCATCGTTAAGCGCCTTTGCTAGCGACCAGAGCGTTTCGCCAGGTGCGAGCGTTACAGTGACGTAAGCGCCAGCCTTCGTAGGAAGATCCTTTGAACCGGCGCCAGCTTGCATCGCGAAACCTGCGCCAAAAACAGTGGTAAGTGATAGGACCACGAGGAAGCGGGCAAGACGGATATTTGCTCGGCGACTTCTGGTATTTCGACGGATATTGCTCATGGTCTTCACTCCTACATTTAGGAGCCTCGGGGAAGGCTACTTTGGTTTATCGAACACCTGTTCGAATAAGAGAACCATAGAACACCCCACCGACATAGGTCAAGAAATTTTCGAACAAATGTTTGAATTTTCTTCCCGGCTATGAGACCCTTAAGCCATGACAGATACATCCGGCCTATCCCCGCGCCAGGTAAAGATCCTCACTGCGATTCAAGAGGGCATTCAAAACAATGGCTACCCACCATCGATCCGTGAGATCGGGGTAGCGGCAGGGCTCTCAAGCTCTGCATCGGTGCAGTATCAACTTAAGGCCCTCGAAGAGGCAGGCTTTATCCGCCGCGATGCATCCCTAGGCCGCGCCATTGAAGTGGTCGAAGGCGATTCCAATGTAATCGCAGACCGCTCCCGCCAGATTCCATTGGTAGGTCGAATTGCAGCTGGTGGACCGATCTTGGCGGAGCAGCACATCGAAGAGACCTTTCCGCTTCCTGAATCAATCGTCGGAAGTGGCGAATTATTTATGCTCAAAGTAGTTGGCGATTCAATGATCGAAGCTGCAATCTGCGATGGCGATTACGTTGTGATCCGCTCTCAGAAAACTTGCGAAAAGGGCGAAATTGTCGCGGCCATGATTGATGGAGAGGCGACAGTTAAGACTTTTACCCGTAAGGATGGCCATATCTGGTTAATGCCAGCTAACCCTGATTACCAGCCAATCAATGGCGATAACTGTGAAATTCTTGGCAAAGTAACCGCAGTACTTCGAAGCGTCCGCTAGAGTTTTTTTAAACAATAGCGCTCCTTTAATATTTTCCTATGACCACCGGAGTATTGAAAAAGGCAGCTTTAAAGAAAGCCCTCAAAATAACCCTTATTTCATCGCTCTTTTTGGCGCCTTTGCCGACTAATTCATCGGCAGCTACCAAGATAACTCCAGGAGCAAGTTGTAAAGTCTTAAATCAGAAAGTTACCTACCAGAATAAAATTTTCACTTGTATTAAGTCAAACAATTCTGGTAAAAAATTAATTTGGAATAAGGGCGTTCAAGTAAAAAAGCAATCCCCAACACCAAAACCAACACCAGCAACGCCTACACCGACTCCTACACCGACTCCCACACCGACTACTGATTCAACCCCAACTCAAACTCCTTCCAAATCAGCAACCCCAACCGCTGCTAATTCGGGTTACACATTGACCCAAGTAAAAGCTAATAATTCACGCCAAAGTTGTTGGACGATTATTGATAATTATGTTTACGATCTAACTCGTTGGATTAATTCACATCCAGGTGGGGCTTCAGCTATTTTGTCTTTATGTGGCGTAGATGGAAGCGCTGCTTTTAATTCGCAACATGAAAATCAGAACAAACCTGCAGTTCGATTAGATTCCTACAAGTTAGGCCCCTTGGCCAAATAGGACACATCGCGCTTTACGAATAGGCGCAATTTCCAGCGTCAAACCTGTGAAAACCTTGATAAATAAGGATTTTTACCCGATTTTTTTAGCCATTTTTCACTCACCGTTGTAGCCTTTACGTTCTATGCGCAAGTTGATTTCCCTAACTGCATCGGTAGCCCTAGCCGTGACGCTAGTTCCGAGCGCTACTGGCGCGCCTACGGCCGCCCAAGTTCAGAAACAGGTTAATGAACTTCGTGAAGAGGCGGCTGGAAAATATGAAGCTGCTAATGGAATTAAATATCAGATCTCAAAATTGCAGCGCGAATTAAATGGTTTAAAAGCTGGAGAAGCGGCAGCCAATGCCAAAGCGAATAAATTAAAGAGTGAACTTTCAAAGTTAGCCGTTGAGAATTACAAGAATGGTGGACTTGGCAACGGCCTGGAACTGCTGCTTTCAAGAGATCCTGCGAAGTATCTATCTGATGCTGCGATGCTTGATGTGTTGGCGCAGAGATATTCAACAAAACTTCGCCAATTGCAGACTTACAGCCAAGGCTTGCAATCAAGTCAATTAGTTGTCTCTGACCGCACTGCGCAGTTAAAAGCTGCACAAGCTAGGTTAGAAAAACAAGTGGCCTCTGCAAATGCCGCGTTGAAAAAGGCTGAAAAATTATTGGCTTCTTTAAAGGCAGAGGAGCGCGCAAGACTTGCCGCCGCAGATGATGCTGAGCAGAAGAAGATTCTTGCTGAATCAAAGCGATTGGCTGCTCTATATGCAGGTGGTTCAACTAAGGGCGCAATTGCTTTGAAATATGCACTTGATCAATTAGGCGATATTTATGTGTGGGCAGGCGCCGGACCAACCAAATGGGATTGCAGTGGTTTAACGATGCGCGCCTTCCAAAAGGCTGGAGTATCAATGCCGCACTTTGCAGCTGCCCAATTTAGATATGGCAAGAATGTGCCACGAAGCGCGCTCGCGCCTGGTGATCTAGTCTTCTTTGGTCGTCCGATTAGCCACGTCGGTATTTATATGGGCAAGGGCAAGATGGTGCATGCACCGCGACCTGGTAAGCGCGTTGAGATTGCCACGGCTATTCGTTTAGGCAGCAAGCCCTTTGTTGGCGCTAAACGTCTCTAGTTGGCTTCTAGTTAGCTTCTAGGTAGCCTCCAGCAATAGGGTAAAAATACTCGCGCGTGTCGCGCATGCTCAGATGATTTACAACCTTCAAGTCATGCTTTATGGTTCTCTCACTTACCCCAATATGTAGTGGTTCAAAGCATCAAAACTTCCATTAGTTGTGGTTATTGGAAGTTGAATACGCTAAGTTACCGCTTCTATCCAAGCACGAGAATAAGCAAGAGAGGAGACAGAAGGTGAATTGCCCTTTTTGCAAGCATGATGATTCACGTGTTGTCGACTCTCGCGTAGTTGAAGATGGTCTTCAGATCCGCCGCCGCCGTGAATGCCCAGAGTGCGGCCAGCGATTCTCAACTCAAGAGACCACCATTCTTAACGTCATTAAACGATCAGGAATCTCCGAACCATTTAGCCGCGCAAAGGTGATCAACGGCGTGCGCAAGGCCTGCCAAGGTCGCCCGGTCTCAGAAGATGATCTAGCTCGATTGGCATCTTGCGTTGAAGAGACGCTTCGCAAATCTGGCCAAGCAGATATTGAGGCGCATGAAGTGGGAATGGCGATACTTGCGCCACTAAAAGAATTAGATGCCGTGGCTTACCTACGATTTGCCTCGGTATATCGTAACTTTGCTTCCCTTGCTGACTTCGAAGGCGAAATTTCCCTGCTTCGAGAATTCCCAACAGCAGCTGCAACATTAGCTTCAAATGAAGAAAACAGTTCAGTAAAAAATTCAGCAATGAAATCCGTATCCCCACGCGGATAAATAAAAACTAAACACACTAGAGAAAGAGCACCAATGTCAGACACGGTCATCAATCGACCTACTAAAGGATCTTCTGTCAAAGATCTTTTCGCTCATAACACCAAAAAGGGCAAAGGCCTAAGTATTGAGCGCATTTACACCAACGAAGGTGTGCATCCATACGACGAAGTAAGTTGGGAACGTCGCGATGTTGTTCAACAAAATTGGAAGACCGGCGAGACCGTCTTCGAACAACGTGGGGTTGAGTTTCCAGATTTCTGGTCAATTAACGCATCGACAATTGTTACCACCAAATATTTCCGTGGTGCTGTTGGACGTGAAGATCGCGAATGGTCACTACGTCAAGTAATCGATCGCGTTGTTCTTACTTACACCAAGGCGGGTAAAGAACACGGATATTTCGCAACAGATAAAGATGCACAAGTTTTCGAACATGAATTGACATACATGTTGTTGCATCAGGTATTTAGTTTTAACTCACCAGTTTGGTTCAATGTTGGTACCAACCAACCACAGCAGGTAAGCGCATGCTTTATCTTGTCTGTAGATGACACCATGGATTCAATCCTTAACTGGTACCGCGAAGAGGGAATGATTTTCAAAGGTGGATCTGGTGCTGGTCTAAACCTTTCACGCATTCGCTCTTCAAAAGAGCTTCTAAAATCAGGCGGAACCGCATCTGGCCCAGTTTCATTTATGCGTGGTGCTGATGCTTCTGCCGGAACCATTAAGTCAGGTGGCGCAACACGTCGTGCGGCAAAGATGGTTGTTTTAGATGTAGATCATCCAGATATCGAAGAGTTCATTGAGACCAAGGTCCGTGAAGAGGACAAGATTCGCGCACTTCGCGATGCTGGTTTCGATATGGATCTAGGTGGCAAGGACATCATCTCTGTTCAATACCAGAACGCAAATAACTCAGTTCGCGTTTCAGATGATTTCATGCACGCATACGAAAAGGGCGAGAAGTTCGGTCTTAAGGCGCGCGCTACCGGAGAAGTAATTGAAGAGATTGATGCTCGTCAACTATTCCGCAAGATGGCAGAAGCTGCATGGGCATGCGCTGATCCAGGAATTCAGTACGACACCACAATTAATGATTGGCATACAAATCCAGAGACCGGTCGCATCAATGCATCAAACCCATGCTCTGAATACATGTCATTAGATAACTCTTCTTGCAACTTAGCTTCACTTAACTTGATGAAGTTCTTAAAGCAAGATGGTTCATTTGATTCACGTACCTTTGCAAAAGCAGCAGAGATGATCATTACTGCAATGGATATCTCAATCTGCTTCGCTGATTTCCCAACTGAAGCAATTGGTGACACCACAAAGCGTTACCGTCAGCTAGGTATTGGTTATGCAAACCTTGGTGCGCTACTTATGGCTTCTGGCCTTGCATACGATTCAGAAGGTGGCCGTGCCCTAGCTGGTGCGATTACCTCTTTGATGTCAGGTATTACCTACAAGCGCTCTGCAGAACTTGCAGGCATTGTTGGTGCATACGATGGCTTTGCACGTAATGCACAACCACATGCTCGCGTAATGCGTAAGCACGCATCAGCATCATCTGCTGCAAAATCATTTGCAACAATGGATGCAGATGT
>JACCDQ011155400.1_pt1 | contig 38835 bp, 29 predicted proteins | sample 7446031 | NCBI WGS metagenome assembly JACCDQ01 (sample SAMN15323442, study PRJNA562643) | freshwater metagenome | isolation source: river surface water | place: USA:Blue River Watershed | collected 2017-08-17 | reverse complement strand
TGTAAAATGAACTAAAAAAGTATCTATATCATTGCATGACAATTTATTTTATAAAACCTTTAATCGGGATGCACGTATATTTTAAAATATAGCTCTTCAATTTTGTATATGCATCCATGAAAATAGGTAGCGGATTTAAATAGAAGTGGCATTGTGCACAATTTGGTTTGTACTTTCTATTCATATGTGTCATGTTACATGTTTCGCATCGTTTGCTTTTGATATCAATCATCTCAGAACTTGCATGTTGCTTGCAATACAAAGCAACTTTTTCATTTGGTAAATTAAAAGCTGGTCTCGTATCACAGCCATCGTGAAGACATTTCTTACTTTTGATATCAATCATCTCAGCACTTGCATGTTGCTTACAATACAAAGCAACTTTTTCATTTGGTAGATTGAAAGTCGGTTGTTTATCACAGTCATCATGAAGACATCTCTTATTCGAGATATCAATCATCTCAGCACTTGCATGTTGCTTACAATACAAAGCAACTTTTTCATTTGGTAGATTGAAAGTCGGTTGTTTATCACAGTCATCATGAAGACATCTCTTATTCGAGATGTCGACCATCTCAGTACTTGCATGTTGCTTACAATACGAAGCAACTTTTTCATTTGGTAAATTAAAAGCTGGTCTCGTATCACAGCCATCGTGAAGACATTTCTTACTTTTGATATCAATCATCTCAGCACTTGCATGTTGCTTACAATACAAAGTAACTTTTCCATTTGGTAGATTGAAAGCCGTATCTTATTACAATCATCGTTAAGACATTTCTTATTCTTGACATCAATCATCTCAGCACTCGCATGTTGTTTACAATACAAAGCAACTTTTTCATTTCGTAGATTGAAATTCGGTATCTTATTACAATCATCAACTACACATCTACTATGCTTAACGTTAATCATTCCATTAGTTGCATGTTGCTTACAATACCGTTGCTTGTCGCTTTTATTAAAAGCAAAACACGCGTGCTTGTTACACACGGGGCATTTAGTTCTCGCCATTGCTTCTCTCTTCTTATATCATATCATGAAGGCTTAATTTTATATGTTCTAATCTGAGATGATCAAATTCAGATTCACACATCATCATCGCTGTCATCGCTAATAAGTCCAACGTAGAGTTTTACTTTATATTCGTGTACGCTCATTGAATCGCTCATATCGTGATTGCATGTAGAGCACGTAAGATAAATATTTTCAATAGAGCAATCGCCGCCGTCGCTTCTCGGGATGTCATGAGCGCGGTGACACGCTGAGCTTTCCATATCAACAATTTGATTGCAACAATAGCAATTGATTTGAACGCGGCCGTCGTTCATAGCAATCTTGTTTTGGGGTTTCACATATTTGATTTTGTCTTTCATAGTTTTGTTCTTCTCCGCATCTTGGTTTGTCAGTTTAGTTTGATATGTCGTCTCAACGTGGCGTTTATCATCATCAATCGCAATGATCTTGATATTGTCAACCTTGTCTTTGATTGTGTTGAACTCATTCGTAATGATTGGTTCTGTGTCTTGTGTAATGTGTTCAATAGCAGTTTGAACCTCGTCAACATCAATACAAACAATCTCCTTCGTTTTGTTGTTCTCTACAACCGGCACGGGCTTAGCAACATCCTGAATCACTTGTTTGATTTTGCTTTGTACATCTGGCATGATGGTGTTCATAGCATTGTATGCACTGAAGCTAAGTACGTCTGTAAGTGACTCTTGCGTGATGTATTGCTTAGCGGGTGATCCGTATACCTGTAGATCTAAATATTTGTTGTGGCGTGTCTTAACATACATGACTCTGTTTTTGTTGTTCTCTCTTTCAATAAACTCTCTGTCCTTCTGTTTCTCTGCGATATCAATTTCTTTGAGCTTGATAGTGAGATCAATCTTCTTCTCCTCAATGAGTCTTTGCATTTCTATCTTTTTCTCTTTAATGAGTGCTTCTTTCTCTTTGATAATTCTCTGCGCTTCTATTTCTTTTTCTTTCATAAGTGCTTCTTTCTCTTTGATGATTCTGTTTTGCTCCATCTCTTTCTCTTTAAGTTGTAATTTCATTCTCTGATAGTCTGACATTGTGTTTTGGTTGACGATGTTCATTGTGTTTTGGTTTTCGTTGTTGCCTGCTGTCTGTGTTTTGAGTCGTAGACCAATAAATGACTGTCTGTGTTTCGTGACTCCTTGAATAGCTTGTAGATGAGCGTATAGTTTGTTCTTGCCCGCGGTTGAACCATTGAAGTGAACGTATGCGTTTGCGACATCAACACTGTTCTGAGAGAGGCCGTGGCCAAACTCAATGTATTGTTGGATAAACTCCTGAAACATGATTTCTTATTACGAGAGAGACTTAGAATAGCTGTGCTTGTTCTATATACATTCTTTTCATCTCTCACTTTAGACTGTGTTTAAAGTGCACTTGATGTGCGTTGAATGAAATCGTAAGTTCGTGATGAATCTTTATGAATGATTCAATAAAACTCATTTCATGAGTTGTGGTCTTGCAGCTGATATCACAAACATATTTTGAATATGGTCCAACGTCGTAATCTATCTCTGAGTTGTATCTATTGTGATAATGTAGAATAAAAAAAGAGTTGAACTCTTTAGTTTTTTATTTCAGTGATCTACATGCTCACTCAGCGTGTAGATGATTTGCCCTACGAAATTCTTCGTGGATGTCAATGCGGGGTCTTACAACTCTTTGCGATGGGGGTTGCTCGTGAATGTAATCATCTGGGATTGTGATCGCGTGTATGTGATCAGCAGAAACTGCAGTTCGAATGTCATTAAGCTCTGCTTTCATGTCGTTCATTTGTTGTTTAATAATATCAATGTCTGATGCTTGCATCATGCTGTTGATAATATCAAGATAGAATTGTGCAAAGTATTTAATAATAGATTTGTATGGCGTCATATATGATCTGATCGTGTTATATTGTTCGCAACCAAAACTGGAATTACAGTGATACTCCCACATATGCACGCTAATGATTTGTGTACAGAAGAATCCTATGATTCTAAGTAAAGCTCCAATAGCAGCTTTTTTATATTTATGTTGAACACTTGGGAATAGATATTCTACGATCGAGAATAGAAATAGGAATCGTCCTATTGATTTGAGCGTGATTGGCATGTTTGTAGCTGGTTAATATGTTTTGTTTCTTTGTTAATCAATTTTATAGCTTGATGTTTAATGGGCGTATCAATCTCGTCAAAGTAGCAATCATGCATATGAATCGTAATGTGTGTTTGTCTCCGCGTATGTAACTATCAAAGAATGATATTGATGTGATTGTAGCATAAGTCAGACTCAACTCAGCTCAACAAAAATATTTTGATGCAGACTCAACTCAGCTTAACAAAAATATTTTTGATGGAGACTCAACTCAGCTCAACAAAAATATTTTGATACAGACTCATCTCAGCTCAACAAAAATATTTTGATGCAGACTCAACTCAGCTCAACAAAAATATTTTGATGGAGACTCAACTCAGCTCAACAAAAATATTTTGATGCAGACTCAACTCAGCTCAACAAAAAATATTTTGATGGAGACTCAACTGAAGATGTTCATTCGCTGATTTTTAATCGCGTAATTCATATTTTTGATATTAATAATCCGCTGATGTTTGATTAACAAAAAAATATGTATGCATGAAGTATAGCCGAATCAAAGACTACTCGTCTTCAAATACTACCGAGATCATGTTCTCAGCAACCTTGCGTGACATTTCATTGTACACTCGCGCAATGTCACGCACAACCTTCTTCGCATATTCGTTGCCATCTAACTCTTTCATGAGATGAGCATGTTGCTCATTTGCAACTTGATTGATCTCATCAATATCTTGACGACAGAACATACTATTACGAGTTTCAATGATAGTATCAATGAATACAGTCATCACTTCTTCGTATGTCACAACAGGATTCTGCTTATAGCGGATACCAGTGAGGTTAAACGCAATTGGCACATCCTTCATGCTCCATTGAGGCGTTGACTGCAACTCCGAGATACGCTCTTGAAGTGCTTCAATCACACTCTGATGCGTCTCAATCATATCATCAATCTCTCTGATTTCACTCTGATACGTTTCAGCTCTAAATGTATCAACAGTGCGACTTAGACGTTCACTAACCTTTAGCTTCTTCTTCACCAGAATATTAATCTTTGACGTAGTTGCTTTCACGTCTTTAATCTTGATCTTGATTTCATCTTTAATTAGATTGTTATGTGCGTTGATCTTTGTCTTACACAGATCTTTAAACTTGGTCTTCGCATTGTCAACGAGATTGTTTTGGTCAGGGATGTTAATGGGTGGAAGTGTAATCTGATAACGAGCACTCAGTGGCGAATCACTATCACTCTTCTTGCGCGTTGGTGCACCAATCAGAAACTTGTTCGTTTCGCATTGGACGTATGATCTTTGACCACGAATGAAATGAATCACAATGGTTGCTAAATCATGTTTATCCATTACAACTTGTGAGACGATCGCGAGAATTGGATCTCTTGAAGCTGAACTACTCACAGGCGCTACATGCTTTGACATGTCTTTCATCACTGTTAGAGCTTCATTAAAGTTATATGAGAGATCGTTGACTTGTTGATTATAGTTTTCAACCTTTGCTTGAGTCAGATTCAACTCAGCAATTGTTTCATTGTGCTTCGCTTCTCTATCCGTGATGGCGATACCAAACTGCCGCATGATCTCTTCGTGACGCTTAGTCACTTCATTGAAACGTTGCTCAGAAAGTTCACGCTCTTCGTCAATCTTCTTCTCCAGACGATCAATCATATTGTCCTTCTCTATAAGAAGTGCACGGTTTGCATCCATGTGATATTTTCTCAAAATTAGACTAACTTTGACGCCATATGATGGGTCTAACCAGATTAAGAAGTGGTCAACGAGTAGTTCATGAACGTAACGTCCTTTAAACTCATTACGAGTTCCAGCATGAAGTTCAAATCCAACTCGCTCAAGACCAGTGAGATATTTGATTTCATTGGTTATTTCAATTGTGGTGAGGTTTGAGCTCCATCGTTTAGTTTCTTTGATAGATTTATTGTCATAATCAGGCGAGCTCTTTTTTAGCGTCTCAATCATATTTCTTAGTTTAGTAATGTTATAGAAACCCGTGGGCTTGTGACGAATAATGGTTAATCTATCATCAACTCCGTTCTTGAGAATCTCAAAATCAGATGAGGTAGTTTTAGCAAAATTCATGATGAATATTGAATATGAGGCGTTACTTGCTTAAATGAGGCGTATATCGGGTTATCCTTTGTGCAAATAGATATTATCTCTATTTTTTGTCAATTTTATGCTCAGTTTATGATGAGCCAATAAGTACACATTTGAAGTTGTAAGAGGTCATATGGCGCGTGAGATGGATCAGGCTATATTCATTTTTAATTTTTAACCAAAATTTAAAATAGAGAGTCATATGGCGCGTGAAATCTTAGGTTGGGGCAAAAACGCCCCGACCCAAAAAATAATCGGCTCTTTTCATTTTAAATTTTTAACCAAAATTTAAAATAGAGAGTCATATGACGCGTGAGAACTTAAGCCTGCAGGAAATCCTGCAGGCCTTTTTCGTTATTAAAAATTATTCAATAAAAATGAAATAGAGAGTCATATGACGAGTGAGAAAACGAAGCCGCCGGATTTCAGGCGGCTTCACCAAGTCAACATTAAAAAAAATTAATCAATAAAAAATGAAATAGAGCGTCATATGGTGAGTGAGAAAACGAAGCCGTAGGATTTCCTACGGCTTTGATAAGTCAACATTAAAAAAAATTATTCAATAAAAATGAAATAGCGAGTCGTATGACGCGTGAGAACTTAAGCCTGCAGGAAATCCTGCAGGCCTTTTTCATTCAAATTTTTAATCGATAAAAATGAAATAGCGAGTCATATGACGCGTGAGAACTTGAGCCTGGACGTTTTTGTTCGGGCTCAAAAAGTCATCGGCTCTTTTCGTTATTAAAATTTAATCAATAAAAATGACATAGCGAGTCATATGACGCGTGAGAACTTGAGCCTGTAGCTTTTTCTACGAGCTCAAAAGTTATCGGACCAAAAGCCTTGGATTTCTCCTGTAGAATGTATATATTAATACAAATCAAATTGATTTAATCATCGCTATAAAACAATTTATAGCTTGATACTGTCTTCGTTGGATGTGAATTAATAGCTTTATCCACTGTTCGTAGTAGTTCGTTGCTGCGACGATTAAACTCTTTCTCATTACGTTTAAGCTCACCTGATTTAGTCGTACTAAATGCTCCAGATACTCTCTTGTTATTGATTTTGTATGAATCGGGATTCATTCGTACGAACACAATCGGTCGTGATCCTAAATCTTGAAATAGTTCCATCATGCGCTTATTCTCACAAATGCTTTCATATCCGCTATGTTGATCTTCGTCAATCTCAATGATGACTGAATGCGTTAAACAATCAATCAAACCATCAGGTCTTCTCTTTGAACAACCACCTGAAACACGTTGATCGAGAATGATATCAGGATATTCACATTCTATTTGGCTCATGAATGCTTGTTCTTTTGTTTTGTAGTTTCTGATGCGAGGATCATTCGGATTCAGATAAAAGTGGCATTGTGCACAATTTGGTTTGTACTTCCAATTCATACTTGTCATGTTACATGTTTCACATCTCTTATTCGCGATGTTGACCATCTCAGCACTCGCATGTTGCTTGCAATACAAAGCAACTTTTTCACTTGGCAAATTAAAATTCGGTTGCTTATCGCAATCATCGTGAAGACATCTCTTATTCTTGATATCAATCATCTCGGCACTCGCATGTTGCTTACAATATAAAACAACTTTTTCACTTGGTAGATTAAAAGCCGGTTGCTTATCACAATCATCGTGAAGACATCTTTTACTATTGACATTAATCATCTCGGCACTCGCATGTTGCTTACAATATAAAGCAACTTTTTCATTTGGTAAATTAAAATTCGGTCTCGCATAGCAATCATCGTGAAGACATCTCTTATTCTTGATATCAATCATCTCGGCACTCGCATGTTGCTTACAATATAAAGCAACTTTTTCACTTGGTAGATTAAAAGCCGGTTGCTTATCACAATCATCGTGAAGACATCTCTTACTCTTGATATCAATCATCTCGGCACTCGCATGTTGCTTACAATATAAAGCAACTTTTTCACTTGGTAGATTAAAAGCCGGTATCTTATCGCAATCATCGTGAAGACATCTTTTACTATTGACATTAATCATCTCGGCACTCGCATGTTGCTTACAATATAAAGCAACTTTTTCACTTGGTAGATTAAAAGCCGGTTGCTTATCACAATCATCGTGAAGACATCTTTTACTATTGATGTCAATCATTCCTGCGCTCGCATGTTGCTTACAATACCATTGCTTGTCTCTCTTGTCAAAAGCAAAACACGCACGCTTACTGCACACGGGGCATTTAGTTCTCGCCATTGCTTCTCTCTTCTTATATCATATCATGAGGGCTTAATTTTATATGTCCTAATCTGAGTTGATCAAATTCAGATTTGGACATCTTCGCTGTCATCGCTAATAAGCCCAACGTAGAGACTCTTGCCGATCGAATCAAATACAATTTTGAAATATGAGAATGATCATTCAAAGTATGTGATTGCCCGATTAGTTAATGATCATATCAACGAAGTTGATCCAACGCATATCATGCCATGGCTAAATGAAGAATCACCTGTTAAGTGTTTTATATTGCGCATTAACAATGTTGTCGTATCATTTGCGTTACTTCGTCAATGTGACTTTGACGAGTTTAACATATCAGATGATCGCCATGTATTGAATTACATTTATACATTTGAAAGTCATCGCAACATGAAATATGCATCTCAGCTTCTACGATATGTAAAACGCAATGTTGATACTGTTGCCTTCTGTGAGAATCCAATCTCAACACGGTTATTTCAATCATGTGAATTTATTCCATGCATGACAAAACATTGTTCATTGCTAACATTTCGCTATCCATAAAAAAAAGAATTGTGCATCATGCAAATGTAGAAATTAGTTTTGTGGCTTGATCATCTCGTTGACCTCCCACACCTCAATCGTATTAGGACTCACTTTCCGTGTAATGGATAGCGGGCATTTATTTTCTTTTAACTCTTTCTTCGCGATATCACGTGGATCAAATAATCCGCTTGGGTCGGTGTATAGAACTGAACCATTTGCAATGTGTGTCGCTCTCGTTCCAACCACCATGGCATATTCGTATATAGTCATATATTCTGAAGTGATTCGTTTGGATGGTTTTGTAATTTTCATTTCAGTACTCTCTGGTACTTGATGATAAACATGACCGCGTTTCTTCGGGATAACAATTTCTTCGTCGTCATCATCATCATCTTCGTCATCGTCTTCACCATCGCCGTCTTGCGTTTTTCTTATTTTTGAATCATCGGCGTCATCATCAACGTCAACGTCCACGTCAACATCTACATCAACGTCGTCATCATAGTTGGATTCATTCTCTTCTTCCACATCATCAACATCGTCAATCTGCTCGCTGTTCTTCGGTGTCTTGCTCATGATTGGTTATATTAGTGTATTGTAAATCAATTTTGCTTCTAATGCTAATCTACAGACTATCATGTATAACACTGACCATGGCTAACATTTATACGACTCAGTTTGAATATCTATTTGTAGTGCTGACATATTTTAAACTTCTAATTTTAGATACGGTAGAGTATTACTATGTGAAGGCTATTCTATCAATGCCTGCATTTGTATTTGGCGCGCCAATCATCACAGTTGAACACTATGACAGTGACAGTGAGAGTGATGCAACTGATGAATCTAAAAAGTCAAATGAGAATACTCACTATGATATTTTCATCTCTCAGCTTATTTTCATTTTCAAAACAGGTTCCCGTACATCTTTCCGTACAATGAATGGATGTCAGCTTCGTCCACTGATTGATCAGTATGGACGATTTCATATTGGTCACATTCATAAGTATTATCCATCGCTTGATACGATCATTATCAAATATGTTAAGTTTCCTTGCGTGGAGTCAAACGCAATCAATTCACTTCTGAATGCGCAATCATCGGATGTACCACGCGTAGTAACACGCGTTCTTGATGTAACTAAACGCTACGATATCAGAAACAATCAAAGTTGTAAACTTGGTATCGTTCTATAGAGTAGTTCTAATGTAAATATCAAACACAATATAGTTGACAATGTTCTGAAGCTTGTCTTCTTTATTTTTTATGTAAACCCAATGGCTACACATCTTCTGAATGACTTTTAATAATTTGTCTTTCATTTTAATATTTTCCAATCTGTGTTCATAGATTTTATGCGATGACTTTGATTGTGTAATAGAGAATGTTCCATCAATAAGATATACTATATCGGGCTCTGGTAGATGTTTATCGAAGTGTCCTAACACTTTGCAATAGAACTTGATATGATCATTGTTATGTATATGCTTTGGTATGTTGTACGCAATGGCACTATAAATGTATGAATCGCATATGACCACTTTTCCATCATGTAAGTCTTTCATGATGTTAACTTTCATTTGCAGTCTATTGGCTGAGTACATGTGAAGCACATCATACTTTGATTTGATTTCAATCTCAGCGTTTTCGTATTTTTTTATTTGGGTTCCATGTATACCATTTACATTTGGATAGTTATAAACAGAGTATGGTATTCCAACGAGTTTATAATACTTTGACATTTCATTGACGATAGATGTTTTACCAACTGAGTGTATGCCTTCAATCACAACTAAAAACCCTATGTAGCCACGCATGATTGTTGATTGTATATGTGACTGTTCATAAAAACAAAACATCATCAAAAGAAATCTTCTTTCGCGAATGTTGTTTCATGGATGAATAATTTAAAATTGTCTTTGATGTGATAATGATTCGCGAATGTTAATTCTTTGATAAACTATTTTGAAATCACAATCATGCGAAGCTGATTCGCGAATGTTGATTCATTAATAAACATTTTTGAAATCACGTTCATGCGAAGCTGATTCGCGAATGTTGGTAAACTATTTTGACATCACATTAACGCAAAGTTGATCCGCGATTGATGATTCGTCGATGGACAAATTTGTATTTACAATCATACAAAACTAATTTGAGAATGTTGATTCATTGCTAAATATTTTTGAAATCACATTAACGCAAAGTTAATCCGAGAATGTTGATTGACTGATAAACAATTTTGAAATCACGTTCATGCGATGCTGATTTGCGAATATTGATTCATTGATAAACAAATTTATTTTATCGTTCATGCTATGTTTATTCGCGAAAGTTGATTCGTTGATGGATAAATTTGTATTTACAATAATGCATTGTTGATCTACAAAAGTCGATTCATGGATAAATATTTTGAAATCACTTTTACGAAACGCTGAGTTGCGCATGTTGATTCATGGATAAACATTGTTGAAATCACATTCATGCAAGTTGATTCTGATTGATCCAAATTTGTATTTACAATCATGCAAAGCTGATTCTCGAATAAAGATTGATAGATTAACATTTTTGAAATCTCATTCATGCAAAGCTGATTTGCGAATGTTGATTCGTGGATAAACATTTTTGAAATCTCATTCATACAAAGTTGATTTGCGAATGTTGATTTGTTGATGGAGAAATTTGTATTTACATTCATGCAAAGTTGATTCAATGATATACATTTTTTGAAATCACATCCATGCGATGTTGATTTGCCATGGTTGATTCGTAGATGGACAAATTTGTATTTACATTCATGCAATGTTGATTCATTGATAAATATTTTTGAAATTAGATCCATGCAAAGATGATGCGAGATTGTTGAATGATAAACATTTTTGAAATCAGATTCATGCAAAGTTAATTTGCGAATGAAGATTGATTGATTTTTTTTTTTGAATTCACATTCATGCGATGATGATCCGCGAATGATGATTTGTTGATGGACAAATTTGTATTGACATCCACGCAAGTTGATTCCCAAATTATGATTTGTTGATGAATAAATTTTTATTTACAATCATGCAAAGCTGAGTTGTGGATGTTGAATCATTGATAAATATTTTTGAAATCTCATTCATGTGATGTGTCTTTGCGATTGTTGATTGATTGATAAACTATTTTGACATCACACTCATGCAAAGCTGATTCGCGAATGTTGAATCACTGATAAACATTTTTGCAATCACGTTCATGCGATGTTGATTTGCGCATGTTGAATCACTGATAAACATTTTTGCAATCACATTCATGCGATGTTGATTTGCGATTGATTATTCGTAGATGGACAAATTTGTATTTACATTCATGCGATGTTGATTTGCGCATGTTCATTCATTGATAAACTTTTTGCAATCACATTCATGCGATGTTGATTTGCGCATGTTGATTCGTAGATGGACAAATTTGTATTTACATTCATGCGATGTTGATTTGCGATTGATGATTCGTAGATGGACAAATTTGTATTTACATTCATGCGATGTTGATTTGCGATTGTTGATTGATTGATAAACATTTTTTAAATCTCATTCATGCAAAGTTGATTTGCGATTGTTGATTGATTGATAAACATTTTTGAAATCACATTCATGCGAAGCTGACTTGCAAATGAAAAATGATTGATTGATATTTTTGAAATCACATTCATGCGAAGCTGATTTTCAAATGAAGATTGATTGATTGATATTTTTGAAATCACATTCATGCGAAGCTGATTTGCAAATGAAGATTGATTGATTTATATTTTTCAAATCACATTCATACGAAGCTGATTTGCAAATGAAGATTGATTGATAAACAATTTGAAATCTCATTCAAGCGAAGCTGATTTGCAAATGAAGATTGATTGATATTTTTGAAATCACATTCATGCGAAGCTGATTTGCAAATGAAGATTGATTGATTGATATTTTTGAAATCACATTCATGCAAAGTTGTTTTGCGAATGTAAATGGCTTGATAAACAATTTGAAATCTCATTCATGCAAAGTTGATTTGCGAATGTTAATGGCTTAATAAACATTTTGAAATCTCATTCATGCAATGTTGAATTGCGAATGCGACGCCCGATAAAAAAAAATTCACCATAAGATTAGATATTCAAATCTAAATCTTAATCATGTGTTGAGCTGGTACAACATCCGAAATTATTTTCGCAACTAAATCAATGATGTGCATTGCTTGCTCTGATGAAATTCCAAATAGTGATCTGTCATGAAGAATAATCTCTAAGTCATTGTCGTCAACGACGTCACTGAGTTTTTCGTATGGTAGATTGTGCTTGCAAATATATTCATATCCATATTCTGATCTGATATAATTCACAACGTTGCATTTCCATGCTGATATGATGTCATTCAAACTATCCATGATATTTTGAGACGCGGCATATTCAGTTACAGCATGAAGCTTCTTTGTAATCATCGTCTGTTCCGCATCATTGAGATTGTAATTGTATTTCATTTCAACATGTTTGACAATCCAATCAGTCAAAACTGGTTTGATATTAGATGTAGATCCAACTAACATAGTAACAACTGCTCTTACGGGCGCATCCATATGATAGTTTTGAATATCTTGTCTGACTTGAATAGCGTTGCATACTTGTTTCCATGTGTTTACGAATAGAAGTCTTTTGTCAACATATGAGTTATTATATTTCTTTGATAACTGCCCGATGAACTTCTTTGCCGCGGTGAACATTTCATCCTCTTGCCTCTTATATTGTTCTTTCATCAGTAAATCAGCTTCAATCTCACTCATTGATGATGTATCTACCTTTGGATACTTCTCTTCAATATACTTGAACTCGTCACAGAATGTAATGAGTCTTGCAAACTGACCAGTGATTTCGTTATCAAAGTAATATTCTAAATCAATCTCTAAGTTTTCTTCTTTGACTCTCTCAACGAGTTCCATTCTATCTCCAATGGTCATACTTGTCTTTCTACCTTGAATATCATATAACCACGGATAGTATTTGCAAATGACTACTTTGAATTTCACATTCGGTTCGGGTACAGTATGATAGTTCATCTCTTTGTATCGTTTGATGAACGTATTCAGCGTGACATTATTCTTGTCATTCCTATATGATTTTGTCTGAGCAAACATGTCAATGTCCCATTTTGTATTAAACGTCTTCACGATAGCATCTTTGATAATGTCAATGATATCACGTGTATTCATGATATCCATGACTTCTCTTAACACATCATTAATGACATCTTTAAGAACCTGAGATGCTCCTCTCTTAACGATTTCTAGTCCGCGAAGAAATAGTTTCTGCGGATAGAAATTCACATGCTCTTCATGAGGCACGCCGAAGTATTTTTTTTTACTTAAGAATGCAACTGGATAGAGCACCTCCTCATAAGCCATCTTTAGAAATGATGATCCATTATCTTTGACAAGATGTTGATTGACAAGTTTCTTTGCAGTCTCAATGAGTTTGAATGTAATCTCAACCAACTCTGTGCCATAATCAATCTTATTAATCTCTCCAGTAAAATATTTTTTATCAGTCTCACGAAAATGTGAAGGGTTGCATGCCACATAGAGTGAATCAGTATCGCCGTAATGTACCTTCATGCGTAGTTCGTCTTCAACGAATGCTTTAGCAAGGCGTAAATTGTATCGTCCCATAGTGGTGACACTTCCCGACACTTCAACCGCGCAGATGCATGAAACAAAGTTTCCCATCTCTCCATAAAGTGTATTCATGAATATCTTTACGGCTTTCTGTTTTGAATCATACCCAACATAATCGAGCTTTGTTTCATTGTATTCAGCCAATCGCGGATACTCATCAAGAACATCTTTATCAATGAATGGTTTCATTTCTGTTTCCATTTCAAATAATTTATCACTGTATCCTTTGAGTACATTTTTGATTGAAGCGCGGCGTTGAAACAATTCAATGAGTAGCCGTCCGCATATACTGTAATTCTCTTCAACATTATCGTGACGAACAAACCATGCATTCATAGGTTTGCCGCAAAACGGAAATGTTACATGTTGAATAGAGTAACCTTGTGTCTTCAATCTATTTGCATATTCTTCATGAATGATTAACTTCTCGGGTGAGATATTGTATGTCATGATGATAGATGGATATAGTGAAGCGTAATCAAGACCCGCAACCGGATATTCGTTTGAAGTTGTTGATACATACTCAACATATGATTTTGCATGTTGTGGCACATCATCACGACATGACTTCTTCACAAACACATCATCATAGTATTCATTGAAATACGTATACGCATCACGAATTTGTGATTCGGTGACACTCGCGCGGTGTAGCTTAACATACTCGTCATATCGTAGCATTGGTTTTACAATACCTTTGATTGGTGGCACAACAAATGCACCGGGGAACTTTGCATCTTCATCTTCAATCGTAGGTCTATATTGAGTATCAAAGTGATATCCAAGCTTCTCTCCACGGTTCATCAGAAGGTTACGCATTCGTCCTCCACCAGCATAATAAAAGTTATCATGCAGGCTTGTATATGATAATGTTGCTACTTCGCGGCGTTCTTGGATTACATTCTTCTTCAGTAATAATTGCTGAAGCTTGAACGTATCAATGAAACAGTAATGTGCAACCATCTTCATCTCTGTAGATGATCCTTGACGATAGATTCTAAACATCTCCTTCACATCCAAATCATCTTTGCTACCGAGATTACATCTACGAAGGCATTCATTGAGTTTGTGCGAATCCGCATGTGGCTCTAATTGCTTAAACACAACAAGAGTATCAAATGAAACGAATCCTTCTGCTTTGAATCCTTTGTTGATTGCATCAGGTGTAGAAGCACCAATTTTAATTTTTGAAACGCGGTGATATCTGTCAAGCATTTTTCCATTGGTCATCCAATGTTGAAGCTTCACAATAGACATGTTCTCAACGAACTCAGAGATAATCTTAAACCGTTTTACTTTAGTGATGATGTTTCTCCAATCAAACCCACCACCATTGAATTCAGTGATAAAGTCTGGTTGAATGAACGACATGAACTTCGCAAAGGCACTTAGCAAACAAAGCTCAGTTTTACAATGAACCATGTAAACTGAATCAAGAGCATCGCATTCTTTCAAAGTTAAACAAACACTCAAAAGTGATTCTTTACGTTTTACAAAATGATACGTCATACAAATCATGAAGATGCTATCATTTGGATTCACATCCGCATCAGGAAATCTGTCAGGCTTCGCAGGAATCATTTCAATGTCAAAGCTAGATAGAATCATATTTTCGTATTTCAATGTGTTGATGTGAAGGTTATGATCTTTTGCAATCTCACTCAGTTGATCATCATCATTGATCGGTATGATTTTTGAAATGTCAATGCTTAGTTTATATTTTGCTTTTGACTTTGCTGAGTCAAGAACGCGCATGTAACCACGCAGCACATTCCATCCTGATAGATTGATACCATAGTTTCGTGAAACGACTCTATAGTATGTGCTTTTATCGTTGCTGTATGTTTTAACATTTTGATCAGCGCATGCAGCAAGAAATCCATCACGATCTTTCAAACGTGTGAAGTACACTCTAATGTACTTTGATATGTTATGATCATAGTAGAGAAAATCTTTTCCCTCGTGAATACTTGTTTTGTAATCAATTGTACATTCATCTTGTTCGTCAGATGTAATTGCATAAACTAATTTTTCAATTCGTTTGTTTGCATCTGAACTCGTTTCATTCAAAAGTAATTTTACATCAACGTAAGGTTGAATACCTGTAATTGTCAATGTAGTTTTACTTCCGCATGGTAGAATACCATGAATGAACAACTGATACTTTTCGCGTTTGATTGATTCCGCAATATCGTTTCCAAGAAACAGTATATCTTCATTTTTTTGAAGCCGCTCATGAGTTTGACGCATCAACTCAGGATCAAGAAACTGATCACGCGTTAAGCGAGGTATCTCAGAGGAGGATTTAATCGAAATCGTCTTTCCGTGAAGCATATTCATACTGATTGAGTATATTTAGTTAATGTGCCGTCAATTTTGCTCATATGACAAAAAAAATTAGATTTACGCTTCGATCACGTTTGAGATTTTTTTAGCTATGATTGAAACACCTTTATATTTTACTGAAGTGATGCGACTATTATTGTTCCGATCAATAATCTCTTTGTTCTTCCAGTATTGATATTGTCTAAATAGCGCGGTGATTTTAATTTGAACACCAACAAGATTGTTGAGGTTGTTCCAATCTATTTGAGTAACGTTAAAGTCACATTCTCGAATGTTGATAATTACAGTTGTCTTAATTACTGTTTTGTCATTGAATGACGATAAATAAGTTGATATCGCATCAACATACTCAGGATCAACTCTGACGCATATTCTCTTTTCATCAATGATAGAGAGCACATAACCGGTGAAAGATAGTTGAGGCGGCATGATTTATACTAATATATCGTTTCTGTCAATTTAGAATTGGAAAATGTCATCATCAACAATACCGTCTTGGCCGACGCCGTTCACCTTAAGATCCGTAATTACATCACTTACAGCGGTTGTGTTCTCAACAATGCGTGTATTGATAAAGTCTAGTTCACTCTTAACCTTAACCTTGATCGCTTGTTGCACAAGAGTGAGGAATAGAAGGTTACGGAATAGTTTTGAATTGTAACGTTGCGATTTCTGTTCATTTGACATACCTGCGTTGTTACCTCGTAGAACTTTACTAATTAGTTGATCATTAACAAATCTGATTTCGCTCTGTCCAAAGTAATCACCGCGAGGAACGTTCTCACCAATCGTTAGATAGGGGTTCTTCAGTATGTTCTTTGTTTCAGCATTTGCTGATAGCGAGTCGACGATTGAATCAAATGTCATTGCGTAGTTGTAAAGATTCGCAAGTGGAATCTCTCTCATTAGTGAATGAATGTTAATTGGCATAATATTCATATCAACGAGGTTTACCATTATAGCACGAGTACGAGCATTGGTTTCATTCTGACCAAGCTGAAGTTGAGCATTCGCGCGAACCTCACCTGTGTTACCAACATACTGAGCAATCTTAATTTTACTTTCATCAAAGTTCACGTTCTCAATAAGACTGAGTGATACGGCCTTTGAATTACGCTCTTGGAATGTGGTCATTTCAGCAGCACCAACCTTGTGGTTTGTCATGAGATCAAATTTCATGTACGCAGCACCATTGAAGAATCTGAAGTCGTAAATGAAGTTTGTAGCCTTAGCGACATACTCGAGCACATCATTATACTTCTTCTCTGAAATGTTGTTTGAGTTGGTGTTGTATCCATTGTATTCGTCAACAAGCTTTTTCAGATAAGGAATGTTCTTTGAACTAATCTGAAAGTCATTCATGAGAAGTGAGCGCATACCATACAGGAACTTATTGCTTGTATTGTCAGACTTGCTATAGATCGGGCGAATGTTATCACCGCTTTGATTTAGGAACCCCATAGCGAGAATAGAAATTGGCGCAAACGGTAGCTGCTTCGAACTCATCATAAAAGTCTTTGTAAAGTCTTTCTTAATGTCAAAGTAAAGTGAAACAGTCGGATCAGTCTCTAACAGTTCTTGTTGCATGAATTCAACATCTTGAATGAGTGAACCCATTGCATTGACAATTTCATCAATGTATAAACCAATTGAATCTTTGAGTACTGTTGTCTCAATTGTTGCATTAACACTATCATTAGCATTTGCTGGAGCCGGAGCATTGGACATTAGTGTCTCAGTTTGATTTGTGAACATATAGTCGCTGTCGTTCTTGTTATCTTTAACAAGAGGACCATCACCCACTATTTGTTGAACATTACCAATTACAGTATCTTGATTGCTGTCTTTAATACGACCAATTAGTTTACGAAGTAGCTGACAACGAGTGATAAAGGCTTTAAATATACGACGATACATTGGGATTAATGCACGGTATCGTTCCATAATATGCGGACTTAGGTCTTGCATATTCGCCACTTCATGAACCTTCATTCCACTGACAGGATTGGTACGGTTGGATAGTGTACGAATTACATATGACAGCGTCGAACTGAGAACAGTTTGCGAGGTTGGAATATTGTATAGAACTGAGTTCACCATAGCGCCGAGATCACGCTGTTCTCTAACCCCAGAGACATTTGTAAAATCAGCAATGCTTTGGCCATTGAGAGCGTTGATTAGAGCGCTGCCAGAAAATGTAGAAAATGCTTTTGTATATATTTTACCACTTTGTGAATCGTATAGATCATTTAGATAGCATGCAATTAGGGTATTAAACTCTTGAAGAATCCCATGGCTATTGACTGACTGCGCATCTAGTTGAGCGCCATTAACAGGATTGAATAGAAGTTTTGATACAAACCGTGTTTCAGTGCCTTCAACAATCTGATTGACTCGACCAACTTGAGCAAACGCTGTATTCGGTCTTGATACGAATGCGCGAGAGTTTGCATCATACTCTTTGAAGCAATCGCGAATAACTGGCATAACTTTAGACATGCTTGTATACTGTGACTCAGAGTTGTATTCAAGAAGAAGTCTCGTAAAGACTTGTTTCATTGTAGTCTTTTCAAATAGAGTTTTAGATATGAATGGCATGATACCATTGAGTGTATCAACTGAAACGATGTCACGCTCTTTTTCGCGTTTGTTGAGTTTGTTAAAGATACCATGAATTAGCTTCTTCTCAAGTGTGTACACGCCACCGTCAACTTCAACACCCTCGCCGTTCATAATCTTACGAGCTTTTTCAATAATCATTTCGGGGATAACGCCAGTAAACTTGTCGATCATGAACTTGACGTTAGCCACGAGATATTCGCAAACCTTTTGATACTCTGAGAAGTCAAGTGTGATGTTGTTTGTAGTTGATACTTTAATCTTAACGAGATCACCAGCATTTGTAGTGAACTGAGCAAACGCACGAATGATAAGCGATTGCAGATAACCGTCTGAACCGTTAGCAGGATCTTGTTGTGCATCATCCGCCACGCTTGAGCTAAACTTCATGTCATTCCAAAGAGTACCAACTTTATTGCCTTGTCCTGTAAGAACATGATTTTTATCTTGATCTTTTACAACAATAGCAGTGTTTCTATTGCTGAGTACAAATTTATTGATTGCTTCAACCACTTTTTCGTTTGTACCATCAATAGATATTTCACTTTTAAGATACTCTGTTAGCTCTCCATCAAATTCTTTCATTAGTGGGACGGATAGAGTATATACAACCGAAAGGAACGAATCAATCGCGTAATGCATTTGATAAGCTGTACGAAGAGGCATTACTACAAACTCATGGAAGCATGCATAAATATCATTTGATGCATGGTTCATCATCTCAGCTTCTTCAATAGCTTTAATGATCATATCATATTTCTCTTCTTTGGTCTGCTTCTCACGAATAACCTTTTTAAGAAGACGAATACGATCAACCATGGTTACACGACCATCTTGCTGTTGTACGAGCTGTTCACCCTTACTTAGCTCATTAGCGATACTCTCACGGAATGTTTTAAGAATCTTGTAATCAGTGAGCTTGTTAATCTTAGTTTCAATAGAAACATTCGGATCGGCGAGTGTAGCTTTATATTTGATAAATTCATCGGATGGAGATTTCTCTTCAAACTCATTGGCCTCATTGAGAATGTCAAGATCATTGTTGATGTAATTACTTTCACCAACCTCAATACGGTTACGAGTTGTTGTATTCACAACGCGGTAGTAACGCGCGAGCTCTTCACGTTTGATAATACCATAACGGCGATTGATTTCAGCAGCGAGTTCAGTCATGACGTGACGAGTTAGCATCTTGTCATCAACAGAGTTCTTGTAATGTTTGTAGATGGAGTTGACCTCTGATACAATCTTCTTCATGTTATCCATAGTGTACACACCATTCTTGATGTAGCGAGCTTTGTCAAAGATGTTCATGATAAGACCTGACCAAACACCACCAACCTCAGGAACAAATGAAATTGTTTCTTCGTCGGCCGGACTCGTACCCGTAGTTTCGTGTTTAAATGTATCATTGCCATTGTCGAAGATACGACGATAGAATTCAACTAGAAGAGGAAGGCGAACATACAGCTCAACTGCATCTTCAATGATCTCATTATCTTCGTAAGCACCGCCCATAATCAGACGAGTCTGATTTGTTAGAATGGTATTCTTATATGAATCAGGATTCTTGAACATCTTGTTAATACCAGTCACAGCCATGATCTTGCCTGCAATAGCCTTAACCGTGAGAATGAAATATGTATCATCAATGGCGAATACGCTGCTGCTATTGTCTTTATTGTATTTGTTTAGCATCTCTGATATAAGCGTTTGGAGCACAATCACTGTACGCTGACCATACGCGGTACTGTCAGCAGTACTTTCATTGTTATCAAGCCCTCTGAGGAAGCCACGAAGAAAGCCACGTGCAGCTGGTACATATACGCCTTCAATTCTTAGGTTTGTATTAGATCCAAGAAGCGTGTATAGATCAGCAATCTTCATTATTTTGAATTGATCAAGCGAAACACACACGCCCTCTGATCCGAGATCTTCGCGGACGTTGCTTAACATAAATCTAAATGAAACTCTCTCATTTCTTTGAGCAAGAGGAATTTGTTTAATGCCATCAGTCGCCGCTCTTCTCTGAGCCTCATCTCTGAGTTCATATTGTTGACCGTCAATAACAATAAACTTATTTCGACGATCGGCGCCATTAAACAGACCTACAATATATTCAATAAATGATTTCAGCATATCATCATTCATTTGTGAAAGATCAAACACACCATATTTGAACATTTCGAAGATGTATTTGGTTTTACCAAGACGAGCAAACACACTGATGACAAATTGTTTGACACGAATAATATCTTCATCACCCATGAACCCAACTGTGTTCTTCAGATGCTGAATTTCATTCATACACTTTAGAATACGAAGCTTATCAATCGAGTGTTTATTGAAGTTGATGCCAAGCGTTTCAGGGTCAATGTTAGTCTTCTGTGCAAATTTAACTTTTGTGTCTTCGTACGTGAGAAGGCGCTTTGTTTCATTGTTATCAGTGAGAACTTCAGTTCCAGTAGTGTTGACATCAAGAGCAGATACCCAAATGTAGTTCGTAAGATTCTTATAGATGTTGTTCGGTGCCATGTAGATATTACGCTCTGATTTGAAATCACCATACTTCTCACTGATCGTGATGAAGTACGAAATAATATTTTTGAGAACAACAACTCCCTGCACTGCACGACGGCATCGCTCATATACACGCATTGCTTTGTCCCCGCCTAGCTTACCTTGTAGATCCGCATACGCGTAGGCGTTTTCATTTTGGTAGACTGAAGAAACAAAATCATTCTTATCTAGAACTTCATCAGTCACATCTCCGAATGATTCAAACGCACGAATTAGGTTGTCACCAGCCGTATTGTCATACCATTTCGCAATGATACGTGTAGCTGAAAGCATCTTGTGTAGATCAGCCACAGCATCAGGGTTCTTCACAACTGACTCGGTGAAATGAAGAAGATATAGGTCAATAGCTTCAACAGTTTTGTATAGACCAATACGCGCATCACACTGCCATTTGTAGATCATCTTGAGTTTCTCTTTAGAGATTTTGTTTTTAGAATCGGCTGAGTCATTGTACATATCAATCTCAAGACCCATACCTGCCTTGTTATCAGAAATCTGATTGATCACATCATTATACTCTGATTGAATCTTTGTGATAGCTTCACCAATTGCCTGACCCACGCTCTTCGTGTAGTCTTTGCTATACACAGCAAGTTCATGACTAGTTTGTTTCAGGTTTGATCGGAACACCGCGATGTTACGGAAGAACTCAATCTTCTTTACGGCGATCTCAAGACTTTGAAGAGGGTTGAGTAGTCCAGTAATGTCAATCTTAGAAGAGTCAATACTGAATAGCTCATTCATTGAATCAGTTGATCCTCCCTCTTTCTTAAACTCATCACGGTGAGACTTGATCATATCACTGAACTTGTTGATTGTATCAATAACATCATTACAGTGCTGAGCAAGTTCTTTACTTGACGGTGTTGAGCTGAGTGAAGCCGCGCGACTTGCGAGTTCACTAAAGCTGGCGATGAAACGATCTTTGATTTCTTTTGAATCAACTTGATCAGCATTGAGTTCAAGCAGATGTTGATATAGCTTTGACTTTTTAGAATCAAGATATTGATTTAGGCGCTTAAACGAATCAAGAAAGAGAATCGTATTGTCATCATACTCAATAGACTTTCCAAGATCAGCAGCAAGTTTGTTTGCCGACGAAGCGATGCCATTAACATTAATACCAAACGCATCAATAAATTTGTTAATCATATCACGAAGTTGTTGGCGAGATGTAAGTAGACGCTCAGATAGATTATCAGTCTTTGAGTAGCCGCCAATCACATCTTTAATCTGACTTCTATGACCATAATGTTGCATAAGCACTGACCACGCCTCAATAAACTTTTTCATATCATCCGAACTCATCTTCTTTCCATGACCAGCAAGTTTAGAACTGAGTTTCGAATCCAGTTGAGAAAGGGTGCTTCCAAGATAATCATTCTTCTTCATGTCAACAACCTTGAGAGCCTGCGATACATCCTTTCCAAGTTTCTTTAGTTGGTTGACACTTGAAAATGTAAGTGATAGCATGCCGGCTTTACTTGCGGTATCAAGACGAGCACCAAGACTTTTAATTGCGTTGACGAATCCTTGATTACGTTTCACAAAGTCATCAACACTTTCTTTTGACGGTTTAATTTCTTTGTCAACGGCACCGCGAATGTCACGAGCGGCCTGATCAACATGAGAGATGATTTTTGATAGCACTTTGTGAACCTCTTCGTGATCACCAACACTTGAAAGAGCGCCCTTAGCAAGCGACGATAGAGTTTCAAGATCACTTGCTTGCTCATGAACATGCTTTAGCTTTTTCTCAAGTTGAGTTGAAAGCTTTTCGCCGTATCCACCAAGCTTCGTAGCAACTAATTCGTTCTTACCACCGAACGACATGTTGCCTCCTTCAACACCACCAAACGATCTGAGAATGTCATCAATCTTACCACCGCATTTCTCAACCGCAGTAGCATTGCTCATCACACCTTGACCCATAATCGACCCTTCATTAGTGATGCTGACATTCACTTCAGGGATCGAATATTGAGCAGCACCTTCGATTTGTGTAAACGTATCTTCCATCATATACTATCACGATACAAAGATGTAACTGTTCCTATTATATGTTGAGAGAGATGAATCCGTTTAATGTTATATTATTATGAACGTATACACTGAAATCACCACGTAATCTATATCATATAAAAATACAAATTATATTTTTTGTAAATGTGAATCGTATTATGTAAAAATATTTTTTAAAAACTAAAACTATATATGTTGCTTCGTCTAATATACACAAATCATATCAACCTCATACGAATTGGTATTTACAGTGATCGTAGCAACTATCATAGACCATAATATAAGAACGTAATTGAAAAGCTAATTACATTAAAATATGATTAACGGCGGCAAGAACAAATATATTTGTCTTCTTAGTCTCATCAAGCATGAGTCACCCGATCTCTACAATGCGATCAATGATCTATGTCTTGATGGCATGTTTCGTTCACAACGTTTCAAGACTACATTTCTAATGCCCAATAGTTCCGTCGTATCACAAATCCAATCACTGATTGACGATGATAAAGATGTTCAAGCTATTGATGCCATTCGTTCTCTCATGCTGAAAGATCATCTTGCTATTGGCGATTTCAAGAAAGATGCTCGTATTAGCACTCTTCAATATAAGCCGCATGTTCTTGCTGATCCTGAATCAGTAGGTAAACAACTAAACAAATATGAGAAGGTTCTTATAACGACGAAAGAAGGTGCTGCTGTCAATGTGATTTACAAATATAGCGGTAAAGATATTCCTAAGACGTCTCCGTCCGAGTCAATGAAGGGTGGTAGCATTCCGCTTGTTGGTAGTGGACAACCCATGAAGTGTGATCCGAGTCAAGAGATAATTTGCAAGATCACCCTTGAGCTTTTCAATGAACGTGCTGAAGATGCGAGTAAAACATTTGACAACTTCACTAAAGCGGTGAATGGTGTACTTTCAATTCTTCAATCGAGTAATGATGATAGATTTGACCGCGCGAAGTTTTATCTAGCTGATAATCCGATTCTGAGTTGGTTCTTCCTTACGATGCCGGGGCGTTCTGATTCACTTATCAAAGCCCAAGAACTTGAAGACTTTGAATGGCGTAGCGCGAGTTCCGACCATCAGCTAATTCAACTTGCGAATAGTGCTCACTATGATTCAAGTGTTTGCAATTCACTTCTTCAGAAGATTAAGTATCACCGTACCAACCTCACAAAAAATGAAGGCGACAAGTCATCTCTAATTCCTCTACTTCACGACGTGTATAAGAGTATGAACGAAACGATGCTCAGTTCTGGAGCGATTGATAAGACACTTCATGATCATATCAATCTTAAGAAACTGATGGATGAGCTACGTTTTCTATACGAGAAAGATTGTGATAGCTGGGATGATGTTGATACCGCAATTAAATCTCTTGGTTCAGTAAAATGGACTCACCCTGAGAAATCATTTGTCATCTTTGATCAGAGCGTATACGGTGGCCTTCGTGATGTGTCATCGTTCGTCAGTGGACCTGTTGGTTTCGTAAAATCTGTGTACATGCTTTACGTGCCTCTTTCAGAGGAGTGTAAACAAAAACTACAAGACTCTGTTAGTGGTGGCGCGCAAGGTGACATTCACCCTTCAACAATTAATCGTGTTATCTTTCACGGTGGAGCCGCTCGCAAAAAAATGAAAGCGGCGTCTGACCTGAAGCTATCATCACTTGTTAAAGTGCTATCCAAGGATCAGAAAGAATCACTTCGTAAAATGCTTGGTTAAATCCAATTGTGTTCATCAGGCGTAAGTGATAATTTCAAATTCAGCAATTGGATTTCTTTATCACGAATTTCAACATCGCGTTCTAAGATTGAGATGTCTTTATTTTTTATGATTAGCTGATGTTCCATTTGGTCTAGCTTATGCCGCAACGCTTTCACAATAAACTCAGTATCAGGATTTGATTGAAATGAACTTATTGATGATGAATCATCTAAATCACTAAACATATCTTCATCTGTTGAACGTGTTGAAACTGAATAACTGTACTGGGTTTTGTTTCGTTTCACTGAAAATAACAAATCATCTATCCAAGACAAGTATTGATTGATAGCATTTGAATGATCTTTGAATTGATACAAGATACGTTTCATGGTTGAGTATGTCAAGTACTTCTCTTTACCACTTGGTGTGTTTATCCAAGTGAAGTCATATCCTCTCGGGATGCTGATATTAAATGAATACTCAAGATCAGTTAGAGAGAAATAAATATCAAAGATACTCTTTGTGCCTCTTAGCGTGATTGAGACGTCTTTAATATCGGCAGGATATGGATAATCGCTGGTATCAATAATGTCTAATGACAAGTAACGCATCATGATGGTATATTAACTTAATAATGTCTTACTTCTACCGCGTCAAAAAGTAAGACTGATTTAAATCTTTGAGCTTATCGTTCGCCTCTTTTAATTTATCATTCTCGCGTTGTAGATCACTTGATGTTTTTCTTAGAATATCAATCTCATATTGTAGTTTGTCTACACGTTGGAATGTATCATTGCGTAACTCTTTGATTCGTTCTCTAAGTTTCTGAATAGATTTACATTTCGTGCATTCGGATTCTACAATATCAGTTGATGAAGATGCTTCATCAGTTTGTGTAGATTCTGATATGATACATTTTGTTAGATCAACAGAAGACAATTTATACTTCATTGAATTCATAGTCTGATCAAGCTCAATAATTTTTTGATATGCCATGTTAAGTTGAGTTGTTGCCTTCATGTACTCGGGCACGATTAGTTTTGCATGATCAATTATTATAACTTCAAAGTTTGAATCACCATATTCTTGAATTCGATCAATTGTTTCTTGGCGAACGTCAAATACGTTTTGAATCGACAGCTCAGATCCGAGAGTTTGTTTGAGAGTTGGGTCTGCTTGTGGTGACTTGGGATCAAATATAATTATATTTGAATACATGAGCCATGACTTATCAACAAAAGTGTACATAGATGGAATAAGAGTCAGAAAGCAGCAACGCTTGATAAACAGTTTGAAGTTATCATCGTCGGTGTATATTTTAAATACTAAAAGCCTTCCAGATACAGATTTGATTCCATCTAATATAGTTCTTTTCTTCGTGATTAACTCGCAATCACAAATCATATTTTATTATTTCTCACTCGTATATATAGAATCATAGAAGTAAGAGCGTATAAGAATGAATACACAGTACGATTGGCAAAATCTTTTATACAATGGCCTTGTGACTAAGAATGGCAAAACCCCAAAGATAGCCAGTATAAATATCACAAAACCAAATCACAAAGATCAACTATCTGAGCGTCTCCCCGCGATGCCTGAAGTGATTGGCAGTAACCAAGCGAATCATGGTCTTCACAAGAATTCAAAACAAAGATTTTCAATTCATCGTTCAATCAACTTCATGCCTCAAGAGTCATAAAAAAATATAATTTACTTGTATGATACAATCTTCACAGCAAGAAGTAGTGTGAATGTATCATCGTCAATGGTTGTCTTAAAGACCATCATATTCTCATGATCAACATACACATTGACATAATCACTGAGCAGTGCAGTAGCAAGACTTTGAATATATTCAATACGAACCGTGGTTGAAATGAACTCATTGTCCGGTAGTGAACATTTAATTTTAAATAGATCTGCTTTTGTGAATTCATGACTTACATCAATCGTCTTTGAGTTACTATCATATGGAAACGCAAGAGGAACGTTTGCACGTCGCTCAACAGTAAAGTCTTTACTAAACTTTGAGATGTCGCCAATGACTTTCTTAAAGTATTTGCTCGGTAGTGTAAATGCAAGTGGATATGAACTGTATGGAATAGCGCTTACAATATTGTCATCAGTTGAATTAGAAGATTCCAGAAGAGAAATCTTGTGAATCTCACGCACGCCTTGTTCATCATCGTTTAGTACAATATATAGCTCTTTCATATATGAATCTTGTTTCGCAATAAAGAAAATGTTTGTGTAGCTCTTGTCAATCTTTTGAATAATCTTCTCAAGATTTTTTTGATCAATGATCATGATGATATTATGGCGACAGAAATAACCAGTTAGTTTTGAGCTATCAATGTTCAGATCAATGAAATTATGTTTTAGATGACCCGCACCAGAAATGCGAACACCAGAAAGACGAAATTCCATTTTAACATCTCTTGTGTCCATAAGCTTAAACATAGTAAATATTTTTTTTAGATTGACAGGTTCATCGTAGATCATCTCAAGAGCATTCTCTGAATATTTTGGTTCAGCTACGATACCTTTACGCGAAGCCGCTTGAGGCGCCGGCTTAATAAGCTTAGGGCGCCCCACACGACGCTTCTCCGGTTTCATGTTAGTATCCATGATTGAATTAGATGAATTATATAATTATTATCTCTCCTTTCAAAAGCAAAAAAATATGAACAATGATGTAACATCATGTCAAGTTATACATTCATAGGCGCAAGAGGTGAGTGAGCAATAGACTGAGTCGGGGGCGTAAACTCTTCTTCTTCTTCTCTTTCCTCTTCTGAAGAATATTCGTTGTCATTATCGCGGGCTTCCTTTCTTGCCTTGCGTAAATATTTTTTAGTTTCATTAAGTAGAGTCTTTGCGGATGGCACTCCTCCAATGTAACTTTCTTCTGTTTCCGTCATTGATGAATGTTGACTCTTCTGTTCGTCTTCACTGTTTGAATGATCAGACTCACTTGCGCTAAATACGGTCGCCAAATTATTGAATGAAACACTTCTCTTTGCCTTATTATCGACTTGACCATTACGAGCGTCTGTTGATTGCGAGCGTGAGGCTTTCTTTAGAATGGTAGGTTTGCTAACATTTGCAACTTCAGTAGTGGTATCAATTGTTTTTGAACGACTACGAGCAGTTTTCTTTGTAGTTACATTCTTCAACTGATCTTCATCGGCTGTCTTTGCACGAACGCGCGAAGTTTTCTTCGTTGACTTCACTGATTCAACCTTTATAGTCTTATTAGCAACTTCTTTCTTTGATTCAGTTGCGTTATCTTGATCAGAATTGTATGAGTCATCATTGATGTATTGACAATCATATTCACTGTCAACGTATCCATCAGTAAGTAAAGAATTAGTTGATAGAGTTGAACTGCGAGATCTACTTATGGTTGTTGTACTCGTCATGGATGAGCTTCGTTGTTTAGTTCTATCATTTGCCATGAGATCAAACATCTTTAGATTATCAAAGAATTGACCATTTGTCTGATTATACATTTCAATGCTTGTAAAGTTTGATTCATCTGAAGTATTTTCAATGTGACCACTCGTTGAAATATACAACCCGCTTTTTAGATTCTCTCTTACATCTTCAATAGATGAGCTCAGTGTTTGTTCATTAAATACATCTTGCAAAGGATCAATCAAAATGTAATCTTTAATGAATCTTACATTAAGTTTAGCTTTGGTTCCTTTCTTTGAGCTAACGTCATTGTCGATCTGACTTTCAATAAATGGATTTACAAACTTTGTTGTAATGTAGTTGATCAACGCTGACGTTTCATCTTTAATATTCGGAGCGACACTTTCATAAATTGCGATACAATATATGATTTCATATCGAGGGCTTTCTTTCATCAATGTCTTTGTCACTAATTCGTTAATTGTCTTATTTGTACCATACAAGAAGCGAAATACACGTGGTTGAGTATCCATCAACTTACTCGTGGATTCGTGAGGTTTCATAGCTGGTTTAAAAGAATCCAGCTGCTCAATCAATGTCCAATGCGTTTTGATACGCGATGATACACATCGTTCGTATCGAACGTACGACTGATAGAATCGGTCAATGAGCTCATATTTTGCATAATCATGTATAATTACAATTCTTCTGAATGTATTAAACGTCAAACGAATTCCAAACTGATCACTGATATAATCTTTATCTTCGATGCAATTTGTTTTTAGGTACTCTTCATTAACAAACTTAAAGCTTTGTTCAAGCAGACGAATAGAAATGTGAAAGTAATCAGGATAGCCTGCGTTGTTAAACGCCAAGGCCATATCAGACAGCGATCTCATCTTTTCATCAGAATTAATTTGAAAGAAGAGATAAACAACATCTTTCCAAGTCTTCACTTTCTGATTTATCGGATTCAGAAAACCCTGTAGAATCGGCATATAAGCGTTGAATTCCATTTTACCTATCTTGTAAGTATATCTACAGTATGGCTGTTCAATTTTACAAAAAAACATATTCATTCAATTGTGATTACAACTCACGATTGATGAACAAATATTCGTAGTCTTGTTTTACTTACGAATTGGCTTTGCATTTTTAAGTTTAGATTCTGCGATGCGCGTGGATCTGCGGCGTGGGGGTTCAGGTTCTTTTTGTTTCATAGCAACTGGAGTAGGCTTATGGTCATCACGTTTACGAGGTGGTTCAACTATCGGTGTCCGAAGTTGTTGAGTATGGTTGGGCGTAGCAGTTATCTCTTTTCGTTCACGTTTGATTTTGTTACTTGTAGCTGGTTTTGTCTCGACATATTCAACTTCATCTTCATCTTCGTTATTATGATCACTTTGAAGATCAATGTCCATATCACTAGCTTCATCTTCTGCTTCGTCACTCTCGCTGTCATCTTCATCTTCATCTTCAACATTGCTGTCTATCACACTTTCAGGATCGTCCGAGTTAAACGATAATGCTCTGGTGACTCTTGTCGCTGAAGTTGGAATAACATTGATTGAATCATCTTTAGGATTCAGTGAAATCATATTAAAATCATCAATGAACTGTAAGTTTGTGTCGTTGCAATTCTTCAAACTTGTCTGATTGTGAAGTGTAACTCCGTCATCACGTTTTTGTTTTCTATAACTCGCAAGTGGCTTTGGCTTACGCGGATGAGATTGTTCTCCATAGATCAGGTTAAACCGAACATCTTCAATCTCTCTTACGAGATCGTCAACGTCAAATGTAGTTGCTTGGCTATCAATCATGATAAGTGATTGAGTCAGTTTGATACAATGCTTTGTTTCAACTAAACAAGTTGCATACGATTCAGCAACTTGTTCTTTTCTATACGGCATAGCATATTTGAAGTTGATATCATCAATGATGTAATCAATCTCATCGTCAGCATCTATGAGAACACTCTCATAGATTTGACTAATTGGTTTGTAATCATATTTGGGCGGATCAATCACTTCTCCTTTGATTTTAGATTTCATTGCATTCTTATAAGCTGCATGTTCAGATTTGTATTTTTCTAAACGTGCAGTGAGACTTCTCAATGTACCTCTCATGATACAATAAACACTTGGCTGTGATGTCATGATTGTATGTTTCTTACTATCTTTTTCAGTTGATGCTTGTTTGCGTTGAGTTTTCTCTTTTTTATCATCTTTCTTTGTTGGAGGGTGAATAATATGCGGTTGCATATTTTTAGTGAACCCGCTGATTCTTTCAACTATCATCCAATGAGTATTGTAACGAGCTCTTGAAGCCATTGCAATAACATATCCCAAGTATATTTGGTATAGCTTATCAATAGTATTAAATGCTTCTATCGTCGATGGACTACCTTTACTAAGGATAAGATGACGAAAGGTTTCAAATGAAAGTCTAACTCCCGAGTGATCACCAATAAAGTCAATGCCTTTATCAAAGTACTTACTAAGACTGATATCAGTCATAGTTATATTGTCAAGAAATCTAACTGCGATAAATCCATGAATTCTGAAATAGTTAGGGTGTCGTGCGTTTTTAAATAACAACGCAAGAAGCGTATGGTCTCTAATAGACTGCTCTTTATTCATAGCGATAAAGATATCGGTCACTTCGTCCCATGTTTTACATTTCTTATCCGTTAGAGGATTGAGAAAAGCTTCAAGAGCCTTAGCAAACATCGGATACGATTTCGAGTTCATTGTTGATTTCACCGCGTGGGTATACTTTTCAATAAACGGTTTCAATTTTGGTGATTTGATCATATAAAGCAAAATTGATTATTCTGCCTGATAATATAGCAAACATGTATCCCTATATTAAATGCCCGACGTGTGGATGCATGATTGGACACATATATCGTCTCTTTCAACAAATGCGTTCTATTAAGAACGAAAGCGACGAAGACGAAAAAAATATGCTAGACATATTCAAGTTGCTTGGTATCAAGAACTATTGCTGCAAGACTCGTATGATGACTGCGCGCCAGTTCAATGACTTTCTTCATGAATGAGCACGTGGAATGTATCCGTTGAGAACGGAATCACCTTCAACGTTTCTTTTTTTGCCAATCGTTAGATTGATGTTTGAAACATTAGCAATATGATTTGGAGCTTTACAGCTAAGATACAGCAAGCTGCTATCGTAGTATCTCCATAAGATTTGCTCATTGCATTCACATGCTTTCTTAAATCCTCTTTTCTTTAATTCTTGAGCAATCCAACTCAGACTTTCTTTTTTATCGGTCATGTACGCATATCCCAAATAATCTCTGATAGTTACAAATTTACCCAGAACCTTAGTAGACTCTCTATCAAGTGCATAAGGGGGTAGTATCTTTGCAATTGTATCCGCAATGTGACTTGCATCTTGCTGCGTTGAACATTTGAACAATTCAATGATAGATCCAATTTCGTTAAACTTCAGATTAGTTGAATGAACTGTTTCCATGATCATTAGTTGAGAATATAGAGACGAAGCATTTTCAAGTGATGAATAGAGAATCATCTCCATTTCAGTCTCGTACTTCATCGCCATCTTGTGATTCATGATTCAACAATACTTCAGATACTATGAACTGATATATTATGTATCTACGTTTTCAATTTTACGTTAATGCATGTTTAGATACTCATCAACTGAATATCCCAACTCAATCCACTTTTTTATTTTGGACGGATGATAGACACAGCTTATTAATTCTTCATGTATGAATTGATTATGATCTTTGATAAAGCTGTAATTGTATTGAACTTTGATCTGACTGATTTGTTTCTCATATTCATGAATCATAAAGTCTGAACACAGTTTGCGTGAATCGCAATCACTTGCATGTTTCACTCCTTTTTGTTTCAACGCAAAGTAAATCAGTTGTTTACCAACATGCATGTCATTCCACTGATCAGATTTCAACACATCCATTATTGTCATTAATTGTTGAATTTGTAACGAAGCTGATCTACATACAATATCAGAGCCAATTCGTGAATATATTATTTCTGCTAATATCAATGCATCTTCTTCTTGAGTAATGTCATAGAACTGATGAAGAAGATCCTCGATGTTATCATCACATGAGAAATCATAATCGCATGTTTCAATGAAGAATAATCTATCAGCAATCTCCATCCATGAAAGTGCATCGTAAAAGGTTTCTGCGTCCATGATTATATTTATTATCGTTGTTGCAATTTTAAAAAAAAGAAATAGCATTGCTGCTATTCAAAGTATAGTCGTATAGACTTACTCATTGACATTACTCAATGTCACCATCATCAAAGTCGTGCTCATCATCACCTTCTTCCTTTGTCTTTGTGTTCATGCTTAGCTTTGAATACTTTGAGCTGAATGCATCAATGTTCTCATTGTCTTCATTGCTGATACCAGACTCTTGCTGCTCAGCAACCTTCACATAAGTCTTTCCGTATAGCGATACGTCGAGTTTGCATTGACGTCCGCTAACAGCGATTTCAAACTTAAGGTTACCCATAAGAGCAGAACCCCGCGTAATGTAATCTTGGATGTTTGTGTTGTCAAGACGGTTCTCTCTAGTCTCTGAGTCTTCAGCGCCAAGAAGCTTATAAGTCTTCTTACCAGTGCGAGGGTGGTAGTATGCATCATCAACATTATAGAACTCCGGAGCATACTCATGAATGAATACTGGACGGGCAGTGTCAGGGTGACCTGACTCATCAGCGTAGAACTTGTCTTCATACTGAACAGCCTCTTTCTTATCTTCGTTCTTGAAGAACTTCTTCTTAGGGATTGAAATCCAGAAGAACGGGTTGTCAAGCTCTTTGATCTCTTCAGTCTCTTTGTCAATCGCAGTCAGTTGCATCGGAGTAACAATCTTAGTGCTGATAAGTAGAAACGGACGGTAGCTGCCATCCGCTTGCTTACGAACGCGGCTGCTGTTGTCAGTAATTACTTCATCACTCTTCATTTTGTTCATTGTCTCTTCAAATGCTGTGCAAAGAAGCTGAAGCGCCTTTGCGTTCTCATTCTCAGTGTCATCATCAGTAGAGCGAAGAGTAATGCCAAGACGAATAGACTCGTATTTGCGTTGCTCAGGCTTACGAATACGCGAGCCAGCCACAATACCTTCATTTGATAGCTTCCAGTAACGAATAGGCTTCACCGATCCATCAGCAAGACGAATATCAATGTCAATGTATTGAGCATAGTTCTTATACTTACGACACGAATCAAAGTTAATCACAATGAAGTCATTGCCATGAACCGAGTAGGCCTCAATGATCTGAGCAGTAGTGATCACAATCTTGTTCGCGCTCATGATGATTTAATCTTCAAAGGGCGAGTCGTAGTAGTGCGAATCTGTAAATGCGAGCTGTAATGCGTTGTTTCAACCGTGCTGGTATATTTATTATATTCATCGTTCAATTTTGGACGTTTTTGGGGGCTGAAGCTATATTTAGGCCATATTCGGTTATATCAGCCATATTAACGTTATAATCAGTATATTTCGTTGAAATGACCAGATAAGCCTGTTTACGCCTCTATATCGCTATCTTCGCTCAAATCTGTATCCATATCTTGATACCATACATATGAACTAAATTCCTCATTTGTCTTGGTACTGTATCGCTTACGTAAATCATCTCTTAGACCTGAATATACTTGTTCGCAAATTTCAATTGTTAAACGATGAATGTCTGTGTTTTTATTCAGCTTCTCGAACCACACTTGATGTTTCTTTATTTTGAAGTGCTTATGAAAGTTTCTTTTTTGTGTCTTTCCACCACACGCGCAGATGATTGAATCCATGTAAGATTGGCCGCTAATAACATTTAACATTTTAATTGCGTCATCCACATTTTCGGCATGTGGATAAAACTTATTCAAATCAGAGTGACCGTTACACCGATCTCGTGATGGAGCACGATTACAAAGAGTACCATTTTTAGTTATGTAATTGCACATTAATAAACTTACGATTTCTATTAATCTTAATTGTTATACATGTTATGCTTATACTCACGATGTCGCCTCTTCGTTGACTTTATGTTTTGGCGATCACAACATATTCATCTGCGATAGGCGAAGATTAACTTTACATCTGCGATAGACAATAATTAACTTTACATCTGCGATAGGCGAAGATTAACTTTACATCTGCGATAGGCGACGATTAACTTTACATCTGCGATTGACAATGATTAACTTTACATCTGCGATAGGCGAAGATTAACTTTACATCTGCGATAGGCGAAGATTAACTTTACATCTGCGATAGGCGAAGATTAACTTTACATCTGCGATAGACAATAATTAACTTTACATCTGCGATAGACAATAATTAACTTTACATCTGCGATAGGCGAAGATTAACTTTACATCTGCGATAGACAATAATTAACTTTACATCTGCGATTGACAATGATTAACTTTACATCTGCGATTGACAATGATTAACTTTACATCTGCGATTGACAATGATTAACTTTACATCTGCGATTGACAATTCAAAAAAATTTCATATGTTGTCATTACATTGACTTAAAATCTGCGTTAACCGTAACAAATCCATCCATTACAGATATGAGCGATGCTTCATAAATAAATCGTCCATTTGTATCTTGCTTCGCAAGTAACTCTTTATAGATTATTAGTTTTGGATGATCTTGCTCAAACGATGCTCCAATCTTCTGATAGCTGAGTGGACTAACTAATTTGCTATTGACAACAACTTGAAGGCCGGTTAATGTAAAGTATGCTTTTTGTTGATCATTCCAAATAAGAAGATTATTCTTGTAACCTTCATATATGCACTTCTTAAGCTGAATGACAGAGTTCACAAGCTCAGTAGAGTTTGATGTAGTGCTTCGTGTCATGACATGGTAAAGTTCTTCATGCTCAGTTGATTTGCTAAGTGGATTTACATGTAATTGATCAAGCATAAGCCAATACACTTCATCAATTGCTTCAGTGACTTTGCATAGATTAAAATAATTTAATCCTTTGCTAACGGCCCACGCTTTATGTTCACGAGTTGGCAGAAACGCTTTTGATGTGAATCGTTGATATATGAGTAGTAATTCAAGAAATTCACATCCGACTAATATTTTTGCTTTAAGGCGATTATAGTTCATCGTATCACAAGTTTGTGATTTGAATTGGCTATCTATCTGATACACTTCATCAAATAGTGATCCTGTTTCATATGGTGCAACGCCTGAATCTTTTTTATCGTAAACTAAATCAGCTTTGCGAATACTCATCAAACATGCGAGGCATACTAGTTCTTTGATTGATGAATCAAATACCAATCCACTTAGAATCATTTTACAAGATTCTATTGATAATTTTCTAAATGCATTGATCATCTTACCAAGCGGAGTTGCTGCTCCATGTTTATCAATTGCTCCTAACGTAAAGAGTTTTTCAAGTGAGTAATTAATGCTATCATCAGAGGGCGGAGTTAGCATTTGATACACTGGAATCTTATCCAGCGAAGGTGAATATTCTGATACGATCAATGTTAGTAAATGCGATGTCATGTCTTCTACAATGACACTTGGAGTATTGTCTACAATCATCTGATTAAATGTTTCTTCAGTGAAGAGAGGATAGAAGATGCCAGCATGTTTACGGCCAACACGACCTTTGCGTTGAAGACTCATACTACTTGTTGTTGGCTTAGTCATCATTACATTGACACCATAGCGATGGTTAAACTCATTCGTGAATTGAAGCGCCGTATCAATGCAGTATCTAAGAGATTCAAGAGTGAGGCCTGTTTCAGCTACATTAGTTGATACAATCACGCGGCGATATGCGGGGACTAACTTACCATTGACCTCTACTTTGAGTTTTGTAATATCATCAAGCATCATTCTATAATTCTCAGTGCCTCCGTTGATGTCAGCAGATGTAATACTAATTGGAAGAATCTTCTTCGTTATTGTTGAGTTAAGCTTATGTAACGAAGTTATCATTCGTTTGATTGGCGTGGCGGATGGCATAAAAACTATTACATCACGAATGCCTTTATCTATCACATTGGATGGATTCTTCTTCTCGTACTGTTCAAGATTTTGAACAATCTCGCAAGTTGCGCTAAATATGTTATCAACTACATCTGGAGGATAAATCACTTCAATAGGTTTAGATTGACCATTCACTTCAAAGATAGTTTTGGTATCAAAGTATTTACTGTATTGTTTAACATTTAGCGTGGCACTCATTAGTATAAGGAATGGAGGGTCTTTGCTCAAGTTGCGTTTGATAAGACGCTTCATTAGAAGTAAAACAAGATCAACGTCAAGTGAGCGATCATGCGCTTCATCAATGATAACAAATTTGAATTTACGACAAAATTGTTCATCATTCATTGTTTTCAGGAATTGCAATAGAATGCCAGTTGTAGTGAATAGAATACCTTTTTCTTTTGTCTTACGTACGAATTCTTGTGTTTGATAACCCAGATTACGATAAAGCTCAATTGATAATCCATTCTCATTTGTTTTCTTATACGCACTGATTTCAGATATGTCTTTTGGAATTTCTATTGTAGTGAGAACGCGAGGTTGAGTGATGATAATATTTTTTTTGTAGCGATTAAAGAAGCGAAGATAAATTGTTGTTGGTATAGAACTGCTTTTGCCTGAACCTGTTTTTGAAAGTAGAATAATCACGCGATCGCTCATTGAGGAAGCGCTTTTCATATTGAGCTTGTTTGATATCCAATCCATAATGTAATTGATCGGAACAAGTTTATCAAGCTCATCTTGACGCTCACCCATCCGCGCGACAAGTGAACCTTGTTTTAAAAGTGTAATCGGAGGGCCGCTCATTATGTAACGTGATAAGTCTATATTATATATCGCACAAGATTGACGAGCATGTTAAATGACTGAATCATTTTTAGGATAATATATATAGCGAATATCCTAAATAGTCTATGCATACATAATGTTTACCAATTTACGAGAAAGAGTTACTTCGTCAGTTGGTATGAAAGTGTGTTCATTTGAAGATTTAGAAACATTAGACCTTGACTCCGTTGATAGCATTTGTTTATCTGATACATCTTCAATTAAAAGCGTGCCAACCATTAAATCAGATGGATCTTTTCAATCAAATGCATCATTAATTCAGATGGCCAAATCCAAAGTATCAAAGATACTACGAACGATAAAAAAATTAGAAAAGATACATGAGCTTAAGAAAGAAGCTAAAATGCCAATGACAGTGTTTATGGATCTTATAAGAGATCAACAGTATAGTCATGTTAGTATGACGTTACTACCTCAATTTATGGAAATATGCAAGATGGTCCCGAAGAGTTACTATCTTCATTACTATGTATTCTTTTTGCATTACGCCTCTTACTATCACCATCATCGCGCAAATGTTGATGTGATTGACGAAAACAAAAAGAAAATTCACAAGTACTATCTCGTATTTTTAAAATATCAACTTAAATATATTGAGCAGACACTTAAAGAGTCAAGAGAAAAGCTTTAACATGGATGATCGATTACATGTTTATGAGCAAACGGTAATACTTGATTTAGTGTTAAGTAACCTAAAATCAAAATACCCCTTTCAACTGAATGAGAAAGCAAAATATACTCAGCATCAAATTAGTCTGTACCAAGCTAATTATTGTCATGTTGATTCGCCACCAACTCGTGAACAACCCAGTGTTGAAGGTGGAAGTTCAAACATTGTTAGCATAGCATTATTCGATCTATAGATTATTTTTTTAACTATGATCGTGCTGTCAACTCACCATAAAATTCACAACTCTAATAATCGCCATCATCGCGACGATGAATCTCATGATCAATAAGTTTCGAATACAATGACTCAATCTCGCGTTCACTTTTAATATCACTGATAATTTCAGTTTTCTGATTCAATGACTGAATAGACAACTTAACATCACCGACTTCAGTTTCATGAGAGCGTAGAATGTTATTCGTAACTTCAGTTTTCTGATTCAATGACTGAATAGATAACTTAACTTCACTGACTTCAGTTTCATGTGAGCGTAGAATATTATTCGTAGCTTCATTTCTCGTATCACAACACATCTTATGTTCTGCAATTGTTTTGTTTTGCTGGACAATTTGTTCTTTCATATAGTCAAGCTTTTCTTGTGTCTCGCATTTTTCTAGACATTGAATAAATCTGTGGAACATCGCTGCTGTAGCACCGCTTAAAGGTTTTATAAAATAAATTGTCATGCAATGATATAGATACTTTTTTAGTTCATTTTACATAAAACATGCTTAAATTGAACTTATATATTATAAATATATGAACACAACACACAACAGAATATACAGATTACAGTAATGCCGAAGTATGTATCCTCTGCGAAAGTTAGAGAGGTATATGATATCAACGC
>JACCDQ010092631.1_pt1 | contig 38916 bp, 47 predicted proteins | sample 7446031 | NCBI WGS metagenome assembly JACCDQ01 (sample SAMN15323442, study PRJNA562643) | freshwater metagenome | isolation source: river surface water | place: USA:Blue River Watershed | collected 2017-08-17 | reverse complement strand
AAATCCTCTTTAATTTTTTCTATTTTTAAAGACATATACTTAATTGAATATAGCGTAGTAAAAAGATTCTATTTTGTGCTAGCTTTATATGAGAAGGACGCAATATCAATCTCAATAGATGGGCTCATTGTAGAACAAATAAAAAAAGATTTTAAATAGTGCCCTTTGGCACCAACAGGCTTATTTTTTAAAACAAACTCATATGTATATAAAAGGTTTTCCTCTAAACTTTCTTTAGCCATTAAAGAATTGCCAAAGCAAGTATGAACAACTCCAAATTTATCTGTTTTACATTCTAATTTACCACCCAAAAAGTCTTTTACAGTCTCTAAAATATTTGAACTAACAGTACCCAATTTTTGAGAAGGCATTAAACCTTTAGGACCTAAAAACTTTCCATATTTTGTTAATAAAAACATGTCGTCTGGGCTTGATATTAAAATATCAAAAGGCGTAAAACCATTTGATATCATATTTAGAACAATGTCTGAACCAGATAAAGTTACGCCAAGTTTACATAATTCATTTATTAAGCTTTTGTCTTGAGTAATAACTGCAATGGTTTTAGGCTTACCAGTTTTACTTATATTATTTGGAAGGAAAAGACTTGACTTTAATTGCTGATTAGAATATTTCGTATTTAGATTTAAATAAATATGCGACTCAAAAGACTCCAAAAACTTTGCTGTTGAAATAAAAGTTAGCAAGTTTATTGCATCCTTATACTGATATTTTATAGGTTGTAAAGCTGAGCTTAGAATCTTATACCGTTTCGAACTTTTTTTCATAAAATTAAAATTTTAATTTAATGCCCATACTTTTAGCTGTACCTGCTATTATACAAATAGCTTTTTCAATGCTTTTTGTATTTAAGTCCGAAAGCTTAATAAGAACAACTTGTTTAATATCCTCGATTCCTAACTCTCCAATAAAAAGTTTGTTCGGCTCTGAAGAGCCCTTTTTTAAGTTTAGCAATCTAATTAACAAAGATGAAGCAGGCGGAGACTTTAAAACAAAAGTATAAGACTTATCATCATATATTGTTATTTTTGCAGGTACGATAAGACCCTCTTGGCCTTGAGTTTTAGAGTTATAATCCTTACAAAAAGAGCCAATATTAACTCCAAATTGGCCAAGGGCTGGACCCACAGGAGGAGCTGGATTAGCTTTTCCCGCCACTAAGGCCAATTTTATAATTGCTTTTATTTTTTTAGCCATAATTTACAATTTTATATCTTTTTTACTCTTTTTTTGCTGGCAGTTTTACTATTTGTTCGAGTCCTTTGACCTCTAACAGGAAGACCTTTTAAATGTCTTTTACCTATGTAGCAATTAATTTGAATAAGTTTTTGTATATTTTGTGCTATAGCGCGTTTTAGCGGGCCTTCAAAACTTTCAACATTTTCTTCAAAAAAAGACCTAAGCTTTATAAAGTTAATATCACCAACATTATCACACATTATATCGGGGTTAATTTCTAGCTTTTTTAAAATAGATAAAGATTTTGAAACCCCAACACCATATATTGCTGTTAAAGCAATATAAAGTTTTTTTTTACCTTGCAAGTTTGTACCTAAAAGCCTTATCATAAAACCTATCCTTGTCTTTGTTTATGTTTTGGGTTTATGCAAATGACTAAAAGTTGACCTTGGCGCTTAATTAGTCTGCATTTTTCACAAATTTTTTTTACAGATGGCTTAACTTTCATTTAATTCCTTATATATTTTAAACGTTTAAATCTTTTCTTAAACCTTTTGCGTATTTTAGACATTCTTATTTTTAGAAAGTATTTTTCTTTCTTTTTTTTTAGTAAGCCAAAATCGAGGACATTATTATTAAGCCTTTTTAAAGCATTTAATGTAGCCCGAGCGTTGTTTATAATATTTGAAGATCCAAACTGCTTTCCTATAGCATTTGATACGCCAGCCATCTCTAGAACAACTTTTGGAGCTCCTCCCGCAAGGATACCAGTACCTTGCTTCGCAGGAGAAAGCATTACTTTAGCTGCGCCGTATTTTTCTAAAATTGTGTAAGGTATAGAGAATTTTTCTGAAAAAAATATTTTGCAAATATTTTTTTTTGCATTGATAATCGCTTTTCGAATAGAATAACCAAAATCTGAAGCTTTTCCAACTCCAATACCTATCATGCCCTTTTTATTCCCAACTACAACAGCTGACCTAAAACCAATTTGCTTACCACCTTTAGAAACTCTTGTAACACGAACAACTTCTAGAATTTTCTCTCGAAAACTTTTTCTAATAAAGAAAATTTTTTTTTTTAATTTTTTACTTTGATTATTCATAGTATAAAGTATAAGCTAGCTCTTAAAAAATTAGTCCCCCTTCTCTAGCACCTTCAGCTAAGCTCTTAATTCTACCGTGGTAGGGTAAAAAACCTCTGTCAAATATGGCAAAAGATATCTTTTTTCTTAAAGCTTTTTCTGCTATATTTTTCCCAATTATAAAAGATGATTCTTTATTTGATGTTGATATTAAACTTTTTTTATATTCTGAATCAAGAGTTGAACTTGAACAAATAGTAACTCTATTTTCATCATCAATAAGTTGGCAATATATATGCTTATTAGATCTAAAAACCGACAAACGAGGTTTTAGACTTGTTCCGAAAATAATGTTAAATACCCTTTTTATTTTTTTCTTCTTCATAAAAAATTATTTTCCAGTTTTTCCAGGTTTTCGTCGAATTAATTCGCCTTCATATAAAATGCCTTTGCCTTTATATGGTTCTGGTGGTCGAATATTTCGTATTTTTGAAGCAAAAAGCCCTACTTTTTCTTTACTTATACCAAGAACTGTAAGCCTTAAAGGTGATTCTAATTTTAATTTTATATCTGGAAAAATATTAAGCTTAATTTGGTGTGTAAAGCCTGCGTTTATTATTATGAAACTTTCATCAAGCTGAAACTTGTACCCAACACCCTCCATAACAAGTGTTTTTTTAAAAAGAGAGTCCACGCCTATTATCATATTTTGAATTAGCACTCTTACCAAGCCATGATACTCTTTTGACTCTTTGGTGTCATCAGCTCTCAAAACAAAAAGTTCATCGCCTTTCTTTTTTAAAGATACAAGCTTTAAAAAAGTTTGTTCTAAAGCGCCATTTTTACCTTCAACCCTAACAAAATTATCAAGAAGTGTTAAAGTTACACCTTCTGGTATTTTTATTTCTTTTTTACCTATTCGAGACATAAAATTTACTCAATATAACAAAGAATTTCCCCGCCGTTTTTTAACATTTCAGCTTTTTTGTGAGTCATCAAACCTTTTGATGTTGATATTATAGCAGAACCTGGCGCAAATTTTAAGAAAGGAGCTTTCTTATAAAACTCATCATGTTTTGAAAAAACTCTTTGGCCTGGCTTACTTATCCTTCTTAAAACAGAAATGTATGGAAACTTTATAAAAACCCCCTCATACTTAAGGACAACCTTTAAAATAGCTTTTGTGTCACATCTAAGATAAATGATACTATCAATGTAGCCCAAGCTTAATAACACCTTTAAAAAATTGAAATTTAAACCAGTATAAGTTATGAAAGCAAAAGCTTGTTTTGCTAGGCTTGCATTTTTTAGCCTAATTAGCATATCTGAGAAAAGGTCTTTTGTCATAGATTAAATAAAGCTAATAATTATTTATTTTTATAGGCAGGCCAAGCTCTTTAAGCAAAAATAGAGCCTCTTTTTTTGTTTTGGCTGTTGTACAAATACAAACATTGCAGCCTTTTTTTTGATAAGAAAAATCATCGATAATTTCTGGAAAAGCCTGCAAATCTTCTATCCCAACAGAATAGTTTCCATGATTGTCTATACTGTTTTCAGATAACCCTTGAAAATCTCGAATTCTTGGTAAAGTAAGCTTTGAAAACTTTTCTAAAAAAGCGTACATTTTATCGTTTCGTAGCGTTACTAAAAGGCCTACAGGCATACCTTTACGAATTTTAAAACCAGCTATGGAACTTTTTGCTTTAGTAATTATAGGATGTTGGCCTGTAATGGCCCTAATTTCACTAATAGCTTTTTCAAGTGAGAGCTTATTTTGAGCTAGTAAACCTAGACCAACATTTACACTAATTTTTTTAACCTTTGGGGACTGATGTTTATTTTTATATAAAAAAAAGTCTTTTAAATTATAAGCTATTTTTTGATTATATATTTTTCTTAGATTTTCCATACTTTTTTAACATTAAACAATTTCACTAGCCAAAGATGCTATTTTTGCAAAATTTTTATCACGAACCTCTTTTGCTATAGGGCCAAAAATTCTTGTACCTTTAGGATTATTTTCTGAGTTTATAATAACTGCGGCATTATCACTAAAGTATAAACAAGTTCCATCTTTTCTTCTAATAATTTTTCTTGTCCTAACAATAACAGCTTTAACTATATCTGATTTTTTAATAGGCATATTTGGAATAGCATTTTTTACAACACCGACAATAATATCCCCTACTTCTCCAAAAATTTTATTATTTCCCAAAATTCTAATACACATAAGCTCTTTAGCTCCTGTATTATCCGCAACATTTAAAAAGCTTTGAGACTGAATCATAAAATACAAACTTTAGTTTATTATACGCTTAAGAATCCAATTTTTGTTTTTTGATATTGGGCGGGTTGCTTCTATTAAAACCAAGTCGCCCACTTTACAAATATTTAGCTCATCATGAGCTAATATATAAGTAAATTTGTTTATAATTTTTTTATACTTAAAATGCAGCTTTTTCCTTTGTAAAAAAACAGTTATTGTTTTTTTTGATTTGTTTCTTATTACAGTTCCAAGAACACCTTTTTTTGGCATAAAATTAACAATCTTTTAATAGAATTTTTGTTTTTATTGGCAATTTGTATCTTGCAATATTAAGAGCCCGCAAAGCAACATCTTTTGATGCCCCAGAAAGCTCAAAGATAATATTACCAGGGCGAACAACAGCAACCCAGTATTCTACAGACCCTTTTCCAGAGCCCATTCTGGATTCTTTTGATCTTGCAGTTATTGGCTTATCTGCAAAAATTTTAATCCAAATTTTTCCAGTTTTTTTTGTATATTTTGCTACGGTTTTTCTTGTAGCTTCAATTTGTTTGGAGCTAATCCAAGCAGGCTCTAAAGCTTGAATAGCAAAATTTCCATAAACTATTTTATTATTTCTAGAGGCTTTACCTTTTAAACGACCTCTTTGCATTTTCCTATATTTCGTCTTTTTGGGAATTAACATGATTTTTTTTTAATTTATCTGTGAAGCCAAACCTTAATTCCAATTATACCGTGAACTGTTTTTGTGTCATGCTGAGCAAAATCTACATCAGAACTTAAAGTGTGCAAAGGAATTTTACCCTGGCTTTTCCATTCAGTTCTTGCAATATCAATACCGTTTAATCGTCCAGATAACTGCAATTTTGCACCTTTTACTGATGAAAACATTATCTTTTTTAACAAATCTTTAATAACACGCCTAAAAGGTATCCGCTTTTGTATGCGAGAAGAAATTTCTTTAGCAATTAGCATTGCATCTTGATATTGGTTTTCTATAAATGAAATTTTGAAAAAACAATTTATGATACCTTTTTTTGTAACTAAACTTAAAAAGTTTTCTATTTTATGCTGAAGAATATTGTCAAAAACATGTTTGGAGTTTTGAACAGGCGCTTCACCTAAAATTTTAGAAATTCTTTTAAAAACTTCATTTTCCTGTGGATATAAAGCTTTTACTTTAATAAAAACTTTATTTAATGATAGCTCCTGCTTTCTTGAAATAGAAATGCTTGATATTTTTAAAAGGTCATAAAAAAAAATTTCTATTTGCTTTCTTAAAAAAAGATCTTCATTAAAAAAAGTATAATATTTTTGTTTTTCAGCATACCAATTTGATAAAAAGCCTTCATTTAAAATAAGCCTAAAAAGCTTTGGATTTGTTTTTTGTCCCATAAGCAAGTTTATTTTGTAGATAAAATAATATTAACGTGAGAAAACTTTTTTTCTATTTTGTAAGCTTTTCCTTTAGCCCTTGGCTGAAATCTTTTTACAATTGATCCTTTATTTGCCCAAGCCATTAAAACATAAAGAGACTCTGGCTTTTTTACCCCAGCATTAATAGCGTTGTTTGCTGCAGAGCGCAAGGTTTTTAAAATAATTAAGCCACTTTTCTGAGGAAATAACTTTAAAGAAAGTAAAGACTTTTCATAATTTTTGCCACGTACTAAACTTAAAATTTTAGATAGCTTTGAGCTAGAAGCTTTAACATACTTTGAGGAAGCGAAAAAATAATTTTCTTTCATAATAGTTATTTTTTTACTTTATAATCATTTTTTTCTTTTATATGCGATCTAAAAGTTCTTGTAAAAGAAAACTCCCCAAGCTTCCTTCCAACAAGAGATTCTGAAATATAAACAGGAATATGCTTCTGACCATTATAAACGCTTATCGAATATCCAACCATTTCTGGCAAAATTGTTGAAGATCTTGACCAAGTTTTAATAGATTCTTTTTGATTATTTTTTTGATTTCTTACCTTTTTTAATAAATGGTATGCTATAAAAGGTCCTTTTGATAAAGACTTAGACATATTCTATTTTTGCCGTTTATGTAAAATTAAAGAGTTGCTTCTTTTTTTGACAAGTCGCGTTTTTTTACCTAACGCAACCTTACCCCACGGAGTAAGTGGGCTTGGCCTTCCAATTGGTGACCTGCCTTCACCGCCTCCGTGAGGGTGATCTATAGGATTCATTGCGGACCCTCTCACGGACGGTCTTATACCAAGCCATCTAGACCTGCCTGCCTTACCACTCACACATTTTTTTTTGTCTATATTACTTACTTTACCTATTGTTGCCGCGCAATTTTTATTAAAAAGGCGAACTTCTTTTGAAGATAGCTTTATTGAAATAAAGTTTTTTTCTCTAGACAATATTTTACCAAAGCAACCAGCAGATCTTGCAATTTGTCCTCCTTTTCCAGGAAATAACTCCACATTATGAACTTCTGTTCCGTAAGGTATACATGATAAAGGTAAAGAATTGCCAATACTGATAGGTGCAAGCTTTCCTGAAAGAATAGGTTGACCTATCTTTGCTTTGTTTGGAGATAAAATATATTCTTTTTTACCATTTATAAATTTTATTAACGATATAAAAGATGTTCTGTTTGGGTCATACTCAATAGAAACTATCTCACCAGGCAAGGGACTGTTTATACGCTTAAAATTTATTATACGGTATAGCTGCTTATGCCCACCTCCTTTGTGCCTGCATGTAATTCTACCTTGGTTATTTCTTCCGTGACCCCTTTTTAATCCAAAAACTAGACTTTTTTCCGGTTTTTTATTTGAAAGCTGAGAAAAGTCTATTAAAACTTTTTGTCGTATGCTTGGTGTATAAGGTTTAAAAAATTTTAATATCATATCTAATTAAAATGCCTTAAATTTAAAAATTTTATGCTTTAATCTTATTAAGATTATTGTCTAATATATTAAAAAAAACCTTTTTATAGCAAATAGGTTTCTTTGATTTTTTTCCAATTTTTTTTACTATTAAACTCCTTATACTTTTAATTTTAAACCTAAAAAGTTTTTCTAGTAAAACTAAAACATCCGTTTTTGATAAGCTTCTGTTTACATGAGCTATAAAAACTTTTTTTTTATTTTTTTCAAATAAAAAAATATTTTTTATCGTAGAATTTATAAGACTTAATTTTTGATTAAACATTTTCATAGCTTTCAAATTTTTTATTGGCTAAGTTAAAAGCTTTTTCAGAAAAAATTATTTTTGAAGCCGCTAGTATTTTTAATAGGCTAAGATTTATATATGAGGATATAAAAACTTTCTTAATATTTTTACTTGCTCTTAAAATATTATCATTGATCTCATAAGTATCTAAAACTAGTAATAAATTTTTACCAAAGCTAATATTTTCTTTTTTAAAAGCATTAACAAAATTTTGAGATTTATGTGACAGTTTTAACATTTCGATAGAAGCGTTAGAAAATATTTTAAAGCTTTTTCTTTTTATGAAAAAAGCAAGAGCTGTCGAAAGTTTTCTTTCTTTTTTGTTAATTTTTTTTTTTGCAAAATATGGCTTTGGTCCAAAAATAACTCCACCACCTTTCCATAAAGGTGATCGAATTGAGCCCGCTCTTGCGTTTCCAGTTCCCTTTTGCTTCCAAGGTTTTCTTCCACCACCTCTAACTTCGCCTTTTGTTTTAGTTGAAGCTGTATGGTTTTTTAAATTATATTTTTGGCAAAGATATATCTTATGTATAAAAGTTATATGCTTTTTTTTTAATAAAAAGTTTTTTGACATATGAATTAATTAATTTTTAATCATTTTTATTAAATTTCCGCTCTTTCCAGGTATAGACCCCTTTAGTGCTATAATATTTTCAGAAATATTAATTACTTCAATACCATAAAAGCTTACTTTTTTATTTCCTAGGCGTTTAGGCATTTTTTTTCCTGGAAAAACTCGCCCTGGAGATGTTCCTGCCCCAAGAGAGCCTTGTAGCCTATGATGCTTAGATCCATGACTCATAGGTCCTCTTTTAAAGTTATTTACCTTTATATTACCCTGCGTTCCTTTTCCTGCTGATATGCCCGAAATTTTAATTTTTTCACCAACATTAAAAAAATTTAAATCAATACGATCTCCTATTTTAAAGTAATCGGCATTACTTATTTTAAACTCGGAAAGGCATGAAAGAAATGGAAGATTTCTTTTTAAAAAAAAGCTTTTTTGAGCTTTTTTAGCTTTTGGTTTATTGTTTGGAAAGGATCCAACAACTATTGCGCTATAGCCATCTTTTTCTTTAGTTTTTTTTAAAACAACATAGGACTCTGATATTTTAACAAGAGTTACAGGGATTATATTCCCTATACTGCTAAAAACTTGAGTCATTCCAATTTTTTCTGCTATAAGTCCTAATGGCATATTATTTTTTTTGTTATCAAAAAGATAAAGCTTTTGCTTATATGTTATCAAACTGCTTTAATTTTTTAAAATTAAAATTTAATTTATATATATAAATATATAATACTAAAATATCTCATGAAAAAACAAGTATTAGTCTAAAGAATACCTGATCACGAAATAGAAAAAAATAACTATATATTTTAAAGAAAATATAAATAAACATGTAATAATTATATATTATATAAAACAAAATTTATCTTAGCTTTAACAAGCTAATAAAAACTTATAAATATGTCTATATATAGCAAAAAAAATATTTTGCTATGTTTACATTTGTCTAAAACTTTAAAATATATTAAATTGATAAAAATATTTATTTTTTTGAAAAAAATAAAGCTTTCCAACACTTAATAGCATTAATAATGGTTAAAACGAAAAAAATTGTAGGAATTGATTTAGGAACAACAAACTCTGTAATTGCTGTTATGGAGGGGGCAAGCCCCAAAGTAATCCCAAATAGTGAAGGGTTTAGAACAACACCCTCTGTTGTTGCGTACACCGCCTATGGAGATGTGCTAGTTGGTCAAATAGCTAAGAGGCAAAACATTTTAAACCCTGAAAATACTTTTTACTCTGTAAAAAGATTTATTGGATGTAAAATGGATGAAATTTCTGATGATATAAAGAAAGTTTCATATCAAGTAAATTGCGATCAAAGCAATAAAGTAAAATTATATTCGCCACAACTTAAAAAAGAATTTAGCCCTGAAGAGATATCGGCACTAGTTCTTAAAAAATTAGTAGACGACGCAAGCAAATATTTAAGTGAGAAAGTATCTGAAGCTGTAATAACTGTTCCTGCTTATTTTAATGATTCCCAAAGGCTTGCGACAAAAGATGCTGGCGCTATTGCTGGCATAAACGTTTTAAGAATTATAAATGAGCCAACAGCAGCTGCGTTAGCTTATGGATTAAATAAAAAAAAAAATGAGATTGTTTTAATATTCGATCTTGGAGGAGGAACTTTTGACGTTTCTGTTTTAGAAGTTGGGGATGAAGTTTTTGAAGTTTTAGCAACGTCTGGTGATACGCATTTGGGGGGTGATGACTTTGATCAAGCTATCGTTAAATATATACTTGAAAAATTTTATGAAAAAGAGAAAATAGATTTATCACAAGAAAAGCAAGCACTTCAAAGAATTATTGAAGCATCAGAAAGAGCAAAAATAGATTTATCTTCTTTGCAGTTTACAGAGATAAGTTTACCTTTTATATGCATGGATCCTTCAACTAAAGCGCCAAAAAATCTAGACATCCGACTAGATCGCGCTAAATTTGAGGAACTAATAAATAGCCTTTTAGAAAAGTGCAAAGCGCCTCTTTTAAAAGCAATAAAAGATGCAGAGCTTGCTGAAAAAAATATAGATGAAATTATACTTGTTGGTGGATCGACTCGAATTCCTAGCGTGCGAAAACTTGTGTCTGATTTTTTATCTAAACCTTTAAATGAAACAGTAAACCCAGACGAAGTTGTTGCTATGGGTGCTGCTATACAGGCCGGAATTGTTGCTGGTGAAATTACAGATCTTATACTATTAGATGTTACACCTCTATCACTTGGAGTTGAAACTTTAGGAGATTTGATGACACCTGTTATACCAAGAAATACTTCTATTCCAGCAAAGCAGTCTGAAGTTTTTTCAACAGGAGCTGACTACCAAAAAAGTGTTGAAATTCATATTCTTCAAGGTGAAAGACCGCTTGCAAAAGATAATAAAAGTTTAGGCATTTTTAAACTAGATGGAATACCAGCCGCTCCTAAAGGGGTACCAAAAATTTTAGTAACTTTTCAGTTAGATGTTGATGGTTTATTATCTGTTTCAGCGCGTGAAGAAAAATCAGGGGCAGAGCAGTCAATAAAAATTGAGGGCTCTTCTGCCTTAGATAGACAAGAAGTCAGCAAAATTATTCAAGAAGCTAAAAATAGTGCTTGTAAAGATAAGGCTAAAAAAGGTGCTATTAACTTTATTTATGAAATAGATAATATAATTTCTAAACTTGAAAACTTAAATACAAAAAGAAAGCAAAACTTGCCTAGCTTTTTTATTATTCTAGAAAAAATAGCTAAGCTTTTTTATTTTAAAAACAGAATAAAAGATATTAGAAAAAAAATTATACCAAGTTTATTCTTTATTACATATACTTTTTTTAATTAATAAAATAAATTATGGTAATATCTGATCAAGAAAAAAAGTTAAAATTAAAAGAATTAAGACAAAATACAAAAGCCTCTATTAAAGAATGTTATGATGCTTTAATAAAAGCTAAATATGATTTGCCACTTTCTTACTCATTTTTAAAAGCAAGAATGGAAGAAATTTCAGAAAAAAAAAATGAAAGAGAGGCAAAATCTGGCGTTTTTGGAAGCTATTCTCACTGTGATGGTAAAGTTTTAGGTATTGTTGAGCTTTTATCAGAAACAGATTTCGTGTCAAAAAGCCCGGAATTTAAAGAGCTTGCGAAAAATTTAGCTACACAAGTTGTTTTTTCAAATGACGTTAAATATGTTTCTGATGACGAAGCTCTTAGCAAAGAAGAAAAAAGGCTGTCGGAAGCTGAACTTAATATTTTTGTTTTGCTTCGACAAGCATACTTTAAAAATAGCTTAAAAAACGTAAAAGAAACCTTAAGTGAATTTTCGGCTAAATTTGGTGAAAAATTAGAAATTAGAAGCATTTATAGATTTAGTATATAAGTATATTAGAGCTGCCAGAGAGACTTGAACTCTCAACCCTCTGATTACAAGTCAGATGCTATACCAATTTAGCTATGACAGCAGCTTATATAATTACTTTTCTTATAATAATATTAAAAAGGGAAAAATCTTCATGTATTATTAAAGAAAGTATTTTCCTGTTAATTAAAATTCTTTTATTTCTAAGTAATCCCATAAAGCTTGAGTAAGTTGTTCCTTTTGAACGAACTGCTGCATTTATTCTAGAAATCCATAGTTTCCTAAAGGATCGTTTTTTTAATTTTCGTCCTTTATAGGCAGAATTTAATCCTTGAGTAACTTGCTCCTTGGCATAAACAAAAAGTCTTGAATTTGGGCCCACATAGCCCTTTGCTAACTTTAGAAACTTTTTTCTTCTTTTTACTCTAACATTTCCACGTTTTACTCTAATCATATAAATTTTTTGCTTAAGGTAATTAAACTTTAACTTTAAAATAAAGTACTTTATAAAAATAAGCGAAAAGTGCGCTCGTCACATTTTTTTATTTTTGCAAGCTTTGATAGTCTATTTAGCCTTTTTTTATTTTTATTAGAGCATAAATGAGCTTTATAAGCTTTTTTTCTTTGTATAATTTGTCTTTTTATTTTTACTCTTTTAAGAGCAGATTTTTTAGTTTTTAGCTTAATCATCTATATTTATACTGAGATGCTTTCTAATTAAAAAAGAAATAAATGCTAAATATATGAAAAGTCTAAAACTATTTGACTACTATCTTTATTTATTATATTATAATAATTATATAGCGGTGTAGCCAAGCGGTTAAGGCTAAGGTTTGCAAAACCTTCAATCCCCAGTTCAAATCTGGGCATCGCTTAAATTAATAAGTTAAAATATATTTATGCGGGGGTATGATGGAATTGGTAGACATAGCAGACTTAAAATCTGCAGACAAAAATTAAGTCGTGAGAGTTCAAATCTCTCTTCCCCCAGAAAGATAGTTGGCTCTTTTTTTGCTATCTTTTTTAAAAATTTTAGATAAAAACAATTATAATGTCAAAAAAATCTGTTATAGAAAGAGAAAAAAAGAGGCAAAAAATTGTTCTTGCTTTTTCTAAAAAACGTCAACAAGCAATTTTTGACTTAAAAAAAAGCATAGGATTTGAAGAGAAACTTCAAGCCTCTTTTATGGTGCAGAAGCTTCCAAGAAACTCTTCAAAAGTAAGGCTTCGTAATAGATGCGAAATCACTGGAAGACCTAGAGGTGTTTATAGGTTTTTTAAAATATCTAGAAGCCAAATAAGATTAATGGCTTCTAAAGCCTTTCTTCCTGGATTGCACAAATCAAGCTGGTAGCTTTGAGCGTGCTTTTCTAAACTAAATCCTGCAGCGAAAAGCCGGAGTAGCTCAGTTGGTAGAGCAGCGGATTGAAGATCCGCATGTCATCAGTTCAAGTCTGATCTTCGGCAAGCTTGCGCTTTTAGTTTAATGGTAGAATGCAAGCCTCCAAAGCTTTGTGGTGAGGGTTCAAATCCTTCTGAGCGCGTGAGCACGTTTAGAGTATAATTTTATTAAAAAAGAATTTAAAACATTCATTATTCATAATATGCAAAAAAAAAGGAAACAAGTTAAGCATAACGAATGTATTGCTTACATTAAAACTACAAGAAATAATATCATAATTACATTAACGGATAATTTTGGTAATACTTTATGTTGGGCATCCTCTGGCACTTCTGGGTTCAAAAGCGTTGAAAAGGGTACTGAATTTGCCGCTCAAGTTGTTGCAGAAGATATAATATCAAAAGCCCAGGGGCTTGGTATAAAAAATATAAAAGTTATACTTAGCGGCAGCGGGGTTGGTCGCGAACCTGCTCTTGAAGTTTTTGTAAACTCATTTGATGTTGTTGAAATTAAAGACTTAATAAAAATGCCTTATAATGGCTGCAGGCCACCAAAAAGAAGGAAACCATAACTTTAACTTATTTTTGCTGCAATTATATGAAAATATACTCTATTCAAAGCTGCACAAGTGAATCCATAATAAAAAAAGAAAGTTTTATTATAGAGCCATTAGACTTTGGACATGGAATTACTGTAGGTAATACATTAAGAAGAATTCTTTTGTCAGAAATTTATGGTTTTGCAATTACAGCTATGCAAATTAATAATGTCACGCATGAGTTTTCTGCGCCTAATTTTCTAAAAGATGATATTCTTGATATTATTTTTAATTTGAATCAAGTTGTATTGGCACCATCATCTTCACTTTTTTTCAATGAAAAAAATAGTTATAATTATTTATATAAAAGCTTTACTAGTTTTAAGGGTCCTTTAATTGTGACAGCAGGAATGCTAAATATTCCAAGCTATTTAAAAATGATTAACCCAGGCCAGTATATTTGTACAATAGTGGATAATAAAAGACTAAATCTTACTTTAAACATTTGTTATGGTAAAGGTATATCTTCTATTAACTTTGAAAAAGAAGGCACTCTACTTAATAAAAGCGACAAGCAAGAAGGGATGCTACTTGGGATGAGCGCCTGCTTTTCTCCTATTAAAAAAGTTAACTTTAAGGTTAAATCTATTCATGATACAAAAGGTAATATTAAAGAGTCCCTTCATTTACAAATTGAGACAAATGGCAGCGTTACCCCAGCGGAGGCATTGCTAAAAAGCGTTACTTCATGTTTAAATATTTTTTACCCTATTCTTACATCTTTAATAAAAAAAAATATAGAGGAAAGTGCTGCCGGCAGCAAAAATTTTCTTGAGATATCAGAACTTTATAAAAATAATGAAAATTAATACTTTATTCCCTAAAAAAGAGTGCCATAAGCCTAAAATTTTTATTATAAATGCGAAGAATAAGACTCTAGGTCATATTGCCACAGAGGCAAGCCTTCTTCTTCGTGGAAAATATACTTCTTTATATACACCTGGAACCAACTTAAGTAATTATGTCATTATTACTGAATCAGATAAAATCCTGGTGTCTGGTAAAAAAGAGTATCAAAAATTTTATTATAGAAACAGTCAGCGTCCAGGCAGTTTAAAAAAAGAATCCTTGTCAAATCTAAGGCTTCGTCTTCCTACAAAAATTTTAAAAAGAGCTATTATAGGAATGCTTCCCAAAAGCAGGCTTGGAAGGTGCTACCATAAAAATATTTTTATCTATTCTAATAAAAATGATATGGATAATAAAATTTTTGACTTAAGTTCTAATTTTATGTAAAATATATATAAGCTTTATTTCGATAATGATTCAAGATTTTAAAAACAATAAAATTATCTGCCAGGGAATTGGGAAAAGAAAATCCTCATTAGCAAGCGTAAAAATATTTAATGGAAAGGGTCAAATTTTTATAAATGGGAAGGAGTTATCGGAGATACCCAAAATTTTAATACAAAAAAGCGTAATATTATCTCCGCTTACTCTTTTAAACTCCGAACAAAAATATGATGCACTTATTAATGTTTCTGGCGGAGGATACTCATCCCAATTAGAAGCTACTTTATTTGCTTTATCAAAAGCTTTAAGCTGCTTAAGTGAGGAATACCGCGATATTCTAAAAAAAAATTTCTTTTTAGAGAATGATTGCAGAATTAAGGAAAGGAGAAAATACGGCCTAAAAAAAGCAAGAAAAGCTCCTCAATATTCAAAACGATAAAGCTTAAAAAAATATATATGCATGGCAAAAAAAGACTTACACCCAAAGTGGCTTAAAACTAAAATTTACTGTGACGGCAATTTGATTTTAGAGGTTGGCGGAACTAAGCCTGAAATAAAGGTAGACGTTTGGTCAGGAAATCATCCATTTTATACAGGTCTTCAAAAAAATTTAGATATAGAAGGTCGAATTCAAAAATTTGAAAGAAAATATTGTTCTGATAAAAAAATAGAATAGACCTTATGCCGACGTTACAGCAGCTTGTTAGAGGTAAAAGAAAGCCTAAAAGAGACAAAAAAACAAAGTTAGCGTTAAACTCTTGCCCACAGCGAAGAGGAATTTGTACAAAAGTTTACGTTACAACACCAAAGAAACCTAACTCTGCTCTTCGAAAAGTAGCTAGAGTTAAGCTTACAACAGGGCTAGAAATTACAGCTTTTATACCCGGCGAGGGTCACAATTTGCAGGAGCATTCCATTGTTTTGGTACGTGGCGGAAGGACAAAAGATTTACCTGGTGCTAAACACAAAATAGTTAGGGGGGCTTTGGATCTTAATGGTGTAAAAAATAAGAAAAGATCTAGATCTAAGTATGGTGTTAAAAAAGAAATTTTGGCTATTTCAAAGAAAAAATAAAAAATATTTATACGCTATATGATTCGACGCACTTTTATAAAAAAACAGATAGCAATTAAGCCCGAAATTAGGCTTTTCACAAAATACTTGACAACTAATAGTTTTATTACTCTAATGTTAGTTAATAAAATCTTAAAAGGAGGAAAAAAAGAAGTAGCTCAAAAAATTGTTTCCGACGCTTTTAACCTTGTCAACAAAAGCTTGAATAAAGATCCATTTCATGTTTTTGAAAAAGCAATTAGAAATATAATGCCATTTGTCGCTTTAAAAAAAAAAACTATTGACAAAAGTGTAATTAAAGTGCCATACTTAATAGATAAGCTACAATCGATAAAAATCGCAATAAAATGGGTTGTGGAGTCTTCAAGGAAAAAAAAAAGTAAATCAGCAGCTTATAGCCTTTTTTTAGAAATTATAGATGCCTATAAAAATGTTGGTTTATCTATAAAAAAAAAAGATGAGCTTCATAAAATGGCCGAAGCAAATAAAAGCTTTATTGAGTCTGAATCTGATGAGTATGATGAATATGATGAAAACTATGGAAATGAAATTGACCCTGAGCTTGAGGATCAAAATGAATATGAATAAAGCAAATAAAAAAAATATATATATATAATTTAATTTTTATGGCAAGAGATAAATTTGAACGTAACAAACCACATATTAATATAGGAACAATAGGTCACGTTGACCATGGCAAAACAACGTTAACGGCAGCTATAACAGCAACGCTTTCAACACTTGGCAATGCAATTTTAAAAAAGTATGAAGATATTGACGCCGCTCCTGAGGAACGCGCTCGTGGTATTACAATAAATACAGCTCATGTTGAGTATGAGACTGAAGCAAGGCATTATGCCCATGTAGATTGCCCAGGCCATGCTGACTATGTTAAAAATATGATAACAGGCGCTGCGCAAATGGATGGCGCTATTTTAGTTGTGTCTGCTGCTGATGGTGCTATGCCTCAAACACGAGAACATATTTTACTAGCAAGACAAGTTGGCGTTAAAAAGCTTGTTGTTTTTTTAAATAAAGAGGATCAAGTCGATGATTTAGATATAATACAACTTGTTGAGCTTGAACTTAGAGAGCTTTTACAAAGCTATGATTATCCCGGTGATGATATTCCATTCGTTTCAGGCTCTGCACTTTTAGCTCTTGAAGCAATCATGTCTAATCCTAAAATTCAAAAAGGAGAAAACAAGTGGGTTGATAAAATTTTTGATTTAATGGATGCTGTTGATAACTATATACCAACTCCTCAAAGAGAAGTTGATAAACCTTTTTTAATGGCAATTGAGGATGTCTTTTCTATAACAGGAAGAGGTACTGTTGCTACAGGAAAAATAGAGCGTGGAACTGTTTCAATTGGGGAAACAGTTGAGCTGGTTGGATTTGGTGAAACAAAAACACTAACAGTTACTGGTATTGAAATGTTTCAAAAAACGCTTGAAAAAGGTATTGCTGGTGATAATGTCGGTGTTTTACTTAGAGGTATTCAAAAAAATGACATCCTTAAAGGAATGATTTTAGCAAAGCCAGGCTCTATTAAACCACATACAAAATTTGAAGCAGAAGTTTATGTTTTAACAAAACAAGAGGGTGGGCGACATACATCCTTTGCTGTAGGATATAGACCACAATTTTTTACAAGAACAACGGATGTCACAGGCCAAATAGTTGAAATTTCTCTTGGTGAAACCCAGCTTGAAATAGCTATGCCGGGGGATAATGTTGGAATGAAAATAGAACTAATATCTCCTGTTGCCATCGAAAAGGGGATGAGGTTCGCTATTCGAGAAGGGGGCAAAACCATAGGTTCAGGTCTTGTAACTAAGATTTAATTAAAGTATAATATATTTCATATTAATATATACTCTAGAAAAAATATGCTTCTTAAAATTGTTTTAAAATCATTTTCCCAAAGTTTGTTAAAAGAGACAGTGGCCATCATTTCTTCTTTTTTAAAATCACGAGAAGATAAAAATATTAAATTTTTGTGTGTTTCTCTTCCAAAGCAAAAAAAAAAATTTTGTGTTATAAGATCACCTCATAAACATAAAGATTCTAGAGAAGATTTTGAACTTTTATTAAGTAAAAAATTGATACATCTAGAGTTTAGTGAATTCTCTTCTATGTTTGATCTAATCGAAGATTTTGAGCAAGTAAGACACAAAATATCAAATTCTATTTTATTTAGTATTCAATACGATCCTTTTTGCAACTCTTTTAAATCAAAACATTAAAAGTCATAAAATTTTCTATGAAGAAAAAAAACCTTATTAAATTAAACAGCTTTAACGCTAGCAAGGTAACCCGCGAAAAGAGCCATCTTTTAGGCTTTGCTTTTGAAATGACAAACGATCAAATTACTAACTTTACAGAAGTTGTTAATTCTAATAACATTCTTAATGTTAATAATATGTATAACGTTAATAGTATATATAATAGCCTATTAAGTCTAAATATAGACAATATAACTAATTTTATGCTTGAAAAAGTAAAAGAAAAATTTACAGTAATAGAAAATGTTACAAACTTAGTAAAAAAAGTTAATAAAAAATATCGTTACTTTTTTATTACTACAAACTTTGATAATAATACTTGTAGTGATTTTAAAGAGTTTAAATTTATAGAAGATTTTCCGAAAATTGAGTTTAAAATTAAACCAAAAGATAAGTTCATACCAAATGATGGAATTAATCCTAGGCTTAAGCATATTATTAAGCCTAGAAAGCCTGATCCTATATTAAGAGCTTATAAAGCTATGCTCGAAGCTATTAGGATTATGCTTATAACAGCAGGAAATATAAAAGATATTATTGAAAATATTGCTAAAGTGTTGGTTGCTATGATAAGAATTATTTACATATATCTTTTAAAACTTTGGAAACGTCTAAAAAAATACTTTAAAGATTTTAATGATTTTCTAAAAAGTTTTTGGAGATTTTTAAAAAAATTACCTTTTATTGGCCTTATTATAGAATTAATTGATAGGTTAATTTCGAAACCCAATATTTTAGTTTTTGGGGTTTTAGTTCCGCTAATACTTTTTCTAATAAAAGATATCTTAAAGCTAAAAAAAGCAATAAAAGAAGCTAATGCTAGAAATTCGGATTACATGTCTTATCAACGCGAATTTATGAGACTTATTGGTTCTTTAAAGCAGCATATTGAAATTGCTTTTGATGTTTTAAAAAAAAGGAAATTTGATTCAAGCGTTAACTCTAAGGAGGATCAGTTTATGATTGGTGAAATTCTTAAACGCTGTTTAGATGAAATTCTGGTAGTTATCTCTGAGCTTCCTTGGTACCTAAGGCCAAGAACAAATAAGGAAGAAGGCGATAGAATTTTTGAAGAGATTAATAAAGAAATTAGAAATCAAATTAAAAAAGAAAAATCTACGCTTACAAAAGAAAATATTGAAAAAGATGTTGAAAAAAAAACAATATTAAATGAAAAAGCGTCTAATACAAAAAACGTTATACAAGAGCCTAAAAAGCCAATAAATCCAAAAAAAAAGATAAACCTTAAAGATTCTGTTCAAAAGAAAACTTTATTAGGTAAGGACTTAGGCAAAAAACCCGTGTCAGGAAAAAAGGCTGAAAAAAAATCTATGTTCAATCAAATTAAAAATCAAAAGCCTACAAGATAGTGCTTAAAATATACCCCCAAGGGAATTCGAATCCCTGTTACCTCCGTGAAAGGGAAGCGTCCTAAGCCTCTAGACGATGGGGGCAAAAAAATTGTGCCATTTTTGGGCTACCTGGGAATCGAACCCAGAACTTATCGATTAAAAGCCGAATACTCTACCATTGAGTTAGTAACCCTCCTTTTAAGTTTTTAAAATCAAAAGAGTATAACTCTTATTTTACGGGATTGACGGGGCTCGAACCCGCAACTTCCGCCGTGACAGGGCGGTGCTCTAACCTTTTGAACTACAACCCCATATTTTTAAGGAGAGAAAGGGGTTCGAACCCTTGATGCAAGCAACGCTTACATAGTAAATTAGCAATCTACCGCATTCAGCCACTCTGCCACCTCTCCAAAAAGGCTTTGATAGGATTTGAACCTATGACTTAAGGCTTATGAATCCTTCGCTCTAACCACTGAGCTACAAAGCCGAATGATTGAGCAGGTAGACGGAATCGAACCCTCATACTCGGCTTGGAAGGCCAAAGTTCTACCATTAAACTATACCTGCAATTTTAATTCTAATTAATTAATAATATTATTATATTATTATAGTGTGAAATAGTCAACAAATATTTTTTTAATAAATATGTTTCTATTCTTTTTTATATAATATCCTTAAAAACAATAGTATCCTCTACTGTAGAAAAATTAAGAGTTATCATTTGATTTTCATCATGATTTGAGCTTAATCCTACAGCTCTTTCTATGATAAAATCAGAAGCTATGTCCTCAATATATTTAACAACTAGTCTGCGTAAAGGTCTAGCCCCAAAAGCAGGGTTATAGCCCTCTTTGGCAAGTTTTAAATAAACAGAATGGTCCGCACAAACTTTAATATTATTGCTTTTTATAAGACGCTTTGAAAAATTTGATATTAAAATTTCAGCTATTTTTGCAAGATCATCAGCGCTTAAAGGACTAAAAATTATAATATCATCCAACCTATTTAAAAACTCAGGCAAGAAAATAGTTCCTAGCTTATCTAATACAGCTTTTTTAAGTAAATAAGTCATATCTTCTTTGCTTTCTTTTTGCTGTTTAATAGGCGCATATGGCATTTTTTGGTATCTTGAAAAAGATTTTCCAAACTCCCCATCAAGATTATTATTAATATCTGCCTGATAACTCTCTATAATATTATTAGATCTTAAAAAAGTTATAGATTCATTAAAAGGCGTTTTAGTTACAAGATTAGGATTATTAATGTCTAAATTTTGCTCCGCTTCATTTGTATTAAGATCTGAATAAGTTTTAACTATTTTTTGTATGTCCTGAGCCGCGGCATTAGACGTCATAATAATAATAGTGTTATTAAATAGAACAAGCCTTTTTTGGCTGTCTGTTAACCTACCATCATCTAAAATTTGTAACAAAATATTAAGTATGTCCGGGTTTGCTTTTTCAATTTCATCAAAAAGTATAACGGAATATGGCTTTTTTCTTACTGCATTAGTTAGCTGGCCTCCTTCTTCGTAACCAACATATCCTGGAGGAGAACCGATTAGTCTTGAAATAGCAAATTTTTCCATAAATTCAGACATATCTAACCGAATCATTGCATCTTCCGACCCAAGCATTGTGCTAGATAAAACCTTTGTTACCTCTGTTTTCCCAACGCCTGTCGGCCCACAAAATAAAAAGCTTGCAATAGGCCTATTTGGGTTTTGAACTCCTAGTCTTGAGCGCCTAATAGCCTTTGAAATTGCTTCAACAGCTGCCGTTTGCCCAATTATTTTATTTTTTAAAGTTTTTTCTAGCTCTTCTAGTTTTTTTAAATCTTTTGCAGAAACAGATTGAAGAGGAATTCCTGTTAAATTAGAAATAAGAACTTTAATATTTTCCTCATCAATTTTAATTTTCAGTTTAGTAAAATCTCCCCTTTTTCTAGCATTTTGTAATTCTTTTGGCTCATTTTTTAGCTTTGATAAAGTGCTGTGGCCTTTTTCAGATGAAAAATATCCAAGAAGATTATATAATGCACTATTTTCTATATTCGATAATTTTATCTTAGCAGACTTTTTAAAACTTTCGACTAAGCTTTTTTGTAAAACTGGTCTAAGTGTTTTTAAATACGTGTTTATGACCGAGACTTGAGCTATCTCTAACGGTGTTAGGCATTCACAATCATTTGGAATATTTGATTCAAATAATAATCTATCTACACCAGCAAGAATGATAGATTTCATACGATTATAAAAATATTTAGATATTTTGTTGCTATTAAATTTTTTATTATCTGCCTTTAGAGCTTCTGTGGGCTTATTTACCCATCTAAGCAAATAATTTCTATATGCGTTTTCAAGTTCTTGTAAAATATAAACAGCAGGTATATCACCTCTTCTAAAAGCTTCTGATCGTAGCCTACCAAAATGTATTAAACCTGAATTTAAAATAGCTATAACAGCAGAAGTCTCTTCTAAGCTTGTGAATTTTATAACTTCTTTTGCAGAAGCTCTATCAACAAGGTCGATAGCTTTGTCAGGCAAGAATCGATCGTAAATATACCTGGAAGAAAGCTCTACTGATGCTTTTATTGCTTGTGAAGATATTGAAACATTATGAAAAGCTTCCAATGTTGGCCTTAGGCCTTGCAATATATTAATAGCATCTTCCAATGAGGGCTCTGAAACTTTTACAGGCTGAAATCTTCGATTTAAAGCAGGATCTTTTTCAATTCTAGAATACTCTGCATTTGTTGTTGCTCCAATACATTGAAAGCCACTTCTTGATAGAATAGGTTTAAGCATGTTTGCTGCGTCCATAGAGCCATCAACAGAGCCTGCTCCTGTAATATTATGAATTTCATCAATAAACAATGTAATATTTGGCTGATCCAATACTTCTTCCAAAATTTTTTGTATCCTTAGCTCAAATTCACCTCTATATTTGGAACCCGCAAGAACTTTAGCCAAATCTAAGCTAATAATGCGACGGTCTTGAAGTATAAAAGGTACTAAGTTTTTTATAATTTTTGTTGCAAACAGCTCAATTATTGCTGTTTTCCCAACCCCAGGTTCCCCTAGAAGTACGGGGTTATTTTTTTGTCGGCGGGCAAGTATTTCCATTACTTCTGCAAGTTCTTTGTCCCTGCCAAAACACTCCTCTATTTTGCCTTGCTCTGCAAGGGAAGTTATATCTATACTAAAAAGCGGTAAAAAAGGCTCAGATAAGGTCTCTTGACTTTCTCCGCTATCCTCTATTTTGTAAGGGCTATTAGGGTTAAATGAGGAGCTATCTTCTTCAAAAAAAGAAGAAAAAAAAGATTTCTTTTTTTTTAAATTCTCAGCTTGTCTTTCTAAAGACCCAGATAAAATAGTCTCAGAAATTTCAGACTCTAAATCCTCTTCTTCCAAGCTTTCTAAATATTCTAGATCATCAAATAAAGTATTTCCAAATTCAAAATCTAACTCCTCTTGTGAAACAAAAGCTAAAGACTCTGATTCCAGATCCAGTTCTTTTATAAAATCATCTTTATCTTCTTTTTCGAAGAAATCTATTTCTAAATATTCTGAATCTGGCTCTTGATCAATTTTGTCTAAATACTCTTCAATAAACTCTTCAGCCTGCTCGAAATATTTTTCAATTACTTCTTCTACAATTGTATTTTCTTCGCTATTTTTAAAGTAGGTCTCAAGATCTTTTTCTTTTTTAATAAATGTTTCAGGCTGAGCTTCCATAAGCTCTTCCTGTAATTCTTTATAATATTCTTCACTAAAATTATATTCAAAAATGTTATTCATAAAATTTTTTATTTGTTTATATATTAATTAGTCCCTCTAGCTGGGATGGAAGGATTTGAACCTTCGAATAGTAGAGTCAAAGTCTATTGCCTTACCAAGCTTGGCTACATCCCACAAAAACTTTTTATGGCTCTTGGGTATGCATTTTAGGTACGCAAGAATAAAAATAAGAGTTTAGTAAAGCGCTTAAAAAGAGGGCGTGAAGGGATTTGAACCCCTGACCTTATGGTTCGTAGCCATATGCTCTGTCCGCTAAGCTACACGCCCCTCTTTTTTTTTACACAATAGCTAAACTATTTAAAAAGTAAAAGGAACCTATGTGTATAATAAGAGTGTTTACTATATTTTTAATATATTAGCTGGCTAATTAAATATTGTACAATATTTGTTGGAGTGGCACCAAAAGACAAATATTTTATTAAAAATTTTTTGTTTATACTAAAAAATTTTTTATATGGGTTATAGAAACCAATTTCTAGAAAGCTTTTTCCATCCCTTTTTTTTAATGACTCTGATAGAACAATTTTATAAGAAGGAAATCTTTTTTTACCAGATCTTTTTAGCCGAATTTTTAGCATAATATTTATTATATTAAAAAAAAATAAAATTGTAAAGTAATTTAAATTCTTGGTAATATTTGAACTCCTTTTACTATTGCTCTTAATAAATAAGCTCGGGCAAAAATGACAAGAGTTTTTACCGAAGAAAGAGCTTGTATGCCAAATATTATTGCAAAATCAAGACTAGTTCGATTAATACGATATCCTGGCATCATAGCTCGACAAAATTTAAAATAGGGAGCTGTTATAGTATAAATTAAAGAAATAGGCCATCTATACGGACTAAATAATGGAAGCAGCTCAAAGATAAGTCTACTAAAGCAAAGTATACGATAGATTTTTATACTTATATAAAGGAATACAAGTAAATCTGTTACGTAAAGACCTATGTGTAGAAAAAATCTAAGAATATTATGCTTCAATGAGTTATTTTTTTTTTTCATAAAATTCATATTATTTTATATTATTTGCTTGCAACTAATTTTTTAAAAGCTTGCTTTAAAGCTAAAATCAGAATACTATTTATTATTATAACAAAAAACAAGCTCTAAACACAAGCTTAAAAATGTGTAGTGTTTACATTTTGTTTAAGTATTATAAGATATAAAATGGAAAAAAATAGTTTCTATATCAAAATAAAAGAGAAGCAAGCTTCTAGAGGAATAAACTCTTTAGTAATAAGGTTTATATCTGCTAAAAGGAAAGAATCTAAATACCTTACTAATTTTAGAATTGATGCTTTTTCCGCGTGGAAGCATATGATGATGCCTAGCTGGTCCAAACTTTTATTGCCAAAAATAAATTTTCATAATGCTTCTTACTTTTCTGAGCCTAAGCGAAAAGCAGATCATAAAGACATCAAAAAAGCGTTTTTAAACTTGGGGGTTAGCGTTTCAAAAAAAAAAAATTTGCCAACAGATGCCATCTTTGATAGTATTTCTTTTTTAACAACAGGAAATGAGCTTATGTCAAAAAATGGAGTAATTTTTTGCTCACTGTCGACGGCTTCAAAATATTATAATTCTATTTTAGAAAATTACATAGGAAAAGCTGTAGCCTGCGAAGATAACTTTTTTTCTGCTTTAAATTCGTGTGTTTTTAGTGATGGATCATTCTGTTTTATTCCCCAAAAAATTTGTTGCCCAATAAATTTATCTTCATATTTTAGAATAAATAGTAAAAAATCTAGTCAATTTGAGAGAACTTTAATTATTGGTGAAAAAAACTCTAAAGTTTGTTATTTAGAGGCATGCACAGCGTCAGCTCACTATAAAAAGCTACTTCACGCTGCTGTTGTAGAGATATTTGCCTTTAGTAATGCAAAAATAGATTATTTCACTACGCAAAATTGGTATTCTGGGAGCATTGCTGGAGCTGGTGGCATTTATAATTTTGTTACAAAAAGGGGTATTTGCCTTAGCTTTAAATCAGAAATAAATTGGCTTCAAATTGAATCTGGGTCTTCAGCAACTTGGAAATACCCTAGTTGCATTTTATTAGGTAAGTCGTCTATAGGGACATTTGCTTCCATAGCGTTAACAAAAAACTATCAGCAGGCAGATACAGGCTCTAAAATGATTCATTTAGGTAAAAAAACAAAAAGCAAAATATTAGCAAAAAGTGTTTCATGTAATAATTCAATAAATGTATATCGCGGCCTGGTAAAACTTGGCAGCGAAGCTAACTTTTCAAGAAATTATTCACAATGTGATTCTTTTTTAGTTGGCCCTTTTGCCATGACATGTGCTTACCCATATATTTTATCTAATAATGGAACATCTTTGGTGGAGCATGAGGCCTCTGTATCTAAGATAACCGATGAGGAGCTTTTTTATATGCTTCAAAGAGGCATTGAAAAAGAAAAAGCTATTTTTTTAATAATTAGTGGCCAATGCAAAAACATTCTTGATATGCTTCCTTTTGAAATTTCTTCAGAAGCAAAACTAATACTAAAATAAATAGCACTTAAAATTTATGTTTTTTATAAAAAATTTAAACTGTAATATAGGATCAAAAAAAATTTTATTAAATGTAAATCTACAAATAAAGCCAAATGAAACTCATGTCATAATGGGACCAAACGGTTCTGGTAAGAGCACTCTTTTAAAAGTTTTGGCGGGACACCCATTATATAGCTTAAATTATGATGGTGCTTTATTTAAAGGTAAAAATCCTTTCTTACTAACAGCAAATGAAAGAGCTTTAGAAGGTATTTTTTTAGGCTTTCAATATCCAACAGAAATTAGTGGTATAACAAACTTTGATTTTATGCATTTGGCTTATAATGAAAAGCTAAAATATGAAGGAAAGAAAGAAGTAACTCCAATACATTTTTTTCAAATAATAGAACCTTTTTTAAAAGATCTTAAAATGCATAATGATTTTATGCGCAGAAATATTAATGAGGGCTTTTCTGGAGGTGAAAAGAAAAAAAGCGAAATTTTACAAATGCTAGTTCTAAGCCCAGATCTTATTTTTTTTGATGAAATAGATTCTGGTCTTGACGTAGATGCTTTTAAAGACGTTTGTACCGCTATAAAAAAAAATAAAAAAGATGGCTCTTCTATTCTATTTGTAACTCATTCAACAAAAATTTTTAAGTTTTTTGAAGTATCAAAAGTTCATTTAATGTCTAAGGGCTCGATTATTAAAACGGGAAATAAAAAAATTGCGGCTAATATAGAAAAGCATGGGTTTTCCTTTGTTGATTAAATTAGCAAAATTAAGTTATTTTCTTACTTTTGTAATAGTATATAGAATCTAGATAGTTTTTACTATAGCTAAAGCTTGACCCAATATACGCTTTTTTACCAATGACTAAAGAATCTTTTAAGCCTGTTAGCCAATCTGAAGAGCCAAAAAGTGCTGCCTTTGAAAGAACTTTTTTAGTCTCTTGAAAACCTGACGAAGATAAAAAACCAAACGCCCTATTTGAGGAACTTGCCGTGCATCCTAAAAATGTAGGAATTACTTCTTCCAAGCCAAAAATGCACTCTAATGTTTTTGTAAGGATTTCATCTTTTAACTCTAATTTAAGTATGTTTTTTTTACAATAAAAGATGTCGCTGCATTGTAAACTTTCCATATCCTTTAATAAAACCCTACAAATTTTATCATAGTTTTCAAAAAAAGAAATTCTTGACATTTTCATCCCAATATCATAACTTTTACCACCTATAGCCTTAGAAGTAAGCTGGCGAATAATAAGCTCGATATGCTTGCTAGAAATTGTAACACCTTGATGAAAATAAATAGATTGAATCGAGTTTAATATTATGAGCTGCAATTTTCTAGATGAAAAAATAGAGCTTTTGATTGAAAAATTTCCTTTTTGTTGATAATAAAAATAAAAGCAAATAAGAAAGTCCGCCCCAGAAAGGCTAGATTCGCCTGTTCTTATTAACTTAAATAAATTTTTTTCAAAACTTGAGTCAATATCTTTGTTAAATATAAAAAAAGACCCTGGGCTTTTTTTTAAAGGGTTTATTTTATCCACTTGATTTAAATCATTTATCCCTGAGCTTATAATTTTAGCGCTTTGAAAAAAAGAAAACTTGTCCTCTTTTTTGAAGCAAAAAATAGGTTCTATTATAGAAAAAAATTTTTTTTTATTTTTACTAATTTTTAGGCTACCTAAGCTCTTTTTTTTGCTTAAAAAAATCCCAGGAAGAATAAAAAAGTTATCCAAATTTTCACATTCCTGTCTAGCTTCTATAATATTATTAATTTTTGGAAGCCCCTGAACAATATCGCTAGCCTGTTGTTTATAAATAGCAGAGCAAATTAAAAGCTCACCTTTTAGTACAATATTTTGTTTATTTTTATCACGTTTAAAAAAGATTGAGTTTTTTGGAATGCCAAAAGAATGAATTTTTTGAAAGGCATAAAAAAGCCCATCTTTTTTTATAAGCTTTCCTGAAAAGTTTGATATCAATGTGCTTGTAAGTTTTTGATTAAAATGAATTATTTCTCCCAGTTTTATATCTGTTCTTTGGTTTGAAGTTTGATCAAAGTAAAGATTAAAAACGTCTGAGTTTCCAATTTGTTGGAGCTCTTGCTTTCCTTTTTCTGGGTATTTTGTTATCCCTAAGCTAAAAGTTTTGTCTGAAATTTTAGGCATAAACTCTATCTTATAAATTATGGTTCCTTTATCTATAAGCTGAAAATTTTCTACAAGTATGACTATTTCTTTTTTTAAAAAGCTTTTAGAAAAAGTTAAAATTCCAGGGTAGAATTTAGTTTGAGCATAATAAGAGTAAGCTGTATCTAGACTGAACAACTTTTTGTTTTGATCTAAAATTTCTTTTCCGTTGTTAAGTATAAGCTCATAAACTTTGTCATTATCTCTGATAACTGCAAACATTTTAGATGCAACAACCGCTTTCAAATATCCGATAGATTTTTCTGAAGAAAGCTCTGATAAATCTCTAAATTTTGTTTTTATATGGGTATAAAAATTTTTTTGTAAGGCGATAGAAATTTTGCTTGTACTTGAAGATATTTTCAGCTCTTTAAATATTTGATTAAAAAATAAACGTTCTTCAAATATTTTACCATAAAAAGGGCTATATATAGGGATAAGCTTTTTTATTTCATAATCTTTTACAGCTTCAAATGAGTTAAGCTCACCAATTTTTTCATTTTTTTCTATAAAAATGCCTTCTGGCAAATATAGTTCAAATCGGCCTGGTACTCTAAATGAAGAAAGACCTTGTTTCCAATGGAAAATATTAAGTTTTGAGTCTTTTTTTAGTTTTATAGTAGTTTTTCCAAACACAGTTCTTTTTTTAACGCCTTCAATATTATCATAAGAAGTAATAATGCTAGAATTTAAAGCTTTTAAAAAATTATTTTCAGCTTGACCTAAAAAAACCCCTCCTGTATGAAACGTTCTCATTGTTAATTGAGTTCCTGGCTCACCAATAGATTGGGCTGCTATAATTCCAACAGCGGTTCCAAGCGAGACGGAATTTCCTTTTGATAAATCCCATCCATAGCATTTTTGGCATAATGTGTTACTAAGCTGGCAGGTTAAGGGTGACCTTATTTTTAAAAAAATTTTAGACTTTTTAGTTAAAGTTTCTAAAGTCTTAAAATTTTTTTGTTCAATAAAAATATTGTTTAAGCTTGGCAAACAGTAAAAAAGATTTTCGCTTTCATAATATTTAAAAGCTAATTCTGAATAGCACCCTAATAAATTTTTTTTTGCTTCGTTTCTTTGTAATGAAATTAAAACTCCTTTATTAGTTTTACAATCATTGCTTCTAATTACAGTTTGTTCTGCTAGGTATACTAATCTTCTAGTTAGATAACCTGCTGCTGCTGTTTTAAGAGCGGTGTCAACAACACCTTTTCTGGCACCGTAAGCCGATATAAGATAATCAGAAGACGTTAAGCCCTCTCTAAAATTGCTTTGAATTGGAAGTGCTACAACATTTCCGGATTGATCCATCATAAGACCCCTAATGCCAACAATCTGCCTTACTTGAGCAATATTTCCTCGAGCGCCGGAAAAAGCCATTATATAAAGACTATTTGCTGGATCAAAATTTTTATAATATGCTGTTACCTCTTTTGTTATAAAATCTGTTATTCTAGACCAATAAATTAAAATGCTATTAAATTTTTCAGCATCTGATATAAGGCCTAAAGACCAACTTTTATTTATGCTTGATATATACTCCATAGAATTTACTGAAATAAATTCTCGACCTTGAGGGCTTTTTAAATCTTCTAAGCTAATCGAAACCCCTGAAAATGTTGCGTAAAAGAATCCAAAAGCTTTTAAAGAATCAAGCAAATGTGATGTTTCTATTTTACCAAAAGCACTAAAAGTGCTATTAATTATGTTTTCTAGTAATTTTTTTGTTAGTATATTTAATAATTGCATGATTTTATAATATAACTCTAAAAATGTCGCTAAATATAAGCCTACCTGGTGTTGTTTGTAAAATAATCTCTTTGATTTCAAAATTTTTTTTTGATACCTTATAGCCAACAAAAATTCCTAAATTTGTTAGAAAGTAAGCCTTAAAATCTTTTTTAAAAAAAACTTTATAGAGCTCAACTTTTTCTTCTGGCATTAAAAAATTTTTAAAAGTTATTGCACCTTTATTTACTATAAAATTAAGCTCCTTCAAATTATGACGAATTAGCACTGGTGTATGAATTGAGATTTTTTTTTGAAATAATTTTTCTAAAGCCTCGCTTTCAGATATTGGATAAAAAAGCACGTTAGATATGGCTACGTCATCTATTAAACTTAAGTAATAGCAACCCATAACAATATCTTGGGTAGGCTTAATAACGATATCCCCGTTTCCAGGAGAAAAAAGGTTAAAACACGGCTTCATTATAGATTGCGCTTCAAGTTGTGAAGAACCATATAGAGGTAGATGAACAGCCACTTGGTCTCCGTCAAAATCTGCGTTAAATCCAGTGCAAACAAGAGGATGTAATTGAATTGCTTTTGTGGCAATAATAATAGGAAAAAAAGCCTGAACCCCAAACCTATGTAAGGTAGGTGCACGATTTAACAGGAAGCAATACCTTTTAGCTAAAAGTTCAATAAGTCTCCAAATTATTGGCTTATTTACAGATAATAAAGCTGTCACAGAGCCAGTGTTAGACTCGCGAGTGCTAAGTTTATAAGCAATGTTTAGTAAAAATGGTTTAAAAATTTCGATAGCCATTAAATACGGAAGGCCGAATTCGTCTAATCTTAAGTCAGGCTCAACAACAATTACAGACCTGCCAGAAAAGTCAACTCGTTTCCCTAATAACGTTTGCCTAAAGCGACCATATTTGCCCTCTAAAGACTCTGTTAAGCTTTTTAAAACTCTATTGTTCGACATAAGCACTAACTCTTTTTTAAGCCTTGAGTTATCTATAAGAGCATCTGCAGCTTGCTGAATCAATCCTTTTTGGTAGCTAAATAAAGGGTCTTCTTCAATACCATAAAAAAATGAAGAATACTCTTCATAAAACTTTTCGTAAGATTTAGTTCTGTGTAATATTTGCTTATAAAGTTCATTAAGGTCTGAGCTTACAAAACATTCTTCTGTCTCAATAAACGGTCTAAGCGTTGGTGGTAAAACAGGAATTAAAGGTAGAAGCATCCATTCAGGGCTTATTTTCGCTGATTTAAAGCTTTCTAAAATTCTTAATAATTTTATTTTATCATTAATACTTATAAAATTTTGATCTGAATTTTCATTTATACTTATTATATTTATGCAGCTAACTCTTAGATCTGATATTAATCCTTGCAAATTTTTATTTATATAGGTTAAAGTATTTAGGATAGCTTCTGACCCTTCACATAAAGGTATGACTGAACCTAATTTTGATAACTCGCCAAAAAAGCTTGCGCCTATATTTTTATTTTCGCGCAAGCTTGTATATGATTTAAGAGCGTGATATAACGGACTTTGTTTTTCTTTAACTCTAATATTTGATTGATAATATATTAAGTTTTTGAGTCCTGTTAAAGTTAACTCTGGCTCTACCGCGCGTAAAATAGATAAAAGATAATTTGGTGCTGCGCCAAAGTACCAAAAATGGCAGATAGGAGCTGGTATTGAAATAAATCCCATTCTGTATCGGCGCACTCTAGTCTCTGTTAGTTCCACATCACAAATATCGCAAAATTTATTAAGACTAATCCCTTTTGCTTTTCCACAAGCGCATTTCCAGTTTTTTATAGGCCCAAAAATACTTTGGCAAAAAAGTCCATCTTTCACAGGTTTTTTTGCCTCTGTGTCTATTGCCTCTTCGCTTTTTATTTCGCCAATAAGCTTTCCGTTTGGTAGAGTTCTTAGGCACCAAGAAAAAAGTTTTTCTGGCGAAGCTAGTGAAATTTTAAGAAAATCAAAAGATTTATTTTCGTTTTCTAAGCTTTCAAAGTTTGGATAGTAATCTGTTGTATTAGAATCCATTGTATTAGTTTTTTATAAAAGAAGTTTGTATTTTTTAATAACTATATTATGAAAAAGTTTTTAAGATATATTTCCGTAAAAAGCTTGCTGCTAATTATTTTTTGATTATATAAATCGGCTTCATTTTCATGTGCGCCTTTATCAATAATATTTTTTTTTTCAAAATCAAGAAGCGCTTTTATTTTTAAGGCGCTTTCTATATTATCGAAAATATTTTTGGTATTCTTTACTGAAAAAACTTTTTGCGAAAAATTTTCTAGTTCAACACCTACCTTTTTTAAAGATAAGTCTATTCCCATCGAGTTTAATTCACGAATTAATACTAGAAAACTTTCTCCAATGGAAGGTTCAGAATTTTTTAAATTTTTATCAAATACTATGGATTCGTAAGTGTGAGCTCGTGCAGAAATATCGTCAGATTTTATTGTTAGCATTTCATTAAGCACTGACGAGCAGCCAAAAGCCTCTAAGGCCCAAACTTCCATTTCACCAAACCTTTGACCGCCTTTAAGCGCTTTGCCTGCAAGCGGCTGCTCCGAAATCATTGAATAAGAACCAACGGATCTTGCATGTATTTTATCTTCCACTAAGTGTATTAGCTTTATAATATAGCTTTTACCAACAAAAATAGGATTATCAAAAAAATCGCCAGATCTTCCATCTCTTAGCAATATTTTTCCGGGGTTTTGCTTAGAGTAAATCCAACTCTTTTTTTTAGTAAACGAGGCTTCTTTTAATTTTTGGTTTACTAAAATACGCGAAGCTTCATGTCCAAAAACTTCATCAAAAGGTGTCACCGAAAATCTTTTTCCTAAATAGTATCCTGAAAGCCCTAGTAGTCCTTCAAAAATTTGGCCGATATTCATTCGTGATGGAACCCCTAATGGATTAAGAATTATATCTATAGGTACTCCATTTGGTAAGCAAGGCATATCCTGCGCGGGCACAATTTTGGATATTACGCCTTTATTTCCATGTCGTCCCGCCAGCTTATCTCCTGTTTGTATTTTTCTAATTTGTCCTATAATAAACTTAATTTTTTCTAGTTTTTGACTCTCTGAGGCTTTATCCTTAAACTTATAGACATCAATTACTTTACCATCACCCCCTTTAGGTAACCTAAAAGATTCATCTTTATATTGCCTAATTTCTTTATCGATAAGCAATGCGTCTAAAAAGAGTTGCTCATTTGTTGCCCAGCCTTCATTTGGCTTTGAAAATTTGGCAGCTAATATGTCATCACAAAAAACAGAGGAGCCTTTTTTTATAATTCCAAACTCGTCTAAATTCCTAGATTCATAACTTGTTAAATGAAAATAACCAAGCATGGGCTCATTTAGATCATTATAAAAATTTAGGTTTTGCTTTTTTATTTTATTTTTTTCTTTTTTTATACCCAATAATAAAGAGATTTTATGAGATATATCAAGAAAAATTTTATTAAAATTTTTTGCATTATCTAAATGATCTGTACTATTTATGCTCTTTAAGCTTTTTTTTATACAACTATAAATTACATTTAGTTTTTTATTATAACTATAGTTATATTTATAATTTAACTGAAGCTTTATAAGTATTAATATACAATAGCAGTAAAGATAGCCTCTTTTTTTTATAAAACTATCCAGCGAGCTTATTTTTTCTTTATAGTTTAAATCTTTTGTATCAAAAAAGCTAGAAAAAATAGAATCTTCATATTCTTCGATATGTATGGAAGTTAATATATCGTGGTTTACTAATTTTTCGTTAATAACAATAGCATCCTCGAAATTGTAGCCATCCCAAGGCATATATGCCACAATTAGGTTTTTACCTATTGAAAACTCTCCATCGAGTGAGCCATTTGAGTCTGCAATGATTTGCCCGGAAAAAACCTTTTCACCTTCCCAAATACAAGCTTGTTGGTTTTTGCATGTGCCTTGGTTAGAGCTATAATATTTTTTTAAAAAATAGCTAATTTTTTGTCCATTTATATCATATATGTCAATTCTATTCGAGGTTACTTTTTTAACATCACCTTTCGTGTAACTAATAACACAAGCCTGTGAATTTAAAGGCGGAACACTTTCAAACCCAGTTCCTACAATTGGTTTTTGCAGGTATAGCAAAGGGACAGCTTGTCTTTGCATATTTGCACCCATAAGACCTCTGTTCGCATCATTATGCTCAACAAAAGGTACAAGACCTATTGCAAAAGATAGTAGCTGCAGGGGCGACTTTCCTACAAACTTAACTTCCTCCCTTTTTAAGTTAGAAAGAAAAGTATCTTCTTTAGATCTTATTACATCTTGTATAATTTTATTATTAGCCCTAGCAATAGAAATATCAGGAAACCCTAAAACAATTTTAGACTCTAAGCTTGGGCTTACATATATTGGGGTTTGGTTTTTAATAAAAGAACCATTTTTTATTTGATATGCTGGACTCTCTAAATAGCCTAAAGGGTTAAATTTTGAAAAAATAGAAAAAGAACTTACAAGTCCAGCAGCTTCGCCTTCTGGAGTTTCAATTGGGCAAAGTTTACCATACTGTGAGGGGTGAATGTTTCTAATATCTGCCGATGTAGCTTCCCTTTTAATTCCATTAGGACCAAAAACCGTAACTCTTCTTTTATGCGTTATTTCGGACAAGCAATTAGTTTGATCCATATATTGTGATAATGCACTTTGCTTAAAAAAAGTAATAAATCCATTTGAAATTTTTAAAGCACCAGCATATTGCAGATCATTTTTTTTTGAAGCTTTGCTTTTGAAAAAGCTAAAATCTAGCTGTTTTGAAAATCTTGTTTCACTTTTAAAATTTTTTTCTTCTTCTAAACTTTTTAAAACAAGCGACTGATTTGCTCTAAATTGAGCCTGTAACACTGAACCTACGGGCCTTATTTTTTTATTCTTTAAATGATCAATATCATCAACTTCGCCTCCAAAGTATTTTATATTAATAATATTTTTTAAAGTATTTATTAAATCCGTAGCAGTTATATACTTTAAATACTCTGGCACTTTATAATTAAATTTAGCATTAATTTTTAAACGCCCTTCTAGCCCAATAGAGAAGCATCCTTCTCTTGAATCATAAAAGCTTTGAACTGTAAAATCTTTAAGCGGGCTAAAACTCTTTTCATAGAATATTTTTTGTTTTTTTAGTAAAGCTTCAAAAGCTTTAGCTTGCTCTTCTTGAAAAGTAGATAATAGCTCTTTTTTTGAGATACCAAAGTATTTTAAAAAATGAAAAAGGCTTACCAAATTTCCTTTAACAGCAGCGCTAATATTATTTTCATTATGTAAAACAAAATCATCAAATTTAGTCCAAAAGCCTTTATCAGATATTATTGTTGTTAAAACTTTGTTATTGAACTGACCGTTAAAATTCTTTTGAAAGTAAATACCAGGCGCGCGAATTATTTGGCTTATAACAATTCTTTCACATCCTGTTATAAAAAAAGTTCCGTCTTGGGTTAGTAGTGGTATTTCACAAATAAAAAGGTTACCAGAGTAGTATATCTTTTTAGTCGCTAGAAATTCAAATTTTTTGCATATAAGTAAAGAGCTTTCGAATTCTTTTTTTAGCTTACTTTTAGATAGAATATCGTTGGGTGTATCTTGTATGCAGCAAAAAAAAGGAAGATAGGCTTTTAAAGAATAAGTTTTTTCTTTATTGTCTAAATATAGCTGCACCTTTGTAGGGAATTTAAATTTTATTTTTTTTATAAAAAAGTATATTTTACATTTATAACTTTTTTTTTTATCTTTTGAAAAAATTGAATATAAATTATTTAATTTAATATCTTCAAGCTCAGAGCTTATTCCATCTATAAGAAACTTATAATAGCTAACATGTTGTGCATCCGTAAGGTTACCAATATTTTCTATAAAATTTTTTTTCATTATATATATTTTAAGTTTTTAATATTTTTTTATGTTATGCTTTAAAACTCTTTTATTATAGTGTTAACTTTATTATAATAATATTATTAATACTAATAACATTAATTGCAAAAATATAAAATTTCTAAAAAAAAATGATAAAGGTTAAAGGGCCTAGAGTAAAAGTTACTTTAGAGTGTTTTGATTGTCGCCTTGGTAAAAGCCAAGGGGTATCAAGATATTTAACATCTAAAAACAGAAGAAACACTAATAAAAAATTAGTTCTTTTAAAGTATTGCAAATATTGCAATAAGCCTACAAGTCATAAAGAAATTAAATAAGGACATTAAATGAGTAAAAGGTTAGAAGAAAATTATTACTTTAGCGAACCGGACACAGGTAAAGAATCTTTTAGTATAGACTTTATAAAAGATTTTATTTTTAATAAAGACAATTTAATTACTACAAGGGTTATAGCGGAAGAAGTAGAATTAGAGGGTATAGTTGGTGCCTGCAAATACTCTGGCAAAAAATTTTTAAGCAGCAATTATTTGCTGCTAAGCCAAAATTTTGATTCAATGGGAAATGTTTTTTTTGAGGATTTAAATTCTTTAAGTAATCGCAATAAGAAAAAAATAAAAAAAGCTATTAAAATTGCCAAGTGGGCTGGCTTGCTTAATTAAAAATGTAGAAATAATTTCTATACTTTTAATATAAATACTTTAGTTTTTTTTTAACGGGCACCTATAGCTAAGTGGGCGAAAGCATTGGACTCATAATCCATTCTCTTAGGAGCATCGCTGGTTCGAATCCAGCTGGGTGCAAAAACGCAAAAATTATTTAAAATTCTTGTTTTTTAGTGATAGTTTTTTTTTTATTTGCTCCATAAAATAAAGTTTAGATCTTTTTTTTTTTATGGCTCCCTTTTTTTTTATTTCTAAAATATTAGGGCTATGCAAGCAAAAAATTTGGCTGATTTTTATACCTTTAGATGCTCTATGAATCATAAACGATTCACGAGTCCCACTATTTTTTGTGCTAAGAACAACCCCTTCAATTTTCTGAGTTTTTTCTTTGTTACTTCCACAAGGATAGTATATTAAGTCTATTATATCACCTGAGTCAGGCGATACTCTGCTTATTTGATGTGTAATTTCAAAGGCTTTTAAAAATTTTGAGAAATATTTTTTCATTTTTGATTATACTAATCTTTTTAGGGTTTTGTTAAGTAACAATAGATATTATTTTATAAAAATTTTTGTAAGTAGTAAAGGTATTATACAGGCTTAAGTTAAAGCCTTATTGATTTTAATTAAAAAAACAATTTTTTATGGACGCTATTTATGAACCAAAGCAGGGCAAACCTGTAAAAAAAACAAACATTTTGGAACCTTCTTTTTATAATCAAGCTTTCAAAATAAAAAAATATAAAAAACTTTCAGAGATTAAAATAGTTGATTTTTTTAATAGTCCAACACAGCCTTTTGATTTCCTTTCAAAAGATTTATATGTTGCATTATCTAATTCGCAAAAAGTTTCAAAACTTTTTTCAAAAAAAAAAATATCCTTAAAAAGGATGTTTATGTCTATAATCTCTTGCTCTGATTTAGTTAGATCTGTTTTTAACGACCATTTTCTCTTTGAAGAAAACAAAAAAAAAAATATCTTTTATGCCTTTTTAAATTTTATAAAAAAAAAAAAAAAATTTATAAAATTTCAAACTAAACTTTTCCTTTTTTTTAATAGAAAAAAAGAAAAAGGTCTTGCCCAACAAAATATTTGTTTTTCTTCAAGCGCTTTAGAGGTAATTTTAAAAAGCTTAGAAAATGCTAAAAGCCGTTTTTATACTCCAATTGTAACCCCAGAAATTATGTTTTTAACAATTCTTGAGGGCAAATGGAAATTAAGCAATAAAATAAAAAAAAAGATAAAAAATAATATAAGCTTGTATTCGGCTCGCCAAAAGCTTATTTCTAAAATTTATGAAGATGAGTCTATTTTTAAACGCTCTTTGGATAAGCAAAGTATGTTTTTTGGCTATCTTTTAAAAAAAGAGCTTAGATCCTGTGACTATTATAAACCAGAAAAAAATAGCTTTTTTAATAATCTTAAAACTAAAGTCTTTCTTTTCAAAAAGTCTTTGTTAGAAAGAATTTCTAAGCAAAATATTTTTTTTGAGTTAAAAAAAGATTTTTTATTAAGTGCAAACTTTTGCTATTCTCCAAGAGAATATTCTTTGAGCTGAGCTTTAATTTAAAAAGGGCGGGTGTAGCCAAGCGGTTATGGCAATGGTTTGTGGCACCATTATTCGCGGGTTCAAGTCCCGTCACCCGCCTATACAATTTTAATTTTTTTATTTATGGTAAGAGTTATAGCTCCAAGAGTTAGGTTTGTAAGGCGACTTGGTAAGCTACCAGGCTTAACATTAAAGCGGCCTTTTGCTAGGGTTAAAACCCCTGGAGAACATGGAAAGCTATCATACCAAATGTCAAGAAAATTTTCAACATCAGCTGATTATAAAGAAAGATTATTAGAAAGGAAAAGATTGCAGCTTAATTATGGCATAACAAGAAAAAAGCTTCAGCACTATTATCTTAATTTAAAAGGTAAAGCAGGTCTTCCTTCTACGTTATTAATGCAGCTTTTAGAGTCGAGGTTAGATTCTATTGTTTTTAGATTAGGATTTGCTCCAACAATACCTTCAGCTCGGCAAATGGTTTTGCATAAACATATTTTGGTAAATAATATATGTGTTAACCTGCCTGGTTTTATTTGTAAAGTAAATGATAAAATCTCTTTAAAGCTAAATTCTAAGCTTATAAGTTTTTGTTTAAATAATATTAATAGACTTGAAGCTAAAAGAGCTAATATAGTAAATAAGTTAGCTCACCTTAAATCTGTTAATATTAACCCTCATCAAATTGCTCCAAAAAACTTTCTTGTTTCTAAAAGCACTTTAGATGGTAAAATTTTATCCAAAGCGGATATTAAATATTTAAGGCTTGTTCCGCGCAACATAAGGTTTTGAGCCCATCTATTGAGATTGATATTGCGTCCTTCTCATATAAAGCTAGCACAAAATAGAATCTTTTTACTACGCTATATTCAATTAAGTATATGTCTTTAAAAATAGAAAAAATTAAAGAGGATTT
>JACCDQ010901471.1_pt1 | contig 38964 bp, 53 predicted proteins | sample 7446031 | NCBI WGS metagenome assembly JACCDQ01 (sample SAMN15323442, study PRJNA562643) | freshwater metagenome | isolation source: river surface water | place: USA:Blue River Watershed | collected 2017-08-17 | reverse complement strand
GTGCAGAACATTACCCGCTACTACATCGCCAAGGGTGGCAAGCCGCTATTCAAGTGGATGCCGCCACTAGCTAAAAAGCCTAATGAATGGCGCAAGATTGGCGTGGAGTCGGGCTGGGATGTTCAGGTCTGCAACGATTTAAAGGATGCGGTGCTGTCGGTCAACCATGACTATTACATCGCTGAAGTCGAGAAACTAACCTTGGGGTTATCATGAGCTTGAGATTTTGGTTTTATACATTGCGTGCCATTTGGCGTATTGAACGGGGACGCTGGTATGTGTGGAGAGATGCGCCAACTGATGTCGTAAGGCTGGCTGCGGCAACATACAGAATTGCCAAAAATGACGACGATCCTAAAGTTTTTGAATTGGCATATCAAGCTCGGGAAGAATATAAATTAAGGAAACGTAATGTTAGAAAAAGATATTGAAAAGTCGGTCAAACGCTACGCCGAATCGAAGGGCTGGCTAACCCGGAAGTGGACATCACCAGGGCATATGTTCGTCCCTGACCAGATATTCATCACGCCTTATGGTCACGTCATCTTCATCGAGTTCAAGCGGGAAGGGGCTAAGCCAACACCGGGGCAGCTACGGGAGCACGAGAAGCTGCGTAATCAGGGTTGTATCGTTTATGTAATTGACAATGTTAATGACGGAAAGGTAATGGTCGATGCTCACACCGGATCTACTTCACGACTATCAGAAGAAAGCAGTAAACTTCCAATGCACGCATCCTAACTCGATGCTCTGGTTAGATCCTGGTCTGGGTAAAACCATCACCAGTCTGACCAGCATTGTGCATCTGTTAAAAACAGGCTTCCTGAATGGCGTGATCATTGTCGCCCCTATTCGAGTAGCACGTCTGGTGTGGCGTCAAGAAGCTGAGAAATGGCAACACACTAAGCATCTAAAGTTTAGTCTGGTTACGGGCACCAAAGATCAGCGTACCCGTGCTCTGCTGCGTCCAGCCGATATATGGGTTATCAATTACGAAAACCTCGGTTGGCTATCGGAAACGCTTCAGACCTACTTTGTCAAAAAGGATCGCCCGATGCCCTTTAACGGAATCGTCTGGGATGAGATCAGTAAGATGAAGAACAGCGGTACCAATCGAGTTAAGGCTTTCCGCAAGATCGCTGACAAGTTCGACTGGACTACTGGGCTGACCGGTACGCCTGCCAGCAATGGCTACAAGGATTTACATGGTCAATTCCTAGTGGTGGACAAGGGTGTACGTCTGGGTACCAGCAAGACGGCTTTCCGCACCCGGTTCTATCGGAAGGTGGGGCCGTACAAAGAGGTGCCATTTGACGATACTGAGACGGTGATCAAGCAGCTGATTGGCGACATCACGCTGGAGATGTCGGCTGAGGACTACATTACGCTACCCGATCTGATGGTAAACAACATCGAGGTTGAAATGCCTGCTGAGCTGCGGGATAAGTATGACAAGATGGAAAAGGAATTTTTCCTACAACTCGACAGTGGCACAGAGGTTGAGGTGTTCAACCAGGCAGCACTGACCAACAAGTGCCTTCAGTTCGCCAATGGTGCGATGTACCCCGTGGCTGGTATGCCACTGTGGGAACCGATCCATGACCTCAAGCTGGACGCATTAGAGGACATTATCGACGAAGCCAATGGTCAGCCAGTGCTGTGTTCCTATGCTTACCGGTCAGATGCCGAACGAATTATGAAGCGGTTTGCCAACATCGACCCGATTAACCTGACCGAGTGTAAGTCTGAGAGCAGTCTGACCAATGCCATGCACCGTTGGAAAACAGGTGACTGTCAACTGATGATCGCGCATCCTGCATCGGCTGGACATGGTATCGACGGGTTGCAGAAGAATGGTCACATCATGGTCTGGTATGGGCTTAACTGGAGCCTTGAGCTTTACTCGCAGTTCAATGCACGACTGCATCGTCAAGGTCAGGGTGTGCCGGTTATCTGTCATCGGATACTGATGCAGGATACGCTGGATCAGGCTCAGGCTATGGCTTTGGACGAGAAAGCACAGACTCAGGCAGGACTCAGAAATGCAATTAAGCAGTATCGCTTGCAAAAGGGAAATTAGTGTAGTACACTAAAAGCACATTAACAGTAAGGAGGTAATCGTGAAACGCTTAATCATTGCAACTATGCTGGTATCCACTGGCGCTATGGCTCAGTCAGCTTATGAGATTCCGTCAATCGAGGTGATGGCTAGTCAGCCTACCGTGTCGATCTTGCCGGTGGCTCCGGTAAGCCGGACTGGTCCGACTACCGTGTGGCAGTCTGGCAATTACACCTATATCGAAGAACCAGATAACCAGACCACCGTGTATCAATCGGGTAAGTTTACCTACATCACGCCGCAGCGTGGACCATCAACCGTATGCCAGACCATCGGCAAGTTTACATATTGTAACTAAGGGGACAACCATGAGCTTTTTTGACATTATCGCAATGCTTACTTCATCGGTAGGTAAAGGTAGCCAAGAGCTTGCTCAAAGCGCAGCATTAGATCAGGAGATACTTAATCGACGGGCACGCAATGAAGCACGGATGCAGCAGATCAAAGAGGAGATGGGCACCAAATACATCCTGCACCCATCGCACATGAAGTCGCGTCTTGATGAGCCGAGGCCCGTATGACACAAGACGAAATCATCCGCATGGCGCGGGAGGCTGGTTCAGTTAAAGGTGAGCACACAGTTTTGAACCTTTTATGGTTTGAGTTTACGCCTGACCAACTTGAACGCTTCGCCGCCCTAGTAGCAGAGGCAACGAAAGCGCAGCCGCAAGGTGAGTGGGTTGAAATAGTCGATGGCGATGTGCATGAAGTAATGAAGCACACAAACCCTGCAAGGCATCCACAACTTTTTGCCCGTGCAGTCATCACTAAGTTCAAAGAGAAGAACACCCCGCCAGTTGTGCCGCAAGGTGAGCCGGTGGCGTGGGTTGTAGAAGATATTTGCGCAGGTCAGTTTATAAACGGAAATCCAAGGCGCATTTGGTGGGAGTGCATGGATGGTGTTGGTATTCCTTTCTACACCACCCCGCCATACGTTGAAGCCGCAATAGAGGCTAATGACGATGATACTGATAAAGCACTTGAATTGGTATGGCACATGCAGTCACAAATTGATGTGGCTGTTAAGGCCGCAATAGAGGCAACGAAAGAGAAGCTGCTTAAGTCTGAATTTGTTAACAGCCAAGGAACTGTTATGCATCTTGGTTCAAGTTGGAGAATTAAAGAATGAACGACCAACAACGAGCAGCCATGCAGATGGCGTTGGAGGCTTTGAACGGGGCAGTAATGCTTTATTCCGTCAGAGACATTCATCCAGCGGCAATCAAAGTTGCAGAAGAAGCAATCACCACCCTGCGTGAAGCATTGGCGCAGCCGCAAGACCATAGTGAGCAACACCTCAATATGGTGCAAGGTGAGTGGGTGGCGTGGAGAGTAACCGGTGCGTTTGAAGATATGCCTTTCAAAGACCGAAGCAGCGCAGAAGCGTATCGCAAAGGGTTGAACGACGGCTATGGTTCTGACGCTTATTCAGTATCACCGCTCTACACCACCCCGCCATCCGTTGAAGCCGCAATAAAGGCTGCACTTTTGAAACAGCAAGAACTCTGGATTCAAGCAACTGAAGATGGAATTGAAGCCGCAATAAAGGCAACAAAAGAGAAGGCAGCGAAGATTGCAGACGATCACGACAAGCAATGCACGTTTAAGCATGGATTGGGAGCAGCCATAAGGAGCATGAAGTAATGGGAAAAACTGAAGATGATTACGATGACTTGTGGGGTGACAATGATGATCCCTGGGGTCCGACTGATGCGGACACACGGGGCGATTATGACCATGACATCCAGCGCCAACGGGAGCTAGACGATGATCGGTCTTGAGATCCTTAACCGAATGTGTGGCTACAACACACCGATTCCCGATGCGCCTACCACCAGGCAGCATCGGATCGGGGTTTATAGCTCCGTGTTCCAGCGTGATAATGAGAAAGAAGAACGGATCAAGCAACAAAAGGTTGCAAAGCCTAAAGATCCGAGTGTGTTAAAGGATGCTGAGAAGCGTTTGCTGATGATCGTCAAGTGCAATAACGGCATCACCGGTGTCGACGCTGCCCGTAAGACTAAGCAGACATCTAATTACTGCTCCATTCTCTTGGCGGGGTTGTATCGTCGGGGGCTTATCAATAGAACTAAGATTAGAGAATCAGGGACACGTTGGTATGTCTATTTTAGAAAAGGGTGACATCGCTCACCTGATCCGCAAGCACAATTTGATGTACGGCGAGGTTGATTCTCGCCACATTGAGCTGATCAATGAGGTTTATCAGCTGGGTATGTTGGCTGGTAAAGCCCGTGCCAAGGCAGCTATCGAATGGCGTATCAACGGCTCCCTGTGGGCAAAACTTATAGAGGATGACTTATGCCCGTAATTGAGCATGATGTACATGAGAAAGTACGCATCGAAGCAACGACCCCGTATGGCTGTAACAATAGGGATCGTGACTTTGTAGGGTACTCTGCACCTCACCGATTCACAGGGACTACCGGACATGAGCCTATCTATTGGCTAGGTCGAGTACGGATTCCACATGTGATGAGCCGTGAGTGCCGGTTTGATATGAGCCTGACTGATCCACGCTGCACTGGCTGTAAGCATCGTGGTAGCGGAGAGGCTTACGATCAGAAAATCAGAGAATCAGGCAAGTAAAAAAGAAGCCCCTTTTCAGGGGCTTTGAATTGCCAGGAGGGGACAAGGCAAGTACGGGTCAATCATACACTATTTAGCAGATACTGGACGCCCTGCCCCATAAAGTTTTGCCTGTTCCAATTCAATCCGTAAGCGTTCCAGCTCCAGCTCGTAAAGTCTACTGCAATCCATGTTATAGGATTCTGAGTCTAAATTAAATGTAATTCGACCATAAACTGCACCACCTTGCTGCTGATAGGGTTGGCTGTTAACAGAATTGCCGTAGTTATACATAGAACCACTGCCACCCATGTTGCCGCCAAGTAGACCAACATCAGCAAAACGCTGTCTTGGGGCAGTAGACCTTGAACATTCCGTGCCATCAGCTGCCCTTATTCGATCCTGACCGCCTTGAAACTGCGGAGCCTGCGGTAACATTACGTTTCCCACTACTGTCTGGGAGTGGAGCGGCAACGCCGACATAGAAACGGCTGCAAACGCGAGTTTGAATAAGACCTTCAGGATTTGATTGGATGGTGCAAGCAAGATAAACCCCGTCTTTTCCTTCAGTCGGTATTTGAATTTTCACCAACCGATGCCCGTTGGCGGGAATCCAGAACGTAGTCGGCATAGCCCGACATTCTATCTTAGTCTGTATATTTTCTTTGAAACACTCAACATCGAATTCTTGCGCTTGTTTATACAGATTCAATGCAGTGAATCGGTAAGAAACGTATTCTGTGCCACTAGGAGCCTCCAATCGAGAAGGGGATAAACCGTGAGCTTCGGCTGTCCCCGATAACATCATCAGTAGCGCTAAAGCTAGTTGCACGTCACCACCGAAGATGCTGTGTAAGTGCCTGTGGCGAATGACGCATTGTTAGCTGTGGTAGCAGTAAGACCGAGCGTGATTGTGTCCGATGCGCCGCCAGTTTCTTGATATGAAGCGGTGTTGCCGGAGAAAACAAGCGCACCTCCGTTGGTTGTACTAGCAGAGTTGGTAAACGTAACAGCGGTTGGTAGGGTTGGGCTGGAGTCAAACGCTGTTACTTTACTCACTGTAATTGTCGGTGTGCCTACGTAATAAGCTGTAATGCTAGGCGCTGTACCACCCGCAACACCCGTACCCATTGTGTTCGGGGCGGTTGGAATCATCGCCAATGTACCAGAAACAGGTGCGCCAAAAGAACAAACTGTTGAGATGTTTCCTGTCATATTCAGCGTGCTGTTGGCAGCATAGGTCATCGTGATACAGGCACAAGCAACCATTGCGACAAGTGTTTTCTTAATCATCGTGTTTCCTTTATAAAATTTTGTAGGCTAATTAGCTGCTGCGTGGATTCGGTACATTGTTCAGCAAGTAGATCGTAGGCGGCTGCTGCATCAAGATTGCTGGTGGCTCCGGTGGCGGAGGGCAGGAGGCCGGTACTGGGTGAGCGCACCCGATAAGCAGCACGGATAGCAGCAATACGAGTTTCATAGTCATCTTTTATTCCTTTAGCAATCTTTTCATTGCGGGTAATGGTCACTTTGGTCTGGGCTTCCTGAGCCTCACCTAGCGCCAGTAGTCGGTCAACCTCTCGCTGCTTATGCTCACAGCCGCCGACAAAGCCAGCAAATAGAGCAGCAGCGACAATACCGATCCAGCCCCAATTAAGCACAGAACAGATCCATCTCAGCCTGACGGCGCTTCACCAGACCTGGTAGCACTTTACCCGCAGCCTTGTTCCATTTCAGGAACTCAGGAGCCGCTTCATCGAAGTCAGACTCGTTGATCCGTTTGAGCAGGGTAGACTTACGCAGATTACCCAGACCTACATTGTAGGCAAACGATGTCAGCGCATCCAACTCGTTCTGGGTTAGGGGAACCTTGACCATCTTTTCGATCTGCTCAGCGAATTCATTGGCTTCTTCTGTAAGCCACGCGTCAGCTTGCTCCTGAGTGCAGGTGTCGCCCTCGTGCACGTCAGTAGTGCGGCCATAGCCAATAGTCCAGATACCTGCTGGGCACTTGTACGCCTTCAGCTTACACCCTTCGAATTGTTTGATCAGGTCTAGGCAATTCTCACTTACCATCATTGTCTAATTCCTCTAGCTGGTTTCGGTGTGTAATGGCAGCCCGTAGCTTCTCCATCTCGAACCAGTCAACGTCACGGACATACCAGTTCTTAAACAGATACGACACGCCCCACATCACCAGTCCGATGTTGGTCATGGTTTCTGTGAATATACCAATCTGGTGGTATGCGAACGGGGCGTCAGGGCCTTCTATGGTGTTGATGACCAGTGATAGAGCAGATGCCCAAGACCACCAGCCAATCCACGACATCGTACCCTTCGTCCAAGTCGGGACGTTCTTACGAACCACCACCATGAACGCTAGGATGCCGACGATAACATCAACAGCGAAAGCAATACCCCAGACAAACGGTATATGTTCAATTGTTAGTGTCGGTTCCATCTTTCACATCCCTAGTGATTTGCAGAATATCCTTCCCCTGCCGATTTTCAAAGAAACGAGCTATTGATCCAAGTAGAAACCATGCAGCAAACCCGACTACAAAAGCGGTACCCATGAGATTTTCATTGGTAATCTTGTCAAACATCTTCTCTGCTGCGATGGAGGAGAGCATGACAGCGGCTACTACACTTACGCCAACACGCTTCACAGCGTCTCCCCAATCCTTCGCTGGCATATAGACTAGAATCGAGGTGCCTCCCATGAAGCCGCCGACTGCTGACACCACTTTCGCAGCAATCTCGGTCAAGTCTCTTATACAAGGCATCGTTATTCATTCTCACGCATTATTGAATCAGGGCGTTTTGGTTCTGTTGTGATGATAATGCGTTGTTCACTTGAGTTGCACCCAATGCCGCTTTTGATCGTAATCCTTTTTTGATTTCCGATCCGATTTCTTTAGCCATTTTCGCACCACGTTGATTCCTTTGCGACCATTCGTAAGCTTTTTCTAAAGACATTGCAGCAGCCTGAGGATCAAGAATCGTAGCAGCCAAGTCGATAGCGATCTTACGGGTAATCTTACCCTGAAGTCGGCTAAGTACGTCATTGGCGAGAGATACCACTTTGCTGAATACATGAGGGGCGCGGGGAAGTGCTGCACCTTCCGGTACTTGTCTACCGCCCTTGGCACCAGCTTTAGCCTGCTCCTCAAACTTAGCTTTATTCGACAGATCAGATCGGATCTGCTCAAGTACAGCGATCTGTTCTGGGTCAAGGACCTCATTCAGATCCTTAAAGCGTGGTTCGCCAGTCGCCTTCTTCAGAGTCGATGGTGCGTTTTCCATAGCTGCTGAGAACGATGCTGGGGTGAGAGTGCCCTCTTTCTGAGCAGAAGTCAGCTTACCTTTGAGATAGTCAGCAACCTCCATCTGGCTGATAGGTTTGCTCTCGGCAGCAAACGTCTCACGGGCAGCTTTGTAGGCGGGAGCTTGATCTTCGGCCCATTTCAGGAACTGACCACGAGTGCTTTTAATAGCGTTGGCTTCCGACTTACCGATACCGTAGGTCGCAGGGTCACTGATCATCTGGTCAAACGCCTGCTTGATGTTGTGCAGGCTTGTGCCTGGGAACTTGGCTTGCTCGTAGACAATCGGCTGATTGGTCAGCGTGTCGAAACGGGTCTTAGTTTCACCGATCTGGAATGGCTGACCCTTTTCCTCCGACAGCACACGGGCACGCTCCATAACCTTGTCCATAGATGGACGGGTCATCAGTGATGCCAGTGTGTCGTCTGCTGCGATGACCGCCTTGTCTGCCAGACCGTACAGGTTTTCGGCAGTATCAGCACGCTTTGCCACAGCAGTCGGGATAGATTCAGCAACAGCCAAAGGAGCAGCGAGAGCCTCGGCCTGCTGTAAGCCACGCTGATAGACAGGAGTTGTCGCAGTATCGACAGCAGCCAGTTCTTTGTACAGAGCTGGCATACGGGTTACGTTCAGACCAGTGATTGCTTCACCAGCAGTCGGCTGATACCCTTCGGTAAACGTGCGAGGGGTATTGCGTAGTTCATTGATGATTTCCGGCGCACGCCCCTCGGCAGCTTTGAGCAGCGTTGCATTTTTAGGGTTCAGTGCGTTGATGCCCACGTCTGCTGCTTTACCGATTACCTTACCTGCGGTTTGTAGCGGAAGCGCATTAAGCGGATTGGTGACATCGGCGAGTTTGTTCACAACCTCACCGGCACGGGCTACCTGCGCAGCCTTACCAGCCTGACCAGCTTTAGTCAGAGCAGTACCACCACCAGACAGCAGCATGGAGATGTCACCAGCTGCACCAACGGGGTCGGTGTAAAGGGTGTTCTTAAGAGCCTCAATCGAACCATAGCGGTTCTTGTACTCACCACCGACAGCTTCGGCTACCTTGACAGCACGCTTAGCGGCTTCAGGATCAGTGTCGAACTTGTTAATGAAGTCAACAACGCCCTGGGGCAGCGCTTTCTGAAGCGCACCAGCACCGATGTCAGCAATAGCGGTAGCTGTATCGAGTGGGTGGGTAACAGCTTCATAGATGCCTGTAAGCATCTTGCCGCCTGACTTGATCACGTTACCCGCAAACCCGCCCAAGGTGCGCTCACTGGGGATGCCTTCATTAGCTGTCGGTTTACCAGATAGGTAAGCGTCAGGGTCGAAACCTCCCGCAGCCTTAGGAGCTGCGGTAGAGCTTGCTAGGTAGGCATCTGGATCAAAAGCCATGTTTATTTTCCTAGGCGTTGTTTGATTTCGGCAGCGCGTGGATCGTTAGGGTTTGCGTTTGCCCACTCCAGTGCTTTAGCGTCCTCACCGGTCAAGTTACCCTTAACCTTGGTCAGTTCTTCTCTAGCAGCAGGAGTCAGCTTTTTCTCGAAGTCCTTACGACCCGTCGTGGTGCCATATTGTACCTCGAGGCTCTTAAGCTGACCACCCATCAGATCCTTGTATGTGTTGATGATACCCTTCAGCTGAGCAGGACTGTTAGCAGCAGCGAAGTTCTCCTCTGCACGCTTACGTTCCTCAACACCACCACCTGTGGCAACAATCGCCTTGATGACTTCAGCCGTAACGATCTGCTTGGCTGCGTTAAAGTTAGTCGGAGCGGGGGAGCCTGTCTGCTTGGCAACCGTGTTGGCAATGGCGTTAATGGCCTTGGTGTCACCGTTAGCCAGCGCGTCGGACAGCTTGTCCATCGTGCTAAGGTGATCAATCGACGTGTTGAACGAGTTGACCATCTTACCCTGAGGACCTGTGGCAAAGTCTTTAACTGCCTTACCTTGCGACGCCACGTCCTGTTTAGCCGTAACCACGTTACCGGCAACATCGGCAACCGTTGGGGCAGGCTGACCGTCAGCACCGGCAGCGGTACCCAGAACCGTGGCGCGGTTAAGGATTGCCTGGCGTGCAGCAGCAGCTTGTTTACCCATACCCAGAGCTGGCAGCTGACCTGTTTTCAGGAACATATTAGCAGCCATATCGACGGTTTCAGGAGTAAGCGTGCCACCAGCCATCTCTTGAGCCAAACGCTCACGAGCCAATGCAAGATTACCACCGGAGATATTGACTTGCTGCTGCTGAAGCCCTTCGGAAACCTTATTGTGCCGACCGGTTTCCATGTTTCTCATTACATCTTCGGCTTTAGTGGCACCCATTAAAAAGTGTTCTTTACGCTGTTCAGGATTTAGATTGGCAACACTGGCAAAACGCTGCTGAGCTTCTTGAGGCGTGATCCAGCCTTTAAGAACCTGATCCTGCAAATGAGCCTGAATGTTTTGATCTGAGGGATTAAAAGCCATATCCTTAGCCATTTCCCGAACGACTGGGAGGCGCTCGGAAAGAGCTTTCATCTTAGACTGTTCAGTCTCAGCCAGACCTTTACCAAGTGCAACACCAGTCTTAGGTGCCACCTTCATCATGTTGCTGATGAGCTTAGTTGCATCACCACCTGCGGCTTCAGCAGCAGCGCGTTCAGCAAGTGCGTTCTCAATACTCATCTTGGCAGCTTGATTCTCAAGGTTTTGAGAAACCAGTGCATTAACAGCACCGTAACCCTCAAGGGCACGATTCTTGTTGACTAGAGAGTTATCGAGTAATCCGAAGTTGGGTCCGGCCATGATGATTTCCTTTAAGCCCGTGTTGGGAACTTACTCATGTAAGTATTAAAGTTCGCCTGATTTTGTGCATTGGTCTGGTAGTTACCATACGCACCAGCCATACCACCAATCGCATTACCGATGGCACCGTACTGGCTTGCACGAGCATTACCCTGAGCCAGCAGTGAGTTAGCAACAGCGGTACCAGTATTCTGATACGTCTGACCAGCCATGCTGCCGAACTGACCAGCCTGAGTAGCCAGATTACCAGCAGTCGTCTGACCTGTACCGGCAAGACTGGCGAGTCGGTTGTATCCAGCAGCTTCACGGGCTACATTGGCATTGTAGATGTCCAGAGCACGACTGTAGGCGTTCCCGTACTCCTGCGATGCCAAGTCCTGACCGTACTGCTGAGCAGCCTTCAGCGCACCACCAGACAACAGATTACCGCTGGCAGATGCTGTACGATCGAGTGCTTTAAGCCCCTCACTTAGTCGGAACGCATAGCCTGGATCTTGAGTAAGATCAACTTTACCCGTGAACGCTTCAGGCATTGCATTGACGCCTGCTTCCAGCTTAGGAAGGGCACGGACACCGACGTCATACCAAGGTTTTTGAAGCTCAATTTGTTTGTCAAACATCTCTCGCTGAAGCGCGATAGACTTATCGTTCATCTCTCGTTGAGCATTAGCTGCCTGCCCAGCGGCATCGGCCTGCTCTTGAGCGCCCATGTAAGCGGTTACACCGCCGACTACTGCTGCCGCACCTGCGGCCCATGCTGCTGGCATCTTAATCTCCTTTGCCGATTAACACCTTGTCGATGTTATCAACATCAGTTTCATCTGTTGCATGAATACAAAACCACGTTGTATCTTCTAATGCAATGATAGCGTGATTTATACCTTTTTTGATCTCTAAACAAGCCGGAGCATCAAAAATTTCTTCCGAATCATCGGTTTTAACCAGAACTTTACCTTTGGCGAGGATACTGAGATGGCTAAACTCGTGCTGATGTTGACCAACGGCGTATCCCTTCGGGATCACCATTTGTTTGGCATATAGGCCATCTGAGAAGTTATGCACGATCCCGAGGTCAACCTCAAAGGTGCCATTTAGCTCTTTGTGCAGTTCGCTGACGGTTTTCATTTTGCCCCCGGCACCACATCGGAACGAATCGTCACAATAAGCATGATCGTATCCTGATTCGAGTGGTTCTCGTAGTTGTGGGGCACGCTATTGTCGAACCAATAGGCTTCGCCTGGCACTGGGTAGATCGTACCGTCTGGGAAGTTAAACACGCTGCCTGGAGCAGCCTGCACAGGGATGAAATACTTCTCGTAGTAACCACCAGTCCAACCACCGTCGGTATGCGTATGCACTCGTTTACCAGGCTCTAGCTTAACCAGCAGTACGGTACCGAGTTCCTCACCCTCGACCATCGACATGAGGGTGAAGATGATATTGCGGAGCTGTGGGAGTTGATAATAGGCCGGATACCAGACTGGTCGGTGAGGCCCGTTAGCGGGGTGTTCCGAATTCAGAATCTGATCACCACAAGCATCTACATTCTTACGGTCATTGTAGCGGACCCAGATGTCCTCGCTCTCATGGTGTGGACCCTTAGGGTCACAGCGGTCTTTGTATTTGCCGAATAAACCAGGCATACGGCGCAACGCAACTTGCAGATCCAGCATATTGAACCCGTCTGCAATTTTGTTGAAATACTTTGACATTTATCTCTCCGATGTATTCAATAAGAAACTACATCGTACCACATTAACTGATCTGCCGTCCATTGGATCGGATAGTGATGCTATTGGCAGCACTGGCGATGGTGGAGATGAAACTGGCTTGGGTTAGTGCCTGACCAGTGATCTCGGGGAACGTGTACACCTCGCCAGCGGCTAAGGATTTGGTCTTGGTAATCAGGTTCTGATTCCCTACCGTATCCGATGCCGAGACTAAGTTGATGCTCAGTGTGGCAGTCGATCCGCTGAAATTGGTAGCGGTGAACTTGTCAATGATCGTCGTGATCCCCGCAGGTACCGTGTACTGCGTGGTCTGAGTATCCTCGGCAATCTTAGCAGGGATCAGGACGATAACGGTGACAGCCATGATTATTCGTACAGAATGTTGATTGAACCAGCATCAAAGGTGTCTGTGCCGTTTACTGTGGTAATACGAACACGATCCAGAACTCCCGAAAGTGAGACACTTCCAGAACTAATAGACATATAGCTTGAATTATCACTATTCAAACCACTAGAGCAGTAAGTGTTCGATGAACTATTTTGTAAGACAATAGTCGATGCACCGTACCAGCTCTGACCCGATGATGTTGCGATAATACGGAAACCTGTTGAGTTAGCACCACCCGCAGTGCCTACACCTGTGTAGACAGAATATGAGTTGTAACCGGAAGATGTAATACTTCCCGAGCCAATTCTAATAAGAATATCCGAACCACCGTTTGTAGAAACCCCGCTAAACATCACAGTAATCCGCTTAGTTCCAGCAGGAATACCAGTAAAGTCAATAGATGTGCCAGAAGTCGATGCAACAGCAGTACCGGAGTTAGGAACCCCAGTAGTGGTTAAGTTGCTACCATCAAGAACGATAGACATGGTTACACCTTAACGATTGGCTGGCAGCTAAGACCACGAAGCTCATCAGTCGATTCAGCATCGTCAGCCAGCATCGTGATGTCACGCAGGCGTTGCTTCTCAGCTACGATGTCAGCAGTATCAGCACCAGTCTCCAGAGCACGTTGGAAAGCTACGTCTAAAGCAGCCAGCAAAGGGGTGCGTTCAGCACGCAGACGCTCTTTGGTCAATCCTCTAGCCTTGTCTAGATTAACCAGTACAACACCATCAATCAGTTCCCAAGCATTAAAGAAGTCATTGTCAGCTTCCGGTAGGTCTGCTGTGTCAACGATGATTGAACCTTTAGGGGTGTCTTTAACCTTAACAGCGTTGATGTCCAGTTCGCCGGTAGGAACGCAAACCGAAACACCGCCATTGTCGTTAGTGAAGATGATAACTTGTGCCATGATTTGATTCCTTGTTAGTTGCCGAACACTGCCACGTTGACGTTAGAAGAATCCAATAAATTATTGGAATCATGTGCGCCAACTTGTATAGAAACAGAAGATGTTGATGGCGTTGAACCATTTCTTAATTGCGGCGTACCTTGTGAGTTGTTTGTCGATACCAAAGCAATTCCTGTTAAAACAGTCGAATAATTAGCGTCAGAAAGAGCGGCCGCAAAATTCACAGTATATAAACCTGTACCGCCTTTAGTTACGGAACCCACATTGTAAGATGAGCGAATTGTTCCTGGACTTGTTGTGCCATTAAAATTAACCCAAGCCAGCGCATTAGTGGTTACACCGTTACTCTGTACCTTGAGTACACCAGAGCCATCGGCAGTCTGGACTAAACCGTTTGTAGGAGAAGCATTGATTGTCGTAGTCATTTATATGCTCCTATTAGCGGAAAATAGTTGCCATAGTATTCGTTTCATCAGTTGCACTACCCGATGAAGGAACAGTAACAATAAAAGTAAATGCTGACGCAGAAATTGCATTTACCATAAACGCTCGTCCCTGCGTGGTTCCAGATGAATAAGCAGAAAAAGACGCTGCAAAGTACGAATCAGCCATTGCATTTGTAAACGTAACTGTATAATTGCCGGTACTATTGCGTGTAACGCTGCTGACATTGAAAGAAGTATTAATACTTCCAGATGTGCCAACAAAATTAACCCATGCTCTGCACAGTTTACCTACTTGCGTACCGCCGCCGTCATTAAACTGTACCGGAGTTCCTACAGTTGATGACTGAATTGTATCTACTAATGCTGAACCGTAAGCCATGTTGATTCCTTACAGAATAACCCAGCGAGAACCGCTAGGAATGGTGACAACAGCACCGGAATTGATTGTAATCGGACCAGTTGACATCGCGCTGCTACCAGTCGTAATCGTGTAGCTAGTGGTCACAGTCTGTCCATTTTCATAGAAAACAGAGTCATTGCCGCCACCACTTGCACCACCTACCGAACTCCAAGCGGAACCAGTATAGCCTTCAAAACGGGCCAGTGACGAGTTGTGACGAAAGAAGCCAGCAGCCGCATAAACAGGGCGCTCAGCAGTCGTACCAGAAGGCAACCGAGCTGCGCCTGTCAGCGATGTCTGATCAGTAAACTGAAGCCATTGGTGAACCAGATAACTGCCCAGCACTGTAGCATCACTACCAGGATCGGAACCCATCACATACGTGAATGAGGTTGAACCAGTTACAGTAATCTTGTACGAGCTGTTGTAGTTTGATGGGGTTACGCCGGATACAGTGATATAGTCATCGGTAGCAAGACCATGAGCCACACTGGTTGTAAGCGTGGCCGTTGTACCCGAATGGGTCAGTGTCAGAACCGGAGCACCAGCTACAGACTCATTACCCTCATACTTATTCACTGTCTCGTTGTAACGAATCATGCCATCAGCTGGCTCATCAGGACGATCCGCTGTCAGACCGGACGGGATCTCCATTTGACCTGTGCCGTCAAACGTCACATCACCAGTGGCTCTTAGTGTAGTGAAAGTAGCTGGACCTGGAGTAATGTTGCCAATGGTCACACCATTGATCGTACCGCCAGTAATGATCACATTGGCAAAGTTGATACCCAGATCAATGTTGTCAACGGTCCAGATAGTCGTATCGTCAGGATCTTTCAGTACGAACTTATAGGCCAGTCCTGGAAGCAACCAGATATTTGCTTCACCACGGGAGTCCATGATGACAGGGTTTGTGTTGGCTGTAATACCACCGGAATCGACATAAGTAGCCAGCGGAGTCGATGTGCCAGCTGCATAAGTGTAAAGTTTACCCCCAACCAGAGGCGCACCACTGGCAGTGAAAAACTGCTGCTTTGCTGAAGGTGATAAGGCTGTTGCCATGAGTTACCTCGACCTAGAGAGGGTATTTCTAATAGTGTAGCAGAATCTGGACATTACACAATAACCCAACGGCTTCCCGCAGGAACTGTGACGGTTACGCCAGAGTTTACAGTAATTGGACCAGCGGATACAGCACTATTTCCAGAAGTAATCGAGTAATTTGCACTGATGACCTTGGCATTTTCCCACATTCCCAAGGCGGTAATGTTGGAACTACCACCAGACCCGTTCGATGCTGCTGTAATGCGCCCCTGAGCGTCAACAGTGAGATTAGTGTTTGTGTATGAACCAGGGGTTACAGCTGTATTAGCCAGCGATAATGCTGGAGTAGTTCCACCAGAGCTAACAATCGGACTGGTGCCGGTTACAGATGTAACATAGGTACCAGCAGGCTGCTTGCTGTTAAAAGTATTCCAATCAGTGCTGCTCAGATAGCCATCTGTCAAGGTGGTCGCTTGACTAATGCTGATCGCAGGTGTATTGCCACCACTGGACGCGATTGGTGCGGTGCCAGTAACAGCCGTAACCGTACCACCGGTAGATGGGGACGTATTGGTAACAGTAAATGTCGGATAAGTGCCAGTTACGGAAATACCAGTACCGCTATTCAATGTGACAGTCTGATCCGGTGCGGTATTGGTCACACTAACCGAACCAGCACCGTTGGTTACGCTAATACCTGTACCAGCGGAAAGGGCAGCATTGACCCATTTCCCAGCAGTTTGATTTCGGATGAGCAGGTTTCCATCAGCAGGTGTGGTTACTTGAACATCACCTTCGTACTGACCCAATGCCCCGCCAAACGAAGGTCGAATGAACAATGACCCAACAGACGGACTGGAGTAGACACAAGCACAGACCTGAACTTTGGCGTTTGGTGCAGACGGAACAGTTGTTGTCAGACCACCCGCAACAGTAGGGTCGTAATAGAGAATATCGCCTGCGGTGAACGCGGATGTGTTGATTTGACGGACCAATCCAAAAGATGTGACGTATCCCCACCCATTCAGTGCGATGTTTTGAGTAGCCACGCCCATGACATAGGATGCTGTAGCAGCCGTCAAACCGAGCGCTGGAGCACCAGTCAAAGCACCAGATGCACCCACAGTGCCGGTAAACATGACCACTTGACCCTCAGTGATGGCCGAGGATGCTTTAATTCGATAATACTGTTCTTGCCCAATCTGCTGAACAGCGGCACCGCCATCCATGATCAGAGATAGGGTTTTATTCCCATCAGCCGAGTCCCAATACAGCGTACCGTCTGCGGTAGGCAGACTACTTGGTGTTAGATCAAAACTGATGGCATTGGTGTTAGCCAGATTACCACTGACATCCTCTGTAACTGTACCGTTTTGGATCAGTTTACCGGTAATCCCGTCGAATCGGACAAGTGCATTATTTGTCGCTGACGATGGGCCAACAACATCACCTGTACCACCGCCACCACCGCCAGATGATACTGACTCTTGGATGGGAGGGCCAACTTGTAGGTCATCCAAGGTAATTGCGTTACCACCAGACCCCACAAGGGTGAACATATTCAGAAGAAAGCGATACCACTCATTCGCAATTAAGCCTGTGGTGGGGTCTACAAACGGCACCCGTGGTGCTGGAATGTTTGTGGAATTAAGCACTTGTGCCACTCAGAATCAGTTCTGCGCCAACAATGACCATTTTGACAGGATCAGTGCCGGAAATCTCATATACTCGATCACGCAGTTTGCCGGTCATACCCAGTCTGCGCCAGATGGCACGTCTGAAATACTGACCTACTTTACCGACTGACACCCAATGCTCATTGGACCAAGTGTGACCACCATCGTCCGACCAGCGAAGCATGACCTGCGGATCTGAGCCTTGACCGTCATCCAGACCTACACCAGATTCAACATCCAGCTGGAGCGAGTGTTGAGCGGTACGGGTAAGATTGTTCTCGTTTGGTGGTAGAGCACGCCATGAGCGAACCCACTTCTGAATCGCACCATCGTCAGTGTAAACGTCCAGATCGAACGCATAGATGTCACCGTTCAGGTAATCACCTACGATTGTCTCATTGTTAAAGTTAGTCTGGCAGTTAGAACGGTGGCGAGTGAAGTAACCATTCTCGAATCCTGCACGCTCATGCCATGCTTGAGTTGATACGTCAAACACCCATGTCTTGTCGACTGATGGGAAAATCAGTACATAGAACGCATGACCTTCTTGTTGATATGTGTAAGCAATCGCATTAGACACATCACCGTATTGCTGAATTGCATACTCAACGGCATGGGTGGACACACGTTGAGCCTGATAACCATTGGCGCGATAAACAATACCGTAACCGCGAGGGTCGTTACCGAGCCAAAACAGTGTGTTGTCCTGCTTAGCCACGGTAAAGGGAGCCAAGCAGCCAGTTTCATTAAACGCACCCTGAATCCGCTGAAGCGGGAAAGGCGATGTACCAGCGTTATACCAGACCTCAATCGTATCTGTACCAAACGCCCACAACTCTCGATGGTCGGCGTTTACAGCTTGCAGAAGGTCAGGGGAGCCTTCAGCACTGACGAAATCAAGCGGGTCAACCAGCGTACCATCTAGGAGCGATGTAATCCACATACGCTGACTATTCGGCTCGTTGAACACGAAATAGCCGTCTAGGAAGGTGACGGTCACAGCACCTGGAAAATCAGGGTCGGTAATCTTAGTAAATGTATTTGCCTGTTCATCGTAAATAAATCCGTCAGGATTACAGGCAAAGAAAAGCTGATACCCATTGTCGGCAATAGACACGGGACCTGTACCGGTCACATTACCTAATTTTGTGGCGTAATAGCTTTTGTCGATCTTGAACACTTCCTGACCAGATACGACATAAGCATCATCACCATTGGTCTGATGTGACCAAAGGGCACGAATTGGACCGTCACCAATGGTTGCCAGTTTACGCAAACCAGGCGCTCGATTCAGGAATCCACCACTAAAGCCTTCACTCGTTGCTTCAGGGAAAAGATTTATCATCACGTTATCCGCAGCATTAACACTGCGGGCAACGTAAGACTGACCGAGGATCGGGGTCTTGATGCTAGGCATCAGTAGTTACCGATATAGACGTTGAACCGATTGCGACGAGCTACAATCGGATACGGCATTGCCATCACATCGTCTGGGTTATTGATGCGTTTTAGATCACGCTTACTGGTCATGGCGATACGTTGTACCGTCTGAGGAGGCTCTACACCAAATTCATTGGCAATTTCACAAGCCAGATTGTACTTAAACGCACGCAGATAGCCTGGCGGGAACGCCAACTCGGTAGCCAGCGATGCTGGTTTTGTCAGTTCCTCAACAGAGATAAAGTGAAACTCAAGAGTCGAATTAGGTACAGGGTAGACGGAAATCTCGATGTCAGGGTATGTCATGTTGACAAACATAACCTGAGGGAATGTGGAAGTTACTGTTTTGACAGCAATCGCATCGTACATCTTCTGATTAATCATTTGAATGACGTAAGACACATTGTTGTACACAAAATATGTGGCGTCATCCACAAGAACAGGGCGATTGCCGACTAGATCACCAGTCGGACCAAGCGTCATTGTCCTAGTACCAGCAGGCCAGATTTTTACTTGATCTTGCGTCGAGAATACAGAAAGACGTTCTGTGTTCCAGCTGTCGATCATCTGGTTTAGAGCGTTTAACGCATCATTTGCTGTGTCAGCAGATGGGGTCTCACCTTCCGCAAGTTGTCCGATTAACCGTAATGCGGCAACAATCTGATCGTATGCGGTGGTGGCCATGTTAAACCTCTACTGTTTTGCGCTGACGTCCTTTTTTAGGAGGAGGAGTCAACTCGTTTACCGGTTCTTGCAGAAACGACGGGAGTTCAATGTCTGATTGATCAGGAGTATAACGCACCCAACCATTTTGTTCATCATATTCTGCCTCAAGTTCCATTGTAGCAACTTTGGCACCATGAATGGGGTGTTTTAGATAGATAACAGCCATATTTTTCTCTAAGAAGTGCCCCGCCGAAGCGGGGCTACTTATTTAGGCAACAACAGCGAATTGCCACTTAGTACCATCGGAGATGAACATTTTGCCCAGACCGGTAGCGTTGGTGGTTACACCAATCGAACCAGCAGGAGCAGTAGTGGTTGTCGAGTTAGCCGTAACAGCCGTATCCAGGAAGTACAGACCAGCACCAGTCGAAGCGGTGAGGATTGAACCACCCAGCAGTTTAGCTGCGGAAGTATTACCATCGGTAAACTGGTAAGGACCAGCGCCATTTGCAAGAGCCATGATGTTTCCTTTCGTTAATTAATTCAGAAAAGGGGGCCGAAGCCCCCAGTTCAGATTAGCCCCACATACGGACAGCCATTTGTGGACGGATCGTGCTGTAGCCGTACAGAACGTCAATACGGCAAGGCATACGGTCGTTGTTGATGTCGTACTGACGTACAACACGCAGCGAGATGCCGTTGTGAACAGCACGCGAGGCCATGTCAACACCCTGCGGTAGCAGAAGGTCGGCAGTAGCAAACGTGATGGCGTCTTTGTGATAGACCAGGTTCTGAGCATACTGAGTCGATGCCGTACCAATGAACACAACAGCTTTACCGGTAGCAGGCAGCGTATTAACGGTAGCCAGAGCGTTGGAAGCCGAGTAGATCGGAGCAACAGTGATGCTACCAGCACCAGAGCCGTTCAGAGTTACATCAGCCAGAGCAACGAACTGGAACAGCGAACCAGTCGATTCACGGGTCTGTGGGTTGACAGCGTAGCAGTCAGCAACGGTGAACACGTCACCTGCTTTAACTGTACCGGAAGCACCTGCACCAGTGATGGCGATGGTGGTTGCACCTTCGGTCGTAACAGCAGCCGAAGTCGTGCCGCCAGTGGCAGTACGCGAACCGGTGGTGAACTGCTTGATCGACTGGCTCATGTTGATTTCATCAAAGCCCAGAACGCCCGTACCCATCATACCGTTCTTGAATTGCTTCGAGATCGTATCAGTTGGGTTAAACAGGCCCTTCATGCCTTCAACCAGACCGGCGTTGGCAGCAGGGTTTACGGTGGCGTAACGTGGCGACATCACAGCTGCGTTTTCGTTCAGCTTCTGCTGAGCTTGCAGCAGAACCAGCGACGTAGCAGGCGTAGTACCAGGAGTACCAACCGAGTTGCCGATGGTCTGATATGCGTTAGCAACATCAGCGTCAATCGAAGCAGCCAGCTGGCTGATACGAGGTTTCAGAACACGTTCTGCGAAGTCGTCCAATTGCATGGTCAGTTCGGCAGACGTGAAGTTCACACCGATGTGCTTCTGCGAAGCAACAGTCAGGGTTGTGTACTGCTCGTTGTCGCTTTGAACTTGCAGAGCGGCACCGTCAGTTACCAAAGCGCGGTCAGGCAGACGGATACGCAGGGTCGAACCAATCTTAGCACCTTCAACAGCAAAGCTGTCGTCGTACTGACGGTTCACGTTACGGGTGAGCACCAGGTTGTTCTCGAGGATTTCGAGAGACTTACGGGTGATCATGTCAATGGTCAATAAACTATTCGACATGGTTACTTCCTTTCAAATGAAATTAGCGGTTTCTCTGCGCTTCGTACTTCTTGATCTGACGTTGCCGTTCATTCTCAATCCACTCAGACGTGCTCATGGTTTTAACAGAGCGTGGGTCAGTCGTGTCATAAGAAGGTGTACCAGCGGTACGGGCAGTTACAGGAGCAATAGGTGCAGGAGCACTAGAGGTTTTCTTTGTGACCGGTTCAGCTACCAGTTTGGCTTCGATCCGACCGATTTCCTTGGCTTGCAGAAAAGGTTGCAGTTTGGAAATGCGTTCTGCTTCTTTAGGGTTAGCACCGAGGTAGTAAGCTACGTCAGGACCAATTTCAGAAGCCTGAATTGTCTCTGCCATGACGTTTGTGATTCGCAACTGCGGGTTATATGCGACTTGTTCAAAGTCATCATACTTATTCCGAGCTTCTTCTTCACGGTCATGGTAAGCCTCAATAAGCTCAGCTTGTTGACGCTCTGTTTCCCGTTTGGCAATCAGTTCTTGAGCTTTACGTTCAGCCAGTGCTTCCGCATAGGCTTCAGTTGACTCGAATTGATCAGCAGACGGCAATTCAGACGGAGTGGTTCGCTGTGCTTCAGCAGCACGTTGAGCCTGCTCACGTTCCCATTTGCGTTGCTCTCTGGCAAGTCGCTTGCCGATTGCAGCGTCCAGTTCTTCCTGTGTGAATGTTTTCGCAGCAGGTTGTTCTTCTGGTTGCTGTGGTTCAGCAGTTACTTCCGGCAAAGAAACTTCGGGTTCAGGTGCAGCCGTTACAGCCTGTTCCGGCACGGGGATTTCACCCGCTAGTTCATTTTCACTCATTTTGAATCCTCAGATTCCCTGGTGTACCGCACCAGTACGGTTACTTTCTAAATACATTGTAGCAACAATAAATTACTTTTTCCAGCGAATTGCGACATATGACGGTTGGGCATTACCACCTCGATTGTCCTTTGTGCCAGCACCACCCTCGCCACAGAAAGTGGCATTTGGGAAGTTCTGCTCACCAGAGACCGCCGTGCCGCCCACTTCCGCGCTACCCGGCAGAAGCCATGTGAACATATTCAGCTTGTCCCAACCGGCGGGAACCTTCTGCTTTGGATAGCCCTCGGCGTTGTTCTTGTCGGTCGCAGACTTGCCAGCGATTGCCGTAAGAACCAGAGAGCCTTCCTTGACTGTCGTGTTTGCAGGGTTGCCGGTTGACGTTGTTCCGCCAGAAGGCACAGTCACGAAGATGGATCCGGCAGCTGCGGGGGGAAGTGTGGTAATAACTAATTGACCACCCCCACCATCACCACCCTTACCGAATGTGACAGTCTGACCTTTACCAGCACCACCAGCACCAACCATCAGCACTTCGAATGTTGTATAGACACCAGCATCGGTGCGTAGAGCTTCATAACCAGTTGTAGCATTGGAGTAGAAAATACAGTATTTGTAAGTACCATCATCCCAAGCCGTACCACCAATCATCGGGTCTTTGACTGCAGGATTGTAAGTCACAGAAACCGGATTAGATGAATTACCCCAACCAACACTATTGTGACCGGTAACAGTAATTTCCCAAATGCTACCAAGATTAACCTTATCGGTTTTTACGTTTGTAACGCCACCATCGGCCGTAAGCTGAAAATCCGTACCTTTATCGTTAATGCACTTGAACGATATTCTCCACTGATCAACAGTTGAACCGCTTTGACGGCTACCATTGACACTCGTACCCTTGACCCATGCCACGCTAATGATCCCGGCGTCGTCACAGCTTGCACTGGTGATCGTCGGTTTGAACGGTGCAATAGGTTTTTCAGGTGATACTTCGGTAGCAGCTGAAAGGTCTCCAGGTACAAGACCAGGATTACACACAGCACAGATGCGGACAGACCAGGTAATATCGTTAGGTAGTGCAAACGGTGTACCACTGACGCAGTATCCTTCAACTTCTGGTGAGTCTGGGTTGTTCTTGTTTTCAGCGATAAACGAGTAGTGAGCTACAGTAAACTTTGGATCTGGTGTTACCGGATCAAAAATTGCAGTTGCCACACCATCACCAGCGGTAATGCTCTTAACGACAGGCGCAGGAATCTGCGTTGCCGTAGTAGCCTGCATTACGTTGGACTTTGGACCTTCCTTGCCTTGGATTGATGTTGCCGTTACCCAGCAGTCGTAGGTCTTGCCAACGGTTAGCCCTGGCACCAGCAAATCTTGATCTGGGTCATACACCTCACGTTTGAACGTATTTGTACCATCAGAGGCATAACCTGTATAAAACATAGGCTCAATGCCACCACCAGGACGACTATCGGTGTATGTGTAGGCCAGAACTACAGACGTAGCGGCAGGAAACACAGCGTCGAGTGTAGGGGCCACAGGAATACTGTGATCTGGCATAGTGACGGTCTTTGTTGCGCCGCTATTAGAACCTTGACCTGCCGCGTTTGTTGCGTAGCAGCCCACAGTAACACCAGCACCAGGATCAAGACCTTCGACTGTACCTGTGCCGACATTACCGTTCCAAGTGAATACAACCTGTTCGGTGAACGCTTTTGACGGGTTAGTCTGAACCACAGGCACCGAATACGTCATCGGGTCAGTACCGGTAGGTTTAGTAATGGTAATGCTGATCGAGGTGTCGCTAATAGGCGCAGCCGCAGTCACATCTACTTTACCAGGTGCAACAGGTACCGGAATGTTGATTGGGTAAGCCGTTGCGCCGTTGATTGAGCTGTTACCAGATGCGTTCCAAGCAATCACCCAAGCATTGATTCCAGCGCCGCAAAACGCAGCCGGAACGTCTGTCAGCGTTCCCGTGTAAACACCAGCAGATTCGGTAGCGGTGACGTCAAAAACTCGGTTTCCGGTTGAGTTGTCGAGTCGAATCTGCCAACGAGTGATTGGCGCGTTACCGTTGTTTGGATTGTTCTTCCAAGTCAACTTTAACGAGTTCAACGATGGATAGGACGCAGCAGTGATGGTTGCGGCGTCAGGATAGGTGGTCAAATTAACAGTGTTCGATGCGTCACTATAGATGCCCTTGTCGCTAACAGCGTAGGCATTAAACGCAAAGATTTGACTGGGTTTACCAAGGTCGTAATTAAACGACAGTGATGTCGTGCCAGATACAGTCAGATCAGCAGACTTACCAAGGGAGTCTTTACCGACATATTTCGCAATAGAACCCACAGAGATCGTTGACGGACTCATTTGGAATCGCGCAATATCTCCAGTCCCCCATCCGACCGATACTAGATTAGCAGGAGCTGTCGGCTTAATTACAGGCTTTCTATCAGCATTGTTTTTGTCAGAAAGACTGACATCAATGCCGATGGCAATGCCATTAACTAAACCGGCACCCCAGCTCATCGGATATTGATCGGTTTAGCGTAAACCGTCCCCGCTGCTGAAATCTGAAGGGCACTTACAGTCCACGGAGCACTATTACCTGTCTGCGGAGCGTAAAAAGGAATCGGTACATTATTAGGAATCGGTGTGCTGGCTGATGTTGCTGTACCGTTTACCGAAATGTAGGCATCTTCGGTACACCAGACCATGACGCCTTGTGCACCAGCAGGCCACGGACCAAGGGTTACAGCGGTAGCACCAGTAGTAGCAGACGCTGCTGGATAATTTGAATCGGCTAAAGGACGCAAGAGTTCCATGTTTGTTCCTTACGCTAAAAAGCGAAGTTTGTACAAAGTGCTTAAATACAGCTCGATAATACCATCAATCAGGTTCTGAAGTGGGGTATCCGTCTTTTCACAGACATCGTAGCGCCCTTTTTCAATCTCAGCAAGCTGATCTTTGAGAAATTCTACTACGTTACCCGTTTTATTGGCAGACATCAGCGAAATGGGGCCAATTAGACCATGACGGCCCTGATAAGCCTCAGCAAACCCGTCTGCTAACTCAATAATGTTCTCATAGAAGCCTTGGAGAGCCTTGTGTTTAGCGTAGCTACGGGTGTTCAGATGCACGGAATGGGTTACGTCCCGTGCCAGAAACAACATTCCGATAAAATCATTGCATTTCATTCGGCATCCCTTCCGGTGGTACTTCAGATCCCATCATTTCACGTTCTGGTGCGCCACCGATTAGATCACCAGTGTCCATTGCGGCAGCAATCGTGCCCATGACGATATCTTGGATCTGCTCGGGCGACATACCAGCCTGAACTGCGCTGATACGCTGAGTTTCTGCTTGATAAGCTTTGATTTCAGCTTCGTAGTCCAGACGGCGCTGCTCTTGAGCCTCAATTGACTTGGCGGTGTTCTGAAGCATCTGGTGCATTTGCTCCATTTCCTGACCCATTGCCTCAATCTGTTGCTGAGCCGCTTGCAGAGCAGGCGATTCATCAGCTTCGGAGGTAATCTTAGGATCAATGGTCTTGGCAAAACGCTTCGACATCTCTTGAGCACCAGGCCAATCCATGTTCTTGACGAACAGATCGCCTGCAACCTGCCAGAGCTGTGGATTACCTTGCAACAGCTGAGCCATAGCCTCCAGAGCTTCCTGACGCTTAGTGGCGTAACCAGGACCGGTGGTGACTACAACATCGTATTTACCCACGCCCGGATTGTAGATTTTCTCGATAACGATACCGTTCTGATCTTGAATCTTGCGAACTGGTTCTGGCTGGGTCGGGTCCATCTTGACCATGCTGGTTTCACCATCTTCACCAATGATGCGGGCGATGCGCTGCGTGTCGTAGATCTTAGGGATCAGATCAACCAGTTGACGGGTCACATGACGCACGGCACGGGCCAGATTATCGACGTAGTGATAGGTACCAACGTCTGCTTCGCGCTGACGGGCAAGGATTGCCTTACCAGAACGCTCATTAGACTGCTGACCCAGCGATGCGTTATACTGACCTGTGGCGCTCTTAATGTCATCAGCAGCGCCCATTTTGGCCTGAATAAGACCAGTTTGAGCCAGAGGTGGGGCAGCACGCTGTGGTAGCGGCAAAACAGCACCATTACCGTCTGTAACGTCTGGATTAACCTCCAGATACGGCCAGTTATTTGTATTCGCCGTTTTCCACTGTGTTTCATAGCCTTCAAACTGACCACCGTAGCCGATAAATGGGGCTTTAGGTGCCAGAGCCAGCATCTCAGCTTCCTGAGATACCCAGTAGTTGTACATACGCTGGGCGTCTTTGGCGTTACGGACCAAACCAGAGACGTATAGACGACCTTCGATCTCAAACTCGTTACCGACTACACGCACCACAGGAATCCACTTACCAGCCCACTCGCGCTCCTCAAGCACTTCGTAGCCGTTGGTTTTCATCCACATGACTTTACGCATTTCCGAATCGCGTGAGCGGATCGGACGACCATACAAAGCCTTCAGTTCTTTATCTTCAGGCGTGCCTTCAAACACAGACTCGCCGTTCGGATACAGGTTCAGCTTCTTTTTCTTACAGTCGATGTAGAAATACTCGGCAATCTTGACCGTGTATTCACCGATCCACTGACTAATCTGCTGATCACCCACACCCAGCGTCTGAAGCGTCGAGATTGGCGCCGCATTAGGGTACAGGTAGTGATATTCTTCTTTGGTGATGTCCTCAGTGATGAAGCACCACTTGGCATCGGCACCCGTAGGATCTTGGATCAGCGGGTCCATATAGACGCTGAAGCTGTTACGGATGCGAGCGATCTTAATGTCCTGCTCGAATGTCTCTTCGTCGCAGTATTCGGTCAGGATACGAATGTAACCCTCACCGTAAGACACTTGGTTCTCACAGGCAGTATCGTAGGCTACATCAGCATCCGAAATGTACTGGATATGGCGAACCACGCCGTTGAAAATCTCGGCGACTTCTACGTCAGCCTTGTCATCAGCAGGGATTACCTTACCTGATGGGCGGTTCTGACGTTGATCGTTAGTGACCTGATGGACGTGCTGTGGGAGCTTGTTAATGGTCAGCGTAGGGCGTGCGTTGAGCGTCTGCCCTTGAACCGCACCACGGGTCGCCAGCACGTCAGACGGCCATTGAAACTGGTTGTCTGGATCACCGGCGTAGAACTTGAGATCGTTCAGCTCATCTTCGCGGGAATCCGAGTATGCGGAAATGGCGACGTTAAGACGCTGCCGCATTGTGGACAGCATTTCCTCTTTAGGCTGATTACCGTCGGCTACTTTACCGACTGTGTTCATTTCACCGTTATACGCCATCGAACACTCCGATCACATCCCGCTCTCTCATAGCGAGGTATGTTTTACCTTCAAAAACGACCTTCTGGCCGCTGTGTTCACCGAATAATACACGATCCCCGACATTTATGCACATCTTGATCCAATCACCTTTATCAGTGCGATTACCTGGACCGGCTGCAACAATAACACCCTGAGCCAACGGCTTCTGATCGGTTGTGGGTACCACAATCAGACCCTCATGCTTCTCAATCTCTTGCTCAATGTACACGCAGTCGAATAACGGCTTAATCTTCATTTCTTTTTACCTTTTGGCTCAGCGGCCTTACGTTGTACAGAGTATGCAATCGCCACGGCTTGAGCGGGCTTCTTTCCGCTAGAAATCTCAGCCTTTACGTTCTTGCGGAACGCCTCTTTCGATGTTGACTTAACCAGCGGCATCTTAGCTCCCCATCCATGAATTAGAAACAGCACTGCGGTCATAATATGCACGCCGTGGCACCTTGTCAATACGCTGCTCACGATGCGCCACAGGATAGGCAAACGTCACTGCTAGGGCATCAGCCGCATCAGGAGAGGCTAACCCTCGCGCCTTCATCGACTTCTTACTCTCAAGGAACAGCGTACCTCTGGAGTCCGGCTGCACCTTAGGCGAGATCAGGTCTGCCTTCAACGTGCGCTCCTTCGGGATACTGGCTGTCTTGAGCCAGTCCTTCATCATGCCCCACATCTCGACCCGCTTGTTACCGTACATCAGTGGATTCTTCGACTTATTGCCGAAGTTCACACCACGGATCTTGTAACGCTGCTCTGCCAGGCGGTCAACCACCCCACCACCAACCCCACCCTCGTCGATCACGACCAGCGCAGGCTTGTACTCCTCGATCACGTCAATAACGTGCCCTACAACCGCCATAGTGTCGTCACCACGGTATCTGCGGATGTCAACGATGTCACGCCCTTGCCGGATCACGATCACCGTGGCATCGGCACCGAAACGTGCTGGGTCAACGCCCACGACGATAGGTGCGCTCAGGTCCTTGTACTTCTCCCGACCCATCGCATCGTCCACCAACCGTGCCGATATAAACTGCTCATCCCCTTCTGACGGGAACTCACCATACACCTCGACGTTGGCCTGGTACGAGTCCTCACCGTACTCGGCGATAATCTGCTCATACACCTGCTTGGCGGTACCTTCTACCGTTCTGGCATCAATCTGCCGCGTTATCCAGAAGTCCCGCTTGGCGTTGAAACACTCGTAAAAGAAGCCATTGTTCCGGCGCGGGTTACTAAACGCGAACCAGAACCTGTTGGGAGTGTTCTCCGTGAAAAACCCCTGAGACACGTCCCAGATCGGGTCAGGAATACCCGACGATTCATCGAATATGACCATAACCCCATCGTTGTTGTGCAGACCGGCGAACGCATCAGGGTTCTCCTCAGACCACAACCGACCCTCGATGGCCCAGTAACGCGTACCCTTCTTCAGATCACGCTCCACCAGCTCCGTTAACCACTTGGCAGGCATCACCCGAGTGGCGCTTACCTCGAACCAGTGCGAGTTCATCGTCATAGCCAGCCACTTAGTGATCTCAGCCCATGTGATAGACCTGAGCTGGCTCTCACTGTTGGCACTCACCACTACACTTGATCCTATCCTGGTGGAGATCATCCAGATCACCAACCACGACACCAGCGCCGACTTGCCAATACCCCGACCAGACGCCACCGCCATCCGCATGACCTCGTAGTCCACCCGACCGTCATTCTCCTTAATGTGCTTGGCGATGGTCTGTAGGATCTCCCGCTGCCACTTACGCGGCCCACTGAAGTCCGCTAGGGGCGTCCCAGGCTGTCGCCACGGGAACGTCCACAGCACGAACGCCAACGGGTCGTTCTTCAGCATCGGCGACCACAGGTTCGCCATCAGGATCTGCTCCTGATCAGCCGAATAGATCGTTGTCTGCGCCATCAGTTATCCTCCAACAGATCATGGTCGATAATGTTACCACTGATCAACCGTTGATTAGCCTGCTCAAGCGCTGCGGTAATCGAGATACTCTGGTTCACTTCTAAAGTCTTAACCTCACCAAACCGTTTCCTGTTCCACACCCTTAACAAGAACTGCCTTGCCTCAATACGCAGCTTACTGCGCTGGACGTCCTCCATCCCATCGACACCATCGGCAATCTCGAGAATGTCCGCAGCTACCATCTCACTTCCCGTAGCCTGCGCTTCGTAGTACCTCTCCCTGCGCTGCGGGTCTTTTAAGATCCATGCGAGTAATTGCGAGTAGTCAAACCCACGCTGGTCGTCCCGCAAACAATCCTTCAGGTTAATCCCCTGTGCCAACTTACGCAGCACCGTCTCGAAGAAATTAGCGAACTGCGTTTCCCGCAGCTCCAGTGCGAGTTGCTTATTGCTCTTACCCTGGTCCTGCTCAGGGAGCATCCACGAGGGTAAGCTGTTCGAGGTTGTATTCGAGTTAATAGTCATTGTCTGCATTGTATGCGCCACTGAATTGTGTGTGTCCCTTGTATCACATCTGGTTGGTGGATGCAAGTATTACAATGTGAAAAGGTTTATTTGAAAAATTTAGAAAAATTATTCACGGTACAACCCTGCCCAATTCCCATTTTGTCATGACCCTTGGGGGAGGGTCAATCTGTGAATCAAGATTTTCCCTGCATCACATTGTCACAGTTGGCACAGTTTGACTAAGATCAGCAACACAGTTGGCACAGTCTCACATTGTCTACTTGGCCATGACAATGTGACCATGTGACCATATGAGTAGGGTCATAAATGATTGATCAAGGGGGAATTCCACAATGTGAACAAGAGAAAGCCTGCACAATGTGAACAAGAGAAAACTGTGACAACTGTGTCTCCGCGGGCGACCCCCTTCTAAAACGATGTTTTTCTAGTTTTACCCATTTTCCCCTTACCCCGATTTCAGTCACAGTTGGTACACTTAACAACGCTAGAATCTGACAATGTGATACAATGATCCAGTCACACACAGAAAAACACACTCGAATTTATTTCACTTCGGATGCAAATAATTCTTTGACATTGTGAAATCCTGTGATACACTCTGTCTTGTTAGTGCAGCAATCGTTAATTCACAATGTAATCAACCTGGAGATGTAATCATGAAACGCAAACCAGCACCACTTCCACGCGAGCTGTCGGAACTCACCGCCGCAACATGGCTCGCACAAGGCACAATCCGTGTGAGTGATTACGGCCACGAGAACACTTATTACGTTGACCAGTTCGATCACGAGTTCTTCTGTAAAAACTATCCTGTTCAAAATCGAGGTGCAAAATGAACCCGCTCACAATCAAAGCTAGACTAAACGTATCCAAACAACGCCGTGAGGATCTGCTGATCTCAATCGGCTGTGGTGTAGTTCTCGCTGTTCTCGGTGTTGCCTTTTTCTTGTAATCGTTAAGGAGTTATCAAAATGAAAATGACCGTTACCAATTATGATTTTCGCCGTGAGTTCCTAGACACTCGCCCAAACAATTTCAGCCTGATGGGGCTGGATTGCCTGTTCGATTACTTTGAGGAGCTGGAAAGCGATCTAGGCGAACAGATCGAGCTAGATGTGATCGCCATCTGCTGTGATTACGCTGAGGATACTGCTGAGGCCATCGCTGAGAATTATTCGATCGATGTGAGCGAATGTGCCGATCAAGATGAAATCTACGAAACCGTGCGCGATTATTTGTCTGATGAGGGCGCTTTTGTGGGCGGTGAGTGGATGGATGAGTCTGGCAAGTATCTTATTGTTTACCGTCAATTCTAAGGGGATCTGATCATGTCATTCGTTAAAATTCAAAAGGGTGCTTTTGAGTGCTTGGTACTGCCGCACAATATCGACAAAGTAGAAGCTGCACTGGTGAAGCTGGAAAAGCCTGCAAAGCGTGACCCGTTCAAACGCACGCGATATGATAACGCCCGGGCTTTCCCTAATTATCAGCCAGGCATGAGCACGGGCGAATACGTCAGCCTCTACAATTCGGCCAATCACCGCCTAAGCCTGACGGATACCATTGATGCGAATCAATACGCGCACCCGGCCGCACAATATGATCCAAACGTGCCATTGTGCGTAGAGGATGCTAATCCTGACTATATCGCTGGCACCGATGATGCGCCGGTAAAGGCCAAACGCACCCGCAAAGCTGTAAAGGCTGCACCCGATAAGGCCGAAATTATGTGGATTCTGATTGACGCTGGACTTACTTACTATCAGGCCAATCCAGCAGCCGACAAACTTATCGCATTATTCGGGAGCGCGAAATGAACCGCATAGATGAACTTGCCTTGAGCCTCAGCCTGCTGTCCGATGATGACGTGGCACGCTTAGCTCTTACCTTATGGATGCGCTACCCACGCACCTGTAAGAATCTCACGGATGAGATCTTTTTCGCTGAAAACCTATTAACCCAGCCAACTGACCAAGGGGGTACAACATGATCGCAGCATTAGCCGCTCTATTCGCTTTCCTACTCTCAATTATTCTCAAGGTATAATCGGAGTCCACATGACACAAGAAAACAGCACCACGGCTCAGGAAATGAGCAAGGCGGGTTATCTTTTCAGCTATCAGGAACGCAATAACCTAACCGATGGTGAATTTTGCTCACTGTTAGGCGTTACAAAATCGGCCTTGTATAGCTGGCGAACCGCAGCACGCGTACCATCGGAAAGCGCATATAAATTCGTATTGGCGCTATCGGTGATGGAAACCCTAGCACCTGCCATACATGAGCATATAATCCGATAAGACGCAAAAAAAGGGGCCGCGTGGCCCCTTTTTCTTTTACTCGCTCCCGTATGCTCGGGGTTTGTCCTTTGAGGATAGGTGATAAATCTCGTCCAGCTGTCGCTGTCTGGCATCAATAACCTGCTGTCGGTATTCGGCGTGCTGATTGGCTAGAATCGGGTTAATAGCCCATTGAGCGCGGTGCGAGTTGCTCATATCGTCAATGCGTAAGACGTATCCGGCATCCTCTAACGGGATCATAGCGACCATTACGCGGTTGTCATGCTGATTCGGATGGATGCTGTCCAACTGTCGGCGTGCAGCGCGTTTAATATCCGAGCCGCTGACTGTCTGTTTATCGGCGTGCTGGATAATCCAGTCATGTACCCAACGCTCAAACGTAGATGTTCCCCCGATATCGCATAGCGCACTGCGTAAAGCGGGAATCACATAAGACTGGACAAAGCGTATAGCACGGCGCATGAGATCGCCGGACACTGTGACGCTGAACGGGGATTCGATGAGGTGGAAAACTAAGGCCAGACGACCCGTTAAGCCTTCTAGCTTACCGAAAGCCGTCATAAAGGCCTCATCCGATTGCAGTAAGCGCTCATCGTTCCGGCGTTCCTGATACCAGTCTTGAAACTCACGGAAAGCGCTATAAGCTTCCGGTGATAGTCGGTAAGTGGTAGCGGGTAAACTATAGACCACCCGTAAGCACTGCGACCAAGCGGCATCGTTACGCAGATAATCGGGGATAGGCTCAGGTTTACGAGTAAGCGACCCGTCTAGGATCACGGGAATAAAGCGTTGTAGCAGACCATCGGCAGATAATGCGCTGATAGATTCACGCAGGACGCGGGGCTGCACGTTGCCGTAGATACTGATAGCCAGGTTGGACGCGTGGATCGTACCAGACCCTACCCGATCCATATCATAGGATTTCGCCTCATAGGATACAGTCCAGGCAGAGCGATCTTCGCTGCTGGTCTTATCACATAGCTTACGCATCCACCCTGCCATCTCATCGAGGTGGCATAGGATACCACGAGGGCGATCAGCTGCTAATCGGACGAGCTTTTGACTGGTAACGTCTATAACGCGGAGTCGAAGCGGTACGGGTGGTGCGGGTAGCTCAGGTACGGCAGGAGCATCGCCACCGAGTAAGGCTTCGGGGCTTTCGTTGTACTGGATAAACGCTTTGTGAGCGCTGTTATACATCGCCTCTTTAGCCTCCCAGTCTAGGTGCGCTTTGCGATATAAGGGTTTATCCTCTTTTTCCAGCTCATCGAGTACGCTAAACATGGGCGTAGAGCCAGGCGTTTTCTTATCAGCCGGTTCACCGATTGTCATAAGCCATAGAACTGGTGGCACTTCGAACCCGTCTATAAGCTCAAGTCGGGATTGGGAGTCAGCGACCCCGCAGACAGCAGCAAGCCCCGCGAATAGCGGCACCATCGGGTCACATCCTACGCTGACCCCGATCTGTTCTGCGCGAGTAGTAAGGACAGAAGGAACGAGGGATAAGTCGGCTCTGGGTGGGGGTGGTGTGAGCCTTTGCAGCACCTGTACAGGTGTAGCTAACTGGACGTGGTTCTTAAACAGCTCGGTCACGTCTATCGCTGGGCGTGTCCACCCGTGACGCTTGGCGATATGGAATAACGATCCGAGTTTGACTGAGTTAGCCTTGTCGGTCTTAAAGCTCATCCATTGTGTAAGGATCTCACGCTCACCAGGATACTTAGCCTCACCGGTTTTGCTCCACTCATTCCATAGATACAACGCCTGATCCGTCTGCTGCGTCTGACCGCCTGCCCAGTGTAGTGCCATACCCACTGTGACCCACTCATCGCGGGAGCAGTCGGCAGGGATATGCTCAATGGCTGATTGGATTTCTTCCCATGACGCGTTAATCGCCTCACCGGATACCTTGATTGATCGTTCTTTGTCGAGGTCTAGCAGCTCATGCCAATGATCTAGCAGCGCATCAGGGATAGTCGGTAAACGTGACCAGTGACCCAGACCTGCCCAAGTGTAAGGCTTGCCGGTAGTTGGGTGAATACTCGGCGGCAGGACATCCTGCACAGTCAAGCCGGTGGCACTGGCACACCGCAGCTCATAGACTGTCTTACCTTCGGTAATGACCTTCTTGGTAATTGGTGCCATGCCAAACGGCATAGCGTAAAGCAGTTTCCCATGCCCTGCCCTACCGCTATCGACTACAACGGCATCGGGTGCGTTGTATAGCGCGTTAAGGTCGACACCCTTAATCGCCAGTGCAGCCGCGCACATATCCCAATCGTCAATATCGAAAGCCATTGTGCCGGAGTAGGCATGGGCAAGCCCGATGCCGTAGCCTACGGGCAAATCGGTTTGTGACTTAAGTGCGTTTTCTTTAAGCTGCCAACCCGGTGAGCGTGGGCCTTTGGTGTTCGGTGGAATTGGTACCAATGACCATCCGTGACGGATATACGACTCTACTGATGCTGGGTGCTGGATCGTTTGTGGTGCGGGTTGCGGAATCATCTTGTCCCCTGACAGATAAATTTTTGTTAGAAAGTGTTGACAAGGATAGCACAAGTAAACTATAGTGCAAGCACATCAACAAATTTATTTGAAAGCCATGACAACAAAACGCCAACTGGAGTCGTTCTTAACAGTGCGACTTGACCGCAAAACAGCCGAGGCTTTTCGCACTCGCGCTAAAGAATACGGTGGGACGTCTGAGGTTCTTCGAGAGATTGTACTCGCGTTCAACGATGGTCGTCTCACTGTTGCAGTAGATCCAACCCGTAAGACTATTTTCAACCTGTAAAGGAGTAATGCCATGTTAGAAACTAAAATCACAGAACTGACAACCGCTGTAATCGCTTTGACTGAACTGATCAAGTCCATCGAAGCTGGTAAGAGTAATGCAGAGCCCGTCGCCAGCAAACCCGCGCCAGCACCCGCTGCACCAGTAATCGTGACCGAGATCACACCAGCCGAAGCTAAGGCTGCTGTTGAAGCTCTGGCACCGGTAATGCCTGCTGCACCTACTTTTGAACCCCCCTGCCCTACCCCAGATTGTCCCATCACTGATGGCAAAAGCCTGATTGACTTCGTGATGTCGCGTTACAAGGAACTGGGTGCCGAGAAGGGATCGCAGATCCAAGGTGTACTTGGTGAGCTGGGCATCCAGAACGTGAACGAAGTAAAGCCTGAGCAGTATGCAGATTTCTATGCCAAGGTGATGGCACTGTGACTACCCACGCTCAACTGAGTCCGAGCAAGGCGCATCGCTGGACGGTGTGTCCTGGCTCTATCCGTGAGGAAGCCAAGTTCCCCGACACATCCGGTAAGGCTGCTGTGGATGGTACCCATTCGCACAGTCTGCTGGAGAAGTCCCTGATTGATGAGAAAGATCCGATGCAATATGTCGGGCTGGTCTTGTCCGATCATGAGGGTGAGTTCATGGTGGATCGGGAACGCGCTCAGCGTGTCGGTATTGCATACTCACACGTTCAGCATCGAGTTAAAGAGCTGGATGCGCTGATGATGGTTGCTGAGTCGCGTGTTGATCCTGCTGCGCTGTTAGGTCGTGATGACTGTAGCGGTACAGTGGACGTGCAGATTCACACAGCCACCCATGTAGACATCATCGACTACAAAGATGGCATGGGTCTGGTCGATGCCAAGGATAACCAGCAGCTTGAGCTGTATGCGCTGGGTGTACTGGCTGAGAATCCGCACATCCAGTCTGTTCGCATGACAATTATTCAACCTAAATTAGCATTGCGTGGGTTGAAAGCCATAACGTCCTATGATATGATGGCTGTCGATCTGTTAGCACGAGTTGATCAGTATAAAGCTGCCGCCGCTGCTACAGACAAGTCAGACGCACCGCTAGTACCTGGTGATAGTCAATGTAAATTTTGTAAGGCAAAGGGTAGCTGTTCAGCCCTAGCCAGTAACGTAATGGAGGCCATTGGTATGTTTAAGTCGATTGACATAGCGCAGCAAGCCGCTGACAAAAACCCCAACGAACTTTCTGACCAACAGATCCGCGAGATCGTGGAGTCGGCACCATTGGTGCGCCAGCTCCTCGAAGCTGTGGAAGCTGAGGCATTGCGCCGCTTTGAAGCTGGTGTCAGCATTAACGGACTCAAGGCTGTGTATGGTCGCGGTACCCGCAGCTGGGCACTCTCTGAAGATGAGATGGCCGACAAGTTGGTTAAGATGGGTATCCCCAAGTCGTCAATCTTTGAAACCAAACTGATTACCCCAGCCAAAGCTGAGAAGCTGACCTGGAGCAAGAAGGATGGTGAGAAGAAGCAATTATCCGATCGTCAACTGAAAACCCTTGAGACTGAATACATCAAGAAGTCACAAGGTAAATTGACAATCGTTCCCGAATCTGATCACCGCGCTGGTGTGGTGTTGGATGCTTCACCGATGTTCGGTGCAGTAAATAGTCCGGTGGATTCCCTGCCGGATTGGTTAAAGTAAATCACTTAGGAGTAATACAAAATGTCAGACATTATTTTTCTATCGAATGTTCGCCTCTCGTTCCCTCACATCGCTGAGCCACAGAAGCAGGTCAACGCCAGTACCGGTAAGGAACGTATCAGCTACAACTGTGAGCTGTTGATGCCTCAGGATCATCCAGGCTTCCAGCAGTTCATGGCTAAGTACGGTGAAATGGCACTGGCTAAATGGGCAGAGAACGCCCAGACAGTCATGAGCATGATCCAAGCTGACCGCAAGCTGCGATGCTACGGTATGGGGTCTGAGAAGATCAACAAGAAAACCTTTAAGCCTTATGATGGTTATGAAGGCAATGTATACATCACCGCTGGTCGTGACACACAGCCTCAGGTTATCCAGGCCGATGGTTCAGCCATTGACCCGAACAACTCGATGGCCTACCAGCAACTGACCCGTAAGCTCTACGGTGGTTGCCGCGTCAACGTAGCCGTTAAGCCTTGGATTCAGTCGAATCAGTACGGTAACGGGGTTCGCTGCGATCTAGTAGCCGTTCAGTTCGCTGGTGATGACACCCCATTCGGTGAAGGTGCTGTTGATGCGTCTAACCTGTTTGGTTCGGTAGCCGCAGCTCCTGCTGCTGCACCGGCACCTGCTGGTATGCCTCTGCCACCGTTTATGGCGGGTTAAGTTTTACGGGGCGGTTCTCCGACTAACGCAGTAACAACCTCATGAAAGGACGTTATCTGTTTTGGGCTGGTGAATCAACAGCCGCCCCACCCTTTTCTTAATGGGCTGGTTCACTTATTAACCTATAATTGAGGGAGAGAAGTGCAAGCGGGAATCTTGTATAGCCAGCCCGCCTTAACTGAGTAATGTAATGAGTGATTACATATATGACATCGAAACCTACCCTAACGTATTCACGTTAGCCGTAGAGCACGCAGATATGCCGCTGACATGGGTCTTTGAGATCAGCGACTGGTGCAACGATTCCAAAGAGATCATCGAGTTCCTGAGCTACGTCAAGGATACCGGTGGCCGCATGGTCGGGTTTAACAACCTCGGGTTTGATTACCCTGTACTGCACACCCTGATCCGCATGGGGTACAGCGATGCCAAGACTCTGTTCGACAAGGCTCAGGCCATCATCCAGTCACAAGATAATGAGAGTCGCTGGATACATCAGGTGTTCCCATCTGATCGGTTTGTTGAGCAGATCGACCTATTTAAGATTCACCACTTCGACAACAAGGCTCGGGCTACGGGTCTGAAGGTGTTGGAGTTCAACATGAGATCCAAAGACATACAGGATCTCCCATTCCCTGTGGGTAGCAGTCTTACCCGTGAGCAGGTGACAGAACTTAAACGATACAACCAGCATGACGTAGCCCAGACTAAGCTGTTCTACGGACACACGCTAGACATGATCCGGTTCCGCGAGGAGCTGACTGTTAAGTACAAGCGCGACTTCATGAATCACAACGACACTAAGATCGGTAAGGATTACTTTGTAATGAAGCTAGAGGAGGCAGGCGTAGCCTGTTACGATTACTCGAATAAGGGACGCACGCCACGCCAGACGCCACGCCCTGTACTGGCGCTGAAGGATGCCATCCTGCCGTGGATTCAGTTTGAGCAACCGGAGTTCACCCGTGTACTCAACTGGCTCAAGAATCAAACGATTACTGAAACAAAAGGGGTATTTAATGACCTGGTGGCTCGCGTTAATGGCTTCGATTTTGTCTTTGGCCTTGGTGGTATCCACGGATCAATCGAATCAGAAGTTGTTGAGTCGGATGAGCAATTTGTTATTGTTGATCTGGACGTTAGCTCTTACTACCCTAACCTTGCTATTTGCAATCGCTTTTACCCTAAGCATCTCGGGGTAGCGTTTTGCGACATCTATAAGAACCTGTACGAGCAGCGTAAGACCTACGCCAAAGGTTCAGCCGAGAACGCCATGCTCAAGCTGGCGCTCAATGGCGTCTATGGTGACAGTAATAATAAGTTCAGCGTGTTTTATGACCCGCTGTTCACCATGTCGATTACGCTTAATGGGCAGCTGCTGCTGTGCGTACTGGCTGAGAACCTGATCCGCATTAAAGACCTGAGCCTGATCCAGATCAATACGGATGGCGTGACTGTGCGCCTGCCGCGTACCGAGATGGCACATCTGCAAGAGGTTCGCCACTGGTGGGAGCGCCTGACCGGTCTGGAGCTGGAGGAGGCGATCTACAAGTCGATGATGATCCGTGACGTCAACAACTATCTG
>JACCDQ012188737.1_pt1 | contig 39031 bp, 40 predicted proteins | sample 7446031 | NCBI WGS metagenome assembly JACCDQ01 (sample SAMN15323442, study PRJNA562643) | freshwater metagenome | isolation source: river surface water | place: USA:Blue River Watershed | collected 2017-08-17 | reverse complement strand
TTCAACATCTGAACGGCTGACCTGCACTTTTGAAACGCCCCTTCGGGGGCGTTTTCTCAACCCAATCAGGAAATCAACATGTCCCAGTCTTTTGACGTGATCGTTATCGGTGGTGGCCCTGGCGGCTACATTGCAGCCATCCGCTCGGCGCAACTCGGTTTCAAAGTCGCCTGTGTCGACGAGTGGAAAAACGCTGCGGGCGGTCCAGCTCCGGGCGGCACCTGCACTAACGTGGGCTGCATCCCATCCAAGGCGCTGTTGCAATCGTCAGAGCACTTCGAGCACGCCAACCACCATTTTGCCGATCACGGCATCAGCACCGGCACCGTCAAAATGGACGTGGCCAAAATGGTCGCGCGCAAAGACACGGTGGTCAAACAAAACAACGACGGTATCCTGTACCTGTTCAAGAAGAACAAGGTCACCTTCTTCCATGGCCGGGGTTCTTTTGTGAAGGCCACAGATGGTGGCTACGAAATCAAGGTGGCGGGCGCCAAAGAAGACCTGATCACGGGCAAGCAGGTGATTGTGGCCACGGGTTCCAACGCGCGTGCTTTGCCGGGTGCCGCCTTCGACGAAGTGAACATTCTGAGCAACGATGGTGCATTGCGCCTGGGTGCTGTGCCCAAAAAGCTGGCCGTGATCGGTTCCGGCGTGATTGGGTTGGAAATGGGGTCGGTGTGGCGCCGTCTGGGCGCGGACGTGACCATTCTGGAAGGCTTGCCCACCTTCCTGGGGGCGGTGGACGAGCAAATTGCCAAAGAGGCCAAAAAGGCCTTTGACAAGCAGGGCTTGAAAGTCGAGCTTGGCGTCAAGATTGGCGATATCAAATCGGCCAAAAAGGGGGTCAGCATTGCTTACACGAATGCCAAGGGCGAGGCCCAGACCCTGGACGCGGACAAATTGATCGTGTCGATCGGACGGGTGCCCAACACCAACGGCTTGAACACCGAGGCGGTCGGCCTGCAATTGGACGAGCGCGGTGCCATTGTGGTGGACGGCGACTGCAAGACCAACCTGCCAGGTGTTTGGGCGGTGGGCGACGTGGTGCGTGGCCCGATGTTGGCCCACAAAGCCGAGGAGGAAGGCGTGGCCGTGGCCGAGCGCATTGCGGGCCAGCATGGGCATGTCAACTTCAACACCATTCCCTGGGTGATTTACACCAGTCCCGAGATTGCTTGGGTGGGCCGCACCGAACAGCAGCTCAAAGCCGATGGCGTGGCTTACAAGGCCGGTAGTTTTCCGTTCCTGGCCAACGGCCGCGCCCGCGCTTTGGGCGACACCACCGGGATGGTGAAGTTTTTGGCGGATGCCGCAACCGACGAGATTTTGGGCGTTCACATCGTGGGGCCCATGGCGTCTGAATTGATTTCGGAAGCCGTGGTGGCCATGGAATTCCGGGCCAGTGCCGAAGACATCGCCCGGATTTGCCATGCCCATCCCAGTTTGAGCGAGGCCACCAAAGAGGCCGCATTGGCGGTGGACAAGCGCACCCTGAACTTCTGAACCCATGAGCGAGACGTTCGGACCGGTTCGCCTGGCCTACGAAGCCGAACTCCAGGCCCGCGGTTACCAAAGCGACCCCGCCCAATTGCGGGCCGTGGACGCATTGGAGCGCTGTGCGGCCGAGTGGTCGCATTTCAAACAGCGGCGGTCCAACGCGCTCAAAAAGTTCATCAACCGTTTGCCCATCCCGCAAGGGGTGTACATGTACGGTGGGGTGGGGCGGGGCAAAAGCTTTCTGATGGACTGCTTTTACAACGCTGTGCCTTTGCGTCGAAAAACCCGGCTGCATTTCCACGAATTCATGCGTGAGGTGCACAGGGAATTGGCCGAGCTTCAAGGCACGGTCAACCCGTTGGAGGAGTTGGGCCGGCGTATGTCCCACCGCTATCGTTTGGTGTGTTTTGACGAATTCCACGTGGCCGACGTGACCGACGCCATCATCCTTTACCGGGTGCTGGACGCCATGGTCAAGCACGGCGTGGGCATGGTGACCACCAGCAATTTCCAACCCGACGGTTTGTACCCGAACGGTTTGCACCGGGAGCGTGTGTTGCCAGCGATTGCCCTGATCAAGGCGCACATGCAGGTCATCAATGTGGACAACGGCACCGATTACCGCCGTCGCACCCTGGAGCAGGTGAGGCTTTACCACACCCCTTTGGGTGACGTGGCTGATGCCGCGATGGAGGCGGCTTTCGACCGGCTGGCCGAAGCCCGAGAGGAAGACCCCGTGCTGCACATCGAATCCCGCGAAATCCGGGCGGTTCGGCGTGCCGGTGGTGTGGTGTGGTTCGATTTCCGAACCCTGTGTGGGGGGCCACGTTCCCAGAACGATTACCTGGAAATTGCCACGCAGTTTCACACGGTGTTGTTGAGCAATGTGCCTTACATGCCGGTGAACATGGCGTCTGCCGCCCGGCGGTTCACGTGGTTGGTCGATGTGCTTTACGACCGGCGGGTGAAGCTGATTGTTTCGGCGGCAGTGCCCGAAGCCGAGCTGTATACCGAGGGGCCCTTGGCACACGAGTTCCCGCGCACTGTGTCCCGTTTGCACGAAATGCAGTCCAAGGAGTACCTGTCGTTGGAACGGCGCGAGGTGGATACCGGGTTGACCTGACCGACGCGAATTGGTCGGTTGTCAGGTGGTGGGTGGTTTTTCCCACTTCATCAGAATCAGGGAAATGTTGTCGCCAGCACCTTCGGCGCGCTGTTTGGCTTTCTGAATCAAAAAAGGACAGGCTTCTTTGGGGGTGAGGAGGGCTGCGGTCTTGCCCAGCTCATCGGTCAGAAAATAGTGCCAGAGCCCGTCGCTGCAGGCCAGCAACACATCGCCCGCCTGCATCTTCTCGACCGTGTAAAAAGTCTCTGGCGGCGGTTTGTCGGTGCCCAGGCAGCCCATCAAGATGTTGGATCGTGGGTCGTGTTGTGCCTCTTGCTCTGACATTTCTCCCCGTTCCACCAGCATTTGCACCAAAGAATGGTCCTGGGTGCGATGCTGCAATTTGCCGTTGCGGAAGTGGTAAATGCGCGAATCACCCGCATGCACCCAATGGCAATCGCCTTCGGGGTTGAGCAAAAATGCCGCCAGCGTGCTGTGCGGTTCTTCTTCGGCGGCGGCGGCCGTCAACCGTATCACCAGGTGCGCTTCTTGCACCAGCTGGCTCAAAAATGCGCGTGGAATATCGCTGGCCGGGTCGTAGCGTTCAAACAGCTGTTGGGCCGTCAGCATGACCTGGTCCGAGGCCTTGCGCCCGCCACTGCGTCCACCCATGCCATCGGCAACCACACCCAGCAAACAGCCGCCAACCCTGGCATGGGTCAACAAACACAGTTGGTCCTGTTGGTAGTCTCTGTCTCCGCGATCCAGCCCGGTGGCGGCTTGGATGCGCAAGCCGTTGCTCATGGTGCGCCATTTCAAATGCAAAAGTGCCCGTATTATCGGAGCAGATGAGTTCTTTGCCTCCGTTCCAGTTGCAACATTTGGTGAGCGCTGCGCTGGGCCCCGGCGGTGCCTTGGCCCGTAGCGCCTCCTATTACCAAGACCGGCCCGGGCAAATGCAGATGGCTGCTGCAGTGGCCGACACCATCGAACAGCGTCAGACGCTGGTGGTGGAGGCCGGCACGGGTGTGGGCAAAACCTTTGCTTATCTGGTGCCTGCTCTGCTGAGCGGGCGGCGGGTGTTGATTTCCACCGCCACCAAAGCCTTGCAAGACCAGTTGTGCCAACGCGACTTGCCGGCTTTGTTGGGCCTGTTGCTGTTGCCGCACCGGGTGCGCCTGTTGAAAGGACGGGGCAACTACCTGTGCCAAATGCGTTTGGTTCAGGCGTGGCAGCGCATTCCCCCGGCAGACCGTTACCTGGCGCAGCGGCTGGGGACGGTACAGGCATGGGCCCAGGTAACCACCACCGGGGATCTCGATGAATTGCCCGAGCTGGACGAGCAATCGCCTTTGCGGCGCTGGGTCACATCCACCCCGGAGAAGTGTACAGGCAACAGTTGTCCACACATCCGGGAGTGCCATTTCTACAATGCCAGGCGTTTGGCGCTGACAGCGGATGTTGTGGTTGTCAACCACCATTTGTTCTTTGCCGACCTTGCTCTCAAGAATGTCAGCGATGCACAGTTGCTGCCTTCGGTGGATGTGGTGGTATTGGACGAGGCCCACCACCTGCTTGATGTGGGGGTGCAATTCATGGGGCGCACCGCGGGTACCCGCGCGTGGCGGGACTGGCTGCAAGAGGTGGTGCTGGCGGTGCAACAGCAAGCCGTGGGCCTTGGGGACTGGCTCAAATTGTGCGCTGGGTTCGAAGTGGCACTTCAGCGGGTGGAGGAGGTGGCGCAGCGGGACGCACCCGCCAAAAAGTCAGGCTGGCCCCCTGCGTCATTTTCTGTGTCCCGCGCTGAATGGTCGGATTTGGCGCAAACGTTGAGCCAGCATGCCGATGTCTTGAGTCGGGCACTGGCTCAAGACGGTGCCAGTCCGCAATGGCAAGCGCTGGCGGCTCAGGGCCTGGGGTTGCGGGAGCGTTGGGAGGCCTGCACCCGCTGGGGTGATGACGAAGATCAGACGCAGACAGAAGGCCTGGTCGCCTGGTGGGAGCCGGGCACCCACCCCAAGTGGACGCAGGCACCGCTGTCGCTGGCCGAGGTGGGGTTGTTTGGGGCACTGCAACCGGTGGGTGCGGGACCGGCTCCCGGCCCAAAAGCCTGGGTGTTCACGTCGGCCACCCTGGCGATGGGTGACCGTTTTGAAGCGTTTACCGAGCCGTTGGGGCTTGCTTCTGCCCGAACACTGCAGGTGCCCAGCCCATTCGATTACGCCTACCAAGCGGCACTGTTTGTTCCTCCCGACCTGCCGGACCCGTCCAGCCCAGACCATTCGCGGGCATTGGCCGCCGCCATCTGGCCGTGGGTATTGACTTTGGGTGGACGCACCCTGGTGTTGACCACCACTTTGCGGGCGCAGGACGCCATCGGAGGGGCTTTGATGGCCTTGGCGGCTCGGGACCTGGGGCCCGAGGTGCTCAGCCCAGGCATGGGCGCATCAAAACGCGAGTTGCTTGACCGGTTTCGCCGTGCCGGTCAGCCCGGCGGCGCGGGTGCCGTGATGGTCGCCTCGTACTCATTCTGGGAGGGGGTGGATTTGCCAGGGGAGTGTCTGCAGATGGTGGTGATCGACAAATTGCCGTTTCCTCCCCCCGACGACCCCTGGGTGCAAGCGCAATCGCAAGCCGCGGCCCAGGGTGGACGAAGTCCATTCAAAGCCTACCACATGCCGGAAGCGGCCCTGGCGTTAAAGCAGGGCGTGGGGCGCTTGATACGCAGCGAAACCGATCACGGCCTGCTCGTGCTGGGCGATGTGCGTCTGCGCCAGCGGGGTTATGGCAAAGCTTTGCTGCGCAGTTTGCCTCCCATGCGGATGTTGACCTCGGAGGCCGAGGTGCAGGCCGTGCTGGCCGATCTGGTTACCAGGGCTTCCACCAAGGACTTGCCTTGGACGTGACGCTGCGCCCCAAATAGGCGCTGTCGGGGTAATTCTTTTCCAACACCCGCAAAGCATCCTGGCGCAAATCCTGCAACCCCAGCGCCTGGTAGGCTTGGGCCAGAATGTACAGGCCTTCCTCATGTGCTGGCGTGCCGCTGTAGTCGCTCAATGCCTGCTGCACCCGGTTCACGGCCGCCAGATAGGCGCCCTTGTTCAGGTAGTAGCGCGCCACATGAATTTCAGACTGGGCCAACGAATTGACGATGTAAGCCATGCGGTTTTGTGCGTCAACCGCGTACTTCGACGCAGGGAAGCGCTCGACCAGTTCTTTGAAGGCCTCGAACGACACCTTGGCGGACTTCTGGTCGCGCTCTGACAAATCCTGCTTGGACACGGAGCCGAACAGCCCGAGGTTGTCGTTGAAATTGACCAGGCCCTTGAGGTACAGGGCGTAGTCCAGCGCCGGGCTGGCGGGGTGCAGCTTGATAAAGCGATCGATGGTGACGATGGCTTGCGCTTGTTCACTGGCTTTGTAGTGGGCGTACGCCTTTTCCAGTTGCGCTTGCTGCGCCAGCGGTGTGCCCGCCGCGCGGCCTTCCAGTTTGTCAAAGAGCCGCACCGCTTTCTCAAAATTGCCAACGTTGCGCTCGTCCATGGCTTCTTTGTAGATCCTGTCCACAGTCCAGCCCACGGTTTCATCCACCGGAGGGGTGTTGGCGCACGCCATCAACAAGCCACACAACAAAGCCGTTGTCGCCCAGCGCCCACCCGTCGGGCGGACACAGTGGGTGGCAGCGGATAATGGGGCAGACTTCATCTTTGAACGCGCTTTCTTACAGGACCGACGAATTGTCTGCCGCGATTGTATCGACCAACCCTCCCCCCATGCCCGCGCCAGCAGAGGAAACCGACGAGCTGGATGTGGGTGCAGAACGGCGCGAGTGGGTGGTTCCGCTTACCGCTCATGGTGAGCGGCTGGACAAATGGCTGACCTCCGAGTTACCGGCGTTTTCGCGGTCCTATCTGCAGCAGTTGATTGAACAGGGGGCCGTGCTGGTGCAGGGACAACCGGCAGCCAAGCCAGCGCTCAAGGTCAAGGCCGGTTGGGGCGTGTCGGTGGAGTTGCGTCCCAGCGAGCAGGCCAGTGCGTTTTTGCCAGAAGCCCTGCCAATAGACACCGTTTATGAGGACGAACACCTCATGCTGGTGAACAAGCCGGCGGGGTGGGTGGTGCACCCCGCTGCGGGCAACTGGACCGGCACTTTGCTCAACGCCTTGTTGGCGTACCACAGCCAGGCCAAACACCTGCCCCGTGCTGGCATCGTGCACCGTCTGGACAAAGACACCAGTGGCCTGATGTTGGTCGGGAAAACGCAGGCGGCCGTGGAGGCCTTGGTGAAAATGATCGCCGAGCGTCGGGTGCATCGCATTTACTGGGCGTTGGCGCATGGTCGCGTGCCGGTTCCCGAGGACACGCAAGAGCGCTGGATCGACCAGCCGGTGGGGCGTGATCCCCGGAATCGGGTGCGCATGGCGGTGGTGCCTGAAGGTGGCGTGGGGGGAAAACCCGCCCAGACCCTGGTGCATCGGGTTGAGTCACAGCCGGCCTACAGTTGTGTGGGTTGCAAACTGAAGACCGGGCGCACCCATCAGATACGGGTGCACATGGCTTGGTTGGGGCATCCCCTGGTGGGTGACGTGTTGTACGGTGGCAAATCCGCGCTGGGTTTGACGCGCCAGGCTTTGCACGCCTATCGCCTGGTGCTGGACCACCCGATCTCAGGCCAGCGGCTCGACTGCAAGGCACCCTTGCCCACCGATTTGATCCAGGCCGCTACCCAGGCGGGGCTGGATTACAATGCAATAAACCGTTGGCAGCCCGACACAACCGACCTGTCCGCAGGTCAGGCTTTGCCATCCAACCTTGATTAACCGGTCAGCCTTTGTTTGGCCTCCTGGTTTTTGGTGCCTTGGCGCCGCCCCAACCCTAGACCGCATGAACACCTCGGATGCACGGCGCATTCTGGAGACCGCACTGATCTGTGCGCAGGAGCCCATGCTACTGCGCCAGTTGGCTGTGCTTTTTGACGGAGCTGTGAACCACGACACCTTGCGCAGCTTGCTGACCGAATTGCAACAGGCATGGGCGGGGCGAGGGGTGGAACTGGTGTGTGTGGCCAGCGGTTGGCGTTTCCAGAGCCGCCCGGAGATGCGGCCGTTTTTGGATCGGCTGAACCCCGAAAAACCACCCAAATACAGCCGTGCGGCCATGGAAACCCTGGCCATCATTGCCTACCGTCAACCCGTGACCCGGGGTGACATGGAAGACATTCGTGGCGTGACCATCAACTCCACCGTACTCAAGCACCTGGAAGACCGGGGTTGGGTGGAGGTGATCGGCCACCGCGAAACCGTGGGTCGTCCGGCGTTGTACGCCACCACGCGGCAGTTTCTGGACGACTTGGGCTTGGCTTCCCTGGATGCCTTGCCCCCGTTGGATGTTTCTGTTTTGCCTGCCGATGCGTTGGCGGGTCTTGATTTTTCTGCTGGCGAAGCCTTTTTGCCCACCCTGGAGCCTTGAACCATGAACGACACCCCCGACACCGCAGGCGACCCGGGTGCTCCCTTGCAAACCCCGCCCGATGCCCCTTTGAAACCCCAGCTCCCCTCGGTTGCGGCCGGTGGGGCCCGTTTTGAGGACGTGATCTCCGGGGACTTCGATGCCGAGCAAGAAGCGCCCGAGTCCGGTCTGCCCGCGAAGCGAGTGCTCAAACCGGAGGCCGATGCCCCAAAGCTGCACAAGGTGCTGGCGCAGGCCGGTTTGGGGTCGCGTCTCGAAATGGAGCAGATGATTTTGGAGGGGCGCATCTCCGTCAACGGTGAACCCGCGCACATCGGGCAGCGCATCATGTTCGGGGATTCGGTCAAGGTCAACGGCAAGCCGATCCGGGTGCGGATTGCTCCGCCGCCGCCGCGTGTGCTGGCCTACCACAAGCCAGCAGGCGAGGTGGTCACCCATGACGATCCGCAGAACCGACCCACCGTGTTCCGGCGTTTGCCCCGTCTGCATCAGGGCAAATGGCAGTCGGTGGGGCGGCTCGACTTGAACACCGAAGGCCTGCTGTTGTTCACCAATTCGGGCGAATTGGCCAACAAACTCATGCACCCTCGCTTTGGTTTGCAACGCGAGTACGCCGTGCGCGTGCTGGGCGCCCTGAGCAACGACGAAAAGCAGCGCCTGCTCGATGGTGTCCAGCTGGACGATGGCTTGGCGCAATTCCAGACCGTAGAGGATGGCGGCGGGGACGGAGCCAACTGCTGGTACCGGGTCACCATTGCCGAAGGCCGCAACCGCGAAGTGCGGCGCATGCTGGAAGCGGTGGGGCATGCGGTCAGCCGTCTGATCCGCATCCGTTACGGCGCCGTCATGTTGCCGCGTGGCCTGCGGCGCGGTGTCTGGATGGAGTTGGATCATCGGGACATTGACCGTTTGACCTCCGCCGCAGGCATGGAGCCACCTGTCAGCGACGGTCGTGGGCCCAACCGCGCAGCGGGTCGTCCCAACCCGGGCAACCGTCATCCCAGCAACCGGCGCAACAAAGGCCAGGGCCCCCGCCCCAGCCAGCCCAAACTGGTGGATGGGCCACCCGTGCCTCGCGGTGGGCGGACCCAGCGTCCGGTCCGGCGTGGCGATGATGGCGAAGCGGGCACCTACGGCCAACCCGACCCCATGAAAACCTCTTACGGCTACATCGGTGCCGAGGGGGCAGGGCGTCGAGCGCCGGGCGGTGGCGGGCGGCCCCCCCAAGGGCGGCGCGGTGGTTTTGGTAAAAAGCCGCGCGGCTGATCTCTTTCATGTACCCGGGTTACAATCAAAAGCTTTGCTAACCTCTTGAACTTAGAACCCACAAGGATTCCCATGGCGATTGAACGCACCCTGTCCATCATCAAGCCCGACGCTGTTGCCAAAAACGTGATCGGCCAAATTTACAGCCGCTTCGAAGCCGCTGGCCTCAAGATCGCCGCTGCAAAACTGGTTCACCTGTCTCGCGCCGATGCCGAACAGTTCTACGCTGTGCACAAAGAGCGTCCTTTCTTCAAGGACCTGGTGGAATTCATGATTTCCGGCCCTGTGATGATTCAGGTGCTCGAAGGTGAAGGCGCGATTGCCAAAAACCGCGACCTGATGGGCGCCACCGACCCCAAGAAGGCCGCAGCAGGCACCATCCGCGCTGACTTCGCGGACAGCATCGATGCCAACGCCGTCCACGGCTCCGACGCGCCCGAAACGGCAGCCGTCGAAGTGTCGTTCTTCTTCCCCGGCATGAACGTGTACGCACGTTGATTGTTTGATGACGGCCAATCTGCTGGATTTCGATCTTGACGGTTTGGCCGCCTTTTGCGAGCGGCTCGGGGAAAAGCGCTTCCGGGCCGTTCAGTTGTTTCGCTGGATCCACCAAAAAGGGGTCGCTCGTTTTGACGACATGACCGATTTGGCCCGCAGTTTGCGTGACAAGCTGCCGGGGGTGTGCGAGGTGCGGGGTCTTCCCGTGCTGACCCAGCAAGAATCCACCGACGGCACCATCAAGTGGCTGTTCGATGTGGGTGACGGCAATGCCGTTGAATCTGTTTTTATTCCCGAAGACGACCGTGGCACCCTGTGTGTCTCCAGCCAGGCCGGCTGTGCCGTGGGTTGTCGTTTTTGCTCAACAGGGCACCAGGGTTTCAGCCGCAACCTCAGCACCGGCGAAATCGTGGCCCAACTGTGGTTCGCGGAACATTACCTCCGCAAAAAGTTCAACACCAGCGAGCGCGTCATTTCCAACGTGGTGATGATGGGCATGGGTGAGCCCCTGCAGAATTACAGCGCGCTGGTGCCTGCTTTGAAGGTCATGCTGGACGACCATGGCTACGGGCTGTCGCGGCGCCGTGTCACGGTGTCCACGTCGGGTGTGGTGCCCATGATCGATCGCCTGAGCCAGGATTGCCCGGTGGCATTGGCCGTGTCTTTGCATGCGCCGAACGACGCGCTGCGCGACCATTTGGTGCCTTTGAACCGCAAATACCCGTTGACCGAGCTGATGGACGCCTGTTTGCGTTATTTGCCGACAGCCCCCCGCGATTTCATCACGTTCGAATACTGCATGCTGGATGGCGTGAACGACACGGCCGAACATGCGCGGGAGTTGCTGGCCTTGCTGCGACAGCACGGTGGTCGGGGTGTGCCGTGCAAGGTCAATTTGATACCCTTCAATCCGTTTCCCGATTCCGGGCTGACGTGTTCCCCCAAAGCAACGGTCAAAGCGTTTGCCGATACCTTGTTGGCTGCGGGTGTGGTCACAACCGTGCGCAAGACCCGGGGCGATGACATAGACGCCGCCTGTGGGCAACTGGCGGGCGATGTGCTGGATCGAACCCGGGCCGGGCAGCGCTTGGCCTCGCGACGGGCTGCTCCCATCGAACAAGCTGTGCAATGGAAAGCCAGGGAGGTGTCTGAATGAAGCGCTGGTTGGGCCTGATCTGGGCCATGGGTTGCGTTTTGGCGGCCTTGGTCGGGTGTGCCGGGACGCCTGCCGCCGGTGGGGCTACCGGTATTGCCAGTGGTGGCAGCAAAGACTACGTGACCGATTTTGACGAGCCGGAAAACCGCAAACGTGCGCGCATTCGTCTGGAGTTGGCTTCCGGTTACTTCGAGCAGGGCAAGGCCACGGTCGCGCTCGATGAGGTGAAGCAGTCGTTGGCGGCAGATCCAAATTTTGCAGCTGCCTACAATTTGCGAGGGCTGATTTTCATGCAGCTCAACGAACCCAGGTTGGCTGAAGCCAGCTTTCAGCAGGCGTTGCGACTGGACGACCGGGACGGCGATATCTGGCACAACGTCGGCTGGATGCACTGCCAGGCGGCACGCTATGCCGATGCGGTCAAGGCTTTCGACACCGCGCTGAAGGTGCCGAATTACCCCACTGCGCAACGCACCTGGATGGCGCTGGGCGTATGCCAGGCGCGTGCGGGCCAGGCGCAGGAAGCCGAACGCAGTTTGACCCGGGCTTTTGAACTTGATGCCAGCAACCCGTTTGTGATGTTCAATCTGGCCACCTTGTTGTACCAACGTGGTGAATATTCGAAAGCGCAGTTTTATGTGCGCCGGCTCAACAACTCGGAATTGGCCAACGCCGAATCGCTGTGGTTGGGGGCTCGTATCGAAAACAGGCTGAACAACCGCGAGGCGGTGCGACAGCTGGGGGATCAACTCGCTCGTCGTTTTGGCCAGTCTCGGGAGGCCGACGCTTACCTCAGAGGAGCTTTCAATGAGTGATACGCTGGAGCAAATGCCAGCAGCGGGCGCGACCGAGGGCTTGACCTCGCCCAACGGACTTCGCGCCTTGCGAGAACAGGCCGGGCTGCATGTGGTGGCCCTGGCGGCCATGCTCAAGGTGCCGGTCCAACGTTTGGAAGCACTGGAAGCCGGGCGGTACCAGGAACTGCCCGACCTGACCTTTGCCCGCGCTTTGGCGTCCAGTATTTGCCGTGTTTTGAAAGCCGACCCAGTTCCGGTGTTGGCCTCATTCCCGGGAACACAGTCGGTGCGTCTGGGTGTGAGCGAAAAGGACCTCAACACGCCGTTCCGTGAAACCATGTCGGGCAGCCGGGCTGCGGTTTCGGCCCCCAAAGGGGGCGGTGTGTCTTTCAAGCCGGCTTGGGCTGCCGCTGTTTTGGTGGTGGTGGCCGCGGTGCTGTGGTGGACCTTGCCTGTGGCCGATGCACCGGATGTTTCGGTTCCGGTGGTGCGTACACCCCTGCCGGAAGGCGATGTGCCGGCGGCAACCCCGGTGTCCGAGCCCGTGTCGGTGGCCTTGCCTGCTGCGACGCCTGCCCCTTCTGCCTCGACCGCTGTTGCCGGTGCAGATCCAGCGGTGGCAACCGTGGCGCCTGCTGCATCGGCGGCGTCTGCCAGCGGCACCATTTTGCGTCTGGCTGCCCGTGACACGGTGTGGGTGGAGGTGGTAGGTGCTCAAAGCAAATTGTTGTTGCAGCGCAATTTACAACCGGGCGAATCGGTGGAATTTTCAAGCGATGCGCCTTACCGGGTGACCAGTGGCCGGGCCGATGCGGTGGACGTGACGGTGCGCGGCCAAACATTTGATGTGCTCTCAAAGGCACGCAACAACGTCGCTCGTTTCGAGGTCCAGTAATCCATGACGATGCAACGCAAGTCGCGCCAAGGGGTGGTGGCCTGGGGGGGCCATGTGGTGACCGTGGGAGGCGATGCGCCGGTGCGCGTGCAGTCCATGACCAACACAGACACCGCCGACGCCATAGGCACTGCCATCCAGGTCAAGGAACTGGCGCAGGCGGGGTCCGAATTGGTTCGTATCACGGTCAACAACGACGAGGCCGCCGCTGCCGTGCCCCACATCCGGGAGCAACTGGATCGCATGGGCGTGCATGTGCCTTTGATCGGCGATTTCCACTACAACGGGCACAAGCTGCTGACCGATCATCCGGCCATGGCGCAAGCGCTGTCCAAGTACCGCATCAACCCTGGCAACGTGGGGCGGGGCGACAAAAAAGACAAGCAGTTTTCCCAGATGGTGGAAGCGGCTGTCCGTTGGAACAAGCCGGTGCGCATCGGGGTCAACTGGGGCAGCCTGGACCAGGACTTGCTGGCGGCCATGATGGACGACAACGCTCGCCGGGCGGAGCCGTGGGATGGCAAACAGGTGATGTACGAGGCGCTGATCGCTTCGGCCCTGGGTTCTGCACGGCGTGCGGAAGAGCTGGGTCTGGCGCCTGAAAACATCGTGCTGTCGTGCAAGGTCAGCGGGGTACAGGATTTGATTGCCGTGTACCAGCAGCTGCATGAACGTTGCGATTACCCCTTGCATCTGGGCTTGACAGAAGCGGGTATGGGGACCAAGGGCACGGTGGCTTCGGCGGCAGCGCTGTCGGTGCTGCTCCAGCAGGGCATCGGTGACACGATCCGCGTGTCGTTGACGCCGCAGCCTGGCGAAGCTCGCACCCAAGAGGTGGTGGTGGCCATGGAGATTCTGCAGGCGCTGGGCTTGCGCAGCTTTGTGCCCAGCGTCACGGCTTGTCCCGGATGTGGCCGCACCACCAGCACGGTGTTTCAAGAACTGGCCAAGCAGATCGACGACTATTTGCGCGCGTCCATGCCGGCGTGGCGCGAACGTTATCCCGGCGTCGAACACCTGAAGGTGGCGGTGATGGGATGCATCGTCAATGGACCGGGCGAAAGCAAGCACGCCGACATCGGCATCAGCCTGCCCGGTACGGGGGAGGCACCCGCGGCTCCGGTGTTCATCGATGGTGAAAAGAAGATGACCCTGCGCGGCGACATGATCGCAGCTGATTTTCAGCAAGTGGTCGAGCAGTACATCCAAAACAGATTCGGTTCGCAGGCGCAGGCCTGACCCACAGTTTTTCAACGACATGGCAGAAAAGATCACAGCCGTCAAAGGCATGAACGACATTGCGGGCCCCGAGTCCGCTCATTGGGAATGGCTGGAGGGCAAGGTGCGCGCGCTCATGGCCCGCTACGCCTACCGCAACATCCGTACCCCTATCGTGGAACCCACAGGGTTGTTCGTGCGGGGGTTGGGTGAAGTGACCGATATCGTAGAGAAAGAGATGTACTCTTTCGAGGATCGGTTGAACGGCGAACACCTGACCCTGCGCCCGGAAGCCACTGCTGGTGTGGTTCGTGCGGTGGTGGAGCATTCGATGTTGTACGACGGCCCGAAGCGCCTGTATTACATGGGGCCCATGTTCCGCCACGAACGCCCGCAGCGCGGGCGCTACCGCCAGTTCCATCAAATCGGGGCCGAGGCCCTGGGCTTTTGTGGCCCCGATGTGGATGCTGAACTGATTGTCATGGCCGCTGATTTGTGGCGTGAACTGGGGTTGCAAGATGTGACCCTGGAGATCAACAGTCTGGGGCAGCCGTCCGAGCGGCAGGCACATCGCCAAGCCCTGATTGCGCACCTGGAGCAGCACGCCGATGTGCTGGACGAGGACGCCAAGCGGCGTCTTCACAGCAACCCGCTGCGCATTCTGGACACCAAAAACCCCGCCATGCAGGCAGTGGTGGAGGCCGCGCCCAAACTCATGGATTACCTTGGGCCCGAGTCGCTCCAGCACTTCCAGCAACTTCGTGCCTTGTTGGACGAGCAGGGGGTGGCCTACCGGATCAACCCGCGACTGGTGCGGGGCATGGATTACTACAACCTCAGCGTTTTCGAGTTCGTTACCACCTCTTTGGGCGCACAAGGAACGGTTTGTGCCGGTGGCCGCTACGATGGGTTGATTGCACAAATTGGCGGCAAGCCCGCGCCAGCGGTCGGTTGGGCTTTGGGGGTGGAGCGCATTCTGGAGTTGCTGAAGGCCCAGAACCTGTTGCCTTCTGCGCCGGTACCCGACGCTTACGCGGTGGTGCCGCAGGCCGATGCCGTGCCTGCAGTCATGAAAACCTTGCGGGCTTTGCGCTCCGCGGGGGTGGCGGTGCAGATGCACGCAGCCGGTGCCGATGGCTGGGGCAGCATGAAGTCCCAGTTCAAAAAGGCAGATGCCAGCGGCGCGCGTTACGCCCTGATTTTTGGTGAATCCGAGGTGTCCCAAGGGGCTGTGGCCGTCAAGCCCTTGCGTGCCGAGGCGGGGGCGATTGCCGAGCAAACCTTGCTGCCTTTGGATCAGGCCGCTGAGTGGGGCACGCGTTTGCTCTGACGTCCTACAATCCCCCATCTTTTATTCCGTTTGAACCTTATGGCCGCCCATCTCGATCTTGACGAGCAAGAACAAATTGCACAAATGCGGCATTTCTGGTCCAAGTACGGCAATGCCATCACTTGGGTGCTGATTGTGGTGCTCGGTGGTTTTGCCGCCTGGAACGGTTGGCAGTACTGGCAACAGAAAACCGCGCTCCAGGCGGCGGCCCTGTATGACGAGTTGGAGCGTGCGGTGCCATCCAAAGACGCTGACAAGATACAGCGGGTGTGGAGCGATCTGCAAAAAAACGGTGGCAGCACGGTTCAGACCTACCAAGGGGGGTTGTTGGCGGCCCTGGCGTTGACCGAAGCGGGTAAACCCGATGCTGCTCGTGCCGCCCTGGCCTGGGTGGTTGACAAGTCGAACGACGATGCGCTTGCTGGTTTGGCCCGGATACGTCTGGCGGGTTTGGAGTTGGATGCTCAGGCCTATGACAAGGCCTGGGCCTTGCTGGAAGGCAAAGTGCCTGCCGAGCTGGCGCCGCTGGTCTGGGACCGCAAAGGCGATATCCAGTGGGCCCAGGGCAAGGCGGACGCCGCCCGTGACTCGTATCGACAGGCCTACCGTGGTTTGACGCTGGATCTGGAGTACCGGCGCATCGTCGAAGCCAAACTCAACGCCTTGGGAGTCAATGCACAAGACCTCGATGCCCTGCGGGAAAAATCATGACGGTGGCCTCCCACGCAACCTGGACCGGGGCACGCTGGTGCCGCACCGCTTGGCTGACCGCGTCGGCCTTGGTGCTCGTGGCCTGTGGATCGGCCCCCAAAAAACCGGAACCGCGGCCACTGGTGCCCTATGTGGCGGCTTTGGCAGCAAAGCCCTTGTGGTCGCTGCCGGGTAACGGCTCGTCGGCTGCCATGGCCCCGGTGTTGCTGGGTGATCAACTGGTGCTTTCCAACACGGCAGGGCAGGTGCGCGTGCTGCAAAGCCGTACCGGTGCCGAACTCTGGCGTGGCAATGTGCCTGGCGGGCTGTCCACCGGTGTGGGCTTTGATGGTGAATGGGTGGCTGCGGTTTCCCAAAACAATGAATTGTTGGTGCTGTCCCAAGGCAAAGAGGTGTGGCGCAACCGCTTGCCCTCGCGTGTTTTCACCCCGCCGCTGGTGGCGGGCAAGCGCGTGTTTGTGCAGGCTGGCGACCGCAGTGTGCACGCCTTCGATGCTGCCACGGGTGCCCGCCTTTGGACGCAAACCATGCGTTCCACCGATGCCTTGGTGTTGCAACAACCAGGTTTGTTGCAGCCCCACAACGACACCCTCATTCTGGGTTCTGGCGGACGCATGGTGGGCATGAACCCCAACGGGGGCAGCATTCGTTGGGAGGCACCCGTTGCCAACCCACGTGGTGTCAATGAGATCGAACGATTGGTCGATTTGGTGGGGCGCGCCAGCCGACAGGGCTCGCAGTTGTGCGCGCGTGCTTTTCAGTCTGCGGTGGGGTGTGTGGATGCCAATCGGGGTGTGTTGCAGTGGACCAAACCCGCGAACGGGGCCACGGGTCTGGACGGGGATGCCACGCGGGTGTATGGTGTCGAAAGCAATGGGCGGGTGCAGGCTTGGGGCAGAACCCAGGGCGACGTGCTGTGGAGCCAGGATGATCTGCAAAACCGTGGCTTGACCGCGCCGGCGGTGTCCGCCAAAGGGGTGGCGGTCGGTGATGCACAAGGCTGGCTGCATGTATTGGCGCCCTCCACGGGGGCGACGCTGCTGCGCATCAGCACCGATGGTTCCCCGGTGGCAGGCGAGCCAATTTGGTCCGCCAACACCCTGTTGGCGGTCACACAAAAAGGCGGCGTTTACGCCTGGCAAATCGAATGAAGCCTGTCATAGCCCTGGTGGGGCGTCCCAATGTGGGCAAATCCACGCTGTTCAATCGCCTGACGCACACGCGCGATGCCATCGTGGCCGATTTTCCGGGTCTGACACGTGATCGTCATTACGGCAACGCACACCTGGGCCGTCGGGAGTTCATCGTCATTGACACCGGGGGGTTTGAACCCCGGTCGGAAGATGGCATTTACCAGGAAATGGCCAAACAGACCCGGCAGGCCGTGGCCGAGTCTGACGTTGTGGTGTTTGTGCTGGACGCCCGGGCAGGCCCCAGCGCGCAGGACCACGACATTGCCAACTACCTGCGCAAACTGGGCAAACCCACGCTGCTGGTGGCCAACAAGGCCGAAGGCATGAAGGAGGGCGCCCAGTTGGTGGAGTTTTACGAACTGGGGCTGGGCGAGGTGTTGCCCGTGTCGGCAGCGCACGGGCAGGGCATCCGGTCGATGGTGGAGCAGGCTTTGGACCAATTGATTTGGCCCGACCTGGAAGATGCACTGCCCGAAGAGGCCGATCCGGTGATTCGCCTGGCGGTGGCGGGGCGCCCGAACGTCGGCAAGTCCACGCTCATCAACGCCTGGTTGGGCGAAGAACGTCTGGTGGCATTTGACATGCCCGGTACCACCCGTGACGCCATCAAAGTGCCATTTGTGCGCAATGGCCAGAAATTTGAATTGATCGACACAGCGGGCCTGCGCCGAAAGGGCAAGGTTTTCGAGGCGATCGAGAAGTTTTCGGTGGTCAAAACACTGCAGGCCATCGAAGACGCCCATGTGGTCTTGTTGCTGATCGATGCCACCCAAGGCATCACCGATCAGGACGCTCACATCGCCGGTTTCGTGTTGGAAAGCGGTCGCGCGGTGGTGCTGGCCATCAACAAATGGGATGCGATCGACAGTTACCAGCGTGAACTGATAGAGCGATCGGTGGAAAGCCGGCTCGGCTTTTTGAAGTTCGCTGCCCTGCATCAGATTTCGGCTCAAAAGCGGCAGGGGCTGGCGCCGTTGTGGAAGTCGATTGCGCAGGCGCATGCATCGGCCATGCGCAAAATGTCAACGCCTGTGTTGACGCGGTTGCTGGCCGAGTCGGTGGCCTTGCAAGCCCCCCAGCGCAGCGGCATGTTCCGTCCCAAGATGCGGTACGCCCACCAAGGGGGTATGAACCCGCCCGTGATTGTGATTCACGGAAACTCACTGGAGCACGTCAGCGCAAGCTACCGGCGTTTCCTGGAAGGCCGGTTCCGCAAGGCGTTTGACCTGGTGGGAACCCCATTGCGTATTGAGTTCAAAACGTCTGCGAACCCATACAAAGAATAGGAAACTTGAATTGGCCTGACAATTGGGCCTGGGCTGTGGTATGGTCACGGCTCCTCAACTTCTTGAACACGGAGCATATCGTGAGCAACAACAAAGGCCAACTTTTGCAAGACCCCTTCTTGAATCAGCTCCGTCGCGAGCATGTACCGGTGTCCATTTACCTGGTCAACGGGATCAAGCTGCAGGGGCAGATCGAGTCGTTTGACCAGTACGTGGTGCTGCTGCGCAACACCGTGACACAAATGGTGTACAAACACGCGATTTCCACCATCGTCCCGGGCCGACCCGTGCAGTTCACCGCTGCCGGAAACGAAGCCGAGTGATTTTTTTCACCCTAGACCTGAATGCCCCAGCAGCCCGTCTGTTGGGGCCTTTTGCATTTTGACGACCGAAAACAAGGCGCGTGCCGCCGCATTGCCCAAAGTGGTGTTGGTGGGTGTTGATCTGGGCCTGCCCCATTTTGATCATGACCTCGATGAACTGGCCCAGCTGGCGTTGACGGCGGGTTACCAGGTGGCCGACCGGGTGGTGTGCAAACGCCGGGCACCCGACCCAGCGCTGTTTGTGGGCAGTGGCAAGGCCGATGAAATCAAAGCCTTGGCCATGGGGCATGGTGCTGCAGAAATTTTGTTCGACCAGGCCCTGAGCCCCGCGCAGCAGCGCAACCTGGAGCGGCATATGGGGCTGCCTGTCAACGATCGCGTGTTGCTGATTCTGGAGATTTTTGCCCAGCGGGCGCGCAGCCACGAGGGCAAGCTGCAGGTTGAATTGGCGCGTTTGCAGTACCTGTCCACCCGTCTGGTGCGGCGTTGGTCGCACCTGGAGCGCCAAAGTGGCGGCATCGGCATGCGCGGCGGTCCGGGTGAAACCCAGATCGAGCTGGACCGCCGGATGATTGGTGACGCCATCAAGCGCACCCGCGAGCGGCTGGACAAGGTAAAGCGCCAACGGGCCACCCAACGACGACAGCGCGAACGGCGTTCGGCATTCACCGTGTCCCTGGTGGGTTACACCAACGCGGGCAAGTCCTCCCTGTTCAATGCCTTGGTCAAGGCCGGCGCTTATGCGGCCGACCAATTGTTCGCCACCCTGGACACCACCACGCGTCAGATGTATCTTGGCGAGGTGGGGCGCACTGTGTCGCTGTCAGACACCGTGGGATTCATCCGCGATCTGCCACACGGCCTGGTGGAGGCGTTTGCGGCCACCTTGCAAGAGGCACGCGATGCCGATTTGTTGCTGCACGTGGTGGATGCCTCCAACCCCGGGCACCTGGAGCAAATTCAGGAAGTGCAGCGGGTGTTGCGTGAAATCGGTGCCGATGACATTCCACAGATACTGGTGTTCAACAAGCTCGATGCCATTGCGCCGGATCGCCGACCCCTGCAGCTGCTCGATCGCATGGAAGTGGATGGCGTGGGTTTTCCCCGTGTGTTCTTGAGTGCCCACACCGGCGAGGCCCTGCCTGTGTTGCGCCAATTGCTGGCTGGGCGTGTGCCGCCGCCAGCCGGAGGCAATGCCCCTGCAAATTCGGATTTTTGGGCGGTGCCCTCGGCCGAACCGGAAGATTCGGCACAATAGGGCATAGGCCCTGTTGAAAGCGCCTCAACGTTCCTAAAAGTATTCATGAAAATGTCACTGTTGTTTCCCGGTGCCGCCTGGCAGCGCATTCGAGGCATGTTCAATCTCAATGACCCCCGTTGGGGCCGCGATGGTGAGTCCTCCGGGGAGGGGGGGCGGCCAGAACAGCCGACCAAGCCCGAAGAACCGGCACGCCCCACGCATCGACCTGGCCAGGGTTCTGCCCCCCCCGATCTGGACGAACTGTGGCGTGACTTCAACCGCAAGTTGTCCGGTCTGTTGGGTGGCGGCAAAGGAGGTCGTGGTTCCGGTGGTGGTCGTCCCTCTGGTTTCGGGGGGGATCCCAAGAATGCCGGTATCGGTATCGGCTTGATCGGTGGCGTGGCGGTGCTGATTTGGATGGGTACAGGCTTCTTCATCGTTCAAGAAGGCCAGCAGGCCGTCATTACCCAGTTCGGTCGCTACCACAGCACGGTGGGAGCCGGTTTCAATTGGCGTTTGCCTTATCCGGTGCAACGCCACGAGTCGGTGTTTGTCACGCAGATCCGGTCTGTCGATGTGGGGCGCGATTCGATCGTTCGGGCCACCGGGCTGCGGGAATCGGCCATGTTGACCGAAGACGAAAACATTGTCGAAATCAAGTTTGCCGTTCAGTACCGTTTGAGCGATGCCCGGGCCTACTTGTTCAGCAGCCGGGACCCGGATGCGGCCGTCTTGAAATCGGCTGAGACAGCGGTGCGCGAAGTGGTGGGGAAAATGAAAATGGACGCGGCTTTGGCCGAAGAGCGTGACCAGATTGCGCCACGTGTTCGGGTGTTGATGCAAACCATCCTGGATCGCTACAACATTGGTATCGAAGTGGTGGGTATCAACCTGCAACAGGGGGGAGTACGACCACCTGAACAAGTGCAGGCGGCATTTGATGACGTGCTCAAGGCCGGCCAGGAGCGTGAGCGTGCCAAAAACGAAGCCGAGGCTTACGCCAATGATGTGGTGCCCCGTGCACGGGGTACCGCTTCGCGTTTGATCGAGGAAGCTGAAGGCTACAAAGCCCGCATCGTGGCACAGGCCCAAGGTGATGCGCAACGCTTCCGTCTGATCCAGACCGAATACGCCAAAGCGCCCCAGGTGACCCGCGACCGCCTGTACATCGACACCATGCAGGCCATTTATGGCAACGTTACCAAGGTGTTGGTGGATTCCAAGCAAAACGGCAACTTGCTGTACTTGCCACTGGACAAATTGATGCAGGCCACCTCGCCCGATGCCCCCGCCGTCACGCCCAGCCCGGCAAGCCCCAGCGGTTTGCCGTCGGTCAGCAGCACAGCGACGCCCGATGTGCGCAGCCGCGATCTGGACCGTTCGCGCACACGTGAGACACGTTAAGTAGTCCGAAAGACTGAACATGAGCAGAATTGGTTTCATCCTGTCATCCCTGTTGGTTTTGTTGGCCATCGGCAGCTCCACCTTGTTTGTGGTCGATCAACGGCAATTCGGCGTGGTGTATGCCTTTGGGCAAATCAAGTCGGTTGTGACTGAACCGGGCCTGAACTTCAAGTTACCGCCCCCGTTCCAGAACGTGTCGTACATCGACAAACGCCTGCTCACGCTCGAAAGCACCGACACCGAGCCCACCCTGACGGCCGAAAAGCAGCGGGTGGTGATCGATTGGTTTGTGCGCTGGCGCATTTCTGACCCGTCCGCTTACATCCGCAACGTAGGGGTGGACGAACGGGCGGGCGCCACCCAGCTCAACCGCGTGGTACGGAATTCCTTCCAGCAGGAGGTGAACAAACGGACCGTGAAGGAGTTGCTGTCCAGCAAGCGTGAAGGGCTGATGGAGGATGTCAAACGTGAGGTGTTGGCTGCCGTGCGTGGTGCAGAAAAGCCTTGGGGCATGGACGTGGTGGATGTGCGCATCACGCGCATCGATTACGCCGAAACCATCACCAAATCCGTTTACGACCGCATGGAAGCCGAACGCAAGCGTGTGGCCAACGAATTGCGCTCCACCGGCTTGGCCGAAGGTGAAAAAATCCGTGCCGATGCCGACCGCCAGCGCGAAGTGATCGTGGCTGAAGCTTTCCGTTCTGCTCAAAAAATCAAAGGGGAGGGCGATGCGGAGGCGGCCCGTTCCTACAACGATTCCTTTGGCCGTGACCCGGCTTTTGCGCAGTTTTACCGCAGCCTGGAGGCTTACAAGTCCAGTTTTGCCAGTAAAAACGACGTGATGGTCCTGGATCCCTCATCGGAATTTTTCAAGGCCATGCGCAACAGCGGGAGCGCCACGGCCCGCTGAAAAGCTGCCACAGCAAGACGGCAACCGGATGTCGTTGCAGACCCGGTAGAATCACGTTTTTAACAGCCCCTCACATCTTCCATGTCTGCCTGGGTTCTCCCGGATCAACTTGCCGACGTTTTGCCTTCCGAGGCGCGGCACCTCGAAGACCTTAGGCGCGCATTGTTGGATGCGGCGCGGGTATACGGTTACGAATTGGTGGCGCCTCCTTTGCTGGAGCACATCGACTCGTTGTTGACCGGCACCGGCGAGGCGCTTGACCTCCAGACCTTCAAGCTGGTGGATCAGCTGTCGGGCCGTACTTTGGGCTTGCGTGCCGACACCACGCCCCAGGTTGCCCGCATTGATGCCCATTTGCTGAACCGGCCGGGTGTCACCCGGCTTTGCTACTGCGGTCCTGTGTTGCACACGCGGGTAGACCGTCCCCATGCCACCCGCGAACCGTTGCAGTTGGGGGCCGAGATCTACGGCCATGCTGGCTTGGAAGCCGATCTGGAGGTCATTGAATTGGCCCAGGCCTGTTTGCGTGCGGCAGGCGCACAGCGTCTGGTGCTGGACATGTCGGACGTGCGCGTGGTCGACTCGCTGGTTCAGGGCTTGAATTTGCCGCCGGATCGGGTGCAAGGCCTGCACAGTGCCTTGGCAACCAAAAACATGGCCGAACTGGGCGAGCTGGTGCAAGGTTTGCCTGCAGATGTGCAGCGCAGTTTGCTGGCTTTGCCCGGTTTGTACGGCGATGTTGCGGTGTTGGACGAAGCTGCCCGTGTTTTGCGCCCCAGTGCCCTGCTGACCCGGGCATTGGATGATTTGAGGCGACTCGCGCAACAACTGCAAGGGCTCAAGCTGTCGTTCGACCTGGCTGATTTGCGTGGCTACGCCTACTACACCGGCATCCGTTTTTCTTTGTTCGGCGGTACCAGCACCGGCACCTTGACCGAATTGGTGCGCGGTGGCCGCTACGACGAGGTGGGCGGGGCCTTTGGGCGCAAGCGTCCTGCGGTGGGTTTCAGCCTGGATGTGAAGGAGCTGGTGTCGGCCGTGGCTGCGCCGCCTTTGAAGCCTGCCATTCGGGCACCCTGGGGTGATGAGCCCGGCCTGCGGCAGGCAGTGGCGGCCCTGCGACAAGCGGGCGAAACAGTGGTGTGCGTGTTGCCCGGCCACGAACATGAAGTCGATGAATTCCAGTGCGATCGCGTGCTGGTGGCACGTGACGGGGCGTGGCAGCTGCAAGCACTGACCGCCTGAGACTGATCTAACCAACGAAACAACATGAGCGATTCTTTGAGCAAGGCCCAGCCCGGGCGCAACGTGGTGGTGGTGGGTACGCAATGGGGCGACGAAGGCAAAGGCAAGCTGGTTGACTGGCTGACCGAGACCGCTCGGGGCGTGGTTCGCTTTCAGGGGGGGCACAACGCGGGTCACACCTTGGTGATCAACGGTGTCAAAACCGCATTGCACCTGATACCCAGCGGCATCATGCGCCCCGGCGTCAAATGCTACATCGGCAACGGCGTGGTGTTGTCGGTCACCAAGTTGCTGGAAGAAATTGCGGGCCTGGAGAAGGCCGGTGTCGAAGTGCGTTCCCGTCTGCGCATCAGCGAAGCCTGTCCTTTGATTTTGCCTTTCCATGCCGCGATTGACGTGGCGCGTGAACTGGCCAAGGAAAAGGCAGGCAACGCCAAAATCGGGACCACCGGCCGTGGCATCGGTCCGGCGTATGAAGACAAGATCGCGCGGCGCGCGCTGCGCGTGCAGGACCTGAAGCACCCCGAACGGTTTGCCACCAAGCTGCGCGAACTGCTGGACTTGCACAACCACGCCCTGACCTCCTACCTTGGCAGTCAGGACATGACATGGGAAGGCCCCATGGCCGCGTTTATGCATGGCGGGGCGATTCAGTTCCAGCCGGTGTTTGACCAGGCCATGGAGCAGGCGAAGGTGATACTGCCCATGGTTGCCGACGTGTCGCGTGAACTGAACGAAGCGCACAAGGCGGGTGTCAATTTGCTGTTTGAAGGTGCCCAGGGCACATTGCTCGACATCGACCATGGCACTTACCCGTTTGTCACGTCCAGCAACTGTGTGGCGGGCAACGCCTCGGCCGGAGCCGGTGTGGGACCGGGCATGCTGCATTACATCCTGGGCATCACCAAGGCCTATTGCACCCGCGTGGGGGGTGGGCCTTTCCCCACCGAACTGGATTGGGAAAAGGAAGGCACTCCCGGTTACCACATGAGCACCGTGGGGGCTGAAAAGGGCGTGACCACCGGGCGGTCACGCCGTTGTGGTTGGTTCGACGCTGCGCTGTTGAAGCGTTCGGCACAGGTCAATGGGCTCAGCGGGCTGTGCATCACCAAGCTCGATGTGTTGGATGGCTTGTCGGAGTTGCAGCTGTGTGTTGGTTATCAACTCGATGGAGAGACGATCGACATCCTGCCCATGGGAGCCGATGAAATTGCGCGTTGCGTGCCGATTTATGAATCCATCCCGGGGTGGTCCGAGTCGTCGGTGGGCGTGACCGAGTACGCCAAGCTGCCAGTGAATGCGCAGAAGTACCTGCAGCGCATCGAAGAGGTGACAGGTGTGCCGGTGCATGTGGTGTCCACCAGCCCCGACCGCGACCACACCATCTTGCTGCACAACCCTTACGCGGCCTGATTTTGTCCCGCACCACACAGGAGCCCACGATGCTGACAGAAGACGGCAAACATCTGTATGTTTCGTACGACGAATACCACAACCTGATCGAGAAGCTGGCCATCAAGGTTTACCAGTCGGGTTGGGAGTTCGACACCATTTTGTGTCTGGCGCGCGGTGGGATGCGGCCCGGCGATATCTTGTCGCGGATTTTTGACAAGCCCTTGGCCATCATGTCCACCAGCTCTTACCGGGCCGAATCGGGCACGGTGCAAGGTGCTCTGGACATCGCGCGCTACATCACCACCCCCAAGGGGGAAATTGCAGGCCGTGTGTTGCTGGTGGATGATTTGGCCGATTCGGGACACACCCTGAACGCGGTGATGAACATGCTGCGCAACAACTACGCGCCCATCACCGAATTGCGCAGCGCCGTGATCTGGACCAAAGCGGTGTCGGTGTTCACACCCGATTACTCGGTGGACTTTTTGCCTACCAACCCCTGGATTCACCAACCCTTTGAGACCTACGACAGCATGCGTCCGCAGCAGTTGTTGGACAAGTGGAAAATCTGAGTTCGCAACCTGCTCCGGCCCCTGCCTGTGGGCCTGATACCGGGTTGGTGCACCACGGCTATCGAGCCCCGGCCGATTTTGAGGCCGTTCCGGTCGGGGTGTACAAAGCTTCCACGGTTCTTTTTCCCAACGTGGCTGCCATGCGGTCACGCAAGTGGGTGGACAAATCCGCTTACACCTACGGTTTGCACGGAACGCCCACCACTTTCGTTCTGGAGGAGCGCCTGGCCACTTTGGAGGGGGGGCGGCATTGCATTCTGGCTCCCAGCGGCCTGGCCGCCATTGGTCTGGTCGATCTGGCCTTCTTGCAGCAAGGCGATGAGGTTCTGATCCCCCGAAATGCCTATGGCCCGAACGCGTCCCTGGCCCGGCATGAATTGGCCCGGTGGGGCATTGGGCACCGGTTTTACGATCCCATGCGACCGCAGGACCTGGCCGACCAGTTGAGCGAACGCAGCCGCCTCGTGTGGTTGGAAGCGGCCGGTTCGGTGACGCTGGAGTTTCCCGATGTGCCCGCATTGATGCAGGTGGTGCGCTCGTTCAACCAGCGTCGGGCCGAGGTGGATGTTGCCCCACGGCCCCTGATTGCGGCATTGGACAACACCTGGGGCGCTGGGGTGGCGTTTGCTCCCTTTGACTGGGGGGTGGATGTGTCAATGCAGGCCTTGACCAAATACCCCAGCGGTGGTGCCGATGTGCTGATGGGTGCGGTGGTGACCCGGGACCTGGAACTTCACCAAGAACTGCTCATGACGCACATGCGTTTGGGCTTGAATGTGGCAGGCAACGACGCCGAGTTGGTGCTGCGCGGTTTGCCCAGCCTGCATTTGCGTTACCGGGCCCAGGATGCGGCGGCCCGTCGTTTGGCGGCTTGGGCGCAGACCCAACCTGGGGTGGCGCGGGTGTTTCACCCCGCTTTGCCGGATTCACCGGGCCATGCGTTCTGGAAACGCGATGCCCGGGGGGCTGCCTGCCTCTTCAGCTTGGCGTTTGAGCCCGATGTTGCTCCCTCTGCCATCGACGCCTTTTGTGACAGGTTGACCTGGTTCCGCCTGGGCTACAGCTGGGCGGGCCCAATGAGCTTGTGTGTGCCTTACGACATGCCCGGCTTCAGGGAAGGGCCATGGCCCTATGCGCCCACTTTGGTGCGTCTGGCCGTGGGCCTGGAAAATGTGGATGATTTGCAGCGTGATCTGGCGCAGGCGCTGCTGTGCTTGCGTACCGCCTGATCACCGCTTCGCCAGCAACTTGTTCAACTCGGGCCAGACATTGGCCAGCATCTGCGCCTGGGCCGATTCGTTGGGGTGTATCCGGTCGGCCTGGAACAAGGCCGTGGCATCGGCCACGTCGGCCACGTTTTTCAAGAAAAAGGGTACCCAGCCCGTTTTGTGCTGTTGGGACACTTCCTTGTACATGTTTTGAAACGCCTGGCCATATTGAGCACCGTAGTTGGGTGGCATTTGCATGCCCAACACAAGCACCTTGGCTCCCGCCGTTTGTGATTGAAGGGCCATTGTGGCCAAATTGTCCCGGGTCATGTTCAGGGGCAAGCCACGCAACGCATCGTTTCCTCCCAGTTCTATAACGACTATCGCCGGGCGGTGTTGTGCCAACAAAGCACCCAAGCGTGAGCGGCCGCCGGAGGTGGTGTCGCCACTGACACTGGCGTTGACCACCCGCCAACCGGTCTTTTGGACTTTATCAGCGAGCAATGCCACCCAACCCGTGCCGCGTTTGAGCCCGTATTCGGCGCTCAACGAGTCGCCCACCACCAGGACCGTGCGTTCTGCCGACGTCTGGCTTTGAGCAATCGGCCAAACCCCCAGGCCGACGGTCAGCACCGCAAGCCAGTTAAAGTGTCGTCGGTTCAAAACGAAAGCCTTTCCATGTCAGAAACCATGATCCGCGTAGCAGGTGTGTCCAAATCGGTGACCGATGCCACCGGCACACTGGACATTTTGCGCGATGTTGAATTCAGCCTGCACCGGGGCCAGACGGTGGCCATCGTGGGGGCCTCGGGTTCGGGCAAGAGCACTTTGTTGTCGATTGTCGCAGGGCTGGATACCCCCACCCAGGGTACCGTGTTCATCGACCGCGATGATATCTTCGCCATCACCGAAGACCAGCGCGCCGCCCTGCGGGCCCAGAAGGTGGGGTTTGTGTTCCAGAGCTTCCAGTTGTTGGGCAATCTGACCGCGTTGGAGAACGTGATGCTGCCCTTGGAATTGGCCGGACGGCGCGATGCCCGTGAGCTGGCTTCCGCCATGCTCAAACGGGTGGGCTTGGTTTCCCGCCTGGGACACTACCCGAAGGTGCTATCAGGCGGTGAGCAGCAGCGGGTGGCGTTGGCCCGCGCATTTGTGGTGCAACCGGCTGTTTTGCTGGCAGATGAGCCCACTGGCAGCCTGGACTTCGCCACCGGTCAAACCGTGATGGAGCTGATGTTCGAGCTGAACCGGGAGCAGGGCACCACACTGGTGTTGGTCACCCACGACCCTGGCATTGCACAACGTTGCGAGCGCAAAATCGTGATCGAGGCAGGTCGGGCCCACGAGGCAGGATAATCAGGGGATGTCTTCTCCCAAAGTGTTGTTTGGCTTTCATGCCGTGGGTGTGCGGATCAAAACCGCGCCAGCCTCTGTGATCGAGGTGTATTTTGATGCCAGTCGGCGTGACGCCCGGATGCGGCAATTCATAGACCGGGCCAAGGAAGCCGGTGTGCGCCTGATCGAAGCCGATGGTTTGCGGCTGGCCAAACTGGCGGGCAGCCACGGCCACCAAGGCGTGGCTGCGCGGGTTGAGCCCGTGGCCCAAGCCAAGTCGTTGGACGATTTGCTGGACCAGTTGGAACAGGGCGCGGGTCCGTCTCCGTTGCTGCTTGTGTTGGATGGTGTGACCGACCCGCACAACCTCGGCGCCTGTTTGCGTGTGGCCGACGGCGCCGGTGCCCATGCGGTGATTGCGCCCAAGGACCACGCGGCAGGCATCAACGCCACCGTGGCCAAAGTGGCCAGCGGCGCTGCCGAGACCATGCCCTATTTCATGGTGACCAATCTGGCACGAACGCTCAATGAATTGAAGGAGCGCAATGTGTGGATTATTGGCACCAGTGACGATGCGCCCAAAACCCTGTACCAGGTGGACCTGAAAGGCCCCGTGGCATTGGTGTTGGGTGCCGAGGGGCAAGGCATGCGCCAGTTGACCCGCAAAACCTGCGACGAACTGGTGTCCATTCCCATGTTGGGTGCGGTGGAGAGCTTGAACGTTTCTGTCGCCAGCGGGGTGTGCCTTTACGAGGCCCTGAGACAGCGCACTTGACGCGTGTGCGACGTTCATAAACCCCTTGTTCAACCCACCCACGCCGCACAAGGAGTCACACCCAACCCAGGGTGCCCAGCATGGCCCCCCCGGCCAACAGCCAAAGCATGTGCAGACGGGTTTTCCATACCACCACCGTTGCCACGGCTGTCAGCACCCAAAGCCTCGTGTCTGTGTCGGGGTTGTTGTGGGCTGCGGACAGCACCCAACCCGTGGCAATCAGCAGGGCAATAACGATCGGTGCCATCCCTTGTTTGAACGCTTTTACCAGGGGCCGTTCCCGGTTGAGGTGAGCCCAGCGGGTGGCGTTGTAGGTCAACAAAGACGATGGCAGCAGGATGGCCGTCAGGGTGCACAAAACACCCGCCAACCCCATGGGCCAGAGCAGCGTGTGGCCCCAGGCCTGGGCCGCGTTGGTGCCCACACTCCAACCCAGCAGCGCCACAAACAGCACGTTCGGGCCAGGGGCGGCTTGTGCCAGGGCAATCGCGCTGGTGAACTGCATGTCCGTCAGCCAGGTTTGTTCACCCACCAGGTAGCGGTGCATGTCGGGCGCCGTGGTGATGGCCCCGCCCACCGCCAACAATGACAGCGATGCAAAATGCAGGAACAACTCCATCCATTGGCCGGGTGTCATGATCTGGCTCATTCGGTGCCCTGCGAGGACGGTTGCGCACGCGTGATGCATCGGTAGGCCCAGGCGGTGGCAGGAATTCCCAGTCCGAGCAAGACAGCCGCCAACGGCCATCGCAGCCCACCCACGCCCAGCAGGGTCAAACCCGCCAGGCACCAGCAGGCACCGATGCCCATGGCATTGGTTTTCAAGGCACTGACCAATTTGAGGCCGGTTGCAGCGATCAGCGCAGCCGCGACCGCGCCCATGCCCCGCAGGGCGCCTTGTGCCTGCTGCGTGTCGGCCACGCTGGCAAACCAGATGCCCAGTGCGAGCACCAGGCACAAGGGGAACGCCAGCATGCCCGCCAGAGCGGTTGCCGCCCCTTGCCAGCCAAAATAGCGTCCTCCAATCATCAGCGACAGGTTGACCACGTTGGGGCCGGGCATGATCTGCGCTACCGCCCAGTCCTCTACAAACTGTTCCCGGCTCAACCATCGACGTTTTTCTACCAGTTCCCGTTGCACCACCGCCAGCACGCCACCAAAGCCCTGCAACGCCAGCCAGGTAAAGGCCCAGAACAGCTCTGACTTGCTGCCTGGGCGAGGCAGGTCGTCGGTTTCGTGGATCATGTTCGACGGTTGCTTGTGCAGGTCAAACGGTCATGCCGCCGCACACCTCCAGCACCGCCCCGTTGACATAACTGGCTTCGTCGCTGGCCAGGAATGCATAGACGTTGGCAATTTCTTTGGGCTGGCCCAGGCGCCGCAGGGGGACCTTGTTTTCCATCTCCTGCATCACTTTGTCTGGAATGGATTGCAAAATCGGTGTGCTGACAAACCCTGGTGCCACGGCATTGACCCGGATGCCTTTGGGCCCCAGCTCCCGGCTCCAGGTTTTGGTGAACCCAATGACCCCGAATTTGGTGGCCGCGTAGTTGGTTTGCCCGAAGTTGCCGTAAATGCCCACCACGGATGACGCGTTCAGAATCACGCCTTGACCTTGTGCCACCATGGCATCGGCAACGGCCTGGGCGCAGTGAAAAACCCCACGCAGGTTGACATCAATCACCTTGTCAAATTGTGCCTCGGTCATTTTTTGAAGGCGCGCGTCCTGGGTGATTCCCGCGTTGTTTACCAACACGTCAATGCGCCCGTAGTGGGCCAACACCTGTTGGACCACGCTGTCTACCATGTCCCTCTGCGTCACGTCCATCACAAACGCGCTGGCCTGGCTGCCTTCGGCAGCGCACTGGGCCCGCACCGCCTCGATGGCGCTGGGGTTCACGTCGCACACCACCACATGGGCGCCTTCCCGGGCAAACTTCAGCGCGGTGGCTTGGCCGATGCCTTGACCTGCGCCTGTGATCAGGGCAACTTTGTTTTGTAAACGCTTCATGGATTTTTGCCTGGATGGAATAAGAATTCCCCATCATAGTCGAGCCAGGAGGGGCGCTCCTCTTGCATTTTTTGTGGTCCTGGGCTTTTCGGTAGAGTGAATAAAGTGAAAGCAGAGACAATGCAAACACAAACCGGATGTTTGACAGAAAGAACGAATGTGAGCAACAAGAAGCTGATTCTTTTGGGGACGGGGGGCACCATCGCAGGCAAGGCGGCAGACGCCTCGGACAATGTGGGCTACACCGCAGCCCAACTCTCGATTGCCGATTTGACCGGTGGCTTGACCGAACCCGATGGCGTTGAGTTGGTGTCGGAGCAAGTGGTCCAGGTGGACAGCAAGGACGTGGACGATGCGGTCTGGCGGCGGTTGTTGGGTCGGGTCAACGAACTGCTGCACGATGACCAGATCAAGGGAATTGTGATTGCGCATGGCACCGATACGATGGAAGAAACCGCGTATTTGCTGCAGGCGGTGTTGAACCCCGCAAAGCCGGTGGTGTTGACCGGGGCGATGCGTCCGTCCACGGCCTTGTTGCGGGATGGCCCACAGAACCTTTCTGATGCCCTTGCGGTGGCGGCATGGCCGGGTGCGCGGGGCGTGGTGGTGGTGTTTGCCGGCAGAATCCACAGCGCCTTGCAGGTACAAAAGGCGCACACTTACCAGACCGATGCTTTCGATTCCGGGGATGCGGGCCCTTTGGGGGTTGTGGAGGAGGGCAATTGCCGGTTGTGGCAGCCCTGGCCGGTGACCGGAAATCGATCGACGTTGCTGGGCGTTTTGTTGACGCCAGCCCCGTGGCCACGTGTGGAATGGCTGAGCAGCCATGGAAATGCCACCGGGCGTCTGGTGTGGGATTTGCTGGCCCAACGCCAAACGCAATCACAGGTGGGCGCCGGAGGCAATGTGTTGCGTGGGGTGGTGGTGGCCGGCACAGGCAATGGCACCTTGAGCGAAGGTCTGATCCAGGCACTGGAGGAGGCTCAAAGCCAGGGGGTTGCGGTCCGGGTGTGCAGTCGCTGCGCGCGCGGTCGGGTCGTTCCCGGCCCGTCATCGGTGTTTGAAGCCCTGCCTCTGCCACCCGCCAAAGCCCGCTTGGCGTTGATGCTGGATTTGGTGGCGCGCTCGTGAAAACGCCCCGCTCACGGGGGTGGCGGGGCGTGTGTCAGGGGGGGCAAAGTCAGGCCGCCAGAGCGGTAAAGGCCCGCTGGGTGATGTCCTCGACCGAACCGGTACCGCTGATGGCACGGTATTTGGGGGCGGCTGTGGCATCCTGCTGTGCCCAGTTGCTGTAATAGTCCACCAGCGGACGGGTCTGGGCGCTGTAGACTTCCAGGCGCTTTTTCACGGTTTCTTCCTTGTCGTCGTCGCGCTGCACCAGGGGTTCACCGGTCACATCGTCCTGGCCCGCCACTTTCGGCGGATTGAACGTGACGTGGTACGTGCGGCCCGATGCGGGGTGCGAGCGGCGGCCGCTCATGCGTTCGATGATGGCGTCAAACGGCACATCGATTTCGAGCACGTAGTCCAGCTTGACACCTGCGGCCTTCATGGCTTCGGCCTGAGGGATGGTGCGCGGAAAGCCGTCAAACAGGAAACCGTTGGCGCAATCGGTCTGGGCAATGCGGTCTTTGACCAGATTGATGATCAGGTCGTCGCTCACCAAGCCACCCGCGTCCATCACCTTCTTGGCTTCCAGTCCCAGGGGGGTGCCAGCCTTGACCGCCGCACGCAACATGTCACCCGTTGAAATTTGGGGAATGCCGTACTTTTGGCAAATGAAAGTGGCTTGAGTGCCTTTGCCTGCGCCGGGCGCGCCCAAGAGGATCAGTCGCATGGTTTTCCTTTAGTCCAAGTTTCAAATTCTGTGGGCTCACCCGTCTCCGGAGGTGGCCAGTCTTGTGCCCTTGACGGGCAAACCGCCCGAGGATAGCACGTGCTTCCCCGCCGCAGGCTTACAGCTGGGCTGGCGTGTTCAGTGTGGTTGGCCGGCGGCGAACAGGGCGCGCACGCTGGCCAAATCGTCCGGCGTGTCGACGCCCGGCCCCGGCGCTTGTGCTGCCAGGTGGACCGCGATGCGCTCACCGTGCCACAACACGCGCAACTGTTCCAGGGATTCGCTGAGTTCTTCGGGGGCCGGTTGCAACTGGGGGTAGCGTTTCAAAAAGCCGACCCGGTAGGCGTAAATGCCGATGTGGCGTTTGGGCGAACAAGGGCCCAGCGAAGGTGGCTCCCCGGCTGCGCCCAGTGCGGCCATGCCATCGCGCCACCAGGGGATCGGGGCGCGGCTGAAATACAAAGCGGTTCCCCGTTGGTCGGTCACCACTTTGACCACGTTCGGGTTCAAGAAATCGGCGCTGGTTTCGATGGTGTGGGCGGCGGTGCTCATCACGCAGTCGGGCCGTGCCTGCAGCGTCTGGGCCACTTGCACAATCAGGGCGGGGTCCATCAGCGGTTCGTCGCCCTGCACATTCACCACAATGGCGGTGTCGGGTAAACCCAGTTGCTGGCAGGCTTCGGCCAGCCGGTCGCTGCCGCTGAGGTGGTCGAGTTGTGTCATGACCGCAGCGACCCCCGCCGCCGTGCAGGCGTCCAGGATTTGACGGTCGTCGGTGGCCACGGTGCAACTGGCGGGGCTGCTCAACGCTGCCCGCTGGGCCACCCGCACCACCATGGGCAGTCCGGCAATGTCGGCCAGGGGTTTGTTGGGCAGACGGCTGGAGGCCAAACGTGCCGGGATCAGGATGTGAAATTCCTGTGGCGATGTGTTGTGCACCATGGGGGTCAGGCGTTGTGGCCCATGAGCGGCGTTGGCGATGGAAGCGATTCCAGCTCGGCGTCGCTCAAAACACGGGCCTCGTTTTCCAGCATCACTGCAATGCCATCGCGGATGGGGTAGGCCAGGCGCGCGCTGCGCGAAATCAGCTCTTGCGTGTCTTTGTTCAGCAGCAGGGGGCCCTTGGTAACAGGGCAGACCAGAAGTTCAAGCAGTTTGGGGTCCATGGGGGAATGATAAGCGTTGCAGCACCGTGTTGAGCGCCTGGTCTACAGCTGCAAAAAAGGAGGGTTCGGGTGTTTGCTCCAGCGGCACTGCCCAGACGCGGTGGCTGTCGGGGGACGCTTCGGCCAACAGCAGCGGAAACAGCTTGATGGCGTCTTTTTCGGTGCACAACCAGGCGCCTGGGTGCGCCTTCAACGCGGCGAGCAGCGATTCGGGGGAAGCGTGATCGGCCAGTGCCTGGGCGTGCCACAGTTGCACGCCCTGCGCGGCCAGCATGTCAAAAAACGCACGGGGCTGCGCAATGCCAGCCAGAGCGGATACCCCTTGCCCTGAAGCTGCCAGTTCGGTCCAGTGGCAGCGGTTGCCCAGGGGGTTGACCGCCAATGCACCCAGTTGCCGTGTGGCCGCATATGTGGGGTAAGGCGATGCCACAGAAGTGAGGTCGGGTTCACCGTGCTTCAGCACCAGCATCTGGCTGCCTGTGTGGGCCGGGGCAGGCCAGGGCTCACGCAACAAACCGGCGGGCAACAGCCAGCCGTTGCCGCAACCGCGTTCATCGAACACCACCACGGTCAGGTCGCGTGCCAGGGCCCAATGCTGCATCCCATCGTCACAAATCACCACATCGATTTCAGGATGTTGTTGCAGCAGCCAGAGGCCTGCTTGGTGGCGGTTGGCGCACACCACCACCGGGGCGCCCGTTGCGCGGTGTATCAGCAGCGGCTCGTCACCCACGTCGGCGGCTGGCGAGGTGGGCGTGACTGCGAGGCTGCCTTGCGTTTGGCGCCCGTACCCGCGTGACACCACCCCCGGGTGCATGCCCCGGGCCTGCAAGTGACGCACCAACGCCACCGTGGTCGGGGTTTTGCCCGCACCACCGACCACCACGTTACCGACCACCAGCACCGGCACGGGCAAGCGCCCGGGCCGCTTGATGTCCCAGCGGTAAGCCATGCGTTGCAAACGCAGCAACAGGCCGTACACCCAGGCCAGGGGCAAAAGCCCCCGGGCTGTCCAGCTCCGCCGGCGCCACACCGCCTGCCAGTTCATGGGTTGGTAGCGGCTTGCGTGGCGAATGTGATCTGACTCAAGCCGCTGCGCCGTGCCGCATCCATCACGTTCACCACCGATTGGTGCGATGCGGCTGCGTCGGCGTTGATCACCACGATGGTCTTGTCCGAAGGCCCCGCAGCCTCTTTGAGTGCCGCGATCAGCCCGCTCACCGAAGCGTGGTCCAGCACACGCCGGTTGACCGCGTAGCGTCCATCTTGCCCAATGCTCACCACCACTTCACTGGGTGGCTGTTGTGGCTGTTCTGCATCGGCCACGGGCAGATTCACTTGCAGGGCGGTGAACCGGCTGTAGGTGGTGGTCAGCATCAGAAAAATCAGAACCACCAACAAGACATCGATGAACGGGATCAGGTTGATCTCGGGTTCATCACGGTGTTTGCTGCTGAATTTCATGTGTCGGGTGAGGGTGGGGGCTCAGCGGCGCAAGGTGGAGAGGTGGCGCGCAAAGGCTTCGGCTGCCACTTCCATTTGCAACAGGTAGGTGTCGGTCAACCCACGAAAGTAACGCCAGGCAATCAGGGCAGGAATCGCCACGATCAGGCCAAAAGCGGTGTTGTACAGGGCAATCGAGATGCCGTGCGCCAATTGCGCGGGGTTGCCGCCGCCGGGGCTCATGCCGCCGCTGCCGGTTTGTGAGCCGAAAATCTCGATCATGCCGATGACTGTGCCCAGGAGCCCCAGCAAGGGCGCGGCCGATGCAATGGTGGCCAGAGCACCCAGGTAACGCTGTAGCTTGGCTGCAGCCAAGCGCCCGGCCGTTTCCAGTTCTGCGTGGATTTCTGATTCACTGGCCTTGCTGTGTTTGCCATGCCCCAATGCCCGAAAGCCGGCCGCCAGCACCTCGCCCAGCAGAGAGTTTTGCTGCAATTGGCGAACCACCTCAGCCGAGGGCACGCTGTGCCGCGATGCCAGTATGGCTTCGTCCAGCAGCTGCAGTGGTGCAATTTTGGAGCGTTTGAGGCTGATGCTGCGCTCGATGATGAGCGTCAATCCCAGCACGGAACACAGTATCAGAGGCCAAATCGGCCAGCCAGCGGCTTGTATGATGGAAAACAAATGCAGCTCCTTGCGTTGGACCTTCCTTGTTGGAGCATCTTGTGCCCGATCCGGTCCAAAGCGATTATCGCGCACGTGCCCACATGCCATGTCGACGTTGGGTGCGTCCACATTCATTACGCAACATGATTTTGAACACGTTTATGGGTTCTCAGGTGTGGCCGGTGGGTTCGTTGCTGCGGGCGGTGTCGGATGCCGTGCAAACCCGTTTCGGTTCGGTGGTGGTTCGTGGCGAGGTATCGGGTTTTGCCCGTGCGGCCAGTGGGCATTGTTATTTTTCGATCAAAGATGCGCAGGGACAGCTGCGGTGCGCGATGTTTCGACGTGCCGCACAGGCCAGTGGTTTGGACATGCGTGACGGGCAACTGGTGGAGGTGTCGGGCCGCTTGGATGTGTACGCCGCCCGGGGCGAATTGCAAATGGTGGTGGAAGGCGTGCGGTTGGCCGGGCAAGGTGGGCTGTTCGAACAGTTTTTGCGCTTGAAGGCAGAGCTGGAGGCTGAGGGGTGTTTCGATGCCGCTCGCAAGCGCCCGCTGCCCGTCATGCCCAAGCATGTCGGCGTGGTCACCTCGTTGGATGCCGCTGCGTTGCGTGACGTGGTCACCACCCTGCGCCGCAGGGCGCCACACGTGGCTGTTACGGTGTTTCCTGCTCTGGTTCAAGGGGCGCAAGCCCCGGATACCTTGTTGGCGGCACTGGATCGGGCCGTTGTTGCCCATGGCCAGGGGCGATGTGACGTGTTGTTGTTGGTGCGCGGGGGCGGTTCACTGGAGGATTTGTGGGCGTTCAACCACCCGGGTCTGGTGCGGGCGCTGGTGCGTTGCCCCATGCCGGTGGTGGCGGGTGTGGGGCATGAAACCGATTTCACCCTGGTCGATTTTGCGGCCGATGTCCGTGCTGCCACGCCCACCGCAGCGGCTGAGTTGTGCTGTCCCAGCCAAGCCGCTGCGAGCCAGGCCTTGCAATTGATGCAAGACCGGCTGCTCAGGCAAACCCAACGCCAGCTGGATCTGCAAGCCCAAGGGCTGGATCGCCTGGCTCAGCGGTTGGGACGTCCCTTGGAGCAACTGCAACGGGCCCGCTCCGGCTTGCAGTCGCGCGCGCACGCCCTGAAAGGGCGTGTCGACAAGCGCATGCAGGCTGAACATTTCGCGATTGAACGGCGCCAGCAGAAGTGGACCGATGCGGTTGGACGGGCGGGGGAGCTGGCACACCAGCGCCTGGACCGCCTTGAGGCCCGGATGCGGGCTCTGGACCCCACCTTGGTGTTGCAACGCGGCTACGCGTGGCTGACCGACGGGCAGGGGCGCACTCTGACCCACGCCCAAGACGCCCATGTGGGGCAGGAGGTGCAAGCGGTGCTGGCCGACGGTCGCTTGGGATTGACCGTGACGCGTACAAGTGCTTGAGTTGTTTTCTACAATGCAGCGTCAGCCAACAACCCCACAGAGGAAAAACATGGAACATACTTTGCCCGCCTTGCCTTACGCGATCGACGCGCTGGCCCCTCACTACTCCCAGGAAACCCTGGAATTTCACCACGGCAAGCACCACAACGCCTACGTGGTCAACCTGAACAATCTGCAAAAAGGCACCGAATTCGAGAGCATGGATCTTGAGTCGATTGTCAAAAAATCCAGTGGTGGTATTTACAACAACTCGGCCCAGATCTGGAACCATACTTTTTTCTGGAACTGCATGAAGCCCAACGGCGGCGGTGAGCCCACCGGTGCGCTGGCCGATGCGATCAACGCCAAGTGGGGTTCTTACGCCGCGTTCAAAGAGGCGTTTGTCAAAAGCGCTGTGGGCAACTTCGGTTCCGGCTGGACCTGGCTGGTGAAAAAAGCCGACGGTTCGGTGGACATTGTGAACATGGGCGCGGCCGGCACCCCGTTGACCACGGCCGACAAAGCCCTGTTGACCGTGGACGTGTGGGAACACGCCTACTACATCGACTACCGCAACCTGCGTCCCAAGTTCGTGGAAACCTTCTTGGACAAACTGGTGAACTGGTCTTTTGCTGAAGCCAACTTTGCCTGAAGCTGCGGGATGCAGTGCAACGGTTCGTTTTGGACCGTTGTGTTTGACCCCATAAAAAACCGCCTGCCAGCTTGCGCTGACAGGCGGTTTTTTTGAAGCCTTGTCTGTCAGGCGTTGATCGTGGCAAGTGCCGCGTTCAATGTGGTGCTCGGGCGCATCACAGCATCCAGTTTGGCGGTATCGGGCAGGTAGTAGCCTCCAATGTCCGCAGGCTGCCCTTGAACGGCGTTCAATTCCTCAACAATTTTGGCCTCGTTGTCGGCCAAAGCCTGAGCCAGCGGTGCGAACTTGGCGGCCAGTGCGGTGTCCTCGGTCTGGGTGGCCAACTCTTGTGCCCAGTACAGGGCCAGATAGAACTGGCTGCCACGGTTGTCCAGCTGCCCGGTGCGGGGTGACGGGTTTTTGTTGTTGTCCAGCAGCTTGCCGGTGGCGGCATCCAAGGTTTTGGCCAGCAATTTGGCTTGGGCGTTCTTGTTTTTCAGGCCCAGGTCTTCCAGGCTCACAGCCAAGGCCAGGAACTCACCCAGGCTGTCCCAGCGCAGGTGGTTTTCTTCCACCAGCTGTTGCACGTGCTTGGGCGCGGAGCCGCCGGCACCTGTTTCGTACATGCCACCGCCGGCCATCAGAGGGACGATGGACAACATTTTGGCCGAGGTGCCCAGTTCCATGATGGGGAACAGGTCCGTGAGGTAGTCACGCAGGATGTTGCCGGTGGCGCTGATGGTGTCCAGCCCGCGCACCACGCGCTCCAGCGTGTAGCGCATCGCACGCACCTGGCTCATGATTTGGATGTCCAAACCTGCTGTGTTGTGCTCGTGCAAGTACATCTTGACCTTGGTGATCAGCTGTGCCTCGTGCGGACGGTACTGGTCCAGCCAGAACACCACTGGCATGCCCGAGTTGCGGGCACGGTTCACGGCCAGTTTGACCCAGTCGCGGATGGCCGCGTCCTTGCACTGACACATGCGCCAGATGTCGCCCTCTTCCACGTTTTGGCTCAGCAGCACTTCGCCGGT
>JACCDQ011092764.1_pt1 | contig 39032 bp, 59 predicted proteins | sample 7446031 | NCBI WGS metagenome assembly JACCDQ01 (sample SAMN15323442, study PRJNA562643) | freshwater metagenome | isolation source: river surface water | place: USA:Blue River Watershed | collected 2017-08-17 | reverse complement strand
TGCCAATAGTTCTTAAAGCAGAACCTGCTCCAGAATAGTTTGCATCAGTCATTGCCGTGGTGAAATTCAATGTATAAATTCCAGTACCGTTATCCGTGATGCTGGACACATTGAAAGCTGCACGAATAGCAACAGTCCCAGTCCCGTTGAAGTTCACCCACGCCTTGGCGCTGCCATCGACGACTGTGGCCACCGGCACGGACTTCGTGCCAGCTGCGTTGGATAGTGTGTCAGTTTTCAGTGTTGACATGGTGTGGCCTGGTTAGCGGAAGATGGCGACATGGACGCCTTCAATATCGTACAAAGTGCCAGAGTACGGTGTGAGAATTCTGGCAGCTGAGGCTGTTAGGTTATCGACAGTAATCAAGCGATTGATGCCGCCGACGGCCACTGATTCCTGCGCCGAACCAAGGCACGAATAGTTTGCATCTGACATTGCGTTCGTAAAATTCACGGAATAATCTCCGACACCGTTGTCGGTAATTGAAGACACGTTCCCACTCGCCCGAATAGCCACGGTGCCAGTGCCGTTGAAGTTCACCCATGCCTTGCACAGGTACATCTCCACGTCTGACGTATTCTTGATTGCGTTAACTTTTAAAGTTGACATTACAGCACCGCCCAGACTTGTCCGCTTGGCACCGTGACAGTGATGCCGCTTGCGATTGTGATTGGCCCTGCTGACATTGCGTTCTTACCGCTTGTCAGCGTGTAGTTTGTGGTCACGGTCTGGCCGTTTTCATAGAAGATGTCATCAGACCCACCGCCAGTGGCACCGCCACCGATGCTGCCCCAGGCTGATCCGTATCCTTCGAACTTACCCAGGGTGCTGTTGTAGCGCAGCATGCCAGCCGTGCCGGTTGGACGCTGTGCTGTCGTTCCGACGTTCAGGACCGCTGCGCCAGTTCCAGACAGCGTCAGCTGGCCAGATGCAGACAGCGTGGTGAACGCACCGCTGTTGGCCGTGCTGCCGCCGATGGGTGTGTTGTTCAGTGTGCCGCCAGTGATCGTCGGGCTGGTCAGCGTTTTGTTGGTCAGCGTCTGCGTGCCGCTGATCGTGGCCACCTCGATGCCGTTGGCCTGTACGACGCCTGTTCCCTTCGGAACCAGGTTCAGGCTGATGTTGGTGTCGCCACCGCTGGCCGTAAATGTTGGCGCGTTTCCGGTGGCCGCGTTGGCGAATGTGACTTCGTTGACGGCTGACGCCGTGGTGGTGAAAATCACCAGCTCGTTGCCGTTGGCATCAGCCAGGAAGCCACCGCTGGCCAGCTTCGGTGCTGTCAGCGTCTTGTTAGTCAGGGTCTGTGCTGCTGCGATCAGCGCGACGGTGTCGCTTGTAACGGCTGGCAGTGTGTGCTGCTGCCCAGCAGCCGGTCCCAGCTTGGCTGTGATGATCGGTGACGTGGCGTTGCTGAACGTGGCTGGCGCGTTGAACGTCGGCGTGCCGTTGACGGTGATGGTGTCGCCAGATGCGTCGCCAAGGGTGATCGCACCGTTCAGTGCTGCTGCACCTGTGACGGTAAGCGCTGGGAACGTGAACGTGGTGTCCAGTGCTGCCCAGGCCGTGCCGTTCCACTTCTGGAAGGAATGGCTGGCGGCGTCGTAGCGCTTGCTGTTGGTTGGGATGTTGGTGCTGCTGCTGCCTTCGAACCAGACAGCCGTGTCCACGTCACGGTCTTTTACTTCCGTGACGAAGTTTGTGTAGGTACTCGTTACCGTTGGGTTTGACCAGTTCGCCATCAGACGCCTTTCACGTTCCAGCTCACATCGCCACTGACCCGATTGCCTGCTGTGTCGAACAGTAACACCTTAAAGCTCGTCGGGTTGGGGACGTCCACGAAGTCGTAGACTGCGATGCGTGCTGCTGTACCCTTCGGCGTCACGGTGATGCTTTGGACATCCACGAAACTCACATTAAAGCTGACCGCTGTGCCACCACTGTCGGTGGACACGGCAGACACCAGGCCCGCATCGTTCTTCAATTTTACGTCAAATCGGACGTTCAGGCCGGTGACGTTCACCAGGTCGTCACCCCCGCTGCTGGCGAAGTCGTAGCGGACTTTGACGTACCTGAAGTCGGTGACGAACACAGACGACAGGCCCGCGTAGTCGGTCCACGCATCGCCCACCAGCTTCTTCACGCTGATGGTCGGCGTCACCGTGACGGTCCCGATCACCGTGGAATAAGTCAGCGACGCGCTGACCTTGGTGGCCGCCAGGACTGTGCCGTAGTCAAAGGTTTCTTCGTAGTAGCCGGATGCTGGCGTCGGCTGCGCGTAGACAGGATAGCCAGCAGTGATCTGATCCTGCGGTGTCGTCCAGCCACGGCTTGTGAAATGCGACGCCCAGGTTTCTGTGGTGTTGATCGGTGCCACGAACGACGTGGCATCGTATGCTGTGAAGTTGGACTGCGTGCCACCGAACGTGCTGTTCTGGTTGAATTGCAGCTGGTAGTCTGGCGGCTGGTTGACCAGCGCTGTCACGCTTGATGTGGACCCAACGTTTCCAGCCACATCGACACCGGCCACCCAGTAGGTGAACGTGCCAGCGCTCGATTCGAAGATGGCCGTGAAGCGCGACGAAATGCGCCCGATGACTGTGGCACCGGCCCAGGTCGAACCCTTGCGCAGCTCGTAGTAGTCTAGCGGCAGGGTGGCCGTGGCGTCGCCCCACTTCAGCAGCACGTTGTTGTCGATCACTTCCTGGGTGACTGTGACTGTGCCAGGCAGAACCACGGTGGCCGATGCTGTGCCGGCCGATCCGGTGTTGCCGCTGATGTCAGTAGCTGCCACCCAGAAGCTGCGTGCGCCAGACCAGTTGGCCTTGGTGCTGAACGATGTGCCTTTGATGGTTCCCAGCGATGTGCCAGCAGCAAACGAAGCGCCGTAGCGGATTTCATAGGATCCAGTGGCCAGCGAACCGACCACCGCGTTCCAGGTCAGGACGACGTTTTCGCCAGCGAATGATGCAGCCAGTGTCGGCGCAGCTGGTGCGCTGATAGTCACCGTGGTGCTGGCGTCGTTCGTGCTGTAGTTGCCGGTGGTGTCCAGCGCTTTGACCAGGTAGGTCTTGGTCGATGCTGCGACCAGGCCGATCTTCATGGTTGTGCCTTTGACCTGGCCGACCACGGTTGCGCTTGACCATGTCGATCCCTCGCGCACTTCGTAGACGTCCAGATCCAGGTCGGCCACTTTCGACCATGTCAGCGTCACGCCGATGTTCGGGTCGATCACTGACGTGAAGCCGGTCACGTCCGCAGGTGGTGCTGTCTTGCCCAGCGCGGTGATGGTGGTCTGGCTGTAATTGTCCGAACGCTTGCCGGTTGCGCCAACAGCGTAGACCCTGAACGTGTAGTCGCCAGGCGTGATGTCCAGCAGGTCGAAGTCGCTGATGCTGACGGTGGCCGTGGTGAAGTTGTTGCCGTCCTGGCTCCACTGCACCTGGTAGCTGGTCGCATATGGTACGTTCTCCCAGCCCACGCTGATCATGGCGCGCACTTCGGACTGGTAGGTGTACAGGCTTTCCAGTGTCGTCAGTGTTCCTGGTGTCGCTGGCGTGTCCGTCAGGTTGGTGAAGTCGCGGGCTTCCAGGACCAGACCGGTTTCCACGGCGTCGTACTTGCCAGCGTCATGTCGCAGTGCGGTGATCTCGATCTCTCCGGTTTCCTGCTCGACGATGGACAGCACGCGGAATGTCTGCACCTGCACGCTGCTGGTGGTCATGATCCACTGCGCGCCTGTCTGTGGTGCTGCTGCCATTGGCGTGGACAGGTTGACCACTGCACCGGCTGCGCTGGCCACGGCTGACGATGCGACTGACCCGTCTGGCAGCATGGCGTACAGGGTCCAGCTGCTGGATCCCAGGTTCACAGCTGCATCCAGCGTCACTGCGCTGGTGGTCGATGACTTCACGCGGCCACCCAGGCGAACGCCTGCACGGCTTGCGTCTGCCACCTTGATGATGTCGCCAGGACGAACGACAGCGCCTTCGACGCCAGTTCCGAAGGTCACAGTCTCCGATTCGTAGCGCTCGGAATACAGCAGCCAGCGGCCAACGCGGTTGGCCTGGCCACGGCTTGTGCAGCCGATTGCCACCACTTCGGTCTGGACAATTCCGAAGCGCGTGATGGCTTCGGCGTCCTCGACGTACTCGACTTTCTGTTTGTAGAAGTCAGTCGGGTCGTTCCATGTGACCAAGGCGACGGTGTGTCGTGCCTTGGCGCTTGCGCCTGAATAGCGGAACACGCCATCCAGGACGTTGGCCTGGCTGAACAGGGCAGTGGGGTCTGCTGGCGCATCCTGTGACAGTGTCAGGCTGCCGGATGACCAGTACAGCATGGACCGGAAGCAGGTGGCCATATCGCGCACCACCTTGTAGGCTTCCTCTTGTGCGTTCAGGTACAGGTTGCAGGTAAACCTTGGTTCAGTTCCACCGAACCCGTCGTCCACCATCTCGTCGCAGTATTGGCCAATGGTGTACAGCGCCCACTTGTCCACCGACGCTGCTGTGATGTAGCCGCCCAAGCCGTAGCGGGTGTTGGTGACCATGTCGTAGAAGCACCAGGCAGGATTGTCAGTCCATGCGGTCTTGAACGTGCCGTCCCAGGTTCCGGTGTAGACGCGGGTGTCTGGGTTGTAGTTGACCGGCACGCTGACCTTCTTCAGCTTCATGTCGAAGGCGCGCGAAGGTATGCCGCTGAACGCTGCCGAATCAAAGACGGTGCTGACGATGGCGCTGTTGGGGTAGCGCAGCTTGGCGTCCACGATCACCGTGTAGCTGTCCCAGAATGTCTTGTTCTGGATCTTGTCGCTGGTGTTGTCAGCTGTGATACGGCGCACGCGCACGTTCCACGGTGAACTGCCTGTCAGGTTGATGCGATAGCTGCGCTGGTACTTGCTGGTGGCTTTGCCGCTGATGGTGTCAGTCAGCACTTCTGTGTAACTTCCACCACTTGGCTGTACGTCGATAGCGATGTCCACTTCTAGGCCACCAAGGTCGCCGTCGTTCTTGGCTTTGTACAGTGCAGGCGTGCTGACTGTGACACGGATGGCATCTGCGTCTGGTGCTGAGATTGCGCGAACGACAGACGCAGCGTGCGTCACTTCCGTGTTGACGCTGGTTTCTGATTCGACGGCAGGCACGCCTGCGATGTAGGTCTGGCTGTTGGTTCCTGTGCGTTGCTCCCAGACAACATCTTCGAAGTTGTAGGAACCGTCCGCGTTTTGCAACGGTGTGTCGTTCAGATAGATGGACTTTGCGCCATCGACCAGGCCGACGATCTCGCCTTCCGATACCAGGTCCAGCAGTCTGGCCTTTGCTTTAGATCTCAAGCTCATGCTGTGAAGTCCTCGACTGAAATGCCTGCGCTGATCACGGCACTGCCGACGATCATGCGGCCATATCCCACTGGGACTGGATAGCCTTGGCTGGTTGTGTTGGTTGCGCCGTCGAAGATGTAGGACTGGTCGTTCTTGCTTTCGTCGGGCTTCTTTGGAACTGGCGACAGCAGCTGCGCGGCACCGGCCAAGACCAGCGACGCGCCAATGGTCATCAGTGGCTGTGTCCATGGACCTGGCGGCAGCAGAACGGATGCCGCGATCAATGTGGCCCCGATGATGATCTTGCCCCAGCCGCCACCAGCACCAGCGATGACAGGCGCGATGGTGATAGTCTTGCCAGCGGGTTGGTGGATCTCATCCACGCCCAGGTCTTCGCGCACGTTGATCACGCGGTAGCCGACGTTGCGTTCCTGCGACGTGGACACGAAGCCAGCGAAGTCCTTGAAGTTGGCGCACAGCGCGCGCACGGCTTCGGCTGCCGTCTTCACGTCCAGCTTGTGCTTGCGTCCGTAACGCTTGCCCAGTTCACCCAGAAGAATGATTGTTTTCATGTCTCAGAAAATGCGTTGTTCGGTTGCGCCAGAAAATGCTGTACGGCTCACGGCAGGACAGGCGGTTCTGCACATGATGGATGACCTGATTATCGCCCAAGTAGACCGCGCCATGGTTCGGCACCGGACTAAAAACACGCATCAGGATCACGTCGCCTGGTTCGATGTCAGCCTGGTCGATAGGGTGGAAGCCAGCCGCTTCGAAGTTGTCCAGGTATAGGTTCTCACCACGCAGCCACCATTCGTCGTGCCTGCTGAAGTCAGGCAGGGTGACGCCTCGTTCGTTGGCATACCAGTCGCGGATGATGGCGTAGCAGTCCAGCACGCCATGGGACCACTCACGGCCCACCAGCGGTGCCTGGTAGCCTGTCGGTTCCATGTAGGACCAGGTTTCAGACGGGACGGCCACGATGTGCCAGGGCAGGCCGCTGGCCTCGCACGCGACACGGTCTGACTGCGACGGCTCCGGTGACAGGTTGGGGTGGCTGTGGATGACGGCCATCACGTCGCCAAGCTGCTCGGCTGCCGCATAGTCTCGCGGATCCATGACGAACTGGTCCGTGCCGATGGCCAGGTTGCGGCAGCGCTTGTAGCGTTCCTTGCCGTTGACAACGACCAGCAGGCCGCATGCCTCGCGTGGGAATTCCTCGCGGGCGTGCAGGATTATGTCGGCCTTGGTCTGTTCATTCATCGGACCAGGCCAGCGCTGGGGAATGAACCGAACGGCAGCGGTGCTGCATCACCGAACCTGGCCTTGCAGCTGGTCAGGCGCTTGCCGCAGACGTCCAGTGTGGAACTGCCGACGCTGGCGTCGTTGGCGTCGAAGTAGCTGGTGCCGCTGTAGCCGCACTCTGTGCCTTTGTACAGCCAGACGCAGACGTTCTGGATGATCTGGCGGTGGGGCAGGCGAACACCGGCCACGTCGAACGACGCTGCAAGTTCGAATTCCACCACGTCGCGTGTCTCTGTGGCCTTACGATCAATGAAGAACACGTCGTCCGCGAACTCTGCTGTGGTGTCTTCCGTGGGGTTGGTGCCGCCAGCGAAGTTTGCGCCGTCCAGGTATTTCACCATGGTGCGCTTGCGGGTGATCTTGGCCCCCAGCAGGTCGTCGTAGTTCATGACCAGCAGGCTGATGGCTCCGGTGACGTTGGCCACCTGTAGCTTGGGGCGCGGCAGCTGGCCGTTGCCTGAGAAGTCGAAGCCAGACGCCTTCAGTGGGAACGCGGTGTAGGTGTTGCCCTGCCACACCACGTTCGAAGTCAGGCCGTTCGTGCCAGCGTGAAAGCGCAGCAGATCGCCACCGAAGGACGTGGCGTCCAGCTCGAACAGCTCGATGACGGATGACGGCTCAAGTTTCTGGATCTCGATGGTGATCGCCTGAACGGTCATGGTTCAAACACCTGGTCGAAGGTGGCTGCCACCGTGTTCAGGTTGGCCTTGGTGACGGTCTTGTTCCACTCACGGCAGACCACCTTGATGGCCGTTTCCTCATTCGGTGGCGTCCAGTCGAACGCCTCGACGCCGTTGCGGGTAGCCAGGAACGACAGAATCGCAGCCGTGTCGCTGTTGTCACGGTTGACGAATTGCAGGTTCCAGGTCTGTGGGCGGTTGTTGATTCCGTCAGCCATGCGCTGTTCGTAGCCATCACCGAACTGCGCCTTGCGCACGCGTGGCTTGATGGTGACCTGCGCACCGAAGTCTGGGGTGTAGGTGAAGGTTGTCATGTCTTATGCCGCCAGCAGCCCGCCTGGGCGCTTCTGATTGATCAATTCAGCCTTGACCACGTTTGAGATCACGCGGCCCAGGTTGCCTGCGCCTTGCTCGTTGTTGACCTGTTCGCCTGCGTTCTCCACGCTGACGTTCACGGTCACGTTGTTGACGCTTCCAGTGCCTGTTCCGCCTTGCATCGTCACGGGGATGGTGCGGCCATCAGGCAGCGGGACATAGGCTTCTGGCATGCGGCCTTCTCCGAACAGCGCCAGCTGCGGTGTGTTGGCGATTCCACCGTTGGCGTACTTCTTCAGCGGCTGCGGTCCACCGCTGGTCATGATGCCGCCGTCAGCGAACCCGAACGCAGCCTTCGTGGCCGCCATCAGTGGTGCCATTATCTGCTGCTGGATCAAGATGCGCGCCATGTCCTGGATGATGCTAAGTGCCAGCGACTTGAAATTCAGTTTTCCGGTCATCACGAAGCTGACCAGCGCGTCCTCGATGCCCTTGAACGCGTTGCCGAACGCCTGTTCCACAGACTTCGACACGTCCTTGATGTTTTCCAGGTATTCGTTGAAAGCGCGCTTCGCACCTGCGCCGAACGTGCGGCTGTTGGCGTAGTTCAGATCCTCGACGGCCTGCTTGGTTTTGAACAGCGCATCGGCCACCTGGCGATATGACGCTGCATCTTCCTCGTTCATGCGCTTGGTGGCTTCGGCCACTTCCAGCTGGTGCTTCTTTGCAGCCACCAGCTTTTCGTACTCGCGCGCGGTCATGTCGGCCTTCTGGCCTTCCAGCTGTAGCAGCTCGATGCTGCCCTTTTCCTTGCGGTTTAATTCGTCGATCTTTTGCAGGGTCGCCTTGCTGTCGATCTCTTTGGCCAGGTTGATCAGCTGCTTGCGCTGGTTCTTGTCCAGGTCTTCGAATCGCTTGGTTTCCAGCAGGCTTGCGATCTCCTGCATCTTGGTCAGTTCGCCGGTCTTCGACAGCTGTTCTTCCAGCTGCTGCTTCAGCTTGGTGAACTCGGTTTCCTTGCCAGCGCTGAAGTCGAAACCACCACCCAGACCGCCTTTGCCCTTGGTGCTGTCTCCAGCATCCTTCATGGTCGATTTCAGCTTGTCCATCTGCGCCTTGACGGCGTCGAACGTGGCGCTGCCGTTCATCTTCCACAGGGTGACGTAGCGCTGGTTGGCTTCCTCGACGATCTTGTTACGTTCGGCCAGTGCGCCAGACAATTCGTCGCGCGCGTCCTGGCTGAAGATGGCCGCTGGACCTTTGGCGATAAAGCTGCCGCCAAGCTCGATGTCAGCCCAGACAGCCTTGAAGCTGCCCAAGATGGCCATGACAGCCTGGGCTGCCACCTTGATGACGTCCACCAGGGCTGCGATGCCCTGCGCGGCCACTGATGCCCACTCTGCCAGGCTGCTGTCGCCAGCCACGTCGCCCACGCGTGTCTTGGCGTCGATCAGTCCTTGCAGGAAACCAGACATCACCGGTAGCAGTTCCTTGGCAAAACTCAGCGAAAGCGCGCCAGCCATGCGACGCATCAGTGCCATCTTGTCGTTGAAGTCGTCGGCAGCTGCTGCGAAGCCGCCAGTGAACAGTGCGCCGTAGCCTTCAAGCTGGGCGCGTGCGTCACGGATTGCGTCACCGCCAGCGTTCAGCAGCGGGACGATGTCAGCGGCAGACTTGCCGAACGCCTTCTGTGCGGCAGCGGTCTTCTGCCAGCCGTCAGGCATGGATGCGATCTTGTCAGCGATTCGCGCCATGGCGTCGGTCAGCGTGACGCTGCCAGACTTCAGTTCTGCCTGGCTGATACCGAATTGCTTGAAGACGCCGATGGCTTCCTTGCTGCCACCTGCGGCTTCGGCCATGTTTTTGGATAGCTTAGACAGCGCGCCAGACACTTGGTCCAGGCTGCTGCCGTTCAGCTCGGCTGCGAAGCCCAGTGCGTCCAGATCCTCGACAGCGATGCCGGTCTTCTGGCTCAGATCGAACAGGTGGTCACCTGTGTCGATTGCACCCTTGATCATGCCAACGAAGCCAGCCAGGACGGCTGCGCCACCAAGTGCAGCGAACGCGCCCTTGATCATGTTGGCCGAACCACTCAGCCGGTCCATGCTGGTGCGCAGCTGATCGACAGCCTGCTGGCCGGTGACGCCAGCGGAAATCTTCAGCGCGACATTCATGTCCATGGGTCAGTCCTTGCGTTTGTTCAGCACCTGCAGCGCGGCCATTTCCATGGCTTGCAGGTCGTCCATCATCTCGGCCTGGTTGGCCACTGCCCCTATTGTAAATAGGAATTGCACGCTCTGGTAATTCAGGCCGATGAAACCGCCTTGCGTGACGTTCCACTGGGTCTGCAATTTCAGAAACATGACCATCACTTCCGCGTTTTCTTCCCAGACCTCGAAGTCGTCTTTCGACGTGTCGATGCTCTGGATCATCTCGACGGGCGCACCGAACGCTGCCAAGTCGTCGGCAGTCTCGTCTTTGACGCCACCACCAGCCCAGTGCCTGGCAGCGTCTGTTAGTTTTTTCGCTTGGCTCCGCTGATGCTTTCGAACAGCGCCATGACCACGGAACTGGCCACCATCGGGATGTCCAGCATGTCGTCGCGTGCAGCCTCGCTGAACGGAATGTCAGCCTCTCCGTCAGTCACGCCAGACCAGCCGATCATGACTTCGCGCGCCAGCTCCACGTCTGTGATCTCGCCCTTCTCAATGGCCACACGGATGTCGTGTATGCGCGACTGCGACAGGCGCTTGAACTTTACGTCGAACGTGGACTTCTCGGTGCGGCCACCGTCCACGGGGAACTGAACGGACACCGGCCAGGTGTAATCTGTGACTTTGCTGATCTTGAACATTTTGAACCTTTCAATAGGAAAGCCCGCTGGGTAGCGGGCTAGGGTTGGGGCAGGGTGGCTTACTTGACCACGATGCTGATTTCATCGTTGCCGCTGCCGCTTGGCACCAGCGTGATCGGGACTTGCAGCATCTGGATGCCGTTCTGGTCCTGGTAGGTTGGGTTGGACACGTCCACGCGGCTGGATGAAATCTGCACGATGTTGCCAGCGGTTGTGCCGTGGGTGATGTCCAGGTTGCCCAAGGTGCTGCCCAAGGCCAGGCTGAAAAAGTCCTTCGTGGCGATGGTCGGTGCTTCGAACACCACCTGGCCAGACACCTGGCGGTCAGTCATCAGCACGTCTTCAGCGCCGATCAATGAACGGTACTGGATGGCGTTGTTGAAGTTGATGTTCAGCGACTCAAGCGCAGCGCCGAAGCTGAACAGTTCGAAGTCGGTGGTGTTGTCGCTGTTGGCGGCCACTGGCGTCTGGAACGCTGTGTATGTCACAGACGGTGCAGATGCGTCGCTTGGTGCGTTGTACAGGCCGGTGAACGTGAACTTGAACACGGGGATCTGGCGTGCGTTGATCACCAGCTCGACGTTGCCGCGTGCGCCGGTGACTTTGTGCAGGACGCCGTCCACGTTGTAGTACATGGTCACAGACGCGAACGATGCCGACTTCGGTGTGTAGGTCACATCGCTGACGCCGTCAGTCTCGGTCATGCCGCATGCCTGCAACAGCGGGCCGTAGGCGGGCGCAGTGCCAGCCGTGCCGGATCCGGCCATCTCGACTTCGAATTCCACGCCAACGTAGGCAGACGCGATCAGCTGCTCGGATGCGCCCAGGTACGGACGGACCAGATCGCGGCTGACATTCTCAGCGTTCAATGGGGTGATCGACAGGTTGCGGACCAGGATGGCGTTGGACGAACCCGTGGGTGTTGGGTCTGTGCCGTAGGTGTTTTCCAACTTGGCCAGGATGGTGCGTTTGCGGGTAAGAAGTGACATGGTGAAGACCTCGCGTGATGTGTTCGGATTTTAACTCAGGGAATTCAGCGCCGTTCGATACTGCGCTGTGAATTCTGCGGACACGACACCAGCGGGCTGGTCAGCCTCGATGGCCTCGAATGAAACCGTGGACGGCAGCAGCTGGATGACCAGGCCGTCCAGCGTGTCGTCGGCCATCAGCTTGCTGTGGACGTCCATGATCGCGGTGTCTGCCAGCTGGTCTGGTACGTCACCACGGACGATGACAGCCACGCGGAAAGTCAGCGTCCACTGTAGGGTGCCAAGTGTGTCCTGCTGGGCGACGTCGCTGACAGGCTCCACTACGATGGCTGGTGCCTCGCCACGGGCCAATGGCACGACGCGGCTGCGGTAGATGCGGGTGCTGACGCCTGTGGTCCCAGCCAGGGCTGTGACTACGCGTGCCAGGATGGTTTCGCGCTTGCTGGCCATGGTCAGACCTTCGACAGATAGACGATGCTGAACTTGCCGTCGTCCTGGGCGCGCACTTCACGCACGGTGAACGCGACGCCATCGACGGTCAGGCTGTCGGCATATTTCAGATTGGGGTAGACGCTCGACTTGACGGTCAGGGCGTAGTCGGTAGTGATGACCATGCCGCCAGCGATGACTTCGCTGGGCATGTCCAACACACCAGTGGACGCGGTGGTGCCGTCGGTGACGGAAACACCGAAGTCAGCCAGGAACGCGTCCAGGTTTTCACTTAGCGCCACGGCGCTTTCCCTTGGGTGCCGGTGCTTCCACGACGGCTTCTGCGCTATCGGTGGTCAGCTCGTCGGGTTCGACAGCGGTTTCAGATGCAGTTTCAGCGTCACCGCCAACGGCTTCAGCCTTGCCGATTGCGATCAGCAGCTTGGCTTCGTTGTCCTCAAGATTGACGACGTCGCCTGCGCGAACGAATGACTTGTTTGCCACGGTGGTGCGGGTGATTAGAACTTGCATGTGAAATCGCTTTCGTCAGTAGTTGGAATAAGGGCCGGATCTCTCCGGCCCCTATTGTCACCTATTAAGCCAGGCCAGCGTTGCCGTAGCAGAACGACACTGCGTTGCGGACAGCGATGTCGCAGTCCTGCAAGGCGATGACGCGCACGGTGCCGCTTGTAGCGCCAGCGTATGGGTCAACCATCAAGTCCAAGCCAGACCAGAAGCCGATCAAGAGATCCGACCAGTTGCCGAACCACACGTCACCAGCGGTGACCTGGTTGGACACTTCGGTGCGGTAGCCGTTCACGGTGTTGCCTGGTTCCCAGATGAACTGGCCAGTGGATGTGCTGGTCTTTTCAGTGGTCTTGAAGGCACCGCGCTGGGCAGGGTTCACCAAGTAGGCCAAGTTGCCGATGTCGGCGTTGTCGGTTGCCACTTCGGTTTCGATGCCAACGACTTCAGCGAACGTGGGGTTCGTTGCTGCGAAGTCCTTGGTGTTGATGCCGCTGATGTTCTTCAAGCCGGTGGGCTGGTTGTTCGAACCAGTGCCGTACAAGGCAGCAGTGTCGATGGCCAAGGCCAACACGGCAGACAGATCGCGGCGAACCATGTTTTCCACGTCGATGCTCGACTGCAAGATCAAGCGGCGGCTGAAGTCGGTGAAGGCACCCACTGTCTTGGGCGACAAGGTGACCTGGCCCAAGGTCTGTGCGCTCTCGGTAGGTGCACCAGATTCAGCGACCCAGTAGGCGGTTGCAGCAGCAGTCTGCTTGGGGATGGCGACGTTGCCGTTCAAGCCGTTCATGACAGTCGCGCCTGCGCGGATTGCCACTGCACGGTTGCGCAGCATCTCGATGAAGCTGTCAGCCATCAAGTCGGTGGCCACGGTGTAGCCGCCAGCGCTGTTTGTGCCGACAGTCAGGTCACGCTTGTTTGCGCGCAAGATCTCGCCAGGCACGAAGATGCCGCGCGAAGACTTGCCAGCTGCCTTGGCACCAGCGTCAGACACTTCGCGTTCGAAGGCTGCTGCTTCCCAGGCGGCTTTGTCGCCAGGGTTGGCCAACGCGTTCATGGCGCGAAGGAAGGAGAACTGGCGAACTTCTTTTTCGCTCAGGCCGATATCGGCTTCTTGGCCGGTGACAGGTTTTTGGTCCACTTTGATTTCCTCTAAGAAAATGGCGCGGGCTTCGTCCATGGACTTGCCCTCATTGATAAGTTTGCGGCTCAGTTCGGTGGCGTTGAAACGCTCACCAAGTGCGCTGATGTTTGCAATGCGGGCGCGTTCGGCTTCAGCAGCCTGCGTAGCGACCACCTGCACGTCCACAGCGGGTGTGGTTTGCTCGGTCATGGTTGGTTCCTCGATGGTAACGTCCGCAGGCTGTGCGGATTCCTCAGAAATGCGATGCACAACGACATCGCGCTCATCGTCAGTCACAGATCTGCCGATGCCCACGGTGGGGTCAGCAGGCACTGTGACCAGCGATACTTCGTACGGTTCCCACTTGGTCGCCGTAAATGTGGACACGCCATCCTTGATGGATTCGACCATCTCGCTGATGCGGTAGCCGAACGACACGTTGCGCAGGATCCCGTCCTGCACCATGCCAAGTGCTTCCTCTGAATCTTCGGTCTTGGCGAAGCGCACGCGGCACCAGCCACGGCCATCTTGCAGCCAGGCTTTTTCGACCACGCCACGGATCTCGTCCATGTCGTGATTGAACAGCAATGGTGCTGCATTGTTCAGACGGCCAAGATCGGCAGCGCCGTTCTTGTGGCTCAGAACTTCCATGCCGAAGTATCGTTCGACAGGTTCTTCGCTCGAAAATGGGAATTCGATGATGCGTTCTTCAGCGAAGACTTTGACTTCTTCGACCTGTTGAATCGCCCGCGTAAGCTGCGGCAGCTGGAACCGTTTTTCGGTGTCTTGCATAATTTCCCCAGAAAGCTGGATTGTGTGCTGGGGAAATTATAACGCCAAGTCAGCGATCACTGACTTGCGGTGACGTCCTGTGATGGATCGGGTGCTTGCACGGCACCGTTGCCAGCCGTCGAACCTGGGTCGGTGTCGAACACCAGGTCCATGTCGGTGGCCATTTCCAGTTCGCGCTGACGCTGCTGGAAGACGTCCTCGATGTCTCCACCACCCTGGGCGATGACGTCGGCCTGGGTCGTGAAACCACAGCGCACGGCTTCCTTGTATGCGGTGATCTCTTTGACGGGATCGACCCACTGCCAGCCGCGTGGGATCCATCGCACTGCGCGGTAGGGTTCAGGGTTCAGGTTGTAGCCTGGCAGCGACAGTTCGCCTGCCAGCTCTGCCAGGTTCAGCCATTCTTCGAACACGGGCTTGTGGAAATTCTCGATCAGCCAGGACTGCAACACGCGCCAGTTGTCGCGGTCATCCAGCAAGGCCAGACGGCTGCTGCTGTAGTTGGTGTCGCTGTAGTCGCGGGACAGGGTGGCGTAGCTCACTCCAATGCCAGCGGCCATCGAACGCAGCATGGCGCGCACGAACGGTTCGAACTGGCCACCTGGTCGGTTGGGCTTGCTCTCGGTGTACTGCTCACCAGGTGCCAGGCGTTCGATCTTGCCTGGCTCGAAGCTGGTCACAGCTTGGCCATCGTCCGTTCCGTCTTGCAGCGCGTCTTCCTCTGGCGATGTGATGAAACCCATGCGGCAGGCTTCAGCGCGTGCAGCGATGACTTCGGCTTCGGTGTAGCCGCCAAGGTGGTGCAGGCGCATGATCGCGCTGGCCAGCCATGGCACGCCACGGGTCTGGCCTGGGCGGTCCTGCTTGAACAGGTGGATGATCTCGTTAGCCGGAATGATCTTCCACTCGTTGGACACTGCGCCAGCTCCGAACGGGTAGTCGCCAGGATGGCCGCGTCGGAAGTGGTACGCCACGGGACGGCCCCAGCTGTTGCGCTCCACACCCATGCGGATCTCGTTTCCGTTGCGGGCTGTGATGTTCAGGTTGTGGTCCAGCATGTCCGCTTCGATGACTTCCAGCGCCAGCGGGATCTTGGACTTGCCGAAGGTGTAGTTCACCTTGCGCACGAACACTTCGCCGGATTCGACGATGGCGTGCATGATCTGGCGCTCGATGTCAGCGAACGACAGCGTGCCACCTGTGTGGCAGTTCAGCTTTTTCTTCCAGTTGGCCCAGGCTGCTTCGATGGCCGTGTTGGTCGCATCGTCCATCTTGTTGCCGCGACGCATCTTGACCGCTGCCTGCATGGTGATGCCTTGGCCCACCACGTTGTTGGTGATCACGCGGATGGCGTTTCTGGCGTAGTCGTTGTTGCGCGCTAGGTCGCGGCTTCTGTCGCGCAGCTTACCAAGGTCCTTGCGGATCTCGGCGTCCATGCTGTTGCTGGTGGTGACCCAGTCAGCCACCAGACGATTGTGCATCGCACCATCAAAACCACGGCGACGTGTCGGGGCAGCCTGTGTCTTGCTTTTGAACCAGTCACGAATTCCCATTATTTGCCCCCAAATCTAACATAGACCGCGCGGCCACTATCCAGACCCTGCGCGATACGCTTGCGGCGTGTCTCGCGTGCCACGTCTGCCTTCAGCTTGGATTCCAAGGCGATCAGGTCGGCCATGGGCATCTTTTTCAGCGAACGGTTGCCGATGCTGTATTCCTGCACGCTGCCGCCACTGACACGGGCGCGCATCTCTGCGCGGATCGCGTCCAGGTCCTGTTCGAACTGGGTGCGGCCATCGAACGCGCCAGTCGTCACCGCCACGTTGGCCTGGACTTCCAGGCTGCCGGTGTTGACGGTGAAGCGCTCACTGCCTGCGGTCACATAGTCCTGGAACCAGACGGTGCCGGTGCCAAGTGTGGCCGACTGGGTGGCGCTGATGGTGAAGTCCCAGCCACCGCCAGCAGCTGCTGACCCGACGATGTTCAGCACATCGGCATCGGTGCGGTGACGGATTGAAACCGTGCGCGTCCAGCTTGCGCTGTTGTAGTCGGGCGTGGCTGGTTCCGACCACTTGACAGTGTCGCCAGCGAAGATCAGGGCAGGGACGTTCATGGTTTACCAGCTCGTGATGAATGATTTACGGCCTATTGTAGCTTGCCGACGCTTATTCTGGGCTTCTGGTGCCTTTTCTGCCTCTTGTTTTGGCGTGATATTCAGTGACTTCTCGAACTGGTCCCAGATCGTTCGGCGGTTGAAGCGGGTGTAAAGCCACTGCATCGCGGCGTATGCGTAGACCTTTGTGTCCAGCGCCTCGTTGCGTGCGCCCGACTTTTTGGTCCACTCGCGCACAGGGAACCCCTTAACGTATCGGGTGATCTGCTTCTCGGCTGTCAGCTGGTTGAAGTATTCCTCGCCAGCCTCGCCGTGGAAGTGGATGTAGCCTGGTCCTGGTTCGTTCAGCTTCAGGCGCGCGAACACCGTGGACTTGATGGTGTCCGACCCAACGGGGTAGACCTCGGCTCCCTTCTTGACCGTGCGGCCTTTGAAGTTGAAGTCCACCTTGCTCGGCTTGCCGATGGGTGGCTTTCCACGCTGCGACTGACCCTTGACAGCCAGAACGTGGTGGGCGCGTCTGTCGCGGGCGTAGGCGTAGACCTCGCTGGTGAAGTGGCCACCGCTGTCGATGCAGACCGCTGCGATCTTGATGGGGTCTGCGATTTCGTGCGGGATCGGTTTTAGTATGGCCTCGTCCAGCTGCGCCCACAGCTTGGGCTGGGACGGGTCGCCGTAGATCTCCATGTGGTCGATCAGCCAGCATTCCTCATCGCGGCCCCAGCCGTACAGCGACACGGCCAGTCGGTTGTCCTGCACGTCCACGCCAGCGGTGACGCACAGCGCACGGGCAGGCACGATGCCTGGTGTGTAGAACTCGACGCGGGATTGCAGTTCACCGGCTCCGATCTTGGCCGCGTAGTCGTCTTCCCACGTTTCGCCCAGCACCGTGTTCACAAACGTCTTCAGCAGCGGTGCGTCGCCCTTGGCCTGCATGAACTCGGCCACGATGTCGGCCCATGACTTCCAGCCAAGCGGGCTGTACAGCGACGACAGGTGGAAGCCCACCGTCTTGCCGTCGCCTGGTGCTGTGGCGCGCCACTCGCCCTTGGCCAGCATGTCGGTCTTGTGGCGTTCTTCGATCAGCGTGCCGCAGTCCTCGCAGGCGTAGGCAGCAGTCTGCGGGTCGTCGTTGTCCCACTTCAGGTTCTTCCATTGCAGCGCCTGCTTGTGGCCGCAGTGCGGGCATGGGACGTGGTAGCGTCGCTGGTCGCTCACGTTGTATTCGCGCTCGATGCGCGACACGTCCTTGATGGTTGGCGTGCTGCACATGTAAACCTTGCGCCGTGCGAACGTGGTGGTCCGCTTCTCAGCCAGCTGGATTGGGTCGCCTTCGCCGTCCACGTCCATCGGATAGGCGTCGATCTCGTCCAGGAAAAGGTAGCGGATCGGCATGGATCGCAGACCGGCTGCGCTGTTGGCTCCGGTGATGATCAGCACGCCACCGGTGAACTCTTTGGCCATCATGCTGTTGCCGCTGTCGCGGCTGGTGTTGGACGCGATGCGTTCCTTCAGCACTGGGCTTTCGTCGATCATCGGTGCCAGGCGCTGCTTGCTGAAACGCTTGGCCGTGTCCACCGTCGGTTGCACCAGCAGCATCGGGCCTGGCGCGTGATGGATGACGTACCCCAGCCAGTTGTTGCCAGTTTCGGACTTGCCCACCTGCGCGCCAGCCATGAACACCACGCGCTGGGCAGGGCTGCTGGGTGACATCTCGTCCATGATCTCGCGCAGGTACGGCGTGCGCTCGGTGCGCCAGTGGCCAGGCTCTGCTGATGCCTTCTGCGACAGCATGCGGTGGCTGTCGGCCCAGGTGCTGACGGTGTGGTCGGGATCTGGCAGCAGGCCAGCCGCGAACGCTTCTCGATAAACTTGGCCGCCGTCCATTACCGGATCCGGTTAAACCAGCGGCGCAGCGCGTAGCTGCGCACCAGTGACACCACCGTGAAGATGGCCCCGATGGCCAAGTTGTCGCTCATGCTGGCGTGAAGCCCGAACAGCGGGAACACGGCGACCTGGGTGGCCACCGCGATGCCGTAGCCGATGGCCACGTTGGTCACGCTCTCGACAGCGGACATGGTTCTGGTTTGGGTCATTGGTCGATCTTCATGTCTTCCAGCGCGCGGCGCAGCTCTTGCGTCAGGCGCTGGTGAACCTTGAACTGGTTGGTTTCGTTGGCCAGCTCTGCGGCCACGCGGTCTGGGATGTTCAGCAGGTTGTCGCGCACAATGCGCGCCGTGCGGAACGCCTCGTTCTTGACGCTCTCCACCGTCACCAGCTTGCCGGACTTTTCTTCGAACTCCAGCTTGGCCAGTCTGGCCATGTAAGCCTCGCGCAGCGTCCGCGCCTGCTGGAACGTGGCCGTTCGCGGCTCGTTGCTGGGCTGCTCCGGTTCCGGATCTGGCCGTGGCGGTGGCACCGCGCGCACGCGCTGCTGGGCGCTGTCGGTGTTGGCGGTCCACTCCAGTTCTGCCAGGTCAGGGATCAGGCGCGGCTTGTTGGCCTTGCTGAACGTGACGGACTTTGACAGGCGGCCTACCTTGACCGCCTTGCTAACTGCCTCGACGCTGACGCCTTTGCGCTTGGCGAACTCGGTCAGGGTGACGGATTCGTCGCTCATGCAGCTGCTGGCACGCGCTCGGCTGCCAGGTCATCGAAGGTGCGGCCATCGGCTTCTAGCGTTGCCTTCTTGCCGGTGAAATCCTGCCAGCGCTTGACGATCACGTCGCAGTACTTTGGGTCCAGCTCCATCAGGCGGGCTTGGCGGCTTGTCTTCTCGCAGGCGATCAGGGTGCTGCCGCTTCCACCGAACAGGTCGATGACGGTCTGGCCTCGCTTGCTGCTGTTTTCGATAGCATAGGCCACCATTTCCGTTGGCTTTGGGGTTGTGTGGCCAACAACATGCTCTTTGCCAAACTCCCAAACTGACGTTTGTTTTCGGTCTGAATGCCATTGGTGGGCTGCGCCTTCGACCCATCCATACATGCACGGCTCGTGCCTTGACTGATAGTCCGTTTGCGAAAGCACCAGGGCTGGCTTAACCCAGATCACCATGCTGCTGAAGTGGAAGTGCTCACGGAAAACTTGGTGAAAGATGTCAGCGCAACGATCAGAATGGAAAACGTAGACAGGCGCTCCAGGCTTTGCGGTCACCACGTAGTTGGCAAAGACCTGCTGAAGCAGATCAGCAAGTCCTGCACGGGAGTCGTTGTTGATCCCTTCGTAGTCAACGCCGTAAGGCGGGTCCGTGAAGATCATGTCGGCCTTTACGCCAGCCATCACGCGCTCGACTTGGTCCAGCATGGTGCTGTCACCGCACATCAGTCGGTGCTTGCCAAGAACCCACACGTCGCCCAGTACGGTGACCGGCTCGGCTGGTGGCTCTGGCGTTTCTTCCTCGTCACCATCTGGCGCGACCTCGTTATCGTTCTCGGCCATCAGGTCTGCCAGCTCGTCGTCGGTGAAGCCGATCAGATCAAGATCGAACCCTTCGGCGTTCAGCTGCTCAAGCTCTTGCGCCAGCAGCTCGTTGTCCCAGCCCGCGTTCATCGCCAGCTTGTTGTCGGCCAGGATGTAGGCGCGGCGCTGCGCATCGGTCAGGTGGTCCAGAACGATGACCGGAACGGTGTCCAGGCCAAGGCGCTTGGCGGCCATAAGGCGGCCATGGCCAGCGATGATGCCGTCTGCGCTGTCCACTAGGATGGGATTGGTAAATCCGAACTCGCGCATGGACGCAGCGATCTGGTCTACCTGCTCGTCGCTGTGCGTGCGGGCGTTCTTTGCGTAGGGCTGCAAGCGCTCGACAGGCCACAAATTAATGCGGTCTGCCATGGAATTAATCGGATTAGTTGAAATTTTGCTCATGGTTGAAAAGTATAAAGGGTCAACTCGGTTGGTTAGTGGTCACTAACTTTTCATCGCGCGGGGGAATGACCCACGACGGACCCCACCCAGGAAGGACCCGCGTTTTTTCTGTGGTGGAAATACAACATCACTTAGCAGTCCTCATGGCCATTGCCCATGCGTTGCGCAGCTCGGTGTCGAAGCGCTGACGCACGACGCGTGCGCCAATGCCTGGCATGTCCAAGCGCTTGCGGTAGTCCTTGGGTTCAGCGAACACCATCAGCGCCTTGACGCGCTTGCCACCTGCGACGCGTTCGTAGATGCCGAAGCCGCGTCCAGCGTTCATGCCTTGGCCTTTGGGTTTGCCGATGAAGTACTTGCGGTTGCCTTGCTGGGTGATGCGCTTGATGGTGGCCAGGCTCACGCCACCTGATGCGTCCAGGCGCACGTTGCGTGTTGGCACCAGCTTGCCTGTGCCTGCCTGGTCATCTGCCTGGGTTGTTGCATCGACCCTGCGTTCGAAGGCTTTGACGCGTCGGCCACCGCCTTGCACGCCGAACTTCAGGTAGCGGGCCTGCTTGTCCTTGGCGAACACGATGGCGGTCAGGCTGTCCTTGCGTGCCATCTGCACTGCGAACGCACGCTGGGTGAAGGCGTTGGGCCTATCGAACGCTGTGGTCAGCTGCGTGGTGATCTCAGCCTGCACCAGCTTGGCTGTGGCCGTCAGTGCCTTGGCGATGGCGAACGGTGCCTGCCTGCTGGTGAACTGCTCCAGCTGTGGCATGACCTCTTTGATGTTGGATGTGACGGTGATCTGCATGGTTTGAATGATAGCGCCAGGTGTGAAATGGCGCTGATGTGTTTTCCGTGAATGTTAGTGACCACTAACTTAGGTCGGGGGTCACATGGGGGCCATGGGGTCGTTGGTTTCCTATCTTGTTACGTGCTTACGTGTATGCGGTTTCCTTCTTTTATATCTCCTATATATATAGTGACCCCAAGTGACCCCATATGGCCGGAAGCCAGTAAACACGCTGGTTTTGTAGGGGGTCATTGGGTGGGGTCACTATGCCTCGTTGGCAAATAAGTGACCCCCGATCCATCAGAATGGCTTGTCTTGATCTCCCATCTTGGGTGGCACCAGCACACGACGAACGCCGTGGGTTTTCTTGGCCGCACCTGCGTTCAGCTTTCGAATGATGTGGCCAGCGGTGTTCAGCTGGTTGCGCTCTGGTCGCTCGATGCCGACTTCAATCAGAACGTCCAACACGGTCATCCAGCGCCAGATTGCGTTCGGTGCCTGCCAGTCCAGGCGTGACATCAGCCGGTCTTCGATAGGGTCGCGCACCTCGAATTCCGTGTTGCTGTCGTTCAGCATGGCCATCTCTGCCGGTTGCAGGAACCAGGTTTCGCCCATGACATACATGTGGTGAAACTCTGCCCAGACCTGCTGCATGTCCAGGTTGTGGCTGTGGTCGATGTGTTCGCACTCGATGGTCCAGTAGCGTCGGTTGCCGGTGATGTCGTGCAGGAACTCACGCGGGTTCACGCTGGCGAAGAACACGGTGCGCCGTCCGTATTCGCTCTCGCGCTTGGCGTAGGCTCGGCGCAGCACGTCACGGTCACGCGTCAGAAACGACTTCAGGGCAGCGATGTCTGACTTGCGGAACGTGGCATCCAGTTCGCCAAGCTCGACCAGCCAGAAGCTGCATGCCTGCTTCACGCTGTCCTTGTCGTCTGGGCGTAGGATCCAGCCGTCCTGGGCCAGCCTGGTGCTGTCTGGCACCAGCGACTTGAACCACTTGGTCTTGCCCAGGTACTGATCACCCTGAAGCACCAGGACGCCGTGGGCGCTGACGCCTTCAGGCCGGAAGGCTGCCGCGATGGCGCTGATCATCCAGCGCTTCATCAGGGTTTCCTTCAGGGTCTGGTCCTGGCCCTTTGCTGTCACCGTGTCGTAGAACGCCTTGGCGCGGCTGACGCCGTCCCATGGCTTGCTGGTGACATAGTTGATCGCTGGGTTGTACAGGTTCTGATCGGCCAGGAACGTCACGAAGTCACCGATCTGGCCGGTGGGGTAGTTGAACTTGGCGCACTGCGATGACAGCCATGCCAGGCTGGCGTTGGCCTTGTTGTCCACGCTGAAGTTGACGCCTGGGATCAGGATTTCGTCGTCCTTGCGGATCTGGTCGTAGCGGATGATTACGCCCAGGCGCTCACAGATCGCGTGCAGGTTCTCGATGGTCGCCAGCGGTTTGCCGCGTGATCCGATATAAGGCAGCGGTGTCAGATCCAGCACTGCGTTGTCGTTGGCCGGTTCGGTAATCTCCCCAGTGTCTGGGTCCACGATGGCAGCTGGCTGGCGCTGCACGTTGGCCACCGGATGTGCCTGGCGCTTCATGCCAAGCTGCTCGGCTGCGTCCTTGGCGGCCTTCTTCATGTCACCACCGTGGTCGTAGTAGGCGAACAGGTCGAACGGTCCGACAGGCTGGCCGCTTTCGTCGCTGCACAACGGGTCGCTGGCGTGATGAATGAAGCACTTGTTCGCCTCTGGCCACACAATGACGCCTGGCAGCCCTGTGCCGCTGTGTGGCGACAGGTAGCGCTTGCCCTGGCGCTTGTAGCCGTAGCGCGCCAGCATGGCCTCGATGTCGTTGGCTGCGTTGTAGGTGTCGATCACGCTTTCGCCAGTGTGCGGATGCGAAGGTGCGCGTGGTGCTGGCGGTGTGCGCTTTGGCGTCCATGGGCAGACGGCCTTGAACTGCGGCTTCAGCGCGTCCCAGTGTTCCCACATCTTCAGCAGGAAGTCTGGCGGCTCTGGGAACCCATCGGCAGGCTTTGGACGTGTCAGCCAGATGTAGGGCTGTTGGGTCACTGGGTGGATGGATGGCGGCAGGACGTCCTGGCGCTGCTTCTCAACAGCTGCGCGGATCTCCCACACCGTGAAGTTGCCGGTCTGGCCGTCTGGCTTTGGCCAGGTCAGCGAATGGTAGGGCAGGGCCATTCCATCAGGCACGCGAAACATGACGCGAAAGCCGTCTGGTGATCCCTGGATGGTTGGGTAGTTTTCGCGCAGCGCGTCCAGGTCCCAGCCGAATTCCTCGAAGATCTGGCGCGTGGCGTTGATGTCGTCCACGTCGAAGCTGCACAGCCTGGACGGGCCAAGTGCTGCGCCGATGTTCCAGTCTGGGTGCTGCTCGAAGTACGCACGGGCGACAGCTGCGTCCGTGATGACGTCGTTGCCCCAGTTCTCTGTCAGTGGGCGTTTTGTCCTGGGTGGCAGCGGCACCAGTGCGAAGTTGAACTGGTTGATGTAGCTTGCTGCGTAGTCTGCGGTGGTAGGCTGGATCATCAGAACACCCACTTGTCGCATGCGATATGTTCTTCACCGCACAGTTCCCATGCGCGCTGAAAAGCCAGTGACTGCTGGATCGTCCAGTCATGGTAGAACTGGACGTTCAGCGTTCCTCGTTCGTCGTGAAGTTTGTAGACCAGCGCTGACATCTGGTCTGATGTAAGAGAAAGAATTGCGCGTGCAATTTTCGCGGCTTTGGTAAGCCTTTCAATTCGCCACAGTTGATTGTCGTGGCAGGCTGTTATCAGCATAAGTAGTCCTCTCACCGCATCAAGAAAACCGACCAGCTGCGGTGGACCGCTGGTCGGGCGTGCATCATAACTCCAAATTCCCATGCTTCAGCAGCGAACGAATCGCCCATGCCACTGCGCCTGGCACTTTAGTGTAGCCCTTGCGCCAGTTGATGATGGTCTGGTCGCTGACGCCGAAGATGCTCTGCATGTCTCGGTTTTTCATGCCAAGCACAGCCTGCGCTCTGACGAATTCATGCGATGTCATGCTGCACCTCGCTTGGACCGCTGGCGCTGTTTGCGTGCTTCGTTTTTCTTGCGCCAGGTTTCAAACAGCGGCCAGATCGGGTCGCGTTGGTTCTTTGGTTCGTACAACTTGGTCATCGCTGAATCTGTGAAAAATGTCGGTCCGCAGTATTCGTGGAAATCCACCCACACATAGCGGTTGCCCATGTGCAGTCTCCCCCAGTCGTTCGTGCAGATGATGGTCTTGATGCCACGGCTTTCAAAGTAGTGGCAGGTCATTGCTGGCCCCTAGCCACGCTGCCGCGCCCAAGAATCCAGATTGCAAAAAATAGCATGGATGAATGAAACGCATCTAAGTAACTGCCAGTGCGGCCAAGCGCGGCGACTGCGAAGTATGTACACATCAGAACACTGACGATGCGAAACGCCATCGCTGTGCCGAGAAAGTTCCAGAGTCTGTTCATTGCTCACCCCTAAAACACCAAGCCACCCACCCAGCCAGCACCGCGACGGTAAGAACACCGCTGGCGCAGATCAGGCCCAGCAGGGTCATCAGTGATTGCATGTCTGTCGTCATACCCTCGCACCTATCCTTTCTTCGACCTGTCGCCTGGTCAGTCCCATGTTGAACACGCTGTTCATTTTGTACCTGGCCATCTTGCCTGCGATGTAGCGTCGCTTGTTGGCCGCTGTGTCCGACTTCGGACGCTTGGCGTCTGGCTTGTCGCCGATGGCGTAGACCGCGCGCGGATAGCGTCGCTGGCCTTCCTGGTCGTAGACGTAGGCCGTGATGTGGACGCGCTTGGGCTTGGTGGCCGATGTCCTGGCCAGCCGGTTGGCCACAGCAGCACCAATGCCGCGATCAAGCCCCAGGTGGTCGCACAGCTCCACGCGGGTCATTGGACCGATGGTTTGCAGCGCATGAAGGATGCGTTCTGATACTTCGCCCCACTTGGTCATGCGTCGGCCTCGCAGTGTCCGTAGCCGCCGCACTTGTAGCAGGTCGAACCGTCGTGCATGCCTTCGCCGGATCCGTTGCAGGCTGGGCAGATGTCGTCTTCAGGCTCGACGTCGGTGTCGTCAGGCTCCATGGTGATGGGCATGGGTTTGCCGAATATCGCTTCCCAGTTGTCCTGGTAGCCAGCACCTGGTCGGCGTGCTGATCCTTTGCCGCCGTCGCTCATGATCGCATCTCCTTCACGGTGCGTTCCACAGCGTCCAGCGCGATCTGGCGTGCTGTGTCCAGCAGTTCGCGCAGGTCGGTGATCAGCTGCTGCTGCGTGGCCACCTGGTGTCGCAGCATAGCGATCTCGGTGTCAGCTTCGAAGCTCTCGACGACCACGTCGTCATCGTTGCGCACCAGGCGCACATAGTTGGTTGTCATTCGGTCCTCGCTTTCAGCATGGCGTCTGCCATCAAATATGCAGTTTCAGCGCAAGCTAAAAAATCATCTATTTGTGGATATTGACCAGTGACAGGATTTGGTGACATTGCTGAATTCATTGCCTTGGCAGCAAAGTAATCACGCATGGTCATGCCGTTTGCCATTTCACGATTGCTGCTGATGTAGTCCCATTCGCATGGGAACGCTGGCCCACCTGTGTCTATCTTTGTTGTCATATTCTCCTTGCCCCACCGCTTCGCACGATGGCTGCCACCTTCTTGATGGCGATTTCCAGTTGTTTGACGTTGACTGCTTCCAGCTGTGCGTCGTGAATTTCCATGGCCCAGTTGATCGCGGTCAGCTCTGGTCCGTTGCAGATGAACTTGTCGCCAAGTCGCACGCCACGGCTGGCCATATCGCGCAGTGCATCCTGGCCTTCGCGGATCTGCGCACGGTAGGCGTCGCCCACGTTCTGCATGGTCAGCGCTTCGGCCATGTTCAGGGCTGCGACCACGGTGTCGATGTCACCGCGTGTGCCTTTGCCCTGGGCGATGGATGCCAGCGCGTCGTGGTTTCGGATGCGCAGGATCACCAGCGCGTCGTCGATCTCTGACAGCGGCTTCAGACCGACGCTGACGTGCGCCATGGTGTCCATGATCACGCCGCGTGGTCGGTACTTGCTGCGCTTGCGGGTCATACGCCAACCCGTGCGACGATGGCCATGAACACGCCGACGAAGACGCCAGCGCAGAACGTGAACACCAGCCAGATAGCTGCGATTGTGTTTTCGCGTTGGGTCATGCTGCACCGCCTGTGGCTTTGGCGATGGCGGCGCGGGCTTGTGCCATGCACATCCAGTTGTGGCCATGTTCGACGCAGTAGGCCAGCACTTCTTCAAGTGACGCCAGCAGCTCAGGCGCTGCGGCGATAAGGCGTGCATCTGGGTCATGCTGTGGCCAAGACTTATTCATCACGGCAATGCGCTTTGTTCCGGTGTCGCACTTACCAATGATCGAACGCTCGCGTTCGTCTAAATACCAAGGCCCAGGTGTGTGCTGTACTGTCATTTCGCCCCCGCCTTGCTGAAGTAGTAGAACGCTTTTGGAGCCAGGCTGCGTTCGTCCACCATGGCCATCTGCACGCCGTCTTTGCGTTTCTTGTTGACCACGCCAGACTGTCTGCGTGCGTTGATGGCGTCGCGGTCCATGCCCTTGGTGTCGATCTTGATGATCGGGTTCTTGATGTCGAATGCGTTGGTCATGCTGCCGCCGTTAGTTTTGCTTTGTCGTGTTCTCTGCGGCTTTGCGCCCATTCGAATCCCAATTTCAGCGCGTCGTCGTAGGTTTTCGCGTACACGAATTCTGTGTAGTAGTGGCCCCAGCTATAACGGCAGCCATTGCCATCACCGTAGAACGTGCGGACAGGCGTTGCGACCTGAACTAGCAGCCCAGTTAAACCATTTGTGAAAAGCACTTCGCCGACTGTTTCAGGCTCGTCTTCGTGGCGCTCGATGATGCCTGCGATCATCTTGACGCTCTCGTGAATGCGATCGCTCACTTCAAAGTAATCAAAGTCTTCCGGTAAATGGCGGCCATCAAATGCGTCTGTAGCTAGAAGTGACCCAAGATCTATAACGCGAAGCACACGCATATCGTGATCAAAGAATTGTTCGGTTCGTGAGTTCATTGTTTGCTTTCTGTTGGTTGTTCGTGACGCTTACGCTCGGCCTTAGTGCCAGCCGTGAAGCCCGAAAGCACACCTGCGCAGGCCGCGTCTTTCAGCATGCGCGCCAGGTGTTGCTTGTTGATCATGTGGCTGGTTTCTTGTTGCAGCAGCTTGGCCACGATGTGGTCGATGTCTGCGCGCAGGTTTGGGTCCATGATTGGCATGTTCAACCCCACAGCATGTGAACTAAGAAACCGGCAGCGAAGGCCAGCGTGATGTGGACCCAGTATTCAGACTGCGCAGCGGCGTCTGATCGGTGGCCTTCCATCCACTCCCAGCGCTGGCGTGCTTCGACGGCCTCGACTGTGTTGGGGTAGGCTTCCTGCAAGGTGCGTGGGTACTTGCGGGTTGTGTTGTTGATCATGATGGGTTCTCCTGGTTTTTGGCCAGCGACGTGCTGTCCATAACCTGAAGTATGCCAAAGAATTTGGGTGTTTTAGTAGGGACTAACCCTTATGTTGTGTAATCGCAACAGCATCACCAGGTGATCGTGCGATTCCAGCAAAGCCACCGGCTTCCAATACTTGCGTGATGAAGTTGACTTGGTGTTCTGTTGGCCTGCCGTTGGCCGTCTTTACTTCGCAGGCGGTGAACACGGCCACCTTGCGCCCGACCATGTCGGGTGTGATCACCACGGGCGTCCAGCCGATCAGATCGCTGCCGCCTGGGTTGCCCACGCCGTACTGGATGAACCGTCCGGTCTTGGGGTCTTTGTATGCGCCGACGTTGTTTCGGTGCATGACAGAACCGGCCTGCGAAAGTGCAAGCCGGATCTGTTGCTGGATAGCTGCTTCGCTCATGTCAGTGTGTTCACTTCGATCAGCTTGGCCAAGTAGTGCTGCGCCTTGCGCAGATCGTCGATGCCGCCCTTGTCCTTCCAGCGGCTGACGTACTTCACGACGTTGCCTTCCAGATAGCCCAAGTCATTGCTGACGATGTAGTCCCAAGGCTGGATGGCCTTGGACTTGTAGTGGTCGCCTGCGACCTGAATGTCGTTTGCTTTGCTCATGGTGTTGGTGGGGTACTCACTGAACTGTAGCTGGGCGAAATTGCCCCAGCTTTCCCCCATGTCCGTCAAAATGGCACGTCGATGTCATCCATTGGTGCAGGCGCAGGACGCTGTGGCTGGCGCTGTGCAGGCGCTGCGGCTGGTGACTGCTGGCCATCCTGGCGCGGCTCGAACAGCGAACAGATCACGCGGTCCTTGCCTGGTTCGCGTGGCGCTGCGGCCAGGTTCACCATTGGGTCCAGCAGCAGGAACGGGCCGTTGTCGCCCTGCATCACTGCGCCGATGTTCATGTAGCGGTTCTTGGTCTGGCCTTGGCCGTCTTGGTAGCTGCCGGTCTTGACTGCGATGTCGTATTTTTTCGTGATAGCCATAATGGTCCTTGATTGATTGATTAAAAAATCCACGTCTTTCCGTGGTGTCAGCTGGCGCACGACGCGAAAGGAGATTCGCCGTCACCAGCAGCCGATGTTACGCGCCACCGTCGGCTGGGCGTTCCCCTTTTCCAAGTTGTCGCGCGTTCCACAGGGCTGTGATTCTATTTTGCAATTCAGCCAGCGCGGCTTCTCCACGAAATTCTTTCACACCGCGAACCCACTTTCCGGTGGCGGTGTTGTGATAACCCCACAGATACCGCCTGCGCTGGATCAGTGGCATGGCCAAGATGGTGCTGGCTTCGCATTCTTCCAGCCAGGCGCGGGACCAGCTGCACGTCTCGCGGCCATCGTGCAGGGTGACGCGTGGGTGATCGCAGGCAGGGCAGGTCATAGGCCCAGCATCCTCGCGCCCTTGATGCGCAGCTGCTGGTAGACCCATCCCATCTTGTAGCCGCGTTCCTCTGCGATGCGCTTCAGGTCTTCGATGGTGCGTGCCTTGCCGACCTCTTGGCGTTTCTCGCGCTTGACGGCGGTGATCTCGGCCAGCTCGCCATCTGTCTGGGCGACCACCTTGGGCTTGGCCAGGTGAACGTGGCCGCAGTTGGGACATTCTGCCTGGGGCTTGAACACGAAGTAGCAGCGCTCGCACTGGCGCACGGCCTCGACGGCTTCGGCTGATTTGCTGCGTTTCTTCACGCCGTCCAGCGACCAGTCGCGCGGCTCGGTGGGCAGGCCATGCTGCAAGGCGTTGCCAGCGTGGTCCAGGATGATGCAGTCGGTCTTGCCTGGGTGCAGGCGCAGGCCACGGCCAACGCTTTGCAGGTACTTGGTCACCGACTTGGTGGGTGCCAGCAGGATGATGCAGCTGACGGCTGGGCAGTCCACACCGGCCACCCACAGCTGGCAGTTCACCACCACGTCCAGGCGTCCAGCGGCCAGGTCCACCAGGGCAGCGTCGCGGTCAGCCTGGTCGCTTGCACCGCTGATGGCCACGGCTCGGTAGCCTGCGGCCAGGAACGTGTTGGCGGTGTCTTCGGCGTGCTTGACGCTGGTGCAGAACACCACGGTGGGTCGTCCGTGCGCCAGCTTGCGGTAGTGGTCCACAGCGCTGCCGGTGATGGTGGGCTTGTTCATGGCCGTGGACAGCTGGCCCTGCGCATAGTCGCCAGCGATGGTGGCCACGCCGGTCAGGTCTGGCTTGCTGGGCGCGAAGTAGCGGATCGGCACCAGCATGCCCATGTCGATCAGATCCTGGGTTCCGCATGTCTGGATGATGGTGTCGGCCACCTCGCGCATGCCACGGCCATCCAGACGCACGGGTGTGGCCGTCAGGTGCAGCAGCAGCGGGTTTCCGCAGTCTTCGATCACCTGGCGGTAGGTGTTGGCCACGGCCAGGTGGGCTTCGTCGATGACGATCAGGTGCGGCTTGCGGTGCATGCCCAGGCGTCTGGCTGCGGTCTGCACGCTCACCACCTGCACTTGGCTGAACGGGTCGCACTGGCGGTTCGCCATGATGAAGCTGTGGTCGATGCCTTCGGCTGTCAGCTTGGTGCTGGTGGCCGTCAGGATCTCGCGCAGATGCGCCATGAACCAGACGGTGTGGCCACGCTTGACGGCTGATCGGATGATGGTGGCTGCTGTGTGGGTCTTGCCGCTGCCGGTTGGTGCGCACAGGATCGGCGCACGGTAGCCTTCGCGGTAGGCGTTTCGCAGCTGCTCGATGGCGTCTGTCTGGTAGGCGCGCAGGCTCACAGTGGCCCCCACATCGTGAAGCCCCACCAGACCAGACGCGCCCAGGTTCCAATGGCCAGCGCGATGAAGGCTGCCCCCAGTATTGTGTTGATGGTCTTCATGCGCGCGCCTTCGCTTTCAGGCGTTCGGCTGCCGCGATGACGCGTTGCCAGGTCCTGGTAGTGGGCTGCGCTTCGCCGGTCTTCCAGCGGTGCAGGGTGGTGTTGGCGATCCCTGCTTCTCTCAGGATGTCCGTGGGCTTCACGCGACAGGTGACCGCGATTTCCTGAAAACGCCAGTAGTAGTCATCCGATGTCATAGGTTCTTGATTGAATTTAGTTGTTGCAAAATAGCATCATAATTCACGTCACCGCATCCGTTGGTTGCTTTTCAAGTAATAATCAGCACTCGCGGTGACTTGCCGTGATATTTGAAAGGATGTAGAAACATGAAGACTGGGATTTACTCAGGCATCAGCAACGATGACTACCATGGTGGCGCTGGTGTCTCGAAGTCTGGCCTAGATGTGCTTGCGCGCTCTCCGCTGCACTATTGGGCCAAGTACATCGACCCGAACCGTGAACGCAAAGAACCGACGCCAGCGATGAAGCTGGGAACAGCGATCCACACAGCGGTCCTGGAACCCGACGAATTCGCCAAGCGCCACCTGGTCGCGCCGCAGGTTGATCGCCGCACCAAGGACGGGAAGGCCACCTGGGAACAGTTCCTGGCTGATGCTGAAGCTGCTGGTGCGGATCTGATCAGCGCCGAAGACTTTGCCACCTGCCAGGCGATCAGCCGCCAGGTGCGTGAACACCCAACGGCGCGCAAAGTATTCGCCAACGGCACGCCAGAACTGTCAGCGTATTGGACCGATCAGGAAACCGGCCTGCTGTGCAAGTGCCGACCAGACTGGCTCGGCCTACCGCTGATCGTCGACCTGAAGTCCACCGAAGACGCCAGCGCCGAAGGCTTCGCCAAGTCAGCCTGGAACTTCCGGTACTGGGTGCAGGCTGCCTGGTACATGGACGGCATCGAACAGGCCACCGGCCAGCGTCCTGATGCGTTCGTCTTCGGCGCGTTTGAAAAGTCTGCGCCCTATGCCTGCGCGTTCTATTTTGCAGATGAAGTGATGCTGGACATGGGCCGCCGCGAATACCGCCGCCTGCTGCGCATCCTGGCCGACTGCAAGTCCGCAGACAGCTGGCCTGGCTACACCACCGACGTGATGCCGCTGGGCGTTCCTGCTTGGGCTTTGAAAGCCGCCAACGACAACCAACCAACCACCTGAAAGCTACCAAAATGTCATTTGAAATTCGCCAAGCTCAGCGCCAAGGTGCGCGCCTATTGATCCAGTTGTCCGGTGTGTCCGGTTCTGGGAAAACCTACACCGCATTGCAGCTGGCCTACGGTCTGGCAGGAAAGGACGCCAGCAAGGTCGTGCTGATCGACACTGAAAACCGTCGCGGCTCACTGTATGCCGACATCCTGCCTGGTAAGGCACGGTTCAATATCATCGACTTCTATGCGCCGTTCAGCCCAGACCGGTACATCGAAGCCATCAGCGCGGCCTGCAACGCTGGCGCTGAAGTCATCGTCATCGACAGCGTCACGCATGAATGGGAAAGTGAAGGCGGCTGCGAATGGATCGCCAACCAGTCGCGGTTCCCAGACTGGAAGCGGGCGAAGGCGCTGCACAAGCGCTTCATGACGCACATGCTCCAGTCACCGGCACACATCATCGCCTGCACCCGTGCGCGCGAAAAGGTCGATTTCAGCGACCCCAAGAACCCGATCAAGTTGGGCATCCAGCCCATCCAGGAAAAGAACTTCAGCTACGAAGCCACTGTCAGCCTGATGATGCACAACCAGGGCCACAGCCAGGACGTCCTGAAGTGTCCTGCTGAACTGCAAGCCGTCCTGGGGCGCGCAGAAGGCTACATCGGTGTGCGTGAAGGCCAGCAGCTGCGCAAGTGGGTAGACGGTGCGGAGCAGGTGGATCCGGCCATCGAACACCACCGTGGTCTGTTGCTCAATGTCACCGAACGCGGACTGGCTGCGCTCCAGACTGCATGGACCAAGACGCCAGCGGACGTGCGTGCTGCCCTGGGCGAACCGTTCAAGGACCAGCTGAAGGCGTCGGCCATGGCGTTCGACGAACAGCGCAAGGTTGGCGCTGGGGCAGTTCCAGATGCCGTACAGGCATTGAACGAAAGTCCTGTGGAAGGAAATAATCCCCATATCCATGCTGCGTCGAATACTGTACAAACCGTGAACGGCAATGAGAAAGGGGTGTTCTAAATGGCTGGCCAATATCTGACACCAGCTGAACTGGTGGAACGCTACAAGCGCACCATCACGATCAGGACGCTGGCGAACTGGCGCAGTACGGGCGAAGGCCCACGCTACACCAAGATCGGCGGGCGTGTTCTGTACCCTGTGGACGACGTGACAACCTGGGAAGCCAGCCGCACGTTGGGGTCAAAAGGCTGACCTGAACTACAACAGCACCCGTAACAGCACCCGCGCCGATTTTTCGGTGCGGGTTTTTTGTCGCGTAAGTGTTTGATTTTGCTGTGGTGCCGGCTAAGGGACTCGAACCCCTGACCCTCTGATTACAAATCAGACCATGACGCATCACGGGCAGTCACGGCACATCACCAGACGCGCATCTAAGTAACGGGAATATGTGGACATTCCGTGACGTGTTGCGGTAAACCACAGACAGGCTTGAACGCAGGCCGCGCGATTGAACAGCACCCGTAACAGCACCCGTAAGGCACCCGCATGAAACCCACCGACATCACCAAGGCCATCAAGACCTGCACCGCTGAAACGGTCCTGCGCGACAGCACAGGAGAACGCGGATCTGGCAGCCTGCTGCTGGTCGTGCGCAGGTACGGCCACGGGACCACCGCCATGTGGACTGCGCAGTGGCAGCAGGATGGAAAGCGCAGCAAGAAACAGCTTGGACGCTACCCTGAAATGTCGCTGGCCGATGCCAGGGTGGCGTTCAATCTCCAGGTCCGTGACGTGCTGGCCGCTGGTAAGAACCCGAACGCCATGGCCGTGATGGCTCCATCAGATCGTCCGCTGGCTTGTCACCTGTTCACCGCGTACTGCGACCAGATGGACGCCGATGGGAAGGTCAGCGCTGGCGAAGTCAGGCGCTGTCTGGACCTGGCAGCCGAACACTTCGGCATGGCCAAGCTGGCTGGCGACATCGGGCCGGAAGACGTGTCTGCATACCTGGCCAAGATCTACACCAGGGGCAGCAAGGTTGGCGCGGATCGGGTCCGGTCCTACCTGTCAGCTGCGTTCAACTTCGGCCTGCACGCCACCCACGACTACCGCCAAGACAGGCGACGGGACTGGGGCATCAAGTCGAACCCAGTCACCGCGGTGAAGAAGGACAGCGGTGTCAGCCAGGCGCGTGAACGGGCGCTGGCCATGGCCGAACTGGCCAGGGTCTGGCATGGCGTCGGTGGTGCAGGGTTCAGCCTGGAAACGCGGGCAGCTGTTCGGCTGCTGATCGCCACCGGCCAGCGGGTCCAGGAAGTGCTGCGCATGGAAGCGCACGAAGTCGATCTGGATGCCATGGTCTGGAACATGCCAGCGCCCAAGACCAAGGGAAAAAAGAAGCCCCACACCGTTCCGCTGCCAGCCATGGCCAAGCCGGTGATCCAGGAATTGCTGTCCGTGCATAGGCGCGGCTGGCTGATGCCTGGGCGCACGGGCGACACCATGGAACACCAGGTGGTGAATAAGGCGCTGGCACGCTGGCAGGCTGCGCTGGCCAAGGATGCCAAGATCGAACCGTTCCAGACCCGTGACCTGCGCCGCACCTGGAAGTCACGGGCTGCCGATGCTGGCATTGATCGGTTCACCCGCGATCTGATCCAGCAGCACGCCATGGGTGACACCGGCAGCCGACACTATGACCGCGCGGACTACCTGCCGCAGATGACTGACGCCATGACCAAGTGGAACGACTGGCTGGGAAAGTGCCTACAATCTGCGCATGGATGAAGCCGACGTCGCCAACGACATGATCATGCGGGAAATGAACTACCGGATCGCAGCCGTGCAAGCTGTCACGGCCAAGCCGTCACCGGAAAACTGCGAACGCTGTGACGAACCGATCACGCCAGCGCGTCGCGCTTTGAACCTTCGCCTGTGCATCGAATGTGCCAGGCTGCGCGAACGCCAGGCCAGGCTGTTCACTCGCCTGTGATGCCGTGGGCGTAGCCCTGAAGGCCCATCACTTGGTTCCGGTAGTCGTCAGCTCTTTCTGCCAGCCCTCGATATGCTTTCGCGCATCGTCCAAGTAACTCTCTTGCGGAACGGGCTTCATTAGCGAAGGCGGTGGCAGCGGGATCGCTGGACACTGGACGGGCATTAAGTCGTTCGATCTGGTCGCGCAGCCCATCAGCAGCAGCGGCAGCATCAGCAGCGCGCCTTGCCAGCTCGGTTTGTTTTTCCACGGCATCTTGTGCCACCCTTTCATTTTGTTTCTGCCAGGCGCGTTCTTTGGCCCTTGCTGCTGCCTCTGCCTTGGCGGTGTTCTCCGCGACTTCCATGCGGTATGTGGCCAGCTCGGTCTTGGCCCAGGACAGGCGCACCGTCTGGATGCCCAGCGCTGCCGTCAGCACGCCAATGGCCGCCAGTGGCAGCCATGGTGGGATGAAGCCGGTCAGGATCGACAGCAGCCGCCCCATCAGATCTTCCCCTTGTACTTCGGCATCCTGGTCACCAGGACGTCTTCGACGTGGTGGCGATTGATGTCACAGGCGCTGCGGCCCGCGTACAGCGGTTTGGTGGACTTCAGGCAGACCTTCTCGACGTTACCGAACCACTTGTTCGGGTCGCACCCGTCGCGCAGTCCGCAGGCTCTGCGTTCGTTGATCACGCCACCGATGCCGCCGTTGTAGGCTGCGTCTGTCATGGCCAGCTTGCCGTCGTTGTCTGGCACCAGCTTGTCCAGTCGGTTCCAGTTGGCGCGCGTCATCAGGATCAGCACGCGCATCTGAAGGTCTGGTCGGCTGTAGACGGTGTCCCAGCGCAGATCGTTCAGCCCTTTGGCGTCTAGGCGCTTGGCGTCTTCCAACGCATCGAACCTGGTGGACCCGTCAGTCTTGAACGCACGGGTCAGCTGGCCAAGTCCTGCGCCTTCCTCGCGGTCAGACTTCAGGCGTGACTTGGGGTTCCAGCACTTGCTGTGTGTCAAGCTGATGCAGCTTTCATGCTCGATCAGCGCGCCGAAGTAGTTGGGCGCAAAGAACGATGGCCAGACCTCTTTGACCTGCGCCTTCAGCGTCGGCAGGTATTCCACTGCCTGTTCTGGGATGTAGGTCTTGACGTCCGGTGGTGGCGTGCGCTTGGCCGGTGCGGCACTGGCAGCCGCCACCATGCAGATCGCGCACAGGATGGCTGCCAGGCGCTTCACTTCTGCACCTGTGCGAAGAACAGCAGCAAGCCGACCAGCACCATGCCACGCAGCAGGCAGACGCCAAGGTATGCGATGCCAGCTGCGTAGTTTCCCATGATCGACTGTTCATACAGGTCTTCGCTGGACGCGCTGCCCAGTATGGCCTTGCCGATGGCGTAGGCCACGCCAGTCACCAGCAGCGCTTGCGCCCACAGTTGGATGCGCAGGATGGTGTCAGCGAAGCCAGGCGACGGGTCTGTCCAGATGAACCAGACCAGGATGCCCAGCGGGATGATTGTGAACTGCGACGTGCGCGAATTGATGGCTGCGAGAAAAGATTTCATGGGTCAAACTCCGAATTGCCCGAAGGCGAAAAGAACGGCACCCAGTGAACCGACGCCCACCGATGCCCAGAACAGCGGCATGGTGACCGCCAGGATGGCTGCTGTAGACAGCACAATGCCAATTTGCAGGGCGCTGCCTGCGTAGGTGAAGAACACTGAACGCGCCTTGGCTGCGTCGCGCTCTGCTTCCAGGCTGCGCGCCTTGGCTTCCAGCTCGACCATGTCGGCCTTCATGCGCTGGGCTTCGGCTGTGTAGTGTGCTGCCACGGCCTTGGTGGGTGCAGTGTCAGCAGTGGTGGCGTAGACCACCGACCGCACGTTCTTGGCCTGATACCAGGCCCACACGTTGTTCGCTGCGATGGTGTTGGTCAGGACCTTGCCGCTGTTGCTGCCACCGATCATGGTGTTGATGGCCAGAAGCGCAGCGAACGTCGTGATGACGATGGCCGCGCGTTTCTTGATGATGATTTCCAGTTCACTTCGTGTCATCGGGGTCTTTCAGTTTTTGTTCCAGTTTGGATATTTTACGGTTTTGCTGCTCGATCAGTGCGTCCTGCTTGGCCAGGCGTTTCGTGTTGTCCTTCCAGATCAGGAACGCCAGCGGCAGGCCGAACCACAACGCCAGCGAAAGGAAGATCACGACGACCCGAAACCAGGCGGTGTCAGATCTGGCCATCCTAACGACCACAGCAGCGCCCACGCCCATGTCGTCAGCCCCACCGCGACCACCAGGGCCACCAATCGGTCGATTAGAAAAATTTTGGTTTGGTCTTGTAGCCATGCGTCGTTCTGTCGGTTGATTCGTTCGCGTTCTTTCCTGGCTTGCTGTTCCTCTTGAACCTGGCCGTAGATCTGGTTGAAATTGTCCCACAACGGGCCAAGCTGCTTTGGCGCACGCACGCGCATCATCTCGCTCAGTTTCATGTAGGCGCCTTCCAGCTCGTTCTTGATCTGGGACAGCTCCAGGATGTCACGCGGATCTGGCCGGTCCATCGCGTAGACCTCGGCGTATCGCTTGTCGCAGTATTCAGACAGCGCCCGATGCTGGCTGAAGAAGTTGCCGACGTGCTGCACGAACTGCGTCACCATCTCGTCTTCTGTCGGGATGTGTGTGGTGTACTCGTCTTTGGGTTTCTTGCCAGGCTTGGCTGGTGCTGATGATGATGCCGCAGGCACGACGACATCCTGCGCAGGCTTGGAACCGAACAGACTTCGGATGATGCCCCAGATGCCCTTGACGTCCTTGGCGATCTGCTGGGCTTGCTCGGCTGCCTTCTTTACTTTTTGAACTGCGGCTGTGCCTTCGTTCAGGCAGTCACAGCAGTATTGGATCCCGCTGTAGGCAGCTCGTAAGGCAGCCAGGGCGGTGAACGGGTCCACGTCAGTTCAGCTGGTGGAACCAGGCGGCCAGCTTTGAGAAGGTTGCGCCGACTGCGGCAGCGATACCGCCAACCAGCATTAGCGTCTTCCAGCCACCCTTGGCTTCTGAAAGGGTGGTGTTGATCTGGTTCAGTGTGACATTCATGGCCTGCATGTCCGCGTGAAGCTGCTTTACCTGTTCTTGCAAGGCTTCAATCTGCGCGTCGTGACGCCCAAGGTCATGGTGAATGTTGGGGTTTTCCATGAAGGCCAGTGATTGTGGTTACTCTGCGGGTGGCGGATCGGCAGGCTGCAACACCTGCGCGATCTGTGCCTGGATTTTATCAAAGATCGGGCGCGCCACCTTGAACGGAAGTTCGCCAAGTGCAGCGCCAACGACGTTCCACTCGACTGCCGTCAGAATGACGGGGATGTCCGTGTCGTTCATTGCAGCGCCTCTGGCACAACGGCCTTCAGCTGGTCAGGTGTCTGGGCCGCAGCGATGGCTGGGTCCTTTGTCGCGTCGCGCAGGGCTTGCTTCTTTGCCGCGATCTCTGCCTGCTTGACGCTGTCGCCAGTCTCGACGGCACGCATGTATTCGACGTCCAGTGCGGCCAGCAAAGGCGCACGGTCTGCGCGGATCATGTCCTTTTTGATCTCGCGGGCTTTGTTCATGTTGATGGTGATCATGCTGTGTACTCCCAGGCGTTGCGGAATGTGCGGTCTTCGGGGATGTCTGCGACGTCCACGATGCGGTAGTCTTTACCAGCTGGCACGTCTTTCTTGGCGATGTCCTCGATGGACAGTTCGCAGTTCGGTGCTGGGACGATAACGGCCACGCCGCCGTCGTCGGTTGGGTAGATGATGCGTTTGTTGCTCATGTAAATATTCTCCAATTAATCAAAGACTGAAACAAAGACGTAAGCCACGTCAGCAAAGTTCGTGCCTTCTTCGCCAGTTGCGATTTTAAAGGCCGATGCTGTTGGCGTAACTCCACCAGATCCGCTGGCGTTCAATGCTACACCACGCGGTGAACCGGATCCTGATGTGATGTCGCACATTCCCGTCACTGCGTAGTTGGCGTCAGACATTGGATTTGTGAAGTTGACCGTGTAGTTTCCAACAGCGTTGTCAGTGATACTCGAAACATTCAGCGAAGCCCGAATGGCCACTGTTCCGGTCCCGTTGAAGTTCACCCATGCCTTGGCGGCACCTGGCACGTCGATGGCACTGCCGCCTGATCTATTCTGAATTGTGTCTACGCGTAGGATGCTCAATCATCGGCCCTGCCTTTCGTGTTTGGTTAGCGGAAGATATTGAACGCAACAATTTCATCGTCAACAGCAGTACCAGCATTGTTTCTAACAGTAATTTGAAGTGCTGTTGTGCTTGGTGTTCCTGCGATATTGCAGTTATCCGATCCACTGGTTGTGCCAATAGTTCTTAAAGCAGAACCTGCTCCAGAATAGTTTGCATCAGTCATTGCCGTGGTGAAATTCAATGTATAAATTCCAGTACCGTTATCCGTGATGCTGGACACATTGAAAGCTGCACGAAT
>JACCDQ011175239.1_pt1 | contig 39061 bp, 50 predicted proteins | sample 7446031 | NCBI WGS metagenome assembly JACCDQ01 (sample SAMN15323442, study PRJNA562643) | freshwater metagenome | isolation source: river surface water | place: USA:Blue River Watershed | collected 2017-08-17 | reverse complement strand
CTTTATTATAGCTTTATTAACTATAATTGAAGCAAATTATGATTTTATTAAGGAAACAAGCCAGGATAAATATTTGTTAATTGTCCTTGTTACAACCGCAATAAACTTTTGGTTAAGAACTATTACAACTGAATCTATTAAAAGGAGAAAAAAATGAGTTATTTAATGTTTATTGTTCTGTTTAGTCCAGTTTTCTTTTTTACATTTTGGAGTTAATCAATGCGAGCAAAAGTAAGTTTAAGCCAAATATTTGGAGAATTACCAGACTTTGATATTGAAAAAGTAAAGCCTTTTTTTCTTCAAAGAGGTATAGTTATTCCAGAAGAAATTAAAACAAAAGAAGAGTTAGATTTATATATTAAAGAAGTATATGCTAACCAGAAATGAAGTTATCCAACAGATACATGATGGCAAAATTCTAATTGCCAGTATACTGCTTGAAGATGTTTTAAACTTTATTGAGACAAGCTATCCAGTAGCTCTAACTGATGAAACTTATCTTGATTTTGTAGTTTATAAAGTAGTTTATGATTATGATATTCACTATATTAAATATGTCTATAAGTTTAAAAATCAAAATGTTTTAAATGGTTTTAATTGTGAGTTTCCTGATAGTGATATTATACCACAGCAAGAGTTTTTAACCCATCTTAATAACGAGCGAAAAGTTTACTTAAAAGAACAATTAGAGTATACTTTACATGATTGTAAATTAGAAAATTGGAAACTAAAAATATGAATTTTATACTCACTTTATTAAATAAAAACTATCTAAAATATATATTGATTTTTCTAATTGCCAGTCTTTTAGTTTATAAAATCTATTCAATAGGATATGATAAAGCTGAACTAAAATATCTAAAATTGGAGCAAGAACAATTAAAAATAATTGAAGAAAATAATCTTAAAATTAAAAAATTGACTGATGATTTAGCTGAAAAATCTATCAAAAAAGATGTTGAAATTAAAACAATTTATAAAGATAAAATTAAAGAAGTTGAAAAGATTGTTACTAAAATTGAGTATAAAAATTGTAAATTAACTGATGAAGATTATACAAAGTTTGTGGAAATATTGGGGGAGATACATTGACGAATTTTCTAATTTACCTTACAATTTACTAATATAAACAAGGAGTAAATTATGAAAAAAACAAAAAATAAACCAATAAAAAAAATAACCTATACAATAGATTATGATGTAAATATTATAGAAGTTATTGATAGCCTTAATAGTAAAAAGAAAGGCGAAATTATTTATTGGAAAGAAGTAAGAGATTATTTTAGAACTCATTTAATTTGGAAATATACTATTCTAAAAGATGGGGAAATTATAAAAGAACAGACAGCAGATTGTTCAAAATTACAATTAAAGTTTAAGGGAAATAAAGTTTATTTAGGTAGTAAAGGGGCGAGAAAAATTAAATATTTTTATCTTGCGAGGACTGATTAAATATGAACTCACATCAAAGAAGAATATATAAAAGATTAGAAGATAGAGTTTTTGAAACATTTAAAGAAGCACAGATATTAAAGTTTTGTGAAGCAACAGGAATGACAAGAGAACAATATTTTGAGATGGAAAAACAATCAATAATAAACTTTATGAATCATTTTTTAGATAAAGATGAGGCATAATAATTATGAAAATTCTAATTTACATTATCACTTTTTTTATTGCGGGTTGTGCCACAAAAACCCCTATTGTTTATCAAAAAACCATAACACCACCATTTGAAATTATGTTAGATTGTGAAGATTATTTGATTCCAAAAGATGGAAGTTTTGAAGAAATATTAAATAAATTTGTTGAAAATAAGAAGATTTTTGAGCTGTGTAAAAATCAAAATAAGGCTAAAAAAGACTTTATTAAATCTATAAATTAGTATATAATTTAATTAAGAATAGATAGTCATAAACTGGTGTTTCATGAAGTATATTTATATATTTGACGGTAGGTTCGATTCCTAACTATTCTTATTATTGGTGGTTGGCTATTATAAAACTTACTTCTATATAAAGGGCTCAAAAGGCTATATCATATTAGTTTTATTGCTTTCCAATCTTCCCAATAATGTTTTTCTTGAATATTTTTGCTCTAATATTTGAGTTATAGTATATGTCTTTTTCTAAAACTCCACGAAGAAATTGCTCTTTTTCTTCAAGATAATTATGAACAGCTAACGAGAAAGAGAAGTATAAAATCTCTCTTCTAAATTTGTCTTTTCCAAGTAAACTTACATCTGCTTTTAATTCAGGACTTGATGAATAGTAATCTCTCCAATCACTTTCTTTCCTGATTTTTTTCTTCTTACCATTGACCTGTTTTGTTCCAGCTTTGGTTAAAAGTTTTTTTCCAACATACATCCTGCCATTAGTCATATTGGTAATCAAATAGATAAAACCAATAGCATCCGTTGGAATATTTTCGTCTTTTAATTCTTCTTTATTATATAACCACATAAAAATGATTATATTGTAAATTAGAAAATTGGCAATAAATCTTACCCCGTTACTATGTACACTTTTTTTTGTAAGAGTAACATTTTGATGTTGATGATTGTATATTGACTAATAAAACAAAAGAATATAATACAAAAACATATCAATGCGTATAATAAAACAAATATTGAAAATTTTGATATACGCATTGTAGTATACCCATTGTAAACCCCTATAAACATTGAATTGTGTTTTTAGCTAACCATTTATCATGGGTAAAAAATTGACTTCATCTTTAATTTTGCTTAAATAATTTGTAAGGTAAGAGAAAAAAAACGCTCAGACCTTACGCATTGTAGCCAATGCTAAAAAAACACACTATACCATAAGGAGAAAAGAAAATGTTAACATTAGCAGAAATTAGGAGCACTACCTATCATAATAGTGATGCCGCAAAAGAAAATTATTATAGCTCAGAGGCATATAATGAATCATACTTTTTAGGAAAGGCCAGTTTGCCAGATTCCTTAAAAGTTACTTCTGGTTTATATGAGTCTCTTGAGTCTATTCCGCCAGAAGGTTTAGGAAGGTTTATTAATGGTTATCATCCAGTTACCAATACTTTTCTTTTTAATGTTAAAAACAAAGAAGAAAAACAATATACCCCAAAACAAAAAGAAAAAATATTTGATTATATTCAAACTCACTGGAATGGTTTTGAACCAGACTTAAGAGATGCTGTTCTTAAATCTAAAAAAGATTTAGAGAAAAAAAGAGATATTACTGATGATGATTTTATCATGGAACTTACTGATAATCAAAAGAAAGAAATTGAAAAGAAATATTTTAAAAAGACTGAAAAAAAATATGGAAACGATGCTTGCCTTTCTGCTCCAAGAGATTTTACAATGCTTGCTTTTTTTGATAGATCTGATCAAGAAGAATATAAGAAAATTTATAATGAAGCAGTCAAAAAAACTTCTTTTAAAATAGAGCAATTAATCTATAATAGAAAACAAATATCTTCTAATGAAGTTAATTTAATTGTTGAACATTTTCAAACTATTTGGGATGGAAAATATGAAACTTATAAGGATGCCAGAAAGCAAGCTTATGATAATTATTTAAATGGAGTTGCTGTTGATAAAACAAAAAATAAAACTCCAATTACTTCTAACATAAGAGAAAAAATTAGAGGATATGCTAAAAAATTACAAGCACCAGTTAAATGTTTATTTATGGCTTATAATCATGAAACTTCAAGACCAGTTGACGGACAAAGACCCGATCCAAATCTTCACACTCACTTATTAATAATGAATAAAGCTTTAGATGAAAATGGCAAATGGGTTTCTATTGAAGTGTTAGATGTTTATAGACAACAAAAAGCAATCGGTGCTTATTTTAGAAGTCAACTTGCTAAAGGTTTAAGAGAAAAACTTGGTTTTGAAATTGAGCCAATAAAAGAACTTTTTGAAAATGAAAATGATAAGAAAGTTGATCATATAGATTCATTTAAAGTAAAAGGAATTACTGACGAACAAAGACTAATGTTTAGCAAAAGAACAGCTCAAATAAATAAGGTTGCTGGCGAAGACTCTACTTATCTAACTAAAAAGAAAATTTCTCTTTCATATAGAGATAAAAAGCAAGAATGGAAAAGAGAAGATTTACTAAAAGTTTGGAGAGAGGATGCTGAAAAAGTTGGTATTAATCAAAACTTTATTGAGAGCATTAAGACACAAAAAGACAACAGAAAGAACTATATTAAGACTGAAAAATATATAGCTTATTCTGCTAAAAATAAAGGTGTTGTTGATATATATAAACTAAAGGCTAAGTTTATTGAAAATGAACAATACACTGGAATGGATGGCGAAAAAATGTTCAATAAAATATTTAATGATGAGTTCTTAATTAAAACAAAAAAACCTCATGAATTTAAATTAAATATAACTGGTAGACAAGCAATTCAATCTCAAAAAGAATTGTTAGGTTTCTTATCTTTACCAGAAACTAAAAATCAAAATCTTGTAAATAATATGCTTAATAAACCATCAATAATTTTAATTGATGATGTTGTTAATAAGGCAGTTGAAAATACAGCTTTCAAATCAATTATTATAGATTATTCAAGTTTAGATTCTATGAAAATGGAAGTTGGAAATTTACAAAAAATGTTAACTGACCCGGATGTTAGTGAAGCAGAAAAAGCTAAGATAAAAATACAAATTGATGAATTAGGCTTTAAAATTATTGAGGAAGAAAAGAAGCTCAAAAATCAAAACAATCAAGATAATACTATCTAAAAACCAAACCCCCAAACGGGGGTTTTTTTATTACCATAAACCATGCCAGCTTTGTTTTTTAATTACTGTTGGTATTTCTTTTTTTTCTATATCTTTATGATATTTATCTATTAATTCTTTTCCTTTTGGTGTATCAATTCCAATAAAAGAATTTTCAGCATTACAGCAAGAACATTTAACAAAACTTCTTCTTGGTTTCAATAAAGCCACAATCACTATTCCAATAATAAAAATAAAAATAGCAAAGAATGGATGAATAAAAAACCAAGAAGCAAAAACTAATAAACAGATAATTAAAAACCAATCTCCTCTATTACTTCCTTCTGTTTTATTTTTGTCAGTATCTAAACTCCCACAATTACCACATATATTTTTCATAACAATCTCCTTAATAAGTTATAAATTACTTATAAAGATTGAAAATCAAAAGTCAAACTTTTAAAGTTTTTTTGAATTCTTTGTTACTATTTAATAATTTGTCTAATTTTTTTTCAAGTTTAATTGAATTAAAAAATCTAACCATATTATCAGCTAAATCTGGATTACTTAAAAAGAAATTTATATTAGTAGGTTTTTTTTCTACATTATAAAACCATATTATTTTTTGTCTTTGAATACTGTCAGCTAAAGGTAAATTATCATCTTTATAAAAAACTTCAATAGCATCATCTCTTAATCTTAAATAATATTTATCAAAAACAAATTTATCTTGAGCTAATGTCCTTGTTCCATATTTTTGAATTGTTCTAAGACAATACTCAATATCTTCTTTTAGATATTTTTTTTCATGGATAGTATCTTCAAAATACATTAGTTTACCTTTTTATCTTTATAAAAAATATCTTCAATAACTTCTTCAATTTGTTCTTGCTCAACCACCTTAATTTCCTTTTTTTGGTTATTAAATATTTTTTTATGATCATCCACACCAAGAATATTTTTAGCAAACCTTCTTTGATAATCTTCAATACTTGGCATTAAATAATAATAACCGTTTGGTTCTGGATCTTTCCATGCCTGTCTCCAGCCTGGTCTATCATTATCATATTGAAAAGCTTTTACCATAACTTTATTAAAATCATTTCCTAATGGAATATATGCTTTAGGATGATACCTTTTACAATAATCTACAAATGTTTGATAAAGTGGTTTTTTGTATAATTTATTATTTCTATACAAATTTTCATCAAAATCTATCATACCTTCTAATAGTTCGTGAATAAACTTTGTTGGTAAATCTGCTGACCTTAATTGTAGCTCTACCTTTTCTTCTGTTTTTGGTATATCTAATGGGTTAAAATCGTCTATATTTACTTGAGTAAGCAGATAGTGCATGATTGCTTCATATCCACCACTATTGAGCCATTTTTGATAATTAGCAAACCATTTAAAATTACCTTTTAATTCATTGTTAGCTCTTAAAACTACATATCTGCGATCAGATTCCTCAACATTAACAATATAATCATTATTAGATAAAATAAATGTTTTAGTATAAGAGTCTACAGTGTAAGAACTTTTATATTTTTCATTAATTAATCTTCTATCTTCGCTTATAAAAGTTTTAAGCAAATTAGCCTCTTTAATATCTCCACCAAAAGAACACTCATCTAAACAGACAAAAAAAGCATCTTTCAAAACATTATTAAATTCTCCAGTAATTGCTTTTAAATCTTTTAATGATACGGAGTTCTCAGTTAATTTAAGTATTGTATCGTTTATTAAAGTTCCTTTTCCTGAACCCTGATCACCAATAATAGCAATAGCGGTTCTTGGGTTTAGCCAAGGTTTTTGAACAGCTAAAGCACAATATTTTAAAAAGTATTCAAAAGCATCTGTATCTCCGTTACAATTAACATTTATAAGACGAGTAAATAAATCTATATGACCGTATTTTGGTTTATATTTAAAACCAGACCACATATTGTATTCTTCTCCATTTATACCAGGTGGAAGTTTTGGATCAAAAATCAAATTAATTAATCTTTTTGTTTTTGAAGATTCTAAAAATTCATGAGCTACATATCTTGTTTGATATTTTGTAGTGTTAATGATTGGGGTAATATATTTTAAATATTTATAAAAAATCTTAAAGCTTTGAGGTTCTGTTAAAACTATTTTTTTATTTTTTTGAACAGTTAAAATAAAAGCTTTTCCTTCTAAATTAATTAAAAAATTATTTTCCTGCATTAATTTTAATGCTTCATCAAACTCTTCTTCACTGTTAATATGTTCAATATCGTTAAGACTCTTCATCCTTTTAAACTCCTTAATGTGCTGGAAGTTTATATTAAAAAGCTTTTTTTGTCAACAATTAACCGGACAAATACTTTTTCCTATTTTTTTCCTATTCCTACGGTTTTTTTAGATAAACCTTTTATGTACATATATATATATTTTATATATTTTATAAAAAGATAGGAAAATAGGAAAATAGGAGAACCCTCATGTTTACTGGTTAAAAACCATTTTTTTGTTTCCTATAATTAAAAATCAAAAATAGGAAAAATAGGTTTTTTAATTTGTATTGATAATTTTAAATTAAACTTGTATAATGATTTTTGTTAAAAGTTAATGGGCAAAAAGTTATGATTGAAATTTACAAAAAAAATAATTATTTAAAGCAAGTTACCTATCAAGATGTCAACACGGGTCAAATTGTTGACCTTACTAATTTTGAGGTAAAGATTATCGTTAAAAGAGAAAATGATGTTAGCAATGTTGATACCTATGCTGTTATCAATAAAAGCTATATTATCAATGATGGAACTGATGGCTCTTTTGTTCTTGAACTAACCAAAGATGATACAGATTTACCCCCTGGGCTTTATAATATTGAAGTTCAAATAACAAAAGACCCAGATAGAATAACCGTTTATCAAGATAAGCTAAATATTTTAAACATTTTTATTAAAGAATAAGGAGAGTTTTAATGGCTCTCATATTTAATAATAAAAAAACAGAGGTAGGCTTTAGAAATGTTGCCTTAAAAGGCGATCCTGGTGTTAGTATTACCTCATTACAAGTTACACCCGCTAACGAGCTTTTAGTTAGTTATAGCAATGGTAGAATCCAAAATGCTGGTGTTATTCACGAACAAGATCCATCTGTTCCAGTTGCTGTTCAAGATGACTTTGTAGCCCAAGAAGGACAAACAGATTTTGTTTTATCTCAAGAGCCAAGCCAAGTAACAATCATAACAATTAACGGTATACAGCAAAAAAAGAATTTAGATTTTGTTATTGTAGAAAATATTTTACAGTTTAATTTTCCATTAACTCAAGATGATATTATAATTGCTACTTATTCAATCCCCCTTTCTTCCCTCAATACTTACGATAAAAAATTCACAGCAATCAATAACACCCCAAATAATTCCAATACTGGAACTATAGCTTTATTAATCAGTGAAAATGAAACAACAAGTTTTAGTGGCATGGTTGTTATAAAAGATTTAGACAATACAAGCATAGCAAGTTTTAAAATTACTGGCTGTGTTAATCGCTTTAGTTCTGTTGAAACCCTTCAATTTATAGGGACTCCACAAATTGTACTGATTGGCAAAAATGAAAATGCCAACTATAATGGATACGATCTTCAATTATCTGTTAATAAAACTAATAGCACATTGGAGATTAAGACTATTTATCAAAGAGGTGGTTCTATAAGGGCTACTGCCATTATTAATATTTTAGAAGTTTTCTAACTTTTGACTTATTTCCGCTTTTTTATATAATGAATAGTTGAATTTAATAAGTCTTTTTATAAGGGGAAAAAATGAGACAAAAACTTACAATATCACAAATCAAAGATTTAGAGACACAATTAGGCAATAGATACACTAAAGCCGAAGTTGATGCTATCGTTGATGCTGTGGAAACAAAATGGGATGGCGATCTATCTCAATTAAATACTCTTGTTGTTGCTGAAGTTTCAGCTCTTAAAACAAGAATGTTGTCTGCTGAAAACCGTTTAGATGGTTTAGACAACGATGTTGCTTCATTGGTTGCTGCTGATTCTACTGAATCTGCTGCCCGTGTTGCTGGCGATGCCGCTAATGCTGCCGCTATCAGTGCTGAAGAAACAAGAGCAACTGCCGCTGAACAAGCTATCGCTGCTGATTTGGCTACTGAAGTTGCTCGCGCTACTGCCAAAGAAGCCGAAATAGTTACTGCTGTTCAACAAGTTGAGAGTGATTTAGAAGCTGAAGCTACTGCTCGCGCCTCTGCTGATACACAATTACAAGGTCAAATCGTTTCTTTACAATCTGGTCTTGCTAATACCAACACAGATGTAAATAACGAAATTGCTAACCGTGTTGCTGGCGATGCTAACTTACAATCACAAATTGATGCTTTAAGTTTAGAGGCTTCTGGTTCTGTTACTGCTCTTGAAGGCAGAATGGATGCAGTTGAGTCAAAGAATTCTCTACAAGATATCGCTATTGCTGACGAAGCAACAGCAAGAGCTTCTGGAGATGCTACTCTTGATGCCAAGATTGATGCTGAAATAACAAGAGCCACTGGTGTTGAGGCTCAATTAGACAGCGAAATTACTGCTGTTGAGAACAGAGCAACTGCTTTAGAGAGCCGTGCTACTGCTATTGAAACAAAGAACAGCGAACAAGACAGCCGTTTGACTGCTGTTGAAGGCGAAGTTGATGTTTTACAAAGCGATTTAGCCGAAGTTGAAACAGCACTATTAACAGAAGTTTCTCGTGCTACTGATGCTGAAAATGCTCTTGATGTAAGAGTTACAGCCTTAGAAGGAACTGACTCTGCTTATGACAGCCGTATGTCAACAATTGAAGGTTCAGTTGCTGCTGAAGCCGCTGCTCGTGCTGCTGCTGATGCCACATTACAATCTAACATTGATAATACTAATGTTGAATTGAATGCTGAACAAAATGCTCGTATCGCTGCTGATGTTGGCTTACAAAATCAAATTGATGTTTTAACTGCTCAATCTGGTGCTGATTTAACTGCCTTGACAGCAAGGGTTACAACTGCTGAAGCCGATATTGATTCTTTAGAGGCTGGTTTAGCTGCTGAAGTTGCTCGCGCTACTGGTGTTGAAGGCGATTTAGCTGACTTAACTTTACAAGACAATAACGGCGACCCATTAAGCCCTGCCAACCTTGTTGATGCTATCAATATGGTTAACAACACAGGCTCTGTGGCTGTTGCTGGTGTTGAGGCTGCTTTGGCCCAAGAAGTTGCTGACAGAACTGCTGCTGATGCCGCTATCGTTGCTGCTGTTCAAGAAGTTGAAGCTGACCTTGAAACTAACTACATGAAGAAGTCTGGTATCGTTCAGCAATCTTTCACAGCTACTGCTGGTCAAACAGTGTTCTCATTAACTGAGCCTGTTGCCTCTGTTTTCATCGCTATGGTGATGGTAAACGGTGTTCAGTATCTAATGGGATCTGACTTTACATTGGCTGGCTCTACTTTAACTTTCAGCTTTGAATTAGCTGCTGGTGACGAAGTTCAAGCCACATACTTCAATAAATAATCTTTATTGATTAACTAAAGGGCAACCTCAAAAGGGTTGCCTTTTTTATTTTCAATTTACAATTTTTATTTTTTAATATAAAATGTATTTAAAATTTTAAGGTAAAAAGATGACAACATTACAGCAAGTACACATGAATCAACTTCAAAAAGAAGTTACAATAAATGAAAATTTTTATGCTGTTGCTTTAGCAGGAACTTTTGCTAACAGAGGCAATCACAGTGGATTATATTTTAATTATTATGGTGGCAAGTATCAAACAGCCACAGGCGATCAAAATGATTTACCAGATGGCTCTGTTCTTTTAAATGATAATGATATTAATTATGTTTATTTTGATTTAGTAACTGAGGCTATGCTTGTCAGTGCTTTACCTGTCCCTAATGGTTGTTTCCCTATTGCTAAAGTAATTACTGATGCTGGCTTTATTACTTCTATTGAAGATATAAGGGTTATGCCTTTATATGCTGTTGGAACTCCTGCTAATTTAATTTATGTTTTACCAATAGCAACAGATACTACTTTGGGTGGTGTAAAAGTTGACGAGCAAACATTAACGATTGATGCTGGTGGAGTTTTAAGTTTAAAAGTTTTAGATAATCTTGATTTTAATACAGCAACAGGAGCAACTGACCAAGTTGCGAGATTAAGATGGAACGATACAGACGGAACTTTGAATTTAGGTCTAAAAGGTGGTAATGTTATTTTACAATTAGGGCAAGAACAGGTTCAATATGCTTATAATAATTCAGGCTCTGCTATTGTTGATGGTAATGTGGTTTATATCACTGGGGCAAGTGCTGATAGATTAACAGTCGCAAAGGCTTTGGCTAATACAGAACCAACAAGCTCTAAAACTTTTGGTGTTGCTACTGAGCCTTTAGGTATTAATGGATATGGTTTTATAACTACTTCTGGCTTAGTAAGAGGATTAAATACCAATGCTTATAACGAGGGCGATGCTTTATGGTTATCTGCTACTACTGCTGGGGCTTTTACGAATGTTAGACCTACAGCACCTAATCACTCTGTTCTTATTGGTTGGGTTGTTAAAAAGGGTTTAGCAGATGGAATGATATTTGTTCATGTTGCCAATGGTTATGAATTAAGTGAGTTGCATGATGTTTTAATCAATGGTCTTGTTGATGGTCAGCCTCTTATTTATGAGTTATCAACTGGACTATGGAAAAATAAGAATTTAAATATCAATAATGTTGACGGTTTCAGCCAGGCAGTTGATGCCTCCATTAACACATCAGGACAAAAAACCACAACCACTGATGAACATTTCCAATATAAATTATCTCATACAGCACCTAAAGAGGCTACTTTTAATATAGAAGGATTTAGAACTGCTTTCTCAGGTCAAGCAAGTGCTACACCTTACACCACTACCAATGTATCTCATTATAGAGCACAACAATTTTCTGCTGGCACTAACCAAACAATAACCAATATGATAGGCTTTTATGCTGGTGCTTCATTAACAAACGGTGTTAATAATTATGGTTTCTATTCTAATATATCAAGTGCTACAAGAAGATGGAATTATTATGCCGCAGGAACAGCCCCTAATTATTATGCTGGAGACATAAGAACTAATGTTACTTATTACAAAAATATATTATCTACCAATTCTAATATATCTGCTACACCTACAGCATTGACTTTGATTCAAGGTATTAGAACAGGCACACCAACGGCTAATATAAACTTAACACTACCAACAGGAACAAACATGGATGCTGCTGCTCAAGACTTACAGGCTTCTATGGGTTTTGAATGGAGTTATATTAATTTAGCACCAGCTACTTTTACTGTTACAGTTTTGGCTAATACGGATCATACTGTGGTTGGCAATATGGTAGTTCAGCCAAATAGCTCAGCAAGGTTTATGACTGTTAAGGCTAACCCAAATGTATTTGTAACTTATAGGATTGCTTAAAATGGAACAAGAAATTATTAAATTTAGTGGAAAATTAGAAACTATATTGCCAAATGGTAATGTTATTTATGATGGAAAAGAAGGGAAACCAGAAGATTTCCCATTAACTGAAGCTGAAAAAAAGGAAGTGGCTAACCCTTAAACTATCTCTTTAGCCATATATTTTTCTACCAGCATCCTTAGGGTTGCTGATATGTTTTTGTCTTTTCTATTCTTTACTTCTTCTTCAAATTTCTTGTAATCTTCCATAGGCATACGGAACTCTACTGTTTTATCTTTTCTTCTTACATTATATCTTTTAGTCTCGGCCATACTATTCCCTTTTTCATTTCCCTAAATTGTAATACATTTAGTTTGCAATATCAAGTTTTTATTATTAAAATACTTAAAAAAGGAAAAACTATGACTGATTTTAATTTAAACGATATATTTAAAGCTTACAAAAAAGAAAAAGAACAAAAGCAATACGAAGATAAAAGAAAGAAGTCAAAGAACTCACTAAACTCAAATATTAAGTTTAATAGAGAAGAAACCAATAACCAGAGACTGGCAATTAGAAAATTCAGCCATGTGAAAAAATAATGCTTGACAAATATTCCGATCTATTGTTTACTCTAACCCCGCACGATTCCTTTATTGGTTTTGGTAATATAAATAATAAAATCATTTTATTTTATACGGAGTTAGATGAGGTTATTCCTGCTAACCCTAATATTATAAAAATTATTGACTTTATCATTTACAGAAAAGCAATCAATCTGGTTTTTGAGAATAACCCAACTGCTAATGTTTTATATATTAACAGATTTGAAAACGGATCAGAAGATTGCCTAACCTTATCAAGAGAGGAGTTTAATTTACTTAATAAGGAGTTTTAACAATGGAAGATTATAATTTAGAAGAGTTGGCACAGAAACATTTTAATAAGAGTTTCAACGAAGCAGTAGATGATGCTGTAAAAGAGTATTTAGATCCAAAAACTGGAATGCTTAGCACTAAATACAAACCTCATTTAATAGCCTATTATGTTACTTGCGATATGATTGATATTGCTGAACATCATCCCAATACTTATGATTTAGATATTCAAGCACTAATGGATAAGATAGATACAAAGACTAAAGTATATTTCCATAAGCGATATGTTCCAAAGAAAGAAGTTGAAGAGTTAGAAGAAGAACTTGACAATTGATAATTTGTCCCTATATTTTAATATATAGACTATAGGGATTATTATGAATAAACAAATTATAATTAGAAAACTAAAAGAGTGGAATATATTAATAGACCAAGATTTTAATTCTTTAGATGAATTAGAAGATTTATTAAATAACCTCTCTTATCACGACAACTGCTTAAAAAGCAATATCATAAACATACTTAATAAAAATGATGATACTGTATTCTTTACAGAACAAGAATATGATATTGCTATTAAGCAGTTAAACCTTAATACTTCTTTTTATTATAAATATGAACAGCATGAATATGTTGATGTTATTAAGAACAATAAAACAGGTAAGATATTTTTTGTTGAGAAGGTTGGCAATGACCCATATATTAATGAAATAATAATGGATGGCTCTTATGCTTTCAATATTAAAAGAAATAAGCTTATAATGGATATAAGGGTTATGCTTCTTAAAGATAAGCTACATACTAACAACGAAACTAAAAAGGTAGCTAAGATATGAAAATTAAAGATTATGAGCGAGAGATAAATTCTTTTAATTATAGATTAAAGAAGAAATATCCTTTTGTTTATAGTGATGGTATATTAGAGAACCATTACAACACAGCAGTATTATTTATTAATAACGAAGAGTATTGGATTCAATGGGATAATGGTATCAATATATCTTATTGGAAGATGGGTAACGGATTAACAGATAATATAACAAGAACACAATTCTTTAGAGTGATTAGAGATTATAACGAGAAGCTAAAACTCTACCACGAACTAAACGATAAACTAAACATTAATAAAGGAGAAGATAAATGTATAAAGATTTAATATTGATAGGCTGTATTGGAATAGTATTTGGAATAATGACAGCAGTATATATATAAGATAAGCCCCCGATTGGGGGTTTTGATTTTTCTAATTTACATTACTATAATGAGGCAATGAATAAGATAGAGATGATAGAGTTAGAGAAAGATATTAATACTATATATAAAGCCATAGGTATTGATAAGCACTTCCATTATCTTAATTATCATTTTATCTTTACAGAATATTCTTACACAGATATAAAGTTTAAGAACAACCAATACAAGACTCAATTAATAAAAGGTGTTAGGCTTGCTTGCTTCATAGACAACGAAGAGAATAAAGATACAGAGCCGATAGATATAGGGCTGACTATTCACAAGATAAGATTATATCTATTGAGAACACAGCTAACACTTAAAGATTATTATATGACAAAGCATAATGTAAATGATATTGTTTATACCTTGTCAGTGATAGCGAATATACACAGGAATTTTAAGCAGTTAGATAATAAACTGGAACACAGCTCAAAACACCGTAAAAGCTTTAAAATATGAGGTCAATAGGTTCTTTTTAGGCAAAAAGGTTATAAGGTGCGGAAGTTCGCGCCGCCCCGGTTTCTACGTGATTTTTTATTTAGGTTAAAGTTAATTACAATTTTTGACTAAATAAGCCTTACACTCTATAATTAAAAACAATTTTACGATACAAAACAAATGGCAGATAGAATAAATAAGGCAGAGTTAGCAAGACGATTAGATGTAAGCCCTCCATATATTTCAAAGTTAATTAGGTTAAAAAAATTAAAATTTGATGATGATGGGTTAATTGATTATGACGAAGCCGTAAAACAAATTAAAAATAGTAGCGAAAGGATTACCAACAGTATAGACACTGATGGGGATGAGCCACAGCAAGAAGATTATAAGTATTGGAAAACTGAAAGCGAAAAATGGAAATCTAAAAAAGAAGAATTAGATTATCAAGAAAAATTAAAAAACTTAATACCACGAGAAAAAGTAGAACAAGATGCTTTTCTTATTGCTAACCTTGTCAAAGAACAGTTTTTATCTATGCCTGAATCTTTGTGTAATATCTTTGCTGCTGAAAGTGACCCAATGGTTATAAGAGAGATGTGGATTAAAGAAACTAAAAGAGTATTGACAGAACTTGCTGATAAATTAGAGGACATGAATAAATGATTAGTTTTGTAAATTATTTTGGAACTGCTATAAGACCAGCAAGAGATATGACTGTCTCTCAATTTGCTGAACAATATATTTATAATCCATCCAATACAAGTGATGCTGGTAAGTTTAGCCTTGATAGAGCACCTTATCAAAAAGAAATTATGGATGCTTTAACTCCCAATAATGGAATTAATAAGGTTGTCTTTATGGCTGGTGCTCAAATTGGTAAAACATTTATTGCCAATGTCTGGCAAGGCTTTATCTTTTATAATAACCCACAGAATTTTATCTGCTATCAACCAACGATTGCTTTAGCTGAACAATATACTCAAATAAAACTTGATCCAATTATTGATTCATCTCCAGTATTAAAAGAAACATTTAGTAATAAAAAGAATAATGGAATATCAACTAAAAAATACAAAGGTTGTACAGCGAGATATTTAGGTGCTAACTCTGGTAACAGTTTCCGTATGATTTCAGCCCCTTATATTTTTGCAGACGAAATAGACTCATATCCATTCGATGTTGATCAAGAAGGTGATCCGTTATCTTTGATTGATAGCCGTATGTCTACCTTTGGAAGAAAGAGTAAATTATTCTTAACATCTACACCAACTATTCAAGAGTTTTCAGCGATAGAGAAAAGTTTCTTGGAAAGCGACCAAAGATATTATCATGTTCCTTGTCCTCATTGTAAAGCCAAACAAGTATTGAAGTTTCCTAACTTGAAATTTCAAATTACCAATAGAGGCAAAGATAATGAAAAGGTTGACCCTGTTTCTATTTATTATGAATGTGAAGTTTGTGGTGGTGCTATCACAGAAGATAAAAAAACATGGATGCTTATTAATGGCGAATGGATACCCAATAACCCTAATGCTCCAAAAGAAATAAGAGGTTATCATATCAATTCCCTTTACTCCCCTTTAGGTTGGTATAGTTGGGAAAAAATGGCTAATGAGTTTTTAGCATGTAGAGATGACCCATTTAAACTAAAGGCTTTTAAGAATACTAAACTTGGCGAAACTTATTACGAAAAAGCAGAACAACCATCAGCTACTAAAATAAAAAATAGAGCAGAAGATTATAAACTTTATGAATTAGATAATAAGGCTGTTGTTTTATTTGCTGGTATAGATACACAACCAAACCGATTGGCTGTTATAGTAATTGCTATTGGAGAAGATGGCGAGACTTGGGTTGTTAATTATGACGAAGTAAACGGAAGCCCAGAAGATCAAACAACATGGGATGCTTTAGAAAATATTATAAGACGACCTTATAAAAATAGTTTAGGAAGTGAACTCTACATTAAAGCTGCTGCTATTGATACTGGTGGTTTAAATACTTCAGCCGTTTATTCTTTTGTTAGAAGAAATCAAGATAAATATTTTGCCATTAAAGGAGCAAGCACTGATATTGGAACTTATATGAGAGAAGGTAGTAAGGTTGATAAAGATTTACAAAATTCTAAAGTAAATAATCCTTTATATCTTTGGTTAGTCAATACTCATCTTTTAAAAAAATATATTTATATCAATTTAAATAATCAACTTGCCAATGATAAAACAGAAGGAGCAAGGGTTATCCATTTCTCAAAAGAATTACCAGATAGATTCTTTGAAATGTTAGTAAGTGAAAAATTAATTAAGAAACAGGTAAAAGGTGCTATTGTTGAAGAGTTTGTAAAACCTAAATCATCTACAAGAAACGAAGCTTTGGATTGTATGGTTTATGCTTATGCTCTTGCTCATCATTTTCAATTAACAAGATTATATGGAGATACCTATAAAAGACTTTGGGAAATTAACATAGGAAAGAAACTAAATACGGCTCAACAAAACCAACCTACAAAACCAACACCCCAAAAACAAGGTGGTTGGATTAATAAAGGAAAAAACTGGAGTATTAAATAATTAGATTTTTTTTACTTTTTTTTATATAATGTTTTTTGTTAAATGTTAAAAGGTTAAAAAATATGTTAATAAAGTCAAATATAGCTGATTTTTTTGCTGGAGATAATATTGATTATACAATATCAAATGACGAACTAAAAAGCACTGATAATATAAATTTGAAAGTTACTTTTTTAAGTGCCACTCTACCAAAAATAGAAATCATAGCAGATAATAAAGCAGATGGAACATGGTCAATTGTTGGAACTGCTACAGAAACAGAAGCTTTAGGAATTGGTAAATATACCGTTTATTATGCTTTTTATAACTCTGCTCAAAACTTTGTCAAACAAGCTACTGGTGGTTCTGTTGAAATTAAGCCCAATATTCTAACTACTGATAATTATGATTTTAGAACTGATAATCAAAAATTATTAGATGTAGTAAGACAAAGAATAGCTGGCAGATTAGATGATACTATGAATAGCTTTAGTATTAATGGTCGTTCTGTAACCCTTATGACTATCACTGAACTTATGACTTTAGAAAAAGATTTAATTGCTAAAGTTAATCAAGAATTGGCTGATATGGAAAAGGCTACAAAAGGCAAAACAAATAGGAATAAGTTAAAAGTTAGATATAAGGGGATAATGTAAAATGGAAAAACAACAAGACGGAGTTTTAAACTGGTTTGGTAAACTTATTAATACACCAAAAGAGTCAAAGGTTATTTTAACTGAAAAAGAATACAAGAATTTAAAAAGCTCTATTAAGAAATACAGAAAAAGTTTTGAAGCAGTAAAATCTAATTTTTTACAGGGTAATTGGGTTGTTGGTAACAGCAGAATAGATGCTGATATTTATAACGATCAAGAGAGGCTTGTTCAATTAGCAAGAAACCTTGAACAGAATAACCCTATTATGAAAAAGTTTTTGACTGAAAGAGAAATTAATATCGTTGGGGCTACTGGTTTTGTTTTGAACTCTCAAGCAAAAGATTTTAATAACGGTCAAATGACTTTAGATATTATTGGCAATAAAGTTATTGAAGATTCTTATAATAGATGGAGCAAAGCCAAGTTTTGTGATATTACTGGCAAACACTCATTTAGAGAAATACAAAGAATATTAGAAAGAACAAGAGCAAGAGATGGCGAAGTATTAATTAGAATTATTAGAGGTAAGGCTACAAAAGAAAACCCATATGGATTTTCACTTCAAATTTTAGATCCACAAAGATTAGATATTTCTTATAATGCTAATTTAGATAATGGTAATGTTATTAAAATGGGTGTTGAAGTAAACCCTTTTGGAAAACCTATTGCTTATCATTTAAGATTAAAAGAACAGCAAAGTGTTGTTAATGGAAGTTATAACACAGCACTAAGAGAAAGAGTTGTAGCTAAAGATATTATTCATAAATTTAAAGCAACCTCTACAGAACAAACAAGAGGTTATCCAGAAGGACATGCTGTTTTTGCTTTAATGGCAGATTTACAAGAGTTTATGAGAGCTGCTTTAATTGCTTCTAAAATTGGTGCTTCATCCTCTATTTATTTACAAAGAACTGATGAATCTGGAAACACTACTATTGATGCTTTAGCTGATATTGTGGAAGAAGATGATGAATTAGAAAACTTTATCATGGAAGTATCTCCTGGTGATATTCGTGTATTGCCTAAAAATACTGAAATGAAAACTTTTGATGCTAAATATCCTGAAGCTAACTTTGTTAATTATGTTCAATTTATGTTGAAACAAATAGCATCTGGTTTAAATGTATCTTATTTTGTTTTATCAAATAGTTTAGAGTCAGTAAATTATACAAGCTCAAGAACTGGTTTAATCAGTGAAAGAGATGGATACAAGAGAGAGCAAGACTGGTTTATTGAAAACATATTAGAACCTATTTATGAAGATTGGTTAGAGACTGCTATGCTCAATAATGCTATTAAATTAATTAATGGTTCTACCATACCAGTTACTAAATTAGACAAATTCTTATCATCTTATAGATTCCACGGTCGTAGATGGGATTGGGTTGACCCTCTCAAAGATGCTAATGCTAATGTTATTTTAATTGAAAACGGTTTAGCAAGTAGAACACAGATATTGGCTGAGCAAGGTGTTGAATATGAAGATATTCTTGCTGATATGAAATACGAAAAAGAATTAAGAGCAAGTTATGGTATTGAAGAACATGCAAGCACTTTAGATACTCAACAAGTTATTGACTCATTAAAAGAAGAAGTTCCACCAGCACCTCAACCAGATAATGCTAATCTTGATAATATTCAATAATATTTATATAATGTTTTGATAAAAGGATAAATATGAAGAAAACTCTTAAATATAATAAAAAGCAAAGTAGAATTTTAAGTATTGAAACTCAAGGCACTGAGGAAAGCAATTTAATTAAAATTATATTTAGCACAACAACACCTTATCCTCGCTGGTTTGGAACTGATGTATTAGAAGTTATTGGACATGACGAAGGCGATATGGATTTATCAAAATTACAAAATAAAGCAGCCGTTTTATTCAATCATGATTTTGATGCTTTAATTGGAGTAGTAGAACAAGCTTGGGTTGAAGAACAAAAAGGTTATGCCCTTATTAGATTATCAAGCACAGCCGAAAAATATCAAACAATGATTGATGAAAAGATTCTTAATAAAGTTTCTTTTGGTTATGAAATTACAGAGATGGTAAAAATTGGCGAAGAAGATGGTATACCAGTTGTTAAGGTAAAAACTATTCCTTATGAACTAAGCCTTGTTTCAGTTCCTGCTGATGACAATGCTGGCATATTAAGAAGCCAAGAAGAAAATAAGAGCATTGAGGTTACTGTTGAAATAGAACTTGAACCAGAAATGCCTGAGATGCCAGAAGTTCCAGAAATGGAAACTGACCCAATTGAAGAAATTGCTGATGTAGTTGGTATTGAATATACAGATGAAACTTCTCAAGATAACGGCTATAAGCCTAAAGAAGAAAAGAAAGCAGATTACACTGTTAAGATTGAAAGTCAAGAATTATTTGACAAATCTAACAATATTTTAGAAAATGTAAACATAAATTTTAATAAAGGAAAATTAACCATGAAAGAAATATTAGCATTAGGCCGTTCAGTGGGCGAGATGGAATTAGCTGTTGAGTTCGTTGAGGCTGGAAAATCATTAGAGCAGTTTAAAGATGCTTTAATTGAAAAGAAAACAAGCACAGCTTCTACAGTAGATGCTGGAACACACAAAGAACAGAAGAAATTCTCATTGGCTGGCTTCATTGCTGAACAAGCAGAGAGCAAAGACGGTTATCACACTGGCATGGCTCGTGAAATGGCTAAAGATTTCGCTGGTTATAAGACAATGGGCAAGGGTTTCATCCTTCCTAAGTCAATCTTTGCTCGTGATTATGCCGTAGGTGGCAATGCTGGTCAAACAGCAAGCGAAGATTACAGAACTCAAGTTATTGAGCAGTTGTATAATACTTCTGTTGTTCTTCCTTTAATCAACAGATTGCCTGATGCTTCTGGTTATGGTTCTGTTAAGTATCCTAAACTAACTGGCAAGAACTCTTTCCAATTCTTGACAGAAAATCAAAGAGCTACTGAATCCAATGCTGACTTTGGCGATGTTGTTTTCACTCCTAAGACAATCGGTGGTCGTGTTGTTCTTTCTCGTGATATTCTCAAGCAATCAACATTAATGATTGAAAATATTGCTCGCACAGAATTGATGAAGGCTAAAGACGAGTTCTTAGATAACGAATTGTTAAATGGAACTGCTGGCTGGCAAGGTATCTTTAATACTGTTGGTGCTGAAATCGTTGAATTTGGTGCTAACGGTGGTGCTATGGACTATGCTAAAGTTGTAGAGTTTGGCACAAGAATTGATAGCAACAATGCTCACACTGCTGGCTTGTCTTTCATTACTAACAGCAAGGTTCTTGGTGCTATGAAGACAACTCAACAATTCCCAACATACGGTGCTCCAATCTATGCTAACGGTCAAGCCGATGGATACCCAGTTTATGTATCTAACCAAGTTGGATCTGACTATGCTAAGGGAACAGGCACTAACCTTTCTGCTATGGCTCTTATCAACGGTTCTATGGCTCATTTCATTGAATGGGGTGGTATTGAATTAGTTGTAAACCCATACCGTTTAGGTGCCGGACAGCTTGAGATTGAATTGTTCATGACTGCTGACTTCCAAGTTTCACACACAGAAGGTATCGTATTAGCTAAAGATATTGATGCTTAATAGTTGAAAAAACTTATAAAGAACCCAGCCCAAAAGGTTGGGTTTTTTTATTTGCTTTTGTATTGTATTTTTTATATAATGTTTTAAAAAAAGGAATATATATGAAAATTAAACTAATTAAAGATTGTAATTTGGGTCAAGAAGTTGGTCGCAAAAATGAAGTTATTGAAGTCAGTGAAAGCACTGGTAAAAAATTAATTAAATTAAATCTTGCTTTTGAAATAACAGAAGAGCAATTAGAGTTACCTTTAGAACAAGAAGAGGTTGTAGTTCAAGAAGAGCAAGAACAACCAGTAGAAGCTCAAGAAGAAACTGTTGAAGTAGAGATAGAAGTAGAAGAGCCTGTAGTAGAAGAAAAGGTATCTAAAAAAGGTAAAAAATAATGAGCCTTATCAATAAATATATTAATACTATTTTTGACAGTAAATTTTTTGCTGAACCTTTATTTTTGCCAAACTTAAATACAACTATTTATTGTATAAAAGATGAAGAGTCAGTGGCTAATTTTAGTGCTGGTTTTTCTGTAAGTGGTGTCAATAATAAATTAATTATTAAGACTGCTGATAAAGATAAATATTCAATAGAAGATAATACTTTAGTTAGCTTTAATGGTGTTAGTTATTTTGTAAAAGAAATTATCAATAATAATAATGGCACTACAAACCTAACCATAGAAGAAGAAGTATAATGGATTCAAGAAATCAAATTAGAAATAAAATAATTACAATGCTTAATGATATTCCTCAAATCTATGGCAGTGTATTTTATGATTATCTTTATGCTTTAAAACAAGGTTCTTTGCCTTGCTTTATCGTAACCACTGGAAACGAAACTTATAATAATATATCTTTAGGAACTCCTTTTGTTATAGAAAAAACTCTTAATGTTAGTTTAAGCATCGTTATTAATGCTAAAAATGATTATCAAGACCAATTAGATAATTTTAAGAATTTAATTGAAAAAAAGTTTAATGAAACATGCACCTTAGAGGGCTTGGTTCAATCTTGTTATATTCAGTCTATCAATCAAGAAACAGATGATGATCAAGATGTTCCAGTAACTTATACAACCATAATATTTGAAATTACTTATAGAACAATGAGTAACGATCCAGATACTATATTGTAATTTTTGATTTTTTTTAGTTTTGTTTATATAATGAAATAAATTTTGTAAAGGAAAAATAATATGTCAGCAAGTGGAAGCAATTTAAAATTAAGTTTCGTAGAAGAAACAACATGGGGCGAAACTCCAGCAACCCCTCAAATGAAAGTTTTAGCAGGTGTTACTGCTGAATCTATCGGTGGAACTCAAGAAGCTTTAGTGTCTAATGCTTTAAACCCAAACAGAGGTGTAGACTTTATGGCAGCAGGTCAAATTACTGCTGGTGGCTCTATTGAATATGAATTGGGTGTTTTTGGTGCTGTTAGTTTAATGGCTGCTGCTATGGGTGATGTTACTACAACTGGAGCAGGCCCATATACTCACGAAGTATTGGTTGCTGATGGCCCTAAATTCTTAACTATTGAAAAATGGCATAGCGATATTGATGTTGGTTTCGTATTTAAAGGCTGTAAGATAAACACATTCTCTTTAAATGCTACTCCTAATGCTATTGCTACTGGTTCTATTGGTCTTTTGGCTAAGAGTTATATTCAATCTGGCACAGAATTAGACCCAACTCCTACACAACTTTCTCATGCTTTCCATGACGGTATTAGAGCAAGTGTTGAAATTGGTGGTGTTGCTTATAATGTTCTTTCTAACCTATCTTTAGAAGCAACTAACAATTTAGAAGATTCAAGAGCCATTGGTTCAGATCAAAGTGCTGCTTTAACACCTGGTCGTTTTGAAGTTTCTGGCTCTTTCACTCTTCCTTTAAGTGTTGATATGGCTTTACCTTTAATCTCTAAAGCAGTAAACGGAACTGAAGATAATTTAAAAGTAACATTTACTAACGGAGCAAGCACTGTAGAATTCTTCTTGCCAAGAATTAAATACTCTGGTGATCCAGTTCCTAAAGTTGGTGGTCAGTCTTTAATTAATTTAGAATTATCATTTACAGCTTTGTTAGACAATAACCCATTAAGCACAACATACAACGAATCAATTAAAATCACTGTTGTAAACAATGAGGCTTCATTGATCTAATTCAAAACTCTCTATCTTGAGTTTTGCCCCCAGCGATTGGGGGTTTTTTTATTTATAATTTGTATTGCTAATTTTATCTTATTTATATATAATAATTTTTATTAAAAATAAGGAACAAATATGAAAAGTATTAAGGAAAGATTAAAAGCTCAACAATATATTACAAAAGAAGTAAACGGAGTAACTTTTACTCTTAAAAAAATGGATTATTTAGAGTTTCAAAGGTTGGCAAGCAGATTAAAAAGAAACTCTACTGATTTTGAAATAGAGCTTATTCTTTCTTGTATCAAAAATACTACTGGCTTAAAGATTAAACATGTTGCTGAAAAATTAGAAGATTTTACTCCAACAGAATTAGAAACAGATTTAGAATATGATATTGAATATGTTCAAATGTATTTAGGAAAAAATCAAGAGGTTTTAGTTACTCTTTATGAAAGTATTGCTAAAGACTTTTTAGAGTTTACAGAACAGGCTAACAAAAAAAAAGAGAACTCCAATACAGAATTGAACGAATCATCTTCTTAAACAGAAAAGAAAAAGATAAAGATAAAAAAAGCATTTATTCAAATGTAACTCTTTATCAAGAAGAACCTGAAGAAGATTTAGAATTAGATTTAGCCTTAAAAATTTTCAATGATATAACCGATTACAATCAGTCAGTTGATTGGGTCGGTTTTAAGCTTATGATGGACTTATATGATATTGAAAATGTCAAAGATTATATTGAGTATATATGTCTTATAAAAGAGACTATTAACAATTTTGATAAAATATATGATAATAAGACCAATACACCAGAAGTTAAAAAGGCTCAAGCACTTATTGACTCTATGAAATATAAAGGCAAGAAAAATGGATCTAAAATTTGAGTTTGGAGAATTATTAAAAGCAGAAGGATTAAGGAAGTATAGAAGAGACTTTCAAGCACAGTTATTGTTAGCAACAAGAAGAGCTATGCAAGAGTTTGGTAAAGAAATAAGAGATAAAATAAGGACTGATGTTTCTAATACTTTAAAAGTAAGAAGGCAAGCTATTTTAAAATCTTTTGTTTATAAAGTTTATTTTAGAAAAACAAACAAAATACCAGCATTACATTTTTATTCAGGAATTAAATGGATGGGAGTTCATGCAAAAGGTGGAAGTGCTGGAAAAGTTGTTATACCTCTTGCTTTTAGAAAAGGAACTGTTAAAGAAGGTCTTGGAACTATTGGATTTAGAAAACTATTAGCTCAGTTAGCAAGTAATAAAAATTTATTTTTTGAAAAAAAAGGAAGTATTACTATTATTTGGGCAAGAAATACTCGTGAAGATAGAAGATTATTAGTTAATTTTAGAATGTATCAAAGAAAACAAACAGGGCAAAAATCTATTAAAAAAAATGAAAGAGTAAATATTGGTTTTATAACAAGTGTAAAGTGGACTAAAAAATTAAACATGTATGATATAGTTCAATTAAATATGCCTAAGTTATCTAAAGAGATTGAAAAACAGTTTAAAATTGTCAAAAATAAATAATTGTTTATAATAGATTTAATAAAAAAGGTTATCTATTATGGCAATGAATACGAATACAGCAAATATATACATAAAAGCAACTGATAATACAAAGACTGCTTTTGATACAATATCTGGAAGATTAAAAGGTTTAGCAACTATTGCTACTGGAGCAGTTGCTGGGTTTGCTCTTGTTAGTAAAGCAGCTCAAACCGTTAGTGAATCATTTCAAAAATTTGCTGATCTTAATGATATTGCCGATAATTTTGATGTATCTGTAGAAAAGGCATTAGGTTTTACTGATGCTATGACTTTGGTTGGAATGTCAGCAGAAGATACTAAAAAATCATTTTCTGATCTAAGCACTAATATCACAAAAGCATTTACAGATGAAAAATTAAAAGCTACTTTTAATCAATTAGGGGTTACTTTAAAAGATTTAAGAACTGGTAATGTTGGAGATATATTTGAAAAAATATTAAATAGCACATCTAAAACAGCAGATAAAGCAAAACAATTAACATTATTAAAAGATGTTTTTGGTAAGCAAGGATTAAAAGTTTTAGATGCCAGTCAAGATGAAAGAGTAAAGGCTATCTTAAATAATGCTAATCAATTAAAAGAAACCATAAGAGCTACTGCTTTTGTTACTGATGAATTTGATAAAAGTTTAAAAGTAGCAGGAAATACTATTAAAAATGATATTGCTATGGGTTTTGCTCCAGCACTACCTGCCATTAATGGTTTTATTCAAGCTTTATTTACAACCAATGAAGAATTAGATAAAAGTCAGCAATTATTAGATTTTATTGATAAGGCTCATACATTTAAATTATTAATTGATGGTGCTTATGATTTTGCTGATGTTGTCACTGCTGCTTTTGTTAAATTAGGAGAAATAGTTGGTGGTTTTATTTCTTTATTAGGTGGTGGATTATTAAAAGTTATTCCTGCTGTTAACTTAATAGGCGATGCTATATTTGGTGCTATTGTTGGTGCTATAAAAGGTGGTATTAGTTCACTTGGAGATTTAGCAACTGCTTTAATGAAAGTTGTTAAAGGAGATTTTGCTGGTGCTAAAGAATCAGCATCTAAGGCTTTTGATTTTAGCGAAGGCTTTGAAAAATATAAACAAAAACTAAAAGAAGACCAAGCACAAATTGATTTTTCTAATATTATTATTGATGAATCTTGGAATACTATCACAGCTAAATTAAAAACTGGAAGATACGATAAAGAAAAGGCTCAATTTGCTAAAGCATTTTATGCTCAAATTCAAGGTGTTATTGATGCTGTAGGAAAAGATGGTAAAGGTGTTGATGGCACAAGAATGGGTTTTGATCCTGTTAATGCTTCTGCTATGGCTGGTGCTTTTGTTAAAGAATTAGAAAACCAATTAAAACTTGGTAAAGATAATATTGATTATTTACAAAAATATAACGAGTCTCAATATAATGCTCAACTAAAAGATGTTGAAGAATATTATCAAAATAAAAGAGATTTAATGGAGACTGATTATCAGTTCCAATTAGATATGGTTGATAAACAAATAGCTTTATTACAAAAGGCTATTCCTGCTGCTGGAAAACAAGAAGATAAAGCAAAGTTAGAACAACAAGCCAACGATTTATTGGTAAAAAGAAATAAGATAGAAAAAGACTATCAATTAGGTGTTTTAGATTTTAATGCTAAAGAGATTAAAGATAAAATTCAATTACAAGAATTAATTAATAGCAGATATGATACTGAAATAGAAAAAATAAATATCAAAAAAGAATTGATAGGTTTAACTACTCAAGATGAAGCAAATATTGTTAAATTACAAAATTTAAAGATTGCCAACTATCAAAAAGAAATAGGATATTTATTGAAAAACAAAGATATTACTAAACTCACAGAGCAAGATCAAAAAACATTAGCTGATTTAGAATTAAATATAGCTAAAACAAGAAATGCTATAACTTCTGATCAATATAAGAAAAAATTAGAAGATTTATCTGTTAGCTCTCAATTAAAAGATGTTGAGATAGAAAGAATTCAATTCTTGGTTGAGAATGGTGCTACCCTTTTTGATAATAATTTAAGTATTAAAAAGATAAAAGAAGATCAAGTAAAATTACTTAAAGAAGAAATAAGTATTTTAGAGAAAAAAGAAAATAAAGATAAAAAAGATATTTTATTGATTGAACAGAAAAAATTAGAATTAGAAAAACTAAAGAGAACTACTGATCAAGTTGCTTTAGATATTAATAATGCTGTTGGTAAAGGTTTTGAAAACTTCTTTGGCGATGTATTGAATGGAACTAAATCTGTTGAAGATGCTTTCAAAGATATGGCTGGCAATATTGTTAGCACTATAAATTCTATGATTGCTCAAGACTTAGGCAAAGAACTTTATAGATCTATATTCCCAGATAATAGATCTGAAGGTGGTCTTGGTGGTTTTGTTTCTAACCTTTTTGGAACAGGTCAAACTGGTGGAGGCTTATTTGATAAAATAGGTGGCTTTATCAGTGGTTTCTTTGCTGATGGTGGATATGCCAGAGCAGGTAATGCTTATGTTGTTGGCGAAAGAGGTCCAGAGTTATTTTATCCTGGTCAAAGTGGTTATGTAATGAGTAATAAAGATAGTTCTAAAATGGTTGGTGGTAATAATACTGTTAATGTTACTATTCAAACAAAAGACTATCAAAGCTTTAGAAATAGTGAGACTCAAGTTGCTCAACAACTACAAAGAGCATTGACAAGAGGAAGTAGGAATAATTAATTTGTATTGCTATATTATAGTTTTATTTATATAATGAAAATAAATAAAATAGGTAGCAAGATATGTTAAAATTTCCAGAAGATATAAGTTATGGGGCAACTGGTGGCCCCAACTTTAATACTCAAGTTGTAACAGTAGCCAGCGGAGCAGAAAAAAGAATAAGACTTTGGGAAACCCCAATATATGAGTTTGAATGTGCTCATGGTTTAAAAACTCAAGACCAATTAGATGAATTAATTAATTTCTTTTATCAAGTTGGTGGAAGAGCTGGAACTTTTAGATTTAAAAATTGGGCTGAATATAAATTAATTGAAGAAACCAGCGAACTTACAAGACCAGTAACAGATACTTTACTTGTTTGGAAAAAGTATGCCACCTATAGAAGAAGAATAACAAAAATAGTAGATGGAACATTTAAACTTTATGCTGATGGTGTTCAAGTATTATCTGGTTTTGAAGTCAATATAGATACTGGCGAAGTTACTTTACAATTTCCAGCAAGCTATCCAGAAGGAACAGTTTTTACTTGCGAATGCGAGTTTGATTTTTATGTTAGATTTAATACTGACTCTATGCCTGTTAGTATTGATAATTATAATGTTTATTCTTGGAATCAAATACCTTTAGTTGAAGTGAGGGAATAATGAAACAAATTCCAATATCACTATTAGAACACTATAAACAACCAGAACAAACTTTAGCCCAAATTGTTAAATTAACTTTAAGAAATGGGGAAGTAATGGGCTTTACTTCTTTTGATAAAGATATCTTAATGGGTGATGGAATAACCTATAAAGCATTTTCTGGTATGACTCCTTCTGCTGTTAGCTCAACTTCTCAATTCAATGTGGATAACTTAGATATAGAAGGTTTTTTAGAAGATGACAGAATAACAGAAGCAGACTTAAAATATGGCAAATATGATTATGCCGATGTTATTATTGCTGAACTTAATTGGGCTGATACTCCTTATAATTGGAATAAAGTCAATATTAAAAGAGTTGGTAAATTAGGCGAAGTAAAAATACAAGATGGAAAGTTTGTTGCTGAAATAAGAGGATTACAACAAGAGCTAACCAACAAAACAGGTCAACTTTATCAAACCACTTGCAGAGCAAGATTTGGCGATAATAGATGTGGTGTTAATACTGATGATTTTAGCGAGTTGTCTTCTGTTAATGGATTAGAAAATAATCTTAGAATTTATGCTGATTTAACAGCACCTAATGGCTATTACAATGGTGGCTCAATTCTTTTTACAAGTGGTTTAAATACTAACCTTGTTTATGAAGTTAAAAGCACATGGGGAAATATTATTGATTTACAGATTCCAGCAAATTATTTAATTGCTGTTGGAGATACTTTTAAAATTGTTAGAGGCTGTAATAAGACAATAAAAACTTGCACAGAAATATTTAATAACTCTGTCAACTTTAGGGGAGAGCCTTATATTCCTGTAAGTGGGGAGATTATAAACAAATGATAAGAGAAGAAGTATGTAAAAAGGCTTTAGAATATTTAGACACTCCTTTTCATCATCAAGGAAGAAAAAAGGGGGTTGGACTTGACTGTGCCGGGTTTATAGTTGAATTAGCGAAAGAATGTAAATTGTATAAAGGTAATGTTGTTGATATGAAAAATTATTCAGCAAAGCCTGACGGTGTTAGCTTAAGAAAAACATTATTACAAGGAACAGCAAAAGAAAAGACTTTTACAGATATTAAAATAGGAGATATAATACTTTTTAGGTTTTTACAAAATCCTCAGCATCTTGCTTTATATATGCCAAATAATAAAATTATTCATGCTTATAGCACTGCTGAAAAAGTTATTATACATGACTTAGATGAAAAATGGAAAAATAAAATAGTTAGTGTATTTGAATTTGAAAACATAGAGGATTAAAAAATGGCAGGATTAGCTTTAGGTGTTGTTGGTGGTGTAGTAGGTGGTGCTATAGGCGGCCCAATTGGTGCTCAAATTGGTTGGGGCTTAGGTTCTATGGCTGGCAATTATTTATTTGCTCCAACTCAAAAACAAGAAGGCCCAAGATTAAACACTTTTAATATTCAAACGAATACGAACGGAATACCTATAACTAAAGGTTGGGGAACATTTAGAACAGCAGGAAATATTATTTGGTTTGGTGGTTTTAAAGAAATTAAAAAAGTAGAAACTCAAAGAGCAAGTGGTGGAAAAGGTGGTGGACCGAAAGTTGAGTCAACAACTTATTCATATACATCCAGTTTTGCTTTAGCAATTCATGATAGTGAAATATCTGGAATAAGAAGAATATGGGCTAATAAAAAACTTGTTTATAATGTGGCTAACAATAATACAGGATTGACTACAAATATTGCTCCATATATGAGAATATATCTTGGAACAGAAACACAAGAACCTGATTCTTTAATACAAGAAAAACACGGAGATTATACACCTGGCTTTAGAGGTATTGCTTATGTTGTTTTTGAAAATTTACCACTTGGAGATTTTAGCAACCAATTACCTCAATTAGAGTTTGAGATTGTTAGAAAAAATGGCAATATTAATAATGATAAACTTTATCCAAGAGAAATAGGTTCAGATCATTATGAATGGTTTAATGACCAAAGCCAAGAAGTTTCACAAATTCAATCTATTATAGAGCATCCAGTTACTAAATATTTATATACTGTTAATGCTGGTTTTGGCGAGGCTGTTATATCAAAAGTTAATCCTAAAACAATGACCATTATTAATAGTGCTTATTATACTGATTGGCTTGGTGGTTTTGTTGGCACTAACACAGATGGAGACTTAGTTTATAGTTATGGTGGAACTGTTAACCAAGATTTGACTTTTAATATTGTTGATAAAGATACTTTAATTATTAAAAAAGTTGAGGCTTATTCTGGTGGAGTTCCTAAGCCTGCTTTTGCTCAAGTATGTTCTTTTACTTTTGAACAAATTTATGGTGCTAATTATAGCATTGATAAAATGTATAGTTTTACTCAAGCTGGCATGATTGCTTATGATGTAACTGAAAATGAGTTTATTGGCACTATATACCCAACTTCTAACCCCGATCAAGCTTTAGGTTCTGCTATCAATAATAATAATGCTAAAATATATTATTTAACACATGAGCCAACTATTGGGGGCACTTCTATTTGGCTTAATAAAGTTCAAAAAGATGGTGCTATATATACAGATAGATTTTTACAAATAACAAGCGATGATATTTATGACCAAAGTTATTTGTTTGTAAATCCTAATTTAAGTGTTGCTTATGTTGTTTATTTTAATAGTTTTAATAGAGATTTACTTTATGTTAAAAAAATTAATTTAACTAATGACACATTGGCAGCTGTTAAAAGTTTTACATTTTCAGATCCAGAAAATCCTGGTGTTACTTTAAATAATGATTTTAATTTAGCTTATTCATTAGATAAAAATAGATTATATTTTACTATTAGAGATCCAAGCAACGAGTTTAAATTTATCTGTGCTATTAATCTTAATAATTTAGAAGAGAGATTTATACAGATAGATAATATAGAGTTTGCTGATTATTGGCAGATAGATCAATATCAAGCAGTTTATAGCAGTGCTTGGGATGGTTATGTTGTTCCAACTATTAAAACAGAATTTGGTTCTCCTGTTTTTGGTTCATTAGAAGTTTTACTTTTTGCTGAAAATAGATTTAATCAAGAAGATTATATGCTTGGCGACTTAATTAAAGATGCCTGTTTAGAAGCTGGAATTAGCGATGGACTGTTAGATACTACTGAACTTGATGCTATTGCTGTAAGAGGTTTTAAACGAGATAGACAAATAACAGTTAGACAATTATTTGAAACATTAGCAGTATTTTATAATTTTGATGCTGTTGAGAGTAATGGTATTTTAAAATTTACAGTAAGAGGAAGAGAGCCAGTTGCTACTATTACAGAAGGAGAACTTGGTGCTGATTTTTACACTAACAACAAAGATAATACAACCTTATTTAAAACTCAAAGAATACAAGAAGTAGAATTGCCTAAAACTTTGAATGTGGTTTATTATGATGCTGGTAAAGATTACGAACAAAATAACCAACAAGCTCAAAGAGTAATTAATACTACTAATAATATAGAAACAGTTGAAGCCCCAATAGTGTTTACAGCACAAGAGGCTAAAAAGATTGCTGAGAGATTAATGTATCAAGCCTATATTACAAGAGATAAATACCAATTTGAAACTAATTATGATTATATTGATATAGAACCAACTGATGTAGTAGTTGTTCAAAGAGACGGTCAACAATACTTTATTAGAATTACTGGTAAAGATGAAAGTCAAGGTATTATAAGATTTGAAGGCGAAGGCGAACAGGCTACAGTTTATACTCAAAGTGATGACGGTGCTGATACTGGTTCAAGCACTTTAGATAGTGTTTTTGACCCTGCTCAATCATTTGCTTTTATTTTAGATATTCCTATTTTTGATATTAAAGATAATGACGGTGGAAATTATGCTGTTGTTGATAGTTCTACTGATGGAACTTGGCGAGGTGCTGATATATTTAAGAGCAGTCAAAGAGATGGCGATTATTTTTCTCAAGCAACTTTTACACAGAAAACAAAAACAGGTAAAGTGATTAATTTTGATAATTCTAATCATCAATTAAATACAATAGATTATTTATCAAGAATTGAAGTTAGCTCATCTGGTCAATTGTATTCTATTACAAGAGAAGATTTATTGAACGGAGACAATTTATGCTTAATTGGTAATGAATTGTTACAGTTTATGAATGCTGAACTTGTAGCCCCTAATACTTATATATTATCTGGATTATTAAGAGGTAGATTTGGAACAGAAAGATATATACCAGAATTGGCAATTAATAAACAATTTATATTTTTTAATTTTGATAATAGTTCTATAGCAAGAATTAATAAAAGCGACTATATGTATGGAGTCTATAAATACTATAAAGGTGTTAGTGTTGGGCAAAGCACAGAAGAAGTGGCAAGCATTAAATTTAAAAATGATGCTATTGGATTAAAACCTTATTCTGTTGTTAATGTTATTCCCAATAGAAATGATGACGGAGATTTGGTTATAGAGTTTAATAAAAGAATGAGAGGGCAAGCCGTTCTTAATAATACACTTGACCCATTAGACCCAGATGGGGATTATTATGAAATGGATATTTACAAAGCTGGAGCAGTGGTTAGAACCTTAACAAGCACAACTTTATCATTTACTTATCTTGGCAGTCAGCAGATAGCAGATTTTGGTTCAGTTCAAAGTTCTGTCAATTTGTCTATATATAAAGTAAATAGAAGCTTTGGAAGAGGTTTTGATTATACTTCTACCCTTTAATGTCCCCCTTTAATTTTTACAAAATAAAATTATTGTTTATAATAATGGGAATTGATATTTTTAGGATAAACCATGCAAGAATTACGAGATAAAATCATAAGGCTGGAAACAACTGTTGACCACTTAAAAGAAAGCGATATTAAGTTAGAAAAAAAGATTATAGAACTTGAAAAATCTATAATGACAAGACTTGATGAGATGCAAAAAGAGAGTTCACAGAATTTTAAGAAAATAGAAGAATACTTAAATAAACAAAGAGGTGGCTGGAAAGTTATCACAGTTATAGGTTCTGCTGTTGTTGGTGTTTTTGCTGTTATTTCTTATATACTTAAATTATTTAATTGACTTTTATTTTAAATTGCCCTACAATACCAACAGTTATGATTTTTCATGACCTCCTTAATAGTGTAAAGATACCCTCAGCTTAAAAAACTGGGGGTTTTCTTTTTTCTACTATTTGACAAAATTAACTTTTGTATATATAAAATGTACCTTACATATTTTTTTTGAGTTAGATGGTACATTTTAAGGACGATGATTTAATACAAATTTATCAAATATTTGATACTCTTAAGTCGTCTTTCAAAACTGATAAACAATATGCTTTTGATTTAATGCCCAAACCGTTCTTTTTAAGATGTAGGCATTTACCAACTCAAATATGGGGTGTTAGAATACAGGCTTATTTTTGTTATCACTTTAATTTTGAGATTACCCCAAGTTCTTGGGATTGTGGAGATTTTAAAACCCATTTAGGACACGATATAGAGTTTAAATGTAGTTTTGTAGATAATGAAACCAATACGATAAATTGTAAACAAATACGACCCTGGCAAGACTTAGATTATTATTTAATTTTAGAAGTAAATTTTGAAGATTATACCAACATTAAATATAATTTATACGAACTGACTAAAGAGGAAATGATAGAAGAATGTAAACTGTTAAATGCTCTACCAGTTGCCAACATAAAAGAACATGCAACAGAAAAAAGCAGTTTAGGATTCAGTATAAAAAGAGATACAGAGCATTATTTAAGATGGCAAGAAAAATACCTTAATAAAAAAGTCAACATTGATAAAGTAGTTAAAAATAATATAGATAAACTACAAGACTTAAAACAAAAAGAATATTTAATTAAAAAACAAGAAGAAATTATTAAAAATATTGACAATCAATAATTTGTCCCTATTATTTAATATATGACTAATTATATGAAACAAAAGCTTGAGAGATTAAAGTGGAGATACCAACTCCATGATGACTTTGGCTGTATTCGTGAATTTAGAAGCAAAGAAGATGCTAAACAGTGGCAATACAGTAGATCAGAATTAAAGCTTATTATCATTAAGCCTGCTAAGGTCAACCCCTTTGAAATTACTGCTAATTTTGACCCTTTTGATATACCTTTTTAATCTGTTGACAAAACTCTAAAATGTCCCTATAATTCCCCTACTATTAAGGAGAAAGATATGTATGATTTTAACACAGATGAAGTCTGGCAAGAGCTAACTGAATATCTTGATGATTATGTTCACTCTTACAGATACCGAAACTCAGCAGGTCAAAAAAGTGGTGTTTTCTTTATTAATGATGAAACAGAAGCAAAGATAGTTATTGACCTTCATTTTTATGATGATACTTCAATTACTAATTATAATGTTTTCACAGAAAGAAACATCCAAAACTTTATCAATAAAGATTTTTTCAAAACGATGATGCCAATTATCATCAAGCAAATGTTTGACTCTATGCTTCCAGCTATTGCTCATAAAGAAAAAGAATATGAAACTTATTTGTTTCAACAAAGATTAGGCAGAGATTTACCAATTAAACAAAAGCAAACAAGGGGGATGAAAGTATGATTAATACTATTGTTTATTTTATCTTAAAATTTATTAGTGCTTGGGGCATTTTATTCTTTGTTGATAATATTAATTTAGAAAACTCACTACAAACTATTTTATGTGTTATGGGTATTTTACTCATTTTAGAATTTAATCTTAAGTCAACCAATTATAAGATAGAGATTAAAAAATGATAGAATATATTTTTGATCCATTTGACCCATTTTTGTTTTTAAATTAAGGAGAAATAAATGAATACAATTAAGCACTGGTTTATGAAGCATTTTTATCAAGATATTTACAACCTTTATAGAAAGCTTGAAGAACAACAAGAAATTAATAGAATCCTAAACGATAGGCTTACTGAACTTGAAAAGAAATTGGGGGAAAGATGAGATCATTATTTTTAAAATTCTTTGTTAAAGATATGGTATTGGTTTACCAGTTATTAGATGCTCAACATAAAATAATTCAAACTTTATTAGATAGGCAGGAAGATTTAGAGCAAAGATTGAGAATGTTAGAACTCAAAAATGGCGAAGTGGTAAATTTTACTATTAAAGCTAAAGATGCTAAACAATTTAAAGGAGAATAAAATGAAAATGTTATCAGCTATTTTTGAAATTTTTTTTATATGTTTTTTTAGTGCCTTTATTATGGTTGAACCAATTTGTTATTTTTTTAAGTTAGAAATATCTTTTGAGCTTATTGGGAAAATAGCATTAGTATTTTTTTCTATATTCTTTTTTATCAACGGTGTTTTATATACTATTATTAAAAAATAAAGGATTAATTAATGGAAGAGAAAAAAGAATATTTTAGTAACGAGGAATGGATAGAAAACTCAAGACGAATAAATGCTGCACGAAAAATTTTAAACCAAGAAGAGGCAGCATTTATTCGAAAAAATATTGATAAATATTCTGTTGAAGAGTTTGCTAATAGATTTAAATGTTCTACTGCTATTATTATTAGAGTTATTACTAATACTGGTGTTTATCACGATGAAGATTATAGTTATAACTGGGATGAAGATGGTAATGAGATAAAACGAGAAAAACCAACCTATAAGAAAAAAGATAAAGTTTTTAATCTTACTGAAGATTTTTTTAAAAAAGAAAAAGGTAAACATTTCAATCAAGAACAAATAGACTTTATCCGTCAAGAATACAATAACGGAAAATATAATACAAAAGAATTAGCTAAAATGTTTGGCTCAGGGCAATCTACTATTGTTTTAATTATTAATAATGATAGCCACTATGATCCAATGTATAAACCAAGACCCAAAAGAAACTATACTAACTTTACTGAATCTCAAATTAATTTTATTAAAGAAAATACAGATATTTCTAATTATGAGTTTGCTAATATATATAAAGTTTCTCAAACATTTATACACAGATTAAGGCAAGATAAAATTTGTAAATATAAAAATGGTAAAATTGTAAAATCAATTTTTCCTAATGTTGAAGATTCTAAAATATTTACTGATCAGCAAATTAAAGAAATTAGGGCAAGTAAATTATCTAATAAAAAAGCTGCTGAAATTTTTAATACAACAAAAGGAACTATTAGCGAAATTAGAAATAATAAAAGATACTATGACCCTAACTATACTCCAATTGTTAGATGGAAGCCAAAACTTACAATGGAACAAGCTAAAGAAATTAGAGCAAGTAAATTATCAAATCTTGATTTATCTCAAAAATATAAAGTTTCAAAAGGACAAATTTACGATATATTAGCAAATAAATATCATTTTGATCCAGATTATTTTCCAGTTAAAAAACCAAAAATTAATAAAAATAGAAAATTGACTGATGAGCAAGTTAGAGAGATTAGAAAATTAACATATTATAAAGATGCTTGTGAAAAATATGGAATTAGTGAAGGTATTTTTTATGAAATTAAAAAGAATAAAATATATAAAGATGTTACAAGTGGAATTAAAGATCCATCACTTACTCAAGATATTGATATTGAAAAGATTAAATCTAACCCAATTAATTTATTGAATATGCTATGGAAAAAATGATTGACAGAAAATTAAAATGTCTGTATAATTAAACCCATAATAATAAGAATAAAGTTTTGAGTAGACTGATCCTTTCTAAGTCTTAGTCCCCAGTGTAGAAATATACTGGGGATTTTTTTATTTGCCAATACTAATACATTTTTATATAATGTTTTTTAATGGGGGTATAGCTCAGTTGGGAGAGCGTTTGCATGGCATGCAAAAGGTTTCGTCAGTTCGATCCTGACTACTTCCACCAATGCTGGTTTAGCTCATCTGGTAGAGCATCTCACTTGTAATGAGAAGGCAGTGGGTTCAAGTCCTACAACCAGCACCAATTAACATTAAGGAATAGAGATGAATTATTTATTATTATGTGGCGATAGTTTAGAAAAATTAAAAGATTTAGATGATTGTTCAGTAGATAGTATAGTCACAGATCCGCCTTATGAACTTGGCTTTATGGGTAAAAAATGGGATAGCACAGGCATTGCTTTTAATAAAGAACTTTGGAAAGAAGCATTAAGAGTATTAAAACCAGGAGGGCATTTAATTTCTTTCTCTGGTTCAAGGACTTATCACAGAATGGCAGTTGCTATTGAAGATGCTGGGTTTGAAATTCGTGACCAAGTTTTATGGATGTATGGTTCAGGATTCCCAAAAAGTTTAGATGTTAGTAAAGCGATTGATAAGAAATTTGGTGCTGAAAGAGAAGTTGTGGAAAAGCAAGGAAAAGTATTTAATGGTAGTAATAATAATATAGATGGTTTTAGTGGTGTATATGAAACAATATCAAATAACCCATCAACACCACAAGCAAAACAATGGTCTGGTTGGGGAACAGCATTAAAACCAGCCCATGAGCCTATGGTATTAGCAAGAAAACCAATGAGTGAAAAAACTGTTGCTGAAAATGTTTTGAAGTGGGGTGTTGGTGCATTAAATATAGATGGATGTAGGGTTGGGAGTGAAAAAGTTTCTATTCATGGATATAAAGGCAATAGTTTTTCACAATCTTATAAAGATAAAGGTTTAACCCCTGAATTAAATGAATATAAAACTGTTATAGGGAGATTTCCGGCTAATATCTGCCACGATGGAAGTGAAGAAGTTTTGTCAGTTTTTCCTAATACTAAATCAACAACACCAACAGAAAAAAACAAAAGGGGTGGTAAATTTCCAGATGATAATACTATTGAATTAGGACTCAAAGAAATACAAAGAACAGGCTTTGATGATAGTGGTTCAGCAAGCAGATATTTTTATTGTGCCAAAGCAAGTAAGAAAGATAGAAATGAGGGTTTAGATAGTTTTGAATTAAAGGCAATCAGTAGCGATAAAGGAAACGGCTTGGGTAGAGTTTGCGATAAATGTGGCACTTCACAATTAACCCCTTGCGATTGTGAAGATAACACTTGGATACTTCCCGCAAAAAATCAAAATAATCATCCAACAGTAAAACCAACTGACCTTATGGCTTATCTCGTTAGATTAGTCACACCACCAAATGGAACAGTCCTTGACCCTTTCAATGGTAGTGGTTCAACAGGAAAGGCTTGTGCGAGAGAGGGTTTTGATTATATTGGAATAGACTTATCACAGGAATATTTAGATATAAGTAAAGCAAGAATTGAATTTGAAATTGAGAAGAAAAATGGAACTGAATCAAAGAAGCAAGAATAATCTAAAAGGTGTTAATAATGTATTGATTGAGATTGTTGAAAAATCAGTTGAGATATTTAACACCAAATATAACCAAGAATCTTATTTTGTTATTATTGAAGGTGTTAGAACTTTGGAAAGACAAAAAGAATTATATTATGCCAATAAATCACAAACATTGGATAGTTACCACTTGACAGGACACGCAGT